>Ga0209486_10000509_pt1 | contig 17369 bp, 11 predicted proteins | sample NCCompost_FD_187518 | JGI IMG/M metagenome (GOLD analysis project Ga0209486, IMG submission 187518) | Agricultural soil microbial communities from Utah to study Nitrogen management - NC Compost (SPAdes) (version 2) | ecosystem: Environmental > Terrestrial > Soil > Agricultural land | place...
CCCCGGGGCACACTGGGCCGCCGGCGCCCGCGAACATGTAGATGATCACTTCACTGGTGGCCCCTGCCGCTGGCGCAATCCACGACTTTTCCCGCCCGCCGAATCCAACTTTGTTCACGGTCGTCACGACCGTCGTGCCCGCGGGAACTGGAAACGCGACGATCCCTGTCGTGCCTGTCGTCTTCCAACCGTAGAGCGCGCGATTCAGCGCAGTACCGGTGCAGACGATAAACCGTTCGCGCGAGTCCGTTGCCAGGTTTGGGTGGACCCTGATCGAACCGACTCCGACATCCTGTGCCGGCGCGTTACCTGGCGCAGCAACAAACGCGCATGCTCCGCCTAACGCCCAAACAGCGAGCACCCGGATGGACCGATGATTATCGAAAGTTCCCACTGTCTCTCCATGGTGGTCGGATCCATTTCTGCTCCGCACGGATTCAACGGTCGCGTGATGCTTGCGGTGGAATGCGCGCAATTTCATCTAACGCCTCGCAGGAAACGCGGGCAGGACATCAACCGCTACCTGCCTGATTGTCTCGGCGAGATTGGACTCCGGCTGACGTACGCGGACTCTGACGAAGTACGTCCCCGCGACCGCCGGGGTGAACTGAAACGCGTTTCCACCGTCCACGACATTGTCCGGCGCCGAGGCAAGTTGAAGTGTGCCCGGCACGCGCCACGTCCAGATACGCTCGCGTGGATCGGAACCGCCGGTGACTCGCGCGCTGAGCCGTTGCGCGGTACCAACTCTTGCCGTCACGCGATCCGGCAGCACCTCGCCTGACGAACCAGTCAGCACGATCGTGAATGGCCGAACGAGCCGGTTGGTGAGATCGCGCATCGGAACTGTGCGCGACACGACGCTCGTCGCAACAGCCTCGGCGGCGGCCTCCATGATCATCCTGTCGTGAATCGTCTCGAGGTTGCTGCTCTGGAGAAATGCAAGCTCGAGATTACCGAACCACATCTTCGCGTACGCATCGCGCGTTCCTAACTGCTGGCATTGATTGAAATGCGCCAGCTCATGAAACAGCGTGCTCCAGAAGCCGTCGAGCGTGCCGTTCCGGAGAAGCAGGACGAAGTTGGCGCGGTTGAAGTAGGTGACGTTGCAATCGGTGGTGGCGTTGTTCGGCGGCTGCCTGTCGCTGAAACCAAACCGCCAGTTGGCCAGGTTCGCCGAGTAGAACGGCTGAAGCAGCTCCCGATAGATTGCGGGCAGCTGGTACGTCGTCACACCGGCACCGAGCTGCGTCATGTAAGCGCGGTAGGACGCGAGTTTTCCGTCGCAGGCGGAGATTCGCGCCTGGCAGGCGGCCGCCCCGACCGGATCGCGAAAAGGATCCGGGCATGTTTCCCTGCAGACGGGAAAGATGGCCTGGGCAAATGCCGACTCGATCGCCACGCTGGTCGAGAGCACCGCACCTGCTCCGCCTAACGCGGAGGCAGCGAGCGCTCTGATGACGCGATAATAGCTAGGAATTGCCATCGTCACTCCAAGGGATCGCGTTTGTTACCGCACGATGGTGAAGTCTTTCTGGAAGAAGTACGGCGCCTCATTTTTGGTATTGTCGCCGATCCAGGTCTGCAGATAGACGGTTCCCACATTCACGGAGCCGGCCGGCAGGGATACCACGCTCAGCTTGAAGCGCTTGACGCTCTCACCAGGGCTCATCGTGACCCGGTTGAACCCGCCGTTCGGGTCGTACGACACACCTCCAGTGGCTCCCTTGAACACATTGGACGGGGACATTTTCCAGTAGACCGTCATCGACCCGAAGGGGTCGAGAACCTGACCAGGCTGACCGGGCTCTCTTCCGGTCAGAGCGCGAGGAGCCGACACCGGAAAAGGAACGGGTTTGTTGAGGGTGATGGTGAATTCCGCATCACTACCGACCTTCGCGTTTATCACGGCAGCGCTTTGGATATTCGGCATTGCCGCCGGAGCTGGGACGGCGAGCGTTACCCGTCGGGACGCCGTCGGGGAAGCCTCTGTGCCAGGTCCAGTGCCAAACGCCGTGCAGGTACTTGCATTGGTGGCAGACAGCTTCGTATCGACTGAGATCCTGGTTAGCTTCTGCGGAAATGAAAGCCGTATCACTGCCTGCGTGTGGGTCGGTGGAGCAACGAGCACCGCGGGGATCGGCGCGCCGTTCGTTATTTGTGCAGTCTCGCCGGCGTAACCCAATACAGGGTGGGAATCATCCACCTTCGCGGTAGCCGTTGCGACATTTGCCCCGATCAGATTCGTACCGGTCAGCGTGACGTCGACGGTTTGATAAAAATCGGATTGTGGGACAGAGGCCGCGGTGAGGACGGGCCGTCCGACGACATACAGTGCACCATCAACCCACTGCACGTCGCTGCCGCCTATCAGACGTTGAACAGTGACTTTGATCGAATTGATGATCGGCTTAGTCCAGTCATAGTTTGGATCTACGCGAAGCACGACATCCATGGTCGAGTTGGACCAGTTGCCCACCGGATTGCTCAGCGTTGCAGTTATCAGCGGCTGGCTCATGGTGACCGCCGTGATCCGGTCTGCGCCTGTGCCCCTGAACTGACCTTTCATCGTCCTTCCGGCATAGCCGATATTGTGCTTCGGCCTGTTAGGTGGAGTGCATGTCGTCCGCGTGGACAATGAGATGTCCTGCGCTGCCGCGTTTGGCGTCGCGGATATGAACGCCGTGCCGAGCAGGGTGATTGCGTACCGCGCCTTGAAGGCTGCTCCCGCGACGGCAATTGGATAACTCGGCTTGCGTTGCATTTACTGCCTTCGGTAAAAGGTGGTGTTCTTGACGGCCACACTGTGCCCGTCAGCGCGGTTTGGCTCGATTTCGCTCGAAGAACTCGTTGCGCGATACTGCGCCGATGAGATCGCGCATCAGCATGGTTTCGAACTGGCACAGAGCCCTGCACGCTTGTATGCGCAAAACCTCGGAAATCGGGATCATCTGCTTGCGAGGACCTGGGAACCGCCCCACTCTCTACGCGCCCGATGCGCTAACGGAGATGCACTGACCAACGATCGGTTGCCGCTCGATTCTGCCCGCTGGGAGCGGGCTGTGGAGATCTTCGAGCGGGTACTCGAAGCCTCTCCCGACGCCCGCGATCAATTGATCCGCGACGAGACCGGAAACGATGCCGAGCTGGCCGCGACCGTTCGCGCGATGCTGACGGCCGACGCAAGTGCCAATGATCTGCTCGACGACGGAATCGGCAGGCTCGCACATCTCGCCGTCGAACCAGGTCACGTCGAATCGACTGAAGTCTTGCCGGGCGCCCGAATCGGCGATTTCGAGATCATCGCCGAGCTCGGACGCGGCGGAATGGGGATCGTGTACGCAGCCCGGGACCGTACTCTCGGGCGGGTGGCCGCTCTCAAGCTCCTGCCCGCGGGTGCCGCAATCGATTCTGCCGCAAGCGAACGGTTGATCGCTGAAGCGCAGGCAGCATCAGCGCTCGACCATCCGAATGTTGCGACGATCTACCAGATCGGCGTGACACACGATGGGCATCGATTCATCGCGATGGCGAGATACGAAGGAGAAACCCTCCGGGACCGACTCGCTCGCGGACCTCTCGCTTCACGCGAAGCATTCGGCATCGCGAGACAGGTGGCATCGGGGCTCGCGGCCGCGCATGCAGCCGGACTCGTTCATCGGGACGTCAAGCCGGAGAACATCTTCCTGACTCGGCAGGGCCTCGTAAAGCTGCTCGATTTCGGAATCGCGACGCTGGCCGGCTCTCCGCGCGAAGGACCCACACGCGGGACAGTTCTGTACATGAGTCCCGAGCAGGCGCGATGCGAACTGGCAGATGCACGCAGCGATGTCTGGTCGCTCGGAGTTGTCTTGTATGAGATGCTCACCGGGCAGCCGCCCTTCACTGGCGACACGGCCGCCGAGATTCTAGGCCAGATCGCGGATGCATCCCCAGTCAAGCTGCCGTCAGTCGTTAGGAAAATTCCTACCGCCGCGGTCGCGACAATCGCACGGGCGCTCGAAAAAGATCCCGGGAAACGATACGCAAACGGATCGGAGTTTTCCGTTGATCTCGACCGTGTTCACGGGCTGTGGTCGCGGCCACGAAATCTTCGGATCGGCATTGCTGTCGCGGCGGGAATCGCGATTGTCGCCGCATCGATAGCGCTGTTGAACGATGACCGGGTAAGTACTCCAGAGATGCCGCAGCTCGCTGTGCTTCCCGTCGCGGGTGATTCGGCCGACCACGAAGCGACAGAGCTGGCCTCCGCGTTGAGCGAGGAAATTGCTGCACGGGTTGTGGGCCTCGGACGGGTCAGGATCGTTCCGTTGCGGAGAGACTCGGCTGGATATGTCGTGTCTCGGCCCGGCCTGCATCTGCTGAGCCTCGTGATTCAGCGAGACCCGATCGGGCCGGTGCTCGAGGTGTCCCTCGAAGAATCCAGTAGCAGTCGGACGATGTGGAGCGACCGCCGTGGGTTCGATCGCAAGGAGCTTCGCGAGCTTGGCCGAGATGTCGTCATCGGTGTTCTCCACGCGCTCGGCCAACCGGTCACGGAACGGGAGCGCGGAATCATCGGCAGTGGATTCCCGTCGAGCGCGGAAGCCTACGAGGAGTATCTCCGCGGCAATCGCCTGCTCGCATTGCGAACGCCACCCGCCGTGGAGTCCGCTCTGGTCCGATACCGCCGCGCGAGCCGGCTCGACACAACGTTCGCCGGCGCGTTTGCGCGGCAGTCGTACGCGTACTCTTTGCTGCTCGAATGGGGGTGGAAGCCTTCGCGACTGGTTCCCGCTGATCCACTTGTTGAAGGACTCGCCCTCGCGAACCGTGCTACCATGCTGGACTCCACGTCGGCTGATGCGTGGCTCGCACAGGCGTACATCCTCGTGCAGCGGGACCCCCGGCGGTTCGCCGGCGCGGTCGAAGCGTTTCAGTATGCGATCTCACTGGATCCCTACAACGCGGAAGCATTCCACCAGTACGGGCAGACGCTTACAGCGCTCGGACGATACCCGGAAGCGTTGGCCGCCTACCGCCGCGCGCTGGCCCTCGAGCCTGACCGCGCGATGAGCCTCGTACCGATGGCTGCGATTTACAAACGGCAGGGCCGCCTTGCGGAAAGTCTCCGGCTCCTTGACAGTGCCGTGTCTGCGGCGCCACGCGTTCCCTATGCTCGAGCTGCTCGATCCACGTCTCGCACGCTTACAGGAAACGCAAAAGGAGCACGCGATGATGCGGAGATAGCGCTCGGTCTCGATTCGAACTACCGGATTCCCCCACTGGCGGCACTGGCAAGGGCACTGTGGCTTTCTGGCGACTCGCTGGCCGCGCTTGCCCGATTGCGCGAAGCGGAGCGGTCCGTGGCGGATCCCTCTGCGCCATCACCCACCGAGGCTTACTGGATCGCGATGGCGGAGGTGGCAGCCGGCCGAACCGAGCGCGCAACAACGCTTCTTCGTGATGCTCGGCCAAAGGGAGCCTGGCTATGGTTCTACTTTCAGGGTCCCGAACTTGATGAGCTTCGCAAGAACCCCGAGGTCGCGGCATTGCTCGCTGATGTTGATCCAAGGCGGCGTGTCAGATGAAGACGAGTACCGAGGACCTGCTTCGTGGCGCACGAGCCGGCGACAAGGAGGCGACCGATACGCTTTTCGGGATTGCCTATGACGAACTCCGGCGTATCGCGCGTCGCGTTCGCCATGGTGGCAATGAAACGCTGAGTACCACCGCACTCGTGCACGAGGCTTATCTGAAGCTTCTCCCTTCGGCCGTGCCGGCAAACGATACGGCGCATTTCAAGCTCCTCATTGCGCGCGCCATGCGCGAAGTTCTGATCGACGGCGCACGCCGCCGAACGGCTGGAAAACGTGGCGGTGGCGACATCGCCGTCACACTGGACGACGACGTCCAGGCGGCTCCACTCAAAACTGCCCAGCTCCTGGAGCTACATGCTGCGTTGGAGGAACTGGAGCAGGTAGATCCGCGCCGGGTCGCTGTAGTGGAGTGTCGATTTTTTGGAGGGCTGGATGTCGAGGAGACTGCCGCCGCGCTGAATCTCTCCACTGCGACCGTCAAACGTGACTGGCGAGTGGCGCGAGCGTGGCTTGCGAAGGCCTTGTTATGATTTAGGAAGCCGACGCCAACAATTCGAACGCTTAAAGACCAGTACCGCCGGAAGTCATAACAGGAGAGACTCCCAGATGGGCGAAGGCAGTGTGGAGACTCGCGGCATGCTGACGCTGGAACAGCTTCGCAAGCGGATCACGACGCAGGAGATCGACACCGTCGTCGTCGGGTTCACCGATCACTACGGGCGCCTGATGGGCAAGCGTTATGACGCTGAGATGTTCGTCGACAGCATCGTCGAACATGGCGCCCACGGCTGCGATTACCTGCTCACGACCGACATGGAGATGGAGCCGGTGCGCGGCTATCGCTTCGCGAACTGGGAGCTGGGATACGGCGACTTCCACCTGGTTCCGGACATGTCGACGCTCCGCCTGACGACATGGCTGCCTGGTTCCGCGCTCGTGTTATGCGACGTTCACGATACGGAGACGCACGAACCGGTGGCGGTTGCGCCGCGGTCGATCCTGCGAAAGCAGACCGACGCCGCGCGCGACATGGACTTTGGTACCTTCGCCGCGTCCGAGTTGGAGCACTACCTGTTTCGAACGCGGTACTCGGCCGCAGCGCAGGGCGCGCTGCGTGACCTGACGCCGGCCGGCACGTACCGTGAGGATTATCACCTGATGCAGGGCGCGCGCACCGAGGATTTTCATGGGGCGGTGCGCCGGCACCTCAAGGAGTCCGGCGTGCCCGTCGAAAACTCAAAGGGCGAATTCGGACGGGGACAGCACGAGGTAAACGTTCGTTATGCAGAAACGCTCACCATGGCCGACCGACACGTCGTCTTCAAGCAGTGCCTGAAAGAGCTGGCCGATTCCATGGGAGTGAGCGTCACGTTCATGGCGAAGCCATCGGCCAGCGAGGCCGGATCGGGGTGTCACATTCACTTCAGCCTGTGGCGCAAGAATCGCAATGCGTTCGTGGGCAGCAGGCAATTTGGCCCGATCACATGCTCCGACGAGTTCCGGTGGTTCCTGGGCGGATGGATCGCTCGCGTGCCGGATGTGATGCCGTTCTACGCGCCTACGGTCAACTCGTACAAGCGATACGTCGATGCGTCCTGGGCGCCGACGCGACTGGCATGGAGTCGCGACAACCGCACCGCAGGATTCCGGATCGTCGGCGACGGCGAAAGCCTTCGTATCGAATGCCGGCTACCCGGCGCGGATTGCAATCCATACCTGGCGTTCGCGGCGTCGCTGGCGTCGGGGCTCGATGGCATCGCCAATCGCACCGAGCCGCCCGAGCACTTCAGCGGTGACATCTACGCCGCGCAGGACTTGCCGCGCGTGCCGTATACGCTCGCTGAAGCAACCGAACGTTTTGGCAGCAGCGACTTCGCCAGGCGCGCCTTTGGCGATGACGTGGTCGAGCACTATCTCCATTTCTTCCGTTCGGAGCAGCGTGCGTATGACATGGCTGTCACCGACTGGGAAATTCAACGGTACTTCGAGAGGATCTGATGGTGACACTCACCACCCTCGCGCGTGCGGCCGTCGTCGGTGCGCTCCTGATGTCAGGCGCCTCTTCGCTGCGCGCTCAGTCGCCGGCGACGGTCTTTGATTCCCTTGCGCGCGCCTCCCTGGCGCAACTCGACGGCCGCCTAACGCTTCGCGGGCTACGCGACAGCGTCGAAGTCATCCGCGACCGCTGGGGCGTGCCGCACATCTACGCGCGCAACGTCGACGACCTCTTCTTCGCCCAGGGATTTGTGCAGGCGCAGGACCGGCTCTGGCAGATGGAGATGTACCGGCGCACGTTCGAGGGCCGGTTGGCCGAGATCATGGGACCATCGTATGTCGCGCACGACCGGCTCGCGCGCCTGCTCATGTTCCGCGGGCCGTTCGACGACCGCGAGTGGCGAAGTTACCACCCCGAGGGCCGGCGCATCTTCGACGCCTTCGCCGCCGGTGTCAACGCGTACATCACACATGCCGGCGAGCGGTTGCCCGTCGAGTTCAGGCTGACCGGCATCAAACCGCTGCCATGGAGGGCCGAGATCGCAGTGCTGCGCACGCAGACCGCGATGCCGACCGGGGACGCGCTGTCGGAGCTCCGACTCGCACAATCCGTGACGCGCGTTGGCGCCGACTCTGCCAACCGGGCCGCGCGTCCATCTCCGAATCGGCCGCTGACGGTCCCCGATGGCGTGGATCTTTCGATCATCGGGCCTGAAGTCATCGCTGGACTGAGTGGACTCCGTACCGGAACGGTGCGCCCGCCCCTCCTCCCGCAGTATGCGACGCTTCGGGACGCGCTTCCATCGGAGAACAGCGGCGTCCAGGAGAACTCTCCCGGCAGCAATAATTGGGTCGTCAGCAGCGAGCGAACGGCGAGCGGCAACGTGATGGTTGCCAACGATCCACATCGCACCGTCGCGAACCCGTCCATCCGGTACATCGTCCATCTCGACGCGCCCGGCTGGCGCGTTGCGGGCGCTACGGAACCGGTGCTGCCTGGCGTGATGATCGGGCGCACCGAGCAGATCGCGTGGGGCCTGACGATCGTTGGCACTGACCAGGCCGATGTCTACGTCGAAGAACTCGACCCGGCTGACGGCAATCGTGTGCGTTTCGGAAGCGGATGGGAAACGATGCGTACCGTGGTCGACACCATCCGTGTGCGGGACGCAGCGCCGGTTGTCGTGACGCATCGGTTCACGAGGCATGGGCCGGTGTTTCACATGGATACCACTCGCCATCGCGCGTACGCGATCCGCACGACAGCACATCTACCCGGAAGCGCGGGATATCTGAGCGCGTTGCGCTACCCGGCGCTGCGCGATTGCACCGAGTTTCTCGCGGCTCAGCAATATTATCTGGCGCCGACTGAGAACATGATCTGCGGCGATACACGCGGAAACATCGCGTGGCAGGCGTCAGCGGCGGCACCCAATCGACCGAACTGGCACGGACGTCTGCCGGTTCCCGGCACAGGCGCCTACGAATGGAATGGTCTGCGAACGGATCTGCCGCGCGAACTGAACCCGACGCGCGGGTGGATCGCGACTGCGAACCACGACATCCATCCGCCGGGGTTCGATCCACCGCTCTTCTTCAAGCAGGGCCCGCAACGTGGGCGTGTTGACCGCATCGCCGTGGTGTTGTCCGAAAAGCCGAAAATGACCTTCGCCGACATGATGGCGCTTCAACACGACGCGCACTCCGCCCAGGGTGCGCGCGACGTTTCGCTTTTTGCCGGTTGGACTGCGGCGGACAGCATGGTCGAATGGGGGCGGCAGGCCCTCGCCCGCTGGGACGCGCAGCATCGTCGTGAAAGCGCGGCGGCGGCGTTGTACTACTACGTTGCCCGATCGCTCGACGCCGGTGTCCGGAATCCGGCGACAGACACTGCGCGCCGCCGCACGTTGCTCGAGGCGGGGATCGTCGCTGGACTTGATTCGCTCCGGCGCACGCAGGGCAGTGATCGGTCGCAGTGGCGCTGGGGACGCATCAACCGCAGCGAACTCCCGCACGCGCTCGTGCGCGCCTACGACATTCCGCCGGTTGAGCGTCATGGCGGGAGTGGGTTCGTTTCGGCCGTCGGTGCCACGTATCGCGAGATCGCCGATCTCGGCCACCCAGATTCAACCTACGTCACCAACGTTCCAGGTCAGTCAGGCCAGCCGGGGAGCCCCTTCTATAGAAACCTCGTCGAACCGTTTGGCAGAGCCGAGTACTTCCCCCTGGCGTTCACACGTGGCGCGGTCGAACGAGCCGCGGCGCACCGGCTCGTGCTGCTTCCCTCAACCCGCTGACAGCGGATCGTACTCGTGAGACTCAAAGACAAGGTTGCCGTTATCACCGGCGGCGGCAGTGGCATCGGACGCGAAGCTTCGCTCCTCTTTGCGCGCGAAGGAGCGCAAGTCGTGGTCGTTGACGTCTCGGACGACGCCGGGCGCCAGACCGTCGAACAGATCATGGGCGAGGGTGGCCGCGCGTCGTACGTCCGCGCGGACGTCTCCTCGGAGAAGGACAGCGAAGCGATGATTGCGCACGCGGAGCGTGAATTCGGCGGGTTGCACATCCTGTTCAACAACGCCGGCATCATGCACTCGTCCGACGACGATGCGATCGCGACAAGCGTGGAGACGTGGGAGCTCACCATGCGCATCAATGCGCTTGGCGTGTTTCTCGGCTGCAAGTTCGGCATTCCTGCGCTGCGACGCGCGGGAGGCGGATCGATCATCAACACCGCGTCATTCGTCGCTAAACTCGGCGCCGCGACTCCACAGCTCGCGTATACCGCAAGCAAGGGTGCCGTGCTCTCGATGACACGGGAGCTCGCCGTTATTCATGCACGTGAGAACATCCGAGTGAATGCCCTCTGTCCCGGCCCGCTCAAAACGCCGCTCCTCATGAGCTTTCTGAACACCGACGCAAAGCGAAATCGCCGTCTCGTGCACATACCAATGGGACGATTCGGCGAAGCGGCGGAGATCGCAAAGGCAGCGCTGTTTCTCGCGTCGGACGACTCGTCGTTTATGACCGGCGCAGAGTTGCTTGTGGACGGCGGCATCACCGCTGCGTACGTGACTCCGGAATGAGCGCGACAACGACCGAGCGGATGTTCCGGACCGTGACACCGATCGATGGATCGGTGGTCGTCGAGCGTCCGCTGGCGTCGGATGCCGAGGTCGATGCGACGCTTGCGCGCGCCGTCGAGGCGCAGCGCCTTTGGCACGACGTGCCCGCCGCCGAACGCGCGGCCATCTGCACACGTGCGGTCGAATGGTGCGTCGCGCGTGCAGACGAACTGGGTGCCGAGCTCACGTCGCAGATGGGACGGCCCATCGCGCACTCGCCGTTCGAGCTGCGGCGTGGTTTTCAGGAGCGTGGCCGATACATGTCGGAAATCGCCGCGTCAGCGCTCGCCGATATCGAAGTGGAGCGGAGCCAGGACTTCCATCGCTTCATCCGGCGCGAGCCGTTAGGCGCCGTCCTGCTGCTGGCGCCGTGGAACTTTCCCTGGCTGACGTCGGTGAACACGGTCATCCCCGCGCTGCTGGCCGGGAACGCGGTCATCCTGAAGATGGCGCAGCAGACGCCGCTCGTCGCGGAGCGATATGCGGAAGCGTTCGCCGACGCAGGCATGCCCGCAGGCGTGTTTCAATACCTGCACGTCGACCACGACCAGGTGGCACGCATCATCGCGGACGAACGAATCGCCTTTGTCGCGTTCACGGGGTCGGTGGCGGGCGGCCAGGCGGTGCAGCGCGCAGCCGCCAATCGTTTCATCGGAACGGGCCTGGAGCTCGGCGGCAAGGACGCGGCATATGTGCGCGCGGATGTCGCGCTGGACCACGCGGTGGAGAACATCGTCGACGGCGCGTTCTTCAACGCGGGGCAGTCGTGCTGCTCCGTGCAACGCGTATATGTCGATCGAGGAGCCTACGACCGATTCGTGGACGCGGCTGTCGCGCTGACCAACACCTATGTGCTGGGCGATCCGCGCGATCCGGCCACGACCATCGGACCGATGGTGCGTGCCGACGCCGCTGAATCCGTGCGTGGCCAGGTGCAGGACGCGATTCAATCGGGTGCGAAGCCGCTGGTCGATCAGGCTCGCTTTTCCGCGGAGAAGGAAGGTACGGCATACATGGCGCCGCGCATTCTCTCGAATGTGAGCCACGACATGCGGGTCATGCGTGAGGAAACATTCGGCCCGGTGATGGCTGTGATGCCGGTGTCTGGTGACGACGAGGCCATTCGACTCATCAACGACAGTCGTTATGGTCTCACATCATCCGTGTGGACGACGGATCCCGAAGCCGCACTGCGCATCGGGAATCGCATCGAAACGGGAACGTGGTTCATGAACCGGTGCGACTATCTCGATCCTGCGCTGGCGTGGACCGGGGTAAAAGATTCGGGTCGCGGGTGCACGCTCTCGCGGCTCGGAATCGAAACGTTCACGCGCCCGAAGTCATTTCACCTCCGGCTTACGACCTGAGTCAAGCGTGCACGTCGGACTGCTGGCCTGCGACGAGGTGGCCGAGCGCTTTCGGCATATCGCTGGCGGCTATCAGCAGATGTTCGAGCAGTTGCTGGCGCCGCGCATTCCCGGTTTGCGCGTCACGCGGTTCGACGTGCAGGAGGGAAACATCCCGTCCGACCCGCGCACATGCGAAGCATGGATCACGACCGGATCGCGCGCCTCCGTATATGACGACGCTGAGTGGATCGGTGCGACAGCGACGTTCATCAGGAAGGTCGCGGACTCAGACCAACCCTTCGTCGGGATCTGCTTCGGCCATCAGTTACTGGCGCAGACTCTTGGCGCCGAAGTGAAGCGCGCGCCGGGAGGATGGGGTGTGGGAGTGTTACCCATGCGTGTCGTGCGGAACGAGGGCTGGATGATTCCCGCACGTTCCACAGTGCACCTGCAATTCATGCACGCTGATCAGGTCACGGAACCACCCGACGGAGCGACGCTGCTCGGCGAAGCTCCACATTGTCCCGTGGCCATGTTCAAGTCCGGACCGCGCCTCCTGGGGATCGAGGCACACCCGGAGTTTCCGGCGGTGTATGCCAGTGCACTGATCGAGGACCGGCGGGCGCGTATCGGCGAGCAGGTGGCCGACGACGCGCTGGAGAGAGCTGACATACCAACGGATTCCGACCTCGTGGGTGGCTGGATCGCTCATTTCCTGGGAGCTTGATCCGCCGGCGACCGGCCGGTGAAACCCCGCAGGTGCACCGTCGCGTAGGGCGTCGAGCGCCTTTGGAGCACTCGGAAGGCGCAACGCACTTCCTTACAGACCCAAGCGCCGCGGAGTAGCATCGTGCCCGCCGATCGAATTCGTTTTTCGTTGCTCGATTTCAAGCTCGGCGCACGGATGCTGGCGAGATATCCGGGCCTGACCCTGGTTGGCGGACTGGCGATGGCATTCGCGATCTGGGTCGGCGCCGGTACGTTCGAGTTCCTGAACCAGGTTGTGAATCCGACGCTGCCATTCCGGAATGGCGACCGGATCGTCGCGCTGCGCAACCTTGATATCGAGTCTCGCGACGTCGAAGGGCGCGCATTGTACGACCTGTCGGTCTGGCGGCGGGAGCTCCGGTCCGTCAAGGACATTGGCGCCTGGCGGCAACTCGACCGGAACCTCATCGTCGCCGGCGGTCCGGGGGAACCCGTCGCCCTCGCCGAGATCAGCGCCTCGGCATTCCGCCTAACGGGCGTACCGCCGCTGTTTGGCCGTGCCTTGATGGATGCCGACGAATCGCCGGACGTGCCGCCGGTGGTGGTGCTCGGGCACGACCTGTGGCGAGTCCGGTTCGCCGGCGATAGTGGCATTATCGGGCGGTCAATACGGTTAGGCGCCACGTTGAGCACGGTCGTCGGTGTCATGCCGCCAGGGTTTGCATTTCCTGTCGCGCATGACATGTGGGTGCCATTCCGCCTTGATCCGGCCGAGTACCAGCCGCGTCAGGGACCGGGCATCACTATTTTCGGCCGACTCGCTGATGGCGCAACGATTGCCTCGGCCAGCCGGGAGCTCGAACTACTGGGACAACGGGCAGCGCTCGATTCGCGTGAAACGCACGAACATTTGCGGCCCCAGATCCTCCCATATGCCAAGTCGTTTTTCAACGTTCAGGGAGCGGCATCGCTCGGCGTCATGTCGTCGAACCTGCTACTGGTGCTTCTCCTCGGACTCATCTGTCTGAACGTCGCGCTGCTGATCTACGCCAGAACCGCGACCCGTGAGAGCGAGATCGTCGTGCGGACCGCATTGGGCGCGAGTCGCGCGCGCATTGTCTCGCAACTCTTCGCCGAGGCCATGGTGCTCGCGGGTGTTGCGGCGGTCGTGGGTCTGACCGCAGCCAGCTTCGGCCTGCAGTGGGCGTTCGATACCGTCATCCAGGAACTCCTCGATGGTGCCCGCCTTCCCTTCTGGTTCCATTCGCACCTGAGTGCATCAACGGTCATCTACGCGCTGTTGTTGGCCGTGATCGCCGCTGTGGTAGCCGGCGTGCTGCCGGCGCTCAAGGTCACCCGAGGCCTGGGTCTTCGGTTGAAGACTGCAACTGCCGGCGGGGGCGGCCTGCAGTTCGGCGGAATCTGGACCGCGGTCATCGTTGCGCAGGTCGCACTGACCACCGTCTTTCCCGTGATCGCTTTCGAGGTCCGGCGCGATTCCGAGAAGCTCAGGAATTACGACCTGAACTTCCCCGCGGAGCGGTTCCTGGTAGCTCGCGTCGCGATGGACCGCGAGTCGCCGCTGGCGCCTGACGACACTTCTGTGGCGACGTTCCGGAAGCGCTTTGCCAGCAGCTTTGCCACCCTCGAGCAGCAACTCGAGGCGCAGCCCGGCGTGATGGCCGTGACGTACGTCGATCACCTGCCGCGCAGTTATCACGGGTGGAACCAGATCGAAGTGGACGAGGGAGCGATCGCGCCACGAGACGCTCGTGGCCACCGCGTCAGTGCCGCGAACATCGACATCGATTACTTCGAGGCACTGGGTACACCGCTGCTGTCCGGTCGCGGATTCCACGCCGGTGACCTTCCGGACGAGGCGCGCACGGTCATCGTGAATGAGCCATTCGTGCAGAGTGTTCTTGGTGGCAAGAACCCGATCGGGCGGCGCCTGCGTTACGTCGCCGGCGAATCATCGCGGAGCCCGGCTGACCCGTCGCAAGCGCCCTGGTACGAGATCGTGGGTGTGGTTCCGGACCTTGGCACGGTCAACGGGTACGGGCGCGCCGGCATTTATCATCCCGCACCGAAGGATCGCGCCGGTCATCTCGTTATGCGCGTGAGCGGCGACCCGTCCACTTTCGTCCCGGTGTTGCGCTCGGTCGCGACGACCGTGGATCCGACGTTACGACTCTACTCGGTGATGCCGATGAGCGCCGTCGCCAATTCGGAGATCGAGTTCTATCGCTTCTGGTTCCGGCTCACGCTTGGCGTGAGCGGAGTAGCGCTGCTGCTCTCGCTGGCCGGCATTTACGCGGTGCTGGCCTTCACCGTATCGCGACGCACGCGCGAGATCGGCATCCGCGTCGCGTTGGGTTCGGATTCCCGACGGACCGTCGCGGCCATTTTCCGCCGGCCGCTGCTGCAGGTGGTTGGCGGCGTTGCCGTTGGTGCACTGTTCGTCGCGCTGCTGTTCACACTCGGCCGCGGCGCACTGCCGACAGCCCTGCAATTCGCGCGGATAGGCGCGTACGGCGTTGGCATGACGCTGGTGTGTTTCCTCGCGTGTATCGTGCCGACGCGCCGTGCGCTCCGGATCGAGCCCACCGAAGCCCTCCGAATGGAAGGCTGACCGTCGGACCGAGAGCAAGGACCGCAGGGACGCACCGATCGTTAGGTCGCGGCGGGATTTTGCCGAATCTCCCCAGCACCAGCACCAGCACGCAGCATTTGGCAGCAGCAATCAGCAATCAGCACGCAGCTCAGTTTCAGCGCTTTTGGCTTACTGGCCCGGCTCCGTAATCTTCGTCAACTCGATCTCACGCGTGCCTTCGGTTGGCCAGTCCCAGAAAAACATCTCGTTCGCGTCCAGGTCCTTGATCACGAGCGTCGGCTGTCCCCAGTCGCGACGTTCAGCGTGAATCCCGTGCGCCGCGATATGCTTCCGCACCGTCTCGATCTGGTCATCCTCGAGTCCGATGAAGACGCGTCCGTGACCAGCCCGTCCCAGCGTCTCACCATGGACCTGATTGAGAATCAGCTCGAAGCCGAACAAGCTGACCTGACAGACATAGACGTGGTCCCCTTCCTTGTGCGCCCAGTCTTCCGAGAACCCGAGTGTCTCCACGTAAAAGCGCAGTGAGCGCTCGGTATTCTTGACGAAAAACACCGCTCTCGCGTAAAGGTTGTTCATGATCAGGCGTGCCGTACGGGGTCGGGGTCACCAGCGATATCGAAAGGCAACGTTGGCCATGAAGCCCTCCAGCGGCGCCCACACGTCAGTCGTCCAGCGCCCGCCGGTTGCCGACGTGGGCCTAACGAGCGGATCGGTGCTGGTCTGTCGCACGTCCAGCAGATTCTCGAAGTTGGCCACGACTTCGACGCGCCCGAACTGTCGCACGAGGATGGCCATCGTATAGAGGTACGGCTTCGACCGGCTCCGGAACGGATTATCGTCGAGCGACTGGGCACCGTACCAGATCCCTTCGAGGCCGGCGCGGTATTTTCCGGGCTGCTCGAACATCAGGTCACCGCCGACGCGATGACGAGGCAGGTTGGGAATCGGCTCGCGCGCTCCGCTGAGAGGATTGGGGCCACTGCCGCGCGTATAACCGTACGTCCCGAGAAACTTTCCACCGGGGAATCGCCAGACCCCCGCGGCTTCGACTCCACTGATCCGTGTGTTCGCGGAGGCGTTCCGCAGGATTCCTGCGCCGCTCCCATCGCCGGCGTCGGCGAGCTGGATCGCATCACCGATAATCGAATTGTAGGCCGTAACAAGCAGCTCGAGGCCACCGACCTCGCCGTTGATATCGAGCATGGAGCTGAAGCTCCGCTCGCGTTCCAGCGCCGCTCCCGGACGAATGTTGCGCAGCCCGATGGCTTCCGTGTCCTCGTTCATGGCGGTTGGTGCCGCAAACCCGGTTCCGGCGCTCAATCGCACAGACCAGTCCTCGGCGGGCCGGGTCAGGACTGCAACGCGCTCGGTGAGCTGAAAGCCGGTGGGGTGCGCGTCGCCGCGCACGCTGGCTGAAAATGTCACCGGGCCGACGGGCCGCTCGGTCGCCACGAAAAGACTTGGCGTGAACCAGCGGTGGTCGTAGTGATCGTTCAATGAGTTCTCGAATTCATCGAGCTGCAGCGTGGCGCCGAGGACAGTGGTGCCGCGTGAGGCGACAAATGAACGCGTGAGCTCCAGGAAACCGGTCGACGTCCCGTCTTCCTCGAGCGGGCCAGGCCCGAACTCACGGCGGCGCGCGTTCGTCGCAAAGGCGAAGCGAATGGCGACGTTCCCCGAATCCCTGAGCGGAATACCGGCGGTCGCGCCGATGTCCGCGCGCCGGCTCGTCAGCGTTTCGCGGAATGGCGTACCGTCAGGCGCCACCGCGCTTCCGATCGTGCCGCCATCGCGGTCGTCGTATCCGTATCCGGCCGTCACGAACATCGAGCGACCATCCGCACCGACTGCGGTCAGGCGCGGGCGTATACCCCAGCGTCGCGCCCGTGACTGATCCGCCCAGCCATCGCTGTCGACGTCCCAGCTGTCCTGCAGCGTGCCGGACGCCAGCAACGACACGCCTGTCGTCGAATTCAGGCGACGACTCAGCCAGGTG
>Ga0209486_10000510_pt1 | contig 17354 bp, 16 predicted proteins | sample NCCompost_FD_187518 | JGI IMG/M metagenome (GOLD analysis project Ga0209486, IMG submission 187518) | Agricultural soil microbial communities from Utah to study Nitrogen management - NC Compost (SPAdes) (version 2) | ecosystem: Environmental > Terrestrial > Soil > Agricultural land | place...
ACTTGCCTGCTTTATCTGCGAACTTTAACCAGAATAATGGGGAATATGATTTGGTCAGTAATGACAAGCAAGTGGCTAACAAACAAAATCTAACACATCAGATAACTCAAGTTAGTGAACTCACTTCTGACGATAATTCGTTTATGCCAAACGATATAGAAAGTAATAGTACATCTAATATTGACACTAGTTTTGACACATCCTCAAATAAGAACACCGTTTCCCTGATAGCAGGCAGAGTGGATGAATTAGAGTTCAATATCACCAATACCAATGAGAATCCAATTATAGATGCTGTAGTCTCCCTTGATTCAGAGTCCAGCTCGATAAAGATTCTTGGAGATTCAAAATGGAATTTGAACAAAATAGATCCGCTAACTACACAGCAATTTCAGACGAGAGTCTTTGCTTCGAAATCTTTGATTAATAGCCCGGTATCCTTTAAGGTATCTATTCAGTATTTGGATAATAGTCAAGCCAAATCTGATTCTTTTAGTTTAGGCGCAAATGTAATCGGTGATGTCAGTATAAATATTAATGATCTTGCTATTAATTACATAGGTGGCAATCCAAACCTCGTTGGGAATATCTTGAATAAAGGCAACACACTAGCATTATTTACCACTATAGAGATATTGAGTTCATCATCTAGTCCAGCTAATAAAAGTGAAGGACAATTACCATCGCCTACACAAACAACAGGAAAAAATACATTTCTCGTACCTGCCTCTTCCTTTCCTCAATATCTTGGCGACTTAGAGGAGAACTCTCCTCTCCCATTTAGCATTCCCTTGGCAATAAATAATAACACAGCTTCTGGAATTTACCCTGTATCATTAAAAGTAACATATAGTGATGACCTGAGAAATAGTTATACTGTTATTAGCAATGGAACTGTTGAATTTATTTCTCCTGTCACTACAAGTAACAAAGGACAGGGACTTTTTGGTAATTATGATTTATTACTTATTGTAGTCATATTAGCCATAGCAGGAATAATTGGCATATTCATTGTTAGAAGGATCAGAGATGATAAGAAAACAGGCAATAAAAATATCGAGTCAGGACATAAGGATGGAGATACCGGTAATGATAATGAAAATAACAAAGGTAGCATTGACGATATTGAATCACTTTTGGGTGAAGAAGGATCAAATTTCAAGGAGAACTTTCAGAAAAAATAATGAGGTAGCTGTATTGTGAATATTAAAGAAATTTTTATTTTATCTTTTGATGCCTTGAAAGAAAGAAAGACCAAATCTATACTGACTATAATAATGGTTATGGTCGGAAGCAGTCTGATGGTGGCGGTCGGAGGTATCAGTGCCGGGTTTGGTGGTTTTTTCAACAATCAGCTAAGTAATCTAGCTGCCAATATCATATTCATAAACCCGGCACAGGTGCAACAAGGTGGAGGAGGACCAGTAGTTGGTCCACCACCAACTCCAAAAATTACATTAAATGCAGCAATTGAAAATAGGTTAAAATCCTTACCGTTTGTCGATGAGGTAATTCCGTCATACCAAGCTCAAGTAATTTTGGAAGCTCAAGGAGATTCAAAAGAGTATCAAGTATTCTCAATGGATCCTCAGAAACTAACGGTTCTTTCTCCTACCATAGAATTTGTTGAAGGGTCCTCTGTGCAGCAAAATGATCCATCGGCCATAATCATTTCAAACGAATTGGCAAATCCCCCTGGTGAGCCTGCCCCATTCTTAAAATTGTTTCAAACTGTGAAGGCCACATACACTTTTGTGGATCCAACAACAGGAAAGAGGGAACAAGAATCAAAGAGTTTTGTTGTAAGAGGAATAATAAAACAAACTGGTAATCCAAATATTGATAATTCGGCCGTAATCGACACCGAAATAGGGAACGCACTATTTCACAAATCCGGGAAGTTTGATTCGTTAATTGTGGTAGCCAGATCGGGAATTTATGTGGATGCAATAGAGCAAGAAATTAGAAAACTCTATGGTAACGATATTGGAATAACAACAGTTAAGGCAATCATAAAAACTGTGCAAGAATTTACAGGAGGAATCAGCGCATTTCTTTTGAGCATAGCAATTGTGTCTTTAGTTGTTGGCGCAGTTGGAATCATTACTACCCTGTATACTTCGGTTATTGAAAGAACAAGAGAAATTGGAACCATGAAAGCAATCGGTGCCAAAGGTAGACACATTCTTGCGTTGTTTTTGACCGAGGCATTAATGATTGGTATTTTTGGAGCCACATGTGGAATACTAGGTGGGATTGTGGGTGCTTATGTATTGAGTGCAGGTTTCGGTGGTGGTAACGATGGGGGATCGAGTAATTCGCAAATAGCTCCCATTTTTCTGGTGGTTGATATGACAAGGGTATGGTTAATTTCAACTGCGCTTAGCCTTTTGGCAGGTTTGTTTCCTGCATTGAAAGCATCAAGGCTACTACCAATTGTAGCATTAAAAAGAGAATAGGGTTATTATACTACAATATGGGAACTAATAGAAAATTTATCTATACTCCTCACCGCAATCTCCAATGATCTCGTAAAGATTATTGGCTTTTTTGCCTACTTCATCTATGGAATCACGGTCCGAATCATCCAAACTGAAACCGAAAATATTATTGTTATCGTCTATGTGATTAACTATTCCAAGCCTTACGCCAATAATAACCCCCGCAACCGTAGCTTTAGAAAGAATGTAGTTAGTAGCTACATTTGAAATACTTACTTTATGTTTCTTTGCGATGCTATCCAAAACTAACAATAGCCTTTGAAATAAATTCCAACCTCCCCATTTATCTATCATTTTTTTGTATTTTTGCAAACTTAGTGTATCTAGATCCGATATAGGTGGTTCTGGTTTTCCTAAATATTTTTCAGACAATAATCCTCCACAAAGAGTTCCATAAGTGAGTAAGCTGATATTATGTTTCTTGCAAAATGGTATCATCTTAACCTCCGGCCTTTTATCAATAACTGAATATTGAATCTGATTTGACGCAATTGCAATCCCAGATTCAGTAATCATCTGCAGATGTTCGGTATCAAAATTCGTTAGACCCAGATGCCTGATATTCCCTTTATCCTTCAGGTCTGATAAATATTTTAAAGCGTCCATATAATACGGATTATTATAATCCCACCAGTGAAATTGAAGTAAATCCAAAGAGCTTACATCCATTCTACGTAATGCGGCTTCTATTCCATTATCAACCATGGAACGTGTGATTCTGCTTGGCTGTGGTACCCATTTCGTACATGTTTGAATCTTGTCAAGCTCTTGTTTGCCTTTTTCTCGTAATAATCTACGCCTAAATTCACCTATGAAAGTTTCGGCCGGGCCATAGATATCAGCTAGGTCCCAAGTAGTGAATCCCGAATCATGATATCTTTGCATATCTTCCATTGCCAGTTCATGATCAATTTGTCCATGCCCACCTGCAACCTGCCACATTCCATTAATTATTCTACAAATAGTCAAATCGGGTGCTAATTGGAAATGCCTCTTATCCATAATATCCATTGGAAACTGTAATATTTTTGTCTTACAATTCTAACCCATATTCAAAAAATAAATTGATTGGATATTTTGCTTTACCAAATAACGTTATCTAATCTTCGACCTTTTGATTTTTTCCTGGAGTAGCATACATCCTTGAATTAGAGTTTCAGGTCTTGGTGGACAGCCAGGAACATATACATCAACTGGTACAATTCCATCTACACCTGGGAGCACGTTATAAGAATCAATATAGAGTCCTCCTGTAATTGCACAGGCACCCATAGCAATAACATATTTTGGATCTGGCATCTGATCATAAACCATCCTTAACCTAGGAGCCATCTTTCGTGTTACAGTACCTTGTACAACTATCAAATCACATTGTCGTAATGAACCAAACGCTTCAATTATTCCAAATCTTTCAACATCATATCTTGGACCTGAAGCTGCTCCAAATTCCACACTGCAGCAAGCAGTTTCAAGGTGTACTGGCCATAGTGACCAAATTCTACCCCAGTTTATTGCATAACCTAATGGAAGGTCCAACGCTCTTGTTAGAACGTCTCCAAGCTTTCCTACCATGAGATTAAAGTTGGTGGGATTTACCAGATCTTTTATCAATACTAAATCTGAGCCTCCAAGTTGAATAAATCATATTTAATTCTTAGAGATACATCTTGAAAATCTACCAAATGCCTTTCCTCCCCGAAAGATATAGTGCATAGCCCATGGCAGAAAACATTATCGCGAGGAATCCTATTATTGGAAGGGTTGCTGAGCGTGAAATAGAAAAAAGTGATGCACCCCATGCATATAGGAATATGGACATCACATCAAAAACAACAAACATGAGAATATAAGAATAATACTGCATCATGAAGTGAGCTCGTCCTTCACCAGAAGGCATCTGACCACATTCCATTGGCAAGAACTTTACAGGATTATATCTACGTCTTGGTGAAACCAATTTTGACAAAAACAAGACTGGAACAGAGGCAAGTAAACCAAAGCCTAGCATGTATATGATAGGTGAAAACTGGGTAACGGTTTCTCCAGCCAAGGCTAAACTTGAGGTTTTCTGAATCATATAAAAATCTTGCTTCAGGTTTATCTATCCAAAATTAACCTAAACAACTGTTTTGCTGTAGTATGTGGATGTGTGAGTACCAATTTCATTAGCCTGCTCGTAGTGAATTGAGCCTTGATGAAATCAATAAAATCTTCGACTGTCATTTGTTCAATAATTTCAACTTCCCTGTCCCAAGCATCATCATTCATCTGCAACCATCTTGATTGAACCTTAAGTGATGTTTTTATTTTGGAACTAACTCGGTCTTTCCAGAATTTTTCATATTGTTCTAGTGATTCCCTGGTACAGCCCTTCGATATTGAGTCAGCTCCCACATCGCCAGCCACACGTCCAAATTCTATTGCAAATCTTATCCCCTCAAGAACTAGTGGATTTGCCTGACCGGCAGAATCCCCTACTAGGATTAGTCCATCGTATATAGATGAGTTGCGTGATCCTTCATTTGGGATGAATCCATAGTGAAATTCAATTGGCTGAATATTTCCAAGTTCATCTAACGGTTTGAATTTACCTTCCATTATGGAATTTAATTTTTTAATTGGATCCAAGACAGATTCAGGTCGACCCACTCCCGTTCCTATTCTCACACGTTGCTTAGAAATGGGGAAAATCCAGGCATATCCTGCATCGGAATACTTTTGTCCAACCATCAAGGTCCATGTTTCTGGATCAATATCATCACAGTAACATTCGTACTCAGCACCTATACCGTACCTTGTCCAATTTTTCACAAGACCAGATCTTCTTGCCACTATGCTACTAAAACCACTCGCATCTATGACAAGTCTTGAATCGATTTCCATCTTTCCTCTTGGAGTGTTGCAGACTATACCGCTTACTTTGTTGGAATCATATTTAACGGATTGAACTTCACTCCTAACAGATATTTCAGCTCCAGCTTTCGCCGCTAGTGTTGCTAAAAATTGGTAAGTGGATCGAACATCCAGGACGCATGACTTTGCTGTTTTTCCCCTAAGTAGGATATCCTTTGATGGAGAGACTATTCTAAAATTTTTTATGGCATTGTAACATCTTTCTGGAATTTCAAGTCGTTTCATATCATCAATCCAAGATACGCCACTGGTTCTAATGTTCTGTGCAATAGAATCATCTTTTTCCAAGACAAGGGTTTTAGCATTTTTTCTAGCAGCAGAATACGCGGCCGAAAGGCCTGCCGGTCCACCACCTACAACCACGATATCGTAATTAGTCATAAAATCACTTAACGCTCTACTGTTTGACTTTTAAATTCAGTTGAAAGTTATATTAATTTTTATTTCAGACATTCGAGAATCAAATTATCATCAATGCTTTTATTATGCCGTTTAGAAAAAAAGCATGACATAGAAAGATTTGATTAATGAAGAAAAATCTGGTACACAGACGTTAGCAATAGGAAAAGTAGCGCCTGATTTTACATTTAGGAATGGGAATAAAGAAACAAAATTATCTGATTTTAGGAAAAGAAAAGTAGTAGTGTATTTTTATCCGCGAGATTTTACAACAGGATGTACAACTGAAGCTGCAGAGTTTACAACAGACTATGATAAATTTAAGCGGGCAGGAATTGAGATAATCGGCGTAAGTCCTGATACTGAAGAGTCGCATGAGAAATTTAAAGAAAAAATGAAAATACCGTATCATTTGGCTTCTGACATAAACAATGTGGTATCAAAAAAATATGGTACTTATGGATTGAAAAAATTCATGGGTAAGGAGTACATGGGTGTTAACAGAACCACATTTCTAGTAGATGAAGATGGGAGGATTGTAAGAATATTCAGCAAGGTCAAGCCACAGGGTCATAGTACTCAAGTACTTGAAGCATTTGAAATTAAAGTTAATTGATTTAATATAGGTACGACATTTTTTCGTCGATCAATGACATTGAAATGTCAAGATAATCCAAAGTCTCTTCTAAAGTATCAAGAGTTTTTTCCTCGGGTCTATGTTGTTGATAACCAATCAAAATAGTAGACGTGGCGATCAAAACTTGCTCCGAATATTTGTTCCAATCTACTAAATATTTATCATATTCCAAAGGAATTTTCATGTTTTTTTCTACCATTATTTTGTTCAGTTTTAGAAACAGGGTGATTATTATAATGCGCAACTTTTGTAGTATCGGTTTGATCTGTTCTATATCAGGAATAGACGGTATTTCATGACATATCTTGTTTTGATAGTAATCGAGATTTTTTGCTATACTCACAGTTCTTAATATTGAAGGAACCTGTAAACGGAATTGTCGAATACTAATTGAAGAGTTGACAAATAGCGGATCAGAATGGGCTATTGCAAATTGATCAGTAGTGATACCATCCTTACTAATAATGTGAAAGCATTTCGAAGTTTCTACATAGTTTTGTACAATTGAGCTGATAAGTTTTGACTGTGACATACACTGAATGAGGAATTGGGTTTATAATATAAATCAAAAAATCTCATTTACCAGATGAAGATACTAATTCTTCAATGTGTTCCAATATCTTGATATGATGTTCTTCATCAACAATTATGCTTTTCAACAGGGATTTTGTCTCTACATCATCAGCGAGTGCGACGCATTTTAGCAACAGATCTCTTGATTCCTTTTCTTCATCTATTGACCTTATAATACCCTGTTTAGTTAGATTCAAACTGCTACTTGCACCTTCAATAGACGACATCAATGTAGAAATATATTCAATGTGTCGCAAGCCGTCATCAAGTAATTTGTGCACATAATTCTTTATAATACCATTGTTCATTCTGCTCAATACTGTCATGTAATGATTCATTTCCTTAACTTCGGCTTCGTGTTGCGATTTCAGTAAAGTATAAAGATCTTGTTTTCTCTTCATAGATGAATCAATGTCCATTAACATACCACTACAGAGTAATTGATAAAAAATTTTCGTATTGTTAGTTCGTTTGTTTGAAATTATTTAAATAACATAAATTTGGAAATCAGATAGCTGTTGATAAATACTGAACTATGTGATTGCAAGTGTCATGTCAAATATGGACATAAATCGCTTTGTGAAAAATGTATTGAGAAACACAAGACTTCACCATATTATAAAATACTCAAGAAATTTTCCTAAATGAATTATTTGGAGTGCGGGAGATGGGATTTGAACCCACGAACCCCTAAGGGATAAGAGCCTCAGTCTTACGCCGTTGACCATGCTGGGCGACTCCCGCATAGATTTAGCGGTTCAAAAATCACTAATTTGAATATTTGCTATATAAACACAAGGGCACCAAATATTGGTTTTTATAAGCCACCTGAGGATAAAAATCAATGCTTATACCCATAAGATGCTTTACCTGTGGGAATCTGAATAGCTAACAAGTACGGTGAATACTCTAACAGGGTCAAAGCTGGAGAGGATCCTGCAGAAGTTATGGACTCGCTTAATATCAAAAGGTATTGCTGTAGGAGAATGTTTGTCTCTACTGTTGAAACAATATATCAAGTGATACCCTATTACGAAGCATTACGTAGACGAATGTCAGAAATTGAATCAGAAATAGATTAAGTCTGAAGTAAAAATGCCTTTAATTTCATCGTTGCGCGGAAGGATTGTTTATAACAGCAGAGGTTCCAAGTCCATAGAAATCGATGTAATTACTGACAGTAAATTTCTTGGTAGGGCTTGTGCTCCTTCTGGCGCTAGCGTGGGAAGTCACGAGGTACCAAGTTTTGTTGATAATAATCCAGAGTTAACACTGCAGAGGTTTGAAACAAACAGGGCTAAATTCGTTGGAGTTGATGCTTCAGATTCAAAGGCTATAAATCAAATCCTCAGGGAAATAGATAATTCTAACAACTATAGTGGAATTGGTGGATCCGTAGCTTATGGATTGAGTATTGCTTCGGCAGCGTCTGCTTCTCTTTCATTGGAAGTTCCGCTTTTTGCAATGTTGAATGACCGCGGACCATATAGATTCCCCTACCCCCTAGGAAATATCCTTGGAGGTGGTTCTCATGCGGGACCTGGTACGCCGGATATTCAAGAAGTTCTAGTCTGTCCTATAGGAACCAAGACCATCAGCGAGGCTTTAGAAACTAATTTCAAGGTACATAAAGATGTGAGAATACTCTTGGAAAAAAAAGACAAAAATTTCACATATGGAAGAGGCGATGAGGGTGCTTGGGCCCCAAATGTGAATAATGACGAAGCAGTTTCGATAGTAGCACAAGCTGTGGAAAATGCCGGTCTGAGATTGGGCAAAGATATTGCATTGGGTATTGATTTTGCAAGTTCTTCATTATGGGACCCTGAGAGAAAGATATATGATTATTCAAGACAGGGGCTCGTCAGAAAAACCGAAGAGCAGATAAATTTTGTTCAAGATCTAATAAAGAATTATCATTTGATCTACGTTGAGGATCCGGTTAACGAAGACGATTTTGAGAGTATGGCAAGCCTTACAAAAAGAAACAATAACTGTCTCATTACTGGTGACGATATGCTTGTTACAAGTAGCGAGAGGGTAAACGAAGCACTCAAGTACGGAGCTTGTAATGCGGCCATTTTGAAGGTCAATCAAGCTGGTACTTTACATGATGCTTTGGATTTTGCAAATACCTGTGCCGAGAATAACATTGGAATAATAACTTCGCATAGATCTGGAGAATCTATAGATGCGCATATTTCACATATAGCCATAGCAACGGCTTCCAAAATGATAAAAACAGGCGTTGTTGGGGGAGAACGAGTGTCCAAATTAAACGAACTTTTAAGACTTTCAGAGTATGATTTAATAAAAGGCATGATTGATTTGTCATTCACTTAGAATGTCAAGTGCAAACCAAGAAGAAAACGCCAAAGATTCTTTAGAGGAAATAGAGAATCAAACATCTGAAGATTCTGATAGCCAGGCGTACACCGAAACGGGAGAAGAGGATATTGAAAATGATAATCTTGAAAAAATGATACTATCGACGGGAATACGTGTTGGCACCCCAGTAAAAACAAAATTTATGTCACCGTTTATTGTTCGTGCAAATCCAGAAGGCCTGTATATTCTAGATATTAGCAAGACACTTACGCGGATTGATGTCGCTGCCAAGTTTATTGGAAGGTCGGATATTTCTAAAATTATAGTTACGTCTGCAAGAGAATATGGTAAAACTCCCGTACAGAAATTTTGTGAAGCGACAGGAGCCTCAGGAATCATAGGACGATTCATGCCGGGCACATTTACAAATCCATCACTAGCAAGTTATATGGAACCGCAAGTAGTTATTGTCACGGATCCTCAGGCCGATCAACAAGCGGTACTAGAAGCAACTAGAGCAGGAGTCCCAGTCATTGCAATAGCAAATAGCGATAATGTTACCTCTAATGTAGACCTAGTCATCCCTGCTAATAATAGAGGAAGAAAAGCACTTGCAACAGTGTACTGGTTACTCACGAGAGAAGTCTTGAAGAAACAGGGAAAAATAAAATCTGATAACGAAATGAAGATATCAATTGATGACTTTGAGACCAAATTGGTCGAAGAGATATCTTGAATTCGTATTTAAGAGAACCTGCTGTTTCTGGAATTTTTTATCCAAAAAACCCAAATGAGCTGAGGGAAGACATTGAATCCTTATTTAGAGATCCAAATTTCGGACCGGGAAATTTACCACCATCAAGTAATAACGAAAGAATATACGGCATGGTCAGTCCTCATGCAGGATATATGTATTCAGGGGCAGTGGCTGCACATGGATACTATGATCTGTCTTCGTCTAAATTTGAATCAGCTCTAATTCTTGGCCCCAATCATTATGGTCTGGGTAGCGAAGTAGCACTGATGGATAAAGGTACTTGGGAAACTCCGCTGGGGAAGGTAGAGATTGATTCTGAAGTGGCCCAAAACATTCATCAAAATTGTGATATAATTAGTATTGATGAATCAGCACATTCTAGAGATCATTGTATTGAAGTCCAGCTTCCGTTCCTCCAATACATTAAAGGCGAACTCAAAATAGTGCCAATAATCCTGATTAACCAAGGTAAGAATACATGTAAAAAGCTTGGTAGTGACATTTATGAATCAATAAGGGATAGAAATTTGATACCGATTGCTTCTTCGGATCTGACACACTACGAAGCAAATAACCTGGCCTACGAAAAAGATAAACTCCTGATATCTGCAATTCTCTCACTAGATATTGAAAAATTTTATTCAGTATTGATTTCGTTTAATGTAACAGCGTGTGGCTACGGTGCCATTGCTACAGTCATGGAGATATCAAAAAGAATGGGGGCAACCAAGGGCAAGTTGTTGAAATACGCCACAAGTGGAGACATAGCAGGAGATAATAAATCAGTAGTCGGTTATTCGTCAATTTTATTTGTATGAATATCCATTTCAATAGAGCTGTATCATCAGCTCCTGCAAAAGTAATCCTTTTTGGAGAACATTTCGTAGTCTACAATAACCCTGCTATTGTTACGGCAATAAATAGAAGAATTCATGTGCAAGCAAATGTAAGTGACAAGTCACGTATTAATATAAGATCAGGAGAAAACTCATTAAGTGTACCTGTCAACAGTAACGATAACTATATTATGTCTCTTGATAACAGTTCTATATCACTATTTCCAATTTTTAAATGTGTAAAACATGTCTTTGAAGAAAAAAATTTATCCAATGTTGGGGTAAATTTACAAATAGATTCGCAAATTCCCCATGGAGAAGGTTTGGGATCTTCAGCAGCGTCATGTGTATCAACGGTTGCTGCACTTTACTCCTTGTTTTCCGATCTCGACAAAAATCGGATATATGAAACTGCTAGAGTAATGGAACAAAATATACACTCAAACTCCTCCGGTGTAGATTGTTATGTTTCAACTTTTGGTGGGATAGTAAATTTTGAACCCGACAAAGGATTCAGTAGTATAAGACCAAAAAAGAAATTCACGCTACTCGTCGGTACCAGTGGGATAAAACACTCCACTGGTAAGGTAGTATCACAAGTAAGACAATTCAGGCAAAAAAATTCTACTGTTTTCAAAGAACTTTCCTCAAAAGCTCAAGTAATCTGCAAAAGGGCAATAAGCTCAATGAATGAAGGGGATGAATCAGAGCTTGGTAATTTGCTTACTGAAAATCATAAATTGCTGTCCCTGTTAGGGGTGTCCCATCCAGAGATTGAAAAATTGATTGAAATTAGTCTCGATAACGGTGCTTTAGGAGCAAAATTGACAGGTGCGGGTAAAGGAGGAGCCGTTATTGCACTTATACCAAAGGATTCGAGCAAGGAGATACTTGCGAAAATTGGCAGCGGTCCGGGCAAATGGATGTTAGTCGAATTTGATTATGATGGCGTAATTCTTGGCTGAACTTGATTCAGGTATTAAGGTTTAAATTTTCATAGGAAAAGTAACCATAATGCTGCAAGAAGTTGTCTTAATTAAATTGGGTGGCTCTGTTGTTACTCATAAAGAAAGACCCATGACTATGAACAAAATAGCCATCGATCAAATATTTAAATCGCTATTATCTGTAAAAGTGCCCATCATATTTGTTCATGGCGGTGGTTCTTTTGGGCATTATTGGTCAGTAAAGTACGATATGCATTCCAAACCCGATAGGTACCCATCAGACGGTATAGCAGTAGTTCATGAATCAATGATTTCATTAAACCATAAATTGGTTAAGTCAATGATAAGATTCAAGTTGAATCCATACTCTGTTTCACCTTTTTCATTTATTTCAAAAAATAAACCAATTGTGAAAAAGATCATCGAATTTGCATCGATGACCAGGGATAAAATAATACCAGTGACATATGGGGATATCGTATATAGAACACATCATAAATACTCAATACTATCAGGTGATGAATTGATGACAATGCTCTCCTATGTGTTAAGACCAAAAAAAGTAATTTTTGCAGTCAATGTTGATGGAATTTATCAAGATCCTCGCACAAAGGATCTCATATCAACAGTCGAAGAAGGTTCATTAATTAAATTTTCAAACGTGAATTTTGATGTGACAGGGGGAATGAAGAGAAAAGTTCGTGAAGCATTAAAAATCTCACATGCAGGTATGGATGTACACTTTGTAAATGGCTTCAAACCTGATAGACTTCTGAAAATTTTAGATAATAAGAAAACCAAAGGTACAGTAATAAAGGGAAAAAGGTCCAGTAAGCGAAATGCCCGATGAATCAGACTCTCCTTCAGACATTGAAGTAATAAAACAACGAAAGAAGGAAGGAATAGTTATTCCTTTAACTAGGAACGTTCAAGCTAAAGAGTCATCTACTTACTTAGAATATGTCAAGTTAATTCATAACGCTCTACCAGAAATTGATTTTGACGCTGTCGAAACGAACCAGAAATTTCTTAGCCACCACTTCAAAGCACCGATTATTATTGATTCGATGACAGGAGGAACCCCTGAAGCTACAAGAATAAATTCCAGGCTTTCTCTTGCTGCTGAGAAATTTGGCCTTGGTATGGGACTGGGTAGTCAGAGGGCAGGCCTTTTGAGTAGCGAACTTGCTGAGACCTATTCGATAGCGAGATCTAACGCCCCAAATGCATTTCTGGTGGCAAATATTGGAGGAGCACAGCTTTCAAAGGGACTGAAAATTATGGATATAAAGAATATGATTGAAATGATTGAAGCTGACGCACTTGTTGTACACCTGAATCCCCTACAAGAATTGATTCAGCCGGAGGGAGAACCGAAGTATAAAGGAGTATTATCAAAGATCAAGGAGATTTGCACAAATTTTGATATTCCAATAATTGTAAAGGAGGTTGGAGCTGGGATTTCAATGGAAGTTGCCAAGAGATTGCAGTCTGCTGGGGTTTCCGCAATCAATGTTGCTGGATCAGGAGGAACAAGCTGGGCTGGTGTTGAAAAGTTAAGGGCAGAAACGGCACATGACTCTAATAAGATAAATTTGGGAGAATTGTTTTGGGATTGGGGCATCCCTACTGCAGTAAGTTTGATAGAAGTGAGAAAGTCAGTAAAGATACCGGTTATTGCGTCGGGTGGAATTAGAAATGGTTTAGAGATCGCCAAATGTATAGCCTTAGGGGCGAATATGTGCGGTATGGCTTTTCCTTTTCTCAGACAAGCTTCAAAATCATTGGAAAGCTTGTACGAATTTACTAACAGGACACTGATTGAATTGAGGGGCGCAATGTTTCTTGTTGGCAGTAAAAACATAAACCAACTAGGAAAATCTAGATTCATGGTCACTGGAGAATTAGCGAAGGTGAAATAATGGATAATTTGAAAGATGAGCTTAGTAACGTTGTATCACGTGTAAGAAGCTTTACGTTATCTGTCCTTGAAGGTGAGCCAAACAGATTGTATGATGCGGCGTGTACTTACCTCGCTAGTGGAGGAAAAAAACTCAGGCCGTTCATGGTAATAAAAAGTTGTGAAATGTTTTCAGGCATAGAAGAGAAAGCGTTACCAGCTGCAGCAGCAGTAGAACTGATCCATAATTTTTCTCTAATTCACGATGATATCATGGATAATGACGATATTCGGCACGGGATCTCTACTGTTCATAAGAAATTTGGTTTACCAATCGCACTCATTGCTGGAGATATCCTCTTCGCGAAAGCTTTTCAGATACTGTCATTGCAAGGAAAGAAAGTGGGGCATGATGACACCATAATTGCCGAAATGAATAGAATTCTATCTACTTCGTGTGTTTATGTGTGCGAAGGTCAAGGTCTTGACATACAAATGGCCTCAAATAACAAGATACCAACTATAGATGAATATTTAGGCATGATACAAAAGAAAACTGCATCTCTGTTTGAAGTTTCTTGTGCCCTAGGCGTTCTGTCTTCCAAAGAGCCTTCAGCTGAGAACGTGAACAACTTGTCTAAATTTGGACGATACACAGGAATTGCATTTCAGTTGATAGACGACTTGATCGGAGTAACAGGTGATCCTAAATTAACTGGAAAAGCAGTTGGCAATGATATAAGGGAAGGTAAAAAGACCTTCCCTATACTATTAGCACTAGAAAATGCAGATACAAGTAAAAGAGAAAAGATCATGAAAGTTTTTGGATCTAAAGGAGCAAATCAGGACTATGTTGAAGACGCCGTTGATGCGATATCATCATTGAATATAGAGGAGGAAGTGCGAAAGACAGCTCATGATAACATGGTTAGAGCGTTTGAATCCTTAAAGAGTTATGATGAAACTAACGCGAAAAATGCACTTGTGTCTTCTGCGAAATTTATAGTCGAAAGGAGTTTGTAGTCCTTTGAATGGTAACGATGAAATCGATAGATTAGTCAATGCTATAGCGTTGAAAAATGCAGCAGAACATTCAGGTAGTACAAATGTAAATACCGTTCTGGCTAAAATTCTGAGTCTAAGACCAGAATTAAAAAAGGAAATAAAGACATTAATGGCAGAAATCAAAACCGTAGTAGATTCCGTAAATAAGATGGACGTGGAGCTGCAGAAAAAATATCTTAATGAAATAGATTTAGAAGATAGCAAGATTGATTCAAAGTCAACACAGAAACATGTGGCCTCGCATTCACTTCCAGAGCTCCAAATGACAGGAACTAGAGTGATTACCAGATTTCCACCCGAGCCTAATGGCTATCCTCATATAGGTCACGCAAAAGCAGCCATAATTGATGAAGAGTACGCTAGAAGGTATGATGGCAAATTGATTCTACGTTTTGATGATACTAATCCACAGAATGAAAAATTGGAGTACTATGAAGCTATTAGAAGTGGTTTGGAATGGTTAGGAGTCAAACCCGATATTGTAAAAAACACATCTGACGACATATTTGTTTTACATGATTATGGTAAAAAACTGACCTTAGATGGGAATGCGTATGTTTGTACGTGTGATACTAACAAGATTCATAAAATGAGAATGCAGCAGGTTGAATGTCCATGCAGAGGTAATATTGACGACGCAGAAAAAAACAAAGAAAGACTAGACAAGTTATTTGACGGAACTTATCATCAAAACGACGCTATTGTAAGATTCAAGGGAAATATGCAAGACAACAATACTGTTCTTAGAGACCCGACCCTATTTAGAATAATAGAGGCCCCTCATCCACTTTTGGGTGATAAAGTACAGGTGTGGCCCACTTATGACTTCGCTGCACCTGTCGAAGATTGTCTTGATGGCGTCAGTCACGCACTGAGAAGCAAGGAGTATGAGTTACGTAATGCCCTGTATTTGGATATTCTTGATAGATTGGAATTACGAAAACCAATAGTTGTTGAATTCTCAAGATTGGAATTTGAAAACATGCCAGTTTCCAAAAGAAAGATTAAACAATTGATAGATGATAATCATATTGCTGGTTGGGACGATCCTCGTCTGCTCACTTTATCAGCGATGCGTAAACGTGGTTTTGATCCTAGAGCAATCAGAAGTTTTGTTTTGAGCCTTGGATTAACATTAGCAGAATCAAAACCCCCGTTCAAGACACTAGAATCAATGAATAGGAAAATCCTTGAGCCTATTGCAATTCGACTTTTCTTTGTCAAAGATCCAATAAAGATAATTGTAGAAGATGCCCAAGATACTAAAGTAACCCTGAGAAACCATCCAAACATCGATCTTGGAACAAGACAGGTTGAAGTTTCCAATGTGGTTTATATTTCACAAGATGACGCCATACTTCTTACGGAAGATGAAGAAATTAGACTCATGGAATTGTATAATATAAAAATTAAGGACATAGATCTGGATAAAAAAGTAATTACAGCTTCTTATCTAAATAATGAGATCGTACGAGATATGAAGAAGATTCAATGGGTATCAGACAAGAACAATACAAATTACACCGTCCTGGTTCCCAAGGAACTGTATATTGATGACAAATTTAATCCCAATAGTTTGGAACGTATTGAAGGATATGCAGAGACCTCTATTTTACAACTAAAATCGAACACTCAACTACAATTAACTAGATTTGGTTTTTGCAATACACAAGAAAAAACAACGGCAATTTTTATACATAGGTAGACAAAATGAAAATCGGAAGGATTAAAATGAAAGAGGTTGGAGAAACATATGGAATAGTCTCGCCTGATGGTAAAAAAATAATTTCGAAGCTTGATTTTCAAGAGCAGACTGGTGTTCCAATTCCTCAGACTATAAAAGAATTCATTGTAAAAGGATGGATTAATGAGGTCAGAAAGTATATTTCAGATATCAAGTTTAGTAACGAGATTATCTTTGAAGATTTATTGGCACCTATTCCAGACCCACCAAAAATAATCTGTTTAGCATTTAATTATTATGATCATGCAAGAGATGCAGGCCTTACACCTTCTGATGAACCCGTTATTTTCATCAAACCCCGAACAACTCTAAACCATCCATTTAATGATGTCAAGTGTCCACAATTTGTGCAACGCCTTGACTACGAGGCAGAATTAGCAATTGTTATTGGGAAGGATACCAAAAATATAGACCCTGAAAAAGCCTCTGAATCCATATTTGGGTATACCATTCTACACGATGTTTCAGCCAGAGACATACAGTTCAAAGATAAACAATTTACAAGAGGAAAAGGTATTGATACATTTGCTCCATGTGGTCCATGGATAACAACGAAGGACGAAATCCATGATCCGCAAAACCTGCAGATTGTTACAAAAGTCAATGGTGAAACTCGGCAAAATTCCTCCAGTAGCAAAATGGTAATATCGATTGACAAAATAATATCAAGCCTAAGTCGAATAATGACCTTAGAATCTGGAGACATCATTTCTACTGGAACTCCAGCAGGGGTTGCTATGTCAATGAAAGAACC
>Ga0209486_10000511_pt1 | contig 17348 bp, 14 predicted proteins | sample NCCompost_FD_187518 | JGI IMG/M metagenome (GOLD analysis project Ga0209486, IMG submission 187518) | Agricultural soil microbial communities from Utah to study Nitrogen management - NC Compost (SPAdes) (version 2) | ecosystem: Environmental > Terrestrial > Soil > Agricultural land | place...
AATGGTCCCATCCAACTTGCCCTTCGCGAGCGAGCACGCCCTGTGCGTACATGTGTCGTCGAAGGCATGAAGCTGTCCGTCAACACGCGCAATGTTCACCCTGGTACCGGCGACATCGAAGACGCGCATCTCTCCCGCTCCGATGTCTGTTGTGTTCTCAATTCGTACCAACATAGCTTCACCTTCCTGACTCACCTGGCAGGAGCTCAACCCGCCAAAATCCAAAATCGTGCCCGCTCAGTCTTCTCTCACGAAACAACTATAACGACTTCAGATATTCAATCAGGTCTTTCTTCTCCTGGTCCGTTAGACCTAATTTCTTGAAGTTGTTGTAGTGGTTGACGACGTCGAGAAGAGTCGCGAACCGTCCGTCATGGTAGAACCCGCCTTTATGAATCTTCTGAGTGTCAAACAAAGCTCGCAGCGGCGTCGTTACATACATTCGCGCTGGGCCACGGTTCGCCTGGAAGCTATCAATGCCGATATCTTCAGCCTTATGAAGATTGTTCCCAGGCTCCGTAAATATCGGAGGCACATGACAGGTAGAGCACTTCGCTTTGTTGTTGAAGATAGTCTCTCCTCGTTGCGCGGCTGCCGCGTCGTAACTACCGGCAGGCGCTCTGGGCGCGGGCATCGCAAGTTGATAGAAGTGCAAAGCTGGTAGCTTGGCGGTGATCAAATCTTTGGCGTCACGCTTATGACCCCAGCCGGCTTTCGCCGCTACCGGGTACTGTTTGGCGTTCTCCAAACGCTCATCAAAGAAAGTACCCTGGCCGTACATCTGCGTATTCGCCACATAGGCGTTCCAATAAGTAACGGTGCCCCAGCCACCCGTCCAGGTGTGCTGGTTGACGCCGGCCAAGCCAAACGCCGACGGCATCATCGTTGCTGCGGTCTTGCCATCCGGAGTTTTCCCCTGTCCATCCATGTTCAACTCGGCGTCGTACCTTCCCGGCCCCCAACTATTCAAGACGCTTTTGACCGTAGCCACATCTACACCTAGTAGATCGCTGAACGGTTTTAGATTTGGCGCCGTCGCGACGATAGCGCCGACATTAAGGTCGCGATTTCCCCAGCCATCGAGTCGTTTGCCGATACCCGGCGCGAACGAGTCGTCAACTGTTGAGTGACACATCGCACATTGGATACCGAGGGACCGGAGTTGACCTGCCTCATTAAAGAAACCGGTCACCCCAACAACAGCGTTTAGTTTTAGCAGTGCCACCGTTGTGGCGGGATCGTCAAGATTCACCTTACCAGCCTTTATCTGGGCCACCAGATCTGCCGGAAGCGCTTCGGCATCAACTTTTAATCCGAGGGCCAGCGCTGTCTTCGGACTTACCCCATCACCTACTCCTCCCAGCTTCTGGCCGGCGATTGCCTCATGTAGTCGGAGCTTGCCTCCCCAGAAATCCTCAGAGCCAAAGGTGTCGTGGCGAAAGATTTGTTTTCCTTGCTCCATCATCCGCTGCGCGTTGTCGCTGATCTGCTGATCGTATGCTTTGTCGCTTTGACCGCGACTGCGATCGTCGCCTCGCTGAGCGCGGCTTCGATTCGATAGATAGCCGGCAGCGACGGTAAGGCTAGCCACTACCAGCAACACCTTGATGAGCGTAATTAGTGTGATGTTAGTTTTAGTGGTTTTGTCGATTGGCTTGGTCCTGCTTGCAAGATTGTCCCTGCGATTATTTGTACGTGACATGACGAGTCTCCTTTCCAGAAGCGCGAAGGCAGTGAGCGTTGGAATGACCGCCGGGGGTCGGACATTAGTAAAGCGAGGTGGTTGGCCCAAGTCTAAACCCCAAAGGAAATGCTTACCAAGCGCGCGAGTGTTCAAATGGTATGGTCCTTAACGCGTTCGAGCACCACAATCGAGTCGGTGAGCAGCGATTGTTCACGCTGCCTTCCGCCAATCGGCGAGAAATTTTTCAAGTCCCTCGTTTGTCAGCGGATGATTGAAGAGTTGAACCATCACCTTGAATGGCATTGTCGCTACGTCGGCGCCAAGGCGCGCGGCTTCGACGACATGAATGGGATTGCGAATGCTGGCGGCGAGCACCTGGGTGGTCCAATTGTAGTTGTTATAGACTTCGACGATTTCGCGGACGAGCTCCAAACCGTTCTGGCCGATGTCATCGAGCCGGCCCATGAAGGGGCTGACGTAGACAGCACCTGCCTTCGCCGCCAGGATGGCCTGCGCGGTAGAAAAGCAAAGCGTGACGTTTACCTTAATCCCCTCCGACGTTAGCTGCTGTGTGGCCTTCAACCCATCCTTAGTGAGCGGGCATTTAACTACCACGTTAGGTGCGATCGCGGCGTACTCACGCCCCTCGCGCAGCATGCCTTCGGTATCGAGGCTGGTGACTTCGGCAGAAACATCACCCTTCACTAACTCGCAGATGGCCGCTACGTGCTGCTTGAAATTAACGCTTCCCTCTTTCGCCGCAAGCGAAGGATTAGTTGTCACCCCGTCAACTAAACCGAGCGCGGCGCCCTCACGAATTTCATTCAAGTTTGCTGTATCCAGAAAGAATTTCATTTCACCTTCCGTTTCAAATCTCTACCAATGGGCCTTTAGTTACTCGATTCCAGCTCCCCGACTCCGCCGCCTGTCGTTCACTGGTCGTCAGTGATGACCGGCAGCGCGGAGCCGGGAACACCCCCCGCACTAAACCGCTCGTTTCAATTCATCAATGAACTTCTGCGCCTCGCGTCGAACGTGATCGGCCAAACGCGGATCAATGATGCTCTTGATGCGGGCCGCCTCGATACCCCTGGCCGCTTTCGTCTTAAAATCGAGGATAGTTTCAGCCGCACTCAGAACGGCGCTGGTTTCGGGATTGTCGATCAGCGAGTTGGCCACAGCGCCAGGTTCGTGGACTATCGCTGCTGCGACACCACCCAATCCTCCATGGTGTAGATCCTGAAAGACCTGACTGGCACTCATCGCCTGTTCAATCAATTCATATTCATCAGGGTCGAGAAGATGAGCGATGAAGCGCGAGTGCTCGTCCATAATATTCGTCCAGAACGTAGTTACCTCTGTTCGATCGAACTCCGATTCCCCGCCCGCCAACGTTTCGAGACGCCTCGTCCACCGTTCGGCTTCGTGCTGTGTGTGATCGAAGAAGAGAGGCCATACAAGACTCCGCAGTTGACCGCTTCGCTGCGCGTCGCCGAGCTTGGCTTTGTATTCAGTGAGCGGCTTGATCTGCTCCACCACCTTATTGGCAAATCTCTTGAGTTCGCTACGCTCCGGCGGTGCAGCAGTGTCAATCTGCCGATGGAGGATTGAGAAGTTTTCAGAGAAGGCTAGCGCTTCAGCTCTCTCTTTCGCGGCGATCTCCGGAGGCATCAGTAAAGCAAAGAAGAACGCGTGTTCGGCCATGATGTCGGTGGCGAAACGAGCATCGGCCCAGGCATGAAATTCCGGAGCATTGTTGTCGGCGGCCGGGACGATAACCGGCTTCTCGTATTGACCCTCCAATTCTTTTCCGCCGCCACGTGTGTAGGTAACCAATCCCTTCTGGTTTCTTGTTCTAACTGCTGCTATTGACATGCTTTCTCCTTTGTTAACCAAGTTGATTTTGCGGCGTGACTCCGGAGGCAATAACGTCATGAGCGACCTTTTGTGTCGCTTGTGAGTTGTCGTCGGACCCAGTCGTTTCAATTAGTTTCAGAAAATTTGTAGAACCATCGTTGAGTCGAGCGACTGTCGGCATTCGATCCAACCGCATTAACTCTTCAATCGCGGCCATGTCCCGATCACGATTCATGCCGGCGATGGCCAGTACGCGGTTTCCCTTCGCATAAAAAGCAAGGAAATGGCGCGCCGGCACGTCGCCCTGATAGACGATTTCGTCCCATTCGTTGGCATGTCCGACATAAAGCAGCCCGACATCGAATTGCCGCGTCCAGAAAAACGGCACAGAGTCGTATGCGGTTTCTTTACCGGCCATGTTGTGGGCCGCAACGCGACCTTGCTGCATCGCCGTGCGCCAGTGTTCTATGCGTTGATATTCGTGAGTGATCGAATTTGGGAAGTAGGCGATGTCTCCCGCGGCATAAACGCCTTCGGCCGCGCACAGGTGTTCATCGACAATGACGCCGCCGTCGCGATGTAGAGCGAGCCCTTTGAGAAACGCGGTGGCCGGCTTAACTCCGACGCCTACTACGACCATATCCGCGTCTAATTGCTCGCCATTTTGGAGAGTGACTGCAGCAACTTTCTCTGGACCGATAAAACCAGTAACAGACATTCCAAGTTTGAACTTGACTCCGTGCTCCTCGTGGACGTCCTGAAATAGTTGGCCGATCTCGGGACCAAGAATTTTTTCAAACGGCAACTGATCAGGCGCGACGACCGTTACTTCGCACTCGCGCGCGATCAAGCTACTCGCTACTTCCATGCCTATGAAACTTGCGCCGATGACTACAGCGCGTTTTCCTTTCTCGGCAGCAGCTATGATCGCGTCGGAGTCGTCATAGCTGCGGAGCAAGAAGACATTCCCTTGATCTTCAACTTGAAAAGGGAGCGTACGCGGCACACCGCCGGTCGCCACGAGCAACGCGTCGCAACCAAGCGTCGCGCCGTCCGCAAAAGTTATAGTCCTCTTCGCGGCGTCAATGAGTGTGATCTCTTTGCCGCGAATTAGTTCGATATCGTGTTCAACAAAGAAGTCTTCGCTCCGCAGTGGTAACCAAGCGGGTTCGGCGTTTCCCTGGAGATATTCTTTGCTCAGGTTGGGTCGGTCGTAAGGCAAATGATTCTCTCGAGTGATCAGCACCAGGCGACCCGTGAAACCATCCTCGCGTAGAGTTTGAGCAGCTGCATACCCCGCCGCACCGCCGCCTACAATCACGAACAGGCTTTCATCCTGCTTATCTCGCTTAGTCATCAAGGGTGTTCTTCGATCGGAAGCGCCTTCGGGCACGCTCACGATGACTTGATCGTTGTCAACCTTCACTTCGTATCGGGTGAGCGCGTCGAACGCTGGTGGCTCTTCAAGATCGCCGGTTCGAACGTTGAAACAAGCATGGTGCCAGGGACAAACGACGCGCTCCCCGCTAAGCACCCCATCCACGAGCGGCGCACCGTAATGCGTGCAGTGCGCGCCTACGGCATAGAACTTTCCGCCAACACACGACAACAGAATCTCGGCCCCATTCGCTGACACCTGTTTCATTTCACCGTCGGCAAGTTCGCTGATTTGGGCGACCGCTGCGTCTTTGTATTTCATAATCACGACCTGAACCGCCTACTGTTTAAGTAATAACTAAGCGTTAAGAAGCGTACCCTCGCTGCGAAAAGGTGACGACGGTGTTACCACCTGTCCCGGCGGGTGTTTCCACTTGATTGAATTCATGGCGCGCTCGCTTCAAACCATCTCTAAAAGATGGCCCATTCTTTCCTTTTTCGTACGCAAATAACCCCTGGCTGCCTCAGGCGGAGAAATCAACAGAGAAACACGCTCTACAACTTTGACGCCTATTTTTTCGAGAGCTTGCATCTTCTCCGGATTGTTTGACATCAATCGCACGCTGGTGAGTCCGAGGTTGCGTAAAATCTCCGCGCATTGGTCATAGCAGCGCAGGTCGACTGCGAGTCCCAATTTCTCATTTGCCTCGATTGTGTCCGCACCCTCATCTTGCAACGCGTACGCACGAATCTTATTGATGATGCCAATGCCTCTACCCTCCTGCTGTTGATAAACAATTGCGCCGTTCCCTTCCCGCTGAATGAATTCCATCGCGGTGCGAAGCTGCTGGCCGCAGTCGCACTTGCGTGATCCAAAGGCGTCACCCGTAAGACACTGCGAATGAATACGGACCAGCGTTGGTTGGTCATGCCGCAGCTCACCCTGCACAAGCACAACAAACTCCTCGTTCGAATTAAGCGATCGGGATCCGATAATGCGGAACTCCCCGAAGTCAGTCGGTAGCCGCGCTTCGGCAACGCGTTCGACTGTTCTTGAGCTTATAAACCGAGGCGATTCTTTTGATTGAAGCGCTCTGAGTGCTCCGCGGTTGGGACTAAACGTGGACCGACAATCCTTCACCGGCATGATCGTTGACTTAGCATGCTGTGCATTCGATGACATGAACTTGCCCCTTCGATAGAAGATAGGTATTTCACAAACAGAACTTCGTTATGCCGCTGGTTATAAACCAACTCATCAACGAGTTGGCTGGTTAGCAGGATCCCAAACCCGCCGGGACGCAAGCCTTTCATGTCACGCACGGAGGCGTGGCCGAGGGGATCGTCGCTGGGGTTATTTATCGCGGCATGGTCCAACCGGGCGGGATCGAAGCCGTTCCCGGGATCTTTGATCCTACAAATGACTGCACGCGTGAGCCGGATGAACCTCACTTCGATATGTTTTGCGGGATCAAGCTGGCCGCCATACTCCATAGCGTTGCTGAACATCTCTCGGAAAGAGTAGTTGATGGCTTCACCGATATCGCTCGGGAGGTCAGCCTCAAACTGCATCAGCAATTGCTGAAGTGGTTCGATTGAAGCGAAGGTGCAAGGCGCGAGCACTTCAATCCATTCAGGTCGCACCGAGACAACTTCGATTCCCGCCGCGGAGCAAGCGGCGAGCGCGGCGTTTAAGCCCGAGCTTGGTGCGGCACCATTTGAACGCTCAACAACTTTGTCGCGAATTGTTGGACTGCGCGGCCTAATCCTTTTTTCCACTTCAGCAATCATGATTCTCTCTGGTTAATGTTCGCTAACATCAGCGATCGAACTTGCTGCTCAGACGCGCCAAAGCGAGTGCGGCTAACGCCAACCCGAAGTCGCGCAATGCAACGTCGTAGTAACCTGGGATCATTAGGAGATTAACGATGATCAGTAAGAGCCATGCGGACACGACGTAGGCGAAGACTTTGGGCTTAACGAAGACCCCGATGCCGGCGATTATCTCGATGACGCCGACGACGAGCATCAATTCGTGACCGTAACCTCCGACCAGGTTGTTAACAAACGGAGGTAAGTACTGTTCCCAGTTCACAAGGAGGTTGAAGAACTTGTCGAGCCCGGCGACGATGGGCGCGACGGTAAATCCGACATGGAGTATCTGGTAAGCCTGGTAGCTGGGCTCCGACTCCACTCCAGCACTCGTAAACGAATCGATTGTGGTTGTACTGTCGACGATGTGTTCCATTTGCGCTCTCCTCTGCAGTAGAAATAAAGAACTCGTTGCACAGCGATAATTCTGTTTTGATTGGAGGATACGCCTCTATCCAAATAAGTCAAGTGATATATGGATTTATTGTATTTAGAGCGGAAAGGTGGGATAATAGGGCTCCAGTGGCAACTAAGCTTGATAAAAGATTCTTCGACAGCACTCGCGGCCGCATCGTCAAATCTGTGAGGGGCACGCGAAAAACTGTTAACGAGTTATCAGAGGAACTCGGGCTGACTGACAATGCCGTGCGCGCGCATTTGCTTTCGCTTGAGCGGGACGGTCTCATTCGACAAAGTGGGATTCAGCGGGGCACACGCAAACCGCATTTTGCTTATGAGTTAGCGGAAGAGGCGGATAGTCTTTTCCCTAAAGCTTATGACGCACTACTCGTGCGCCTAATTACCGTTCTTAAAGCGCAACTAACGCCGGCGGCACTTAATCAAGTTCTTAGAGAAGTAGGACGTTCGTTGGCTGGTGATCAAACTTCCAAGGGTAAAAGAGAAGGCTTAGAGCGCCGCGCCGGCAAAGCGGTCTTGGCTCTTGAAGCCATCGGAGGCGCGGCACACCTGGACCAGGAAAATAACAAGCTGTTTATTCGAAGCGGGAGCTGCCCACTGGCAACAGCCGTTGCTGAGCACCCAGAAGTTTGTCAGCTTGCTGAAGCGCTGTTATCAGAGGTTGTTGGCTCGAAGGTCCGAGAGCATTGCGATCGTGAAGGCTCCCCGCGTTGCCGCTTCGAGATCGTTTCTAAGTGAAGACAGAAAACAGAGCATGATTTCTACGGGCTTTGCTCGAATATAAGACGACGTTGATCTAACTGTGTCCCAAGCTGTTTACCACCCTTATCGGCTATCAATTGAACACCCGGTCCTATTGCCAAAGCGAAGATCACCGTTTCAATCCCGATAGCTCCACCTAGAATCCAACCAACAAAAAGTACGAAAACCTCCAGCGCTGTACGGGTGCTACGAACACTCCAACCTGTCTTCCTACTCAGACCCAACATTAAGCCGTCGCGTGGGCCAGCGCCAAGTTGACTTCCAAGATATAAAGCGGTTCCAAAGCTCGCGAGCAGTAGGCCGGTCGTCTCCATGTCCGATCTCAGGTGACGTTAACGTTTTTGGGATCGTGCAGTTACGCTTTCGGGATCGACTTTCGATGGGAAGTCTGAATTCCCGGAATGACGAGTGTTGTGAACTTCCGATAAGAGCAATCGGTGCGCCAGTTCGCTACTATTTATTTTGTTGCCGTGATTGGCGGCTGCACGCCCGCTATATATCTAGTAAACGAAACGGCATTGAGTGTTTGCTCGAAAAGGATTCGGTTGTGCTAAACGGGGAGTTTGGTGTGAAGTGATATATCGCAGATCATCTTTTTTTGGCAAGCTCGTTCGCGCAGCTGCGCACTGAGGCTTACCCGGTTTACGGCGAGCATCGTTATCGACCGCGAGCGGCCGTAAGACGAGAAGCGACCGAGATCCTTACGAAGATAATAACCGCTTGATCGATGAATCGAGGCGACGGCTTTGATCGCAACTCAAGGGCAGATTAAGTAACAATTATCCTGGAACCAGCGTTGGGCGCTTAGCCTGCGAAGCGGGCGTTAGCATAAAGCCCGGGGTGGAGCGCTGCGGAACCCCAGGTCAAAGCGATATAAGATCTTGAGCCCGTGAAGCGGGCGACGGATTAAACGCTGAACAATAGTTCAGGCAACACTCTCTCAAGAAGCATCTGCCACCCCCTTCCGTGGGCTTCGCTTGGTTCTTCGGTCTCGTCCTGGGGTTCCGCTGCGCTCCACCCCAGGCTTTATGCTGACACCCGCTTCGCGGGTTGCTAGTTTTGACCCAACCTCAAAAAGCATCTGTCATCGTGCGGATCTTTAACGTATTCCGAAACTCACGAAACTCACCGGGCTCGACTGCAGCTTTTGTCCGGAACTCAACCTCCACCTTCTCGCCCGGTATCAGGTCAAAGTAATTGTCACTAAAAAACCCTTCGTGACCTGGCGCTGACAGATAAACAGCGCGCGCAAATTTGTCGGCCGAAAGAGTGATTCTGAATCCACCGCGCACAGGTTTTACATCTGTCTGTATCTGAGGCCGGGGTAGCGAAAGGGCTTTGTATGGCTCGAAGAAACGTTTATTGCTCGATACTCGCCTGCCATCAACAAATACTTCCATCAGCAGGAATACCTCCCTGGGATCCTTCCCCGCCAATAGACTTTTCCCGGAAACAGTCAGGTACGCTCGGCTGGTAAGCGGTGCGATCTCAATGTCGCGCCGCTGACTCTGCAACCTATTTCCTTCGAAGTCGAGCAAGCTGAGATTCAATTGGGCAGCCACAGGCTTGGCCCGGTCGGAGACAACAAAGACTTCGATGTTGCCATTGGCTTCGTGCGCACTAACCAAAATGTCGTTGTAAAAACGACGCGCGTAGTATTGCAGCGCTTTCCATCGTCCGGTGTAGTCGATACTGGACCACGAAGCAACGGGCCAGCAGTCGTTGAGTTGCCAGTAAAGTGAACCCATGTTGTGCGGCATGATCCGCCGCAGGTGTTCGGCTCCGATTTTCATTCCTTCCGCTTGCAATACCTGGCTGACATAGAGAAACGATTCGAAATCCCTCGGCTCCGGATATTCGCGCAACATGTATTCACGTATTAGTTGATTACCGCGCGGATGTCGTTGGTGGGCCAGCATCACTGGTGATTGGATATCGTGGTCCGCCGGCACAGTGTAAGTGTTGACAGTCTCAAGTTGCGGAAACGACTGAAAGCCGTATTCGCTCATGAACCGTGGAAACTGTTTTTCATACTCGCTGAACGGCAGTGAGGCATGCCAGACTTGCCAGTAATGGAGATCGCCCATCTTATGAGACTCGTTATCATCTTCAAGATTGGAGCTAGGCGAGCTGGGCCAGTAAGGCCGCGATGGATCCAGCGAGCTGCAAACTTCCGGCAGCACTCCGTAGAAAAGCTTCAGATAATCTTCCCAAAGCTTTGCCGGCAGCTGGTCCTTCCATCCCCAGTGAAACCAGCCAGACTCGATTTCGTTATTACCGTTCCAGATCACAATGCTCGGGTGATTGCGCAAACGCTTTACGTTATCGATCGCTTCGTGTCTCACGTTGTCGAGAAACGCCTGATCGCCTGGGTAGAGGCTGCAACCAAACATGAAATCCTGCCAAACGAGGATTCCCATCTCGTCGCAGAGTTCGTAAAAATCGTTACGCTCGTAAATGCCTCCGCCCCAGACCCTCAGCATGTTCATGTTGGTGTCGCGCGCCGATTCAAGCAATTGGCGATATTTGTCTTTGCTGATGCGGGTCGGAAAACTGTCGGCCGGAATCCAGTTTGCGCCCTTGGCAAATACCGGTACGCCATTAATCACGAAAGCGAAGCTCTTGCCGGCCGGATCACGCTCTTGCCTTAGTTCCACAGAACGCAATCCGGTGCGTACCGTTGCTTCATCAATTGTCTTGTCGTTGATCAGCAACCGTGCCTTGAACCGGTAGAGTGGCTGACTGCCGAGGCCATTGGGCCACCAAAGCGCAGGACGTGCAATTATGAAATCAAGGGCCACACGATTAGCACCAGGCGATAGGTGGACCACCCGTTTCGCTGAGATATTCCTGCCAGTCAAATTGTCGATAACGATGGTCGCACTGATGCTGCTATTGGCAACAACCTCGACCTCGGCAATCAAATTTGCGGCAGCAGCTGTGACCTGTTTTTGCAGGATATACAAATCTCCGATGCGTGCGTTGTTCCACGCCTCAAAGTAAACAGGACGCCAGATACCACTGGTGACAAACCGCGGTCCCCAATCCCAGCCATACTGATAAGGCGCCTTGCGCGTATGCGGACTGGTTTTTTCTCCCTGATCGTTGGCGGCGGGCAACTGGTAGTTGAGCTTTGCCATGAGGGGCAGTACTTCGTTGATCGGTGAACGAAAACGGATGAGCAACGTGTTGAGGCCGGGCTTGAGCAACCGTTTAGCATCTGCGCGCCAGGTACGAAACATATTGTCCGCACTTAGCAGTGGTTCATTGTTGAGAAAAACGTTGGCGTAGGTGTCGAGTCCCTCGAAGACTAAATCGATGTTGTCGCGCGCGAAAATTTCTGGGGATATGGTAAAGGTGGTTTGATATTCCCAGTCAGTCTTGCCAATCCATTGAAGCTTCTTTTCGTTGTCGCGGTAAAAAGGATCCTCAATCAGCTTGTTGTTAAGCAAGTCAGTGTGGACACAGCCTGGCACCGTTGCCGGGTGCCATGCATCTTTGCCCGCCTCGCGAAACTGCCAGTCAGTGTGAACAAATATTCTTCTCCTGTGTTTTTCGCCTTCTCTTCCGAGCCTGGTTTGAGATTCAGACGTCGCCGCAGACAAGATTAGAAGGGCGAGGACAGGCATCAGTAGTCTTGCGCGGTTCACGGCAACAGTGATTGAAGGCATCACGGATTCAATATTCCACGAAATCACACGAAAGCTAACGAAACGTAAAAGGTTTACGGGAGTCCTAACGCTCTCAAGTATCCCCGGTTTATTCGACAGTTAGCGAATTTTACTTGTTCAAGATATTCGCTTAACGCCTTCTGCGCCTTTTCTTTCGCGGGGCGATTTTTCCTCACTTCCTCAAACGTGGTGCGTGGCCCTTCCGCAAACGTAACGATGGCATCCCATTCCGCAGGTCTGTTTATTGAAACTACCGACGAAGTAGCATCGAGTTTCTTGTAGGGCCAGAAACACCATCCAATGTTGTTCGACTCAAGCAACGTCCGGTAAGACTTAATCCAGTCGTCAGTGTTTTCACCGGATTCTCCCATCCAGACAGGCGCATTATGTTTTTCGCGGAAGTCCAGATATTCCTGAATTGCCCCTCTGTTTACTTCCATCCAATACTTGTGAAACGTGTAAACGAGTTTATCGTCAAACGGTGGTCCAAAGACTTTGAAGTTATTGCTCCACTGTGCTCCGCCAAGAAAAATAAGATGATTCCTGTCGACCTCCCTTATGCCTGCTACGATCTTGCGATAGACCGGCTCCAGCTTTGGATTTAGGGTGGTGGCATCAAAGTAGTGCGCGATCGGTTCGTTAAGCAGGTCGTACCCGATGACTGCCGGTTCATTGCGGTAACGCGCGGCAAGCTTCCGCCAAATGTTTACAGTTAGATTTTGGCTCTCGACGCTTTCAAACAGAAATGGATAGCCCCAACTATCATCGATGTTATCACCGGTCTGTCCGCCGGGCGCCGCGTGCATATCAAGAATTACATACAGATTTTCAGTCTTGCACCACGCCACCACCTCGTCCAGCAGCCGGTAGCCTTCGCCTTCCAGCTTTCTAGGCTCCGTCTCGGTCACAAACAACCGGTAACTGAACGGGACTCGGACTGAATTGAAGCCTGACTGTTTTATAAACTTGATGTCTTCTCGCGTGATGTAATTCTGATGGTACGTCTTCCAGAACTTTCGTCCTTCCTCTTCACCGACCAGTTGATTTATTACTGTGTGAATTAATCGTGGAGAATTGGCGGTCTTAAACTTGAACATGTAACCTTCAGGCAGCAACCAATTGCCGAGATTGATGCCTTTCAATAGCAGCGGCTTACCGTCTGGTGAGACGATATCTTTGCCACGTGTGGTGACGAATCTCGACTGGCCATGACTGGTGGACGAAGCTGCCAAACTCAGCAAAAGGACAATCCAACAGACTGTTTTCTTTTTTCTGCACCAGATCATCGATTCGCTTTTCCTCTTTGAGCTGTCCTCATCAAGCGTGAACAACTGGGCGCGCATGGTATTTGAGTTCGCCGACCAAGCGCAAGACGACGATACAGTCCTTATTTTGGGATGCGATTCTTCTTTAATGACGCCTGATACCTCCTCCGTCTCTTGCGTGTTCCCAAGATAGTTCGTGTTAAGATGCGCCCTCGCAAACGTCACAAGTGGCTATAGCCATTCACATAACTAGACAACAAGCACTGCAGATTAACCAATAGAACCGGACACGATGACGACAGCCGGATCTATGAACACTACCGCCTCGCCTAAAACAGATCCTGGCCCGTTTTCAAGCCCACGCGGCGGCTTTGAGCTGTTCCTGATAAGCCTGCTGATTTTATTTCTTGAACTGGCCGCCATCCGTTGGTTTCCTGCTCACGTTCTCTATCTCACGTTTTTTACCAACGTAGTGCTGCTCGCGTCTTTCCTGGGCATGTCAGTCGGTTGTTTGGCAGCCAGCCATCGCCGCGATTATCTGTTCTGGACACCGCCTTTGCTGGTCGTCGCCATGGCGACGGCGCATGCGATTGAGATCAGCAGCGTCTCTTTCGCAAAATTCGTCGACCTAGGCAATCAAGCCTCGCCGCAGCAGGTTTACTTCGGCGCCGAATATCACAGTCAGGACCTTTCACGTTACGCCATCCCGGTTGAAGTTCTTTGCGGCTTTTTCTTTATTGTCATCGCCCTGGCATTCGTTGGTCCGGGACAGAAATTGGGCCGCGCGCTCCAGCGATGGCCCAACCGCGTACAGGCTTACACCCTGAACATCGTCGGGAGCATTGTTGGAATTCTGCTCTTTGCGGCGTGCTCCTGGGTGGAGGTTTCAGCGTTCTGGTGGTTCTTACTAACAGCTCTTGGGCTGGGTTACTTTTTCTTTATCTCACCAGGGCAGCGGGTTCCCAGGCAATTACTTGGCTGGCGAGCGTTTACGGCCGCAATGCTGTTGCTCACAGTGTGGCTCGCATCTTACACGCTGGTTCGCGATCAGCAGATAGTCCAGCAGTTCTGGTCACCATACTACCGAATTGATTTCAAGCCAGCTGATCTTTCTCTTTCAGTAAACCTGATCTACCACCAGCAGATGGTGTCGCGAAATGAAAACTTCCCCGCGTACGCTCTCCCGCATCTGCTGAATCGCGATGCGGGGAAGCCAGCCTTTGCAGATGTGCTAATTATCGGCGCTGGTTCCGGTAATGACGTCAGCAGAGCGTTGCAGTGGGACGCGAAACACGTTGATGCGGTGGAAATTGATCCGGCGATCTATCGTTTGGGAAGAACCTATCATCCCGATCAACCCTACCGTGACGATCGCGTAAAAATTCACCTGGACGATGGGCGCAACTTTCTGCGTGCGACTGATCGGAAATACGACTTGATCGTCTATGCACTGGTCGACTCTTTAGTGCTGCACAGCGGATACAGCAATATTCGTCTCGAAAGTTTTCTCTTCACGCGCCAGGCTTTTGAAGACGTTCGCAGCCATCTCAAGCCAAACGGGACGTTCGTTATGTACAACTACTTCCGTCAGGGCTGGCTAGCGGCGCGGCTGCAAAATGGTCTGGACGAAGTATTCGGCCGTGGCAACTCCCTGGTACTGACCCTACCCTATCGAAAAGTTATAGAGCCGGAGAAAGCGACTTTCGGAGACTTCACGATTTTCTTCGCTGGGAACACGAGTGATTTGCGGAATGCATTCGCGCGCCAGCCCATCTATTCGTTACGAATCGATCAGCCACCTGGACCATCGTCTTCAAATGGCTTCCAGTCGCAGGTATCTCAGCCAGGTCCGTTCCCTGAACAGTCATTGGGCAACCAACCGTTGCCAACGCCTCAATGGCAGCAATTCGGTTTAGCGAGCGTGCTGGCTCCCGAAGGCGGGCTGCGAAGCGCAACCGACGACTGGCCTTTCCTGTATTTGCGTGAGCCGATGATTCCAACCTTGAGCTGGCGTGGAATGCTGATAATGGGCGGATTGGGTCTGTTGCTGATTCTTTTGTTTTCGCCCAAGCGGAAAATATCCGCCCCTATCCTGTCTGGAGATGGCTTCAGGACCAGCGGCCTGGTTAATGCACTCAACGTGCAGCTTTTCTTTTTGGGCGCGGGATTCATGCTGGTTGAGACCAAAGCGGTGGTGACAATGGCTCTGCTGTTCGGAAGTACATGGATCGTGAACTCAGTGGTGTTCCTTGCCGTCCTGATGATGATTCTCCTTGCGAATCTTTGGACTGTGCGGGCCAAACCGGTCCGGTTGTGGCCTTACTATGCCGGCCTGCTTGTGACGCTTGCGCTAAATGTTATTGTCCCGCTGGATTTTTTTCTGGGAATGAATCGCAGCATTCAGGTCATTGGTTCATGCCTGTTGGTTTTCGCACCGATATTGTTTGCAGGTGTCATCTTCGCCGCATCCTTTAAGCGAGCCGCGCAGCCCGACCGTGCTTTCGGTAGCAACATCGCGGGCGCGATGCTGGGCGGACTGGCCGAATATAGTTCGATGCTACTCGGTTTTCAGTATGTGGTGCTGGTAGCCATTATGTTCTACGCGGTTTCTGCTATCGGATTGCGAAGAGTGGATGATTCAGCTATGGACCAGGCGTCTGACGATGCGTTGGTCGCCGAGGTGTGACGGCTTTGGTCTGGCGGGCGCGATCATGAGGCCATTACCACCTGCGGTAGCGGGTGGGTCACGCGCATTCCTGGTGGATTGGTTTTAGGAAAAAAGGTCTTGGTAATTTTCAGAGACCCACCCGCTACCGCAGGTGGTACTGACTTCATAAGGCCCGAATAGCCTCAGTCGGAACAGCTTACGAAAACGGTGTTGTAAATTTCAAACATACTGGTGAAGGCACTTCCGCAGCATGACCGGTTGCACTAAGCCGCCCCGTTTTTCTGTCACGCCGGAAAGTAACAATGTTGTCCGACTTTTGATTTGCCACCAACAGAAAAGTTCCTGTCGGATCAATCGCAAAATTACGAGGCGTCTTACCTCCCGCCGGTTCGTGAGCGACGAAAGTTAAGCCGCCGTTGCGCTGGTCAATCTTGAAGGCAGCAATAGAGTCGTGCCCGCGGTTTGAACAGTAAAGAAATCGACCATCGGGAGAAACATGAATATCAGCGCCCGTATCTGCGGCTGTTGTCTCGCGTGGCAAGGTGGGTGTTGTTTGAATCTCTTTCAGGTTGCCGTCTACTCGATCGTGCGCGAAAGCAGTAACAGTGGCGTGGAGCTCGTTTAGCACGTACGCAAACTTGCCGCCAGGATGAAAGGTTAAATGTCGTGGTCCTGCTCCGGCCTTCGCTTGAACCCATGGTACTTTGCCTGGGATCAGTTTTCCCTGGCGCTGGTTAAAGCGAAAGATCATGATCTTATCCGTGCCCAGATCACAGACGTAAGCGAACCGGTTTGTTGCGTCTAACTCAATGCAATGCGCATGTGGGCCTTGTTGTCGCTCGGTATTTACGCTGGAACCTTCGTTCTGCCGTACGTCTGCGGCCGCGCCTAAACTTCCATTGCGATCCACTGGAAACACTGCAACGTTGCCGCCTGAATAATTGGCAACTAAAACAAACTTGCCGGTGCGGTCCACAACAACGTAGCAAGGCGAGCCTCCCAACGATGGTTGTTGGTTTAGCAACCGTAGATCGCCTGTACGTTGATCAACCGCAAAGGCGCTGACCGCGCCAGTTTTTTGACCAGCAAATTCTTCGAGTTCGTTCACTGCATACAAGTAGCGCCGGCTTGGAGCCAGGGTAAGATACGAGGGATCCTTAACGTCCCTGGTAGTAGCGACATGGCTTAACTCACCTGAAGATAGGTTCAGCTTATACAAATATATTCCTTCACTCTTACCGGAAGTGTAGGTTCCCACGTAGACTAGCAGTTCTCCTGGGCGCGCAGATCTCAACACGTGGGCCAAACCATGCTGAGGAAGCGCAAGGGCCAGAGTGCTCAGTCCCGCCGTTTTAATAAATTCCCGCCGTGCAACAGCACGGCTTAACTCTTTCTGGTCCACGGTTTAAGGGTTCTCCTGATAAGAATGTTGACGAGCGAGCGGACAGTATAGGCTCTGTTCCACGCTCGGAGGTTAAAAAGATATGGTCCTTTCTCTCTTCCTTTTCCGCGTTAATAGGTTGAGGGCAGCAATAGGGCTGCCGCTCAACCTGGAAGAAGGAAGAAAAGATATGAGAAAGCAAGCTTTTGGAATGTTCACAATGTTGAGTCTGCTATTAGTGCTGACAACGGCGGCCGTAAACGCTCAATCTAAGCGCAGCTTTATCAACATCCCTTTTAGCTTCACCGTTGGCGACAAAACACTGCCGGCTGGTGAATACACACTCGCGCCCATCAGAAGAGACTCACACAACGTCTGGCAGGTTGAAAGTAGA
>Ga0209486_10000512_pt1 | contig 17329 bp, 21 predicted proteins | sample NCCompost_FD_187518 | JGI IMG/M metagenome (GOLD analysis project Ga0209486, IMG submission 187518) | Agricultural soil microbial communities from Utah to study Nitrogen management - NC Compost (SPAdes) (version 2) | ecosystem: Environmental > Terrestrial > Soil > Agricultural land | place...
TCGAACTTCCCGATGTAGGCCCGGTCGCCTCGCTCACTCACGTTCAGCACGGCGTCGTGCGCGATGTCGTCCATGAACCGGACACAGCGCGTGCAGAGGATGCAGCGGTTAGGCACGTACATGACGTCGCCGCCAAAATCCTCGACCGGATTGAAGCGCTTTGGTTCGCGATATCGGCTGTCGGCGCGACCTTCCTGGTACGTATAGTCCTGCAGCTCACATTCACCCGACTGGTCGCAGATCGGACAATCCAGCGGGTGGTTGATGAGCAGCATCTCCAGCACGCCCTTTCGTGCCTCACGCGCCTTTTCGGCGTGCACGTTCACCACCTGCCCTTCTGCCACCGACGTGGCGCAGGCCGGAGCGAGCTTCGGCGCCTTCTCCACGTCGACGAGGCACATGCGACACACACCCGCGACGGGAAGCCCCGGGTGATAGCAGTAGTGCGGAATCAGGACGCCGACGGTTTTCGCGGCTTCCAGGATCGAGGTACCCGCCGGCACTGAAACCTGACGACCCTCGATCGTCAGGTTCACCATTGGCGTATTCGCGGTGGGAGCAGTCATCAGGCGACGATCGCAGGTACGGTGTGCACGGTCCTGCGCGTGATCAGCGCCTCGAACTCACCGCGGAACTTCTGGAGGCCGGAGACGACCGGCGCGGCGCACGAATCGCTCAAGACGCAGATCGTCTTGCCGGTCATGTCCTCGGCGAGACTCATCAACGTGTCGAAGTCCTCCGCCGTACCGTCGCCCGCGACCATCCGCTCGAGGATCTTTGTCGTCCAGGCGGTTCCTTCGCGGCACTGGGTGCACTGCGCGCAGCTTTCGTGTGCGTAGAACCGCGCGAGACGGGCCACCTGGCGCGGGATGCTCTGCGCGTCGTCCATCACGATGCAGCCCGCCGAGCCTAACATGGTTCCGACCGCAACCATGCCCTCATAGTCCATCAGCGCGCGGTCTGCTTCTTCCATCGTGATGATAGGGACCGACGAACCGCCGGGGATGACCGCCTTGAACTTGCGACCCTTCGGTGGACCCCCGCAGAGATCGTAGAGGAATTCCTTGAACGGAAATCCCATCTCGACCTCGTAATTGCCCGGGCGCATGACGTTCCCGCAGACGGACCACAACTTGGTGCCGGTACTCTTCGGGTTGTCGGGACGCGACATCTTCTTGTACCACTCGCCGCCGTTGACCAGGATCGGCGGCACCGCGGCCAGCGTCTCCACGTTGTTGATCGTCGTCGGCATGCCGAACAATCCAGCGGCGGCAGGAAACGGCGGCTTGATGCGCGGGTTTCCGCGTTTCCCCTCGAGGGAATTCATCAGCGCGGTCTCTTCGCCGCAGATGTAGGCGCCGGCGCCCTTGTGCACCCAGACGTCCACGCGCTTTCCGCTGCCCATCGCATTTTTGCCGATCACACCGGCACGCCGCGCCTCCTCACACGCCCGCTCCATGACGTCGAGCGGCTCGGTGAACTCGCCCCTGATATAGATGTAGGCGGTTTCAGCGCCGATGGCGTGCGCCGCAATCGCGCAGCCCTCGATCAGCGCATGCGGGGTCCACCGCATGATTTCGCGATCCTTGAACGTGCCCGGCTCCGACTCGTCGGCGTTGCAGCAGAGGTAGTGCGGCTTGCCGTCTCCGAGCTTCATGAAGGACCACTTGAGTCCTGTCGGGAACCCCGCTCCACCCCGGCCACGCAGTCCGGAGTCCTTCACCACGGCCTGGATCGCGAGCGGATCCATGCCTAACGCCTGCTCGAGGGCCCGGTAGCCGCCGCGCGCCTTCCAGCCGTCCAGCGTGCGCGCCTCGGCGTCGCCGAAGTGCTTCGACAGGACTGTCGTCTCGCGCGGATGTGGTGTAAACGGAAAACCCATTTCGTGATTCGTGACTAGTGATGTCGTGACTCGTGCTGTGGCTTCGTGTCCGGCGACTCGGTGGCCCGCTCTCGGGATGCCGCCGTGTCACGAGACACGCTATCCGTACTGTTTCAAAAGCTCCGGAACTTTCTCTGGCGTCACCGACTCGATGAAATCGCTGTTCACCATCACCGGCGTCGCAAATCCGCAGGCGCCGAGGCATTCCACTTCGATCACGGTGTAGCGGCCGTCGGCCGACGTGACGCCCAGCTCACCGCATCCCGTGTGCTTCAGGAACGCCTTGACCACATCCTCTGCGCCACACACATGGCATGGCGTCGTGGTACAGACCTGGACAAAATGTTTTCCGACGGGATGCTGGTGGTACATGGTGTAGAACGTCACCACACCCTTCACGTACGCGGCCGTCAGGCCGAGCACCTGTCCCGTTTCCGCCATCGCTTCGGGGCTCACCCACCCGCGCGCCTCCTGCACCATCCATAACGCCGGCAGCAGCGCCGCCATCTTCGTCGGATAGCGCTCGAGCAGCGCGTCGAGCCTGGCCTTCGTCTCCCCAGTGAATACCGGAACGTACGGCTCCGACGAATGCCCGTTAGGCGCCGTGGAGATGGCGGAACCGCCCGTCGCAGACGGACCGTGACTCATTGTCGTGCGCTCCCGTGCCCGTCTGCACGTTTGCCCGTTTGCCCGCGATTCATCGGTCGATTTCTCCCATCACGATATCGATGCTGGCATTGATCGCGATGACATCGGACAGCAGGTGCCCTTCGACCATGCGAGGAATGGCGGACAGGTTCACATAGGATGGCGGCCGGATACGCCAGCGCACCGGCTTTGGCGTCCCGTCGGACACGAAGTAGTAGCCCTTCTCTCCCTTCGGACTTTCGACCGCGACATAACACTCGCCAATCGGTGGACGAGGACCCTCCATCACCTGCTTGAAGTGATGGATCATGGATTCCATTTCGCTCGTCGCCTTGCTCTTGGGCGGAAGGATCAGTCGGGGGTCGTCGATGTTGACCGGACCGTCAGGCAACCGTGCCGAGGCCTGCTCGAGGATCCGCACCGACTGCCGCATTTCCTCCATGCGGACCAGGAAGCGGTCATAGACGTCGCCGCTCGTGCCGATGGGCACGTCGAAGTCGTAGGTCTCGTAGTCGAGATACGGAAAGTCTTTCCGGACGTCATAGGCGACGCCAGAGGCCCGGACCATCGGACCGGAAAGCCCGGCATTCACGGCGTCCGGTCCGCTCATTGCGCCGATCCCGATCGTGCGGCCGACCCAGATGCCGTTCCGCGTCACCATGCGGTCGACTTCGGCGATCGTCTTCGGGAAGGTGCGGATGAAGTCGTTCAGCCCGTCCATCCAGCCGTCGGGAATGTCGGCGAGCATGCCGCCAACGCGCGTCAGCGACGTCGTCAGGCGCGCGCCGCACCACTGCTCCAGGAGCGTATAGATCCGCTCGCGCTCCTGGAACGACCACAGGAAGGGCGTGAAGGCGCCGATGTCGATACAGGTGGTGCCCAGCCAGACCAGGTGCGACATGATCCGGGACAACTCGCACGTGATCACGCGGAGCACCGTGCACCGCGGCGTGATCTCGACGCCGAACAGGCGTTCGGCGCCTAACGCGAAGGCGACGTTGTTCCCCGGCGAATTGAGGTAGTCCTCGCGGTCCGTCCAGGGAATGATCTGGTTGTACTGGCGGTACTCACCGATCTTCTCGAACCCGCAATGCAGGTACCCCACGTGGGGGATGCAGCGGACGACCGTTTCGCCGTCCAGCTCGAGCACGAGGCGAAGGACACCGTGCGTCGCCGGGTGCTGCGGCCCGATGTTGATGAGCATGTGCTCACCCTCGAGCTCCGGCTCCATCGCCGGGGGCGCCTCGAGCGTCGTGACACGCCCGCCATCGTCGACCACCAGCGGCGTGCGCTGCGGACGACCCTGGGCGTCGAGGCCGGACGTGGAGAGCGAGACTTCGACCGTGCGTTTGTCGGCCACGCGCTACTCTCCCGTCTTCTCGCCGCCGGCGAGTCGCTGCCGCATCTCGAGCGGCAGGTCCTCGAATGCATCGGCGATCGTGAGTTCCGTCATCGAATACCGGCTTTCCGGTTGCGCGGCGAGCGCCTGACGAAGCTGCTCGGAACGGGAGAAGCGGCCGCGCAGCGGGAAGTCCTTCCGCAGCGGATACCCTTCCGCGTACTGCTCCCACATCAGAATGCGACGCAGGTCGGAATGGCCCTCGAACACGATGCCGAACATGTCGTAGCACTCGCGCTCGAGCCAATCGGCGCCGGAGTAAATCGGCATGACGCTGGGCACCTTGAGCGGCGTCCCCTTCGGCAACTCGGCCTTGATCCGCAGGAATCGGCGATACGGCAGCGAGCGGAGATGCCACACGACCTGCAGCGGCAGTTCCAGGTCGCGGTACTCGACGGCAGTCACGTCGGAGAGGTAGTCGTACCGTTCTGCATCATCGTCATGCAAGTACTGCACGACGTCGCGCACCGCGTCGGGACGCAGGTAGACGTTGGTCTCTCCCCAGATCACTTCGGCGCGGACAAACGCGTCCGGAAACCGCGTCTTGATGCGCTCGGCGCTGGGATTCAACGGACCGCCCCGATGCGGGATCGCGCGCAAAGTGGCCGGCGTCGTCGCCGGATCTGCGCTTCCAGGAACGACGAGGGGTGCCGTCACAATCCCGAACGCGTCTGGTGAACCGAGTTCCCGAAGGGTTCGGAGAGCTCGTCGATCGCCTCAGGCGGGATGTACAGCTTGCTCGTCGGGTCGGGCTCCATCTCGTCGCGCAACTGGGCGTCCGACATCCGTTCGCGCTTCACTTTTTCCTGCAGCATCATGATGCCGTAAATGAGTCCTTCGGGACGCGGCGGACATCCCGGAACGTACACGTCGACCGGTATGATGGTGTCGATCCCCTGCACCACGGCGTAGTTGTCGAACATTCCGCCTGACGAGGCGCAGGCACCCATCGAGATGCACCATTTCGGCTGCAGCATCTGCTGCCAGATGCGGCGAATGACAGGCGCGAGCTTGAACGGCACGCGTCCCGCGCAAATGAGGACGTCTGCCTGACGAGGCGAGAACGACATCCTTTCCATTCCGAACCGGGCCAGGTCGTACTTGCTGGCCGCCGTGGCCATGAACTCGATCGCGCAGCACGCGGTGCCGAAGGGCATCGGCCAGAGCGAGTTCGCCCGGCCCCAGTTGACCAGCATGTCGAGGCGCGTGGTCACCCACCCCTCCTGCGATTGCGGGGCGACGGTGACGAGTTGACGATCGGGGCGCGCGGTTAATCCCATTGGAGCGCTCCCTTTTTCCAGACGTAGAGGAATCCAACGAGGAGGATGGTCATGAACACCAGCATCTCCCCGAGGCCAAAGAACGAGATTGCTCCCGCCGGACACGAACCACCCACCAGCGCCGCCGTGCATGAGAGCTCACGGAAGTACGCGCCCCACGGGATCATGAAGACGGTCTCGATGTCGAAGATGATGAACAACATCGCGACCATGTAAAACTTTACCGAGAAGCGCTCCCGGGCATCGCCGAGTGGAGGAATGCCGGACTCATACGGGGTGTCCTTCACCGGTGTGGGCCGCATCCGGATGACGAGATGCGAGAGCGCGATCATCCCGATCGCGTTCACCAGCACAAACCCCAACAGGAGTAGTATCGGCAGGTACGTGCGATCCATTCTGGATGCCTGGGCGTGACCGCCCACCGCGGTTTTCCGACTTCGTGAAAAAATTCACTTGCTCGGCTGGTTCGAAATTATCCTGCGTTCCCGAGCGGTGCAACAGACGAGAACATCGTCAGTTCCGGCCCTGAAACGGCGTGAAGAGTGGCGTTGGATGGCGACCGCGACACCGATACATTGCGCCCGCCCGAATCAGCCACGCCTTCTCAATTCCCGGATCTCAAGTCTCATGTCCATACAGAACGACCGCTGGATCATCGAGATGGCGACGAAACACGGCATGATCGAGCCCTTCGAGCAGAGTCAGGTGCGCGACGGCGTCATCTCCTATGGTGTCAGCTCGTACGGCTATGATATGCGGGTGGCGAGCGAGTTCAGGATCTTCACCAACGTGCTCAACTCGGTGGTCGATCCGAAGTTTTTCGACCCGAAGTCATTCGTGGAATTCGAAGGCGACATCTGCATCGTGCCACCTAACTCCTTCGCCTTGGCGCGATCCGTCGAATATTTCCGCATTCCGCGCGATGTTGTGACCATCACTGTCGGGAAATCCACCTACGCCCGTTGCGGAATCATCACCAACGTCACTCCCTTCGAACCCGAGTGGGAGGGTTATGTGACACTGGAGATCTCGAACACCACGCCCCTTCCGGCGCGTATCTATGCCAACGAGGGGATCGCCCAGGTGCTGTTCTTCCGCGGCGCCGAAGCTCCACTTGTGTCGTACCGCGACAAGAAAGGCAAATACCAGGGCCAGACGGGCGTCACGCTCCCTCGGCTGTAGCTTTGCGGTCACGCACGTCCGAAACGGGTGAATCAGGATAGCTATGCCATTGCCGCGTCAGGCGATGGCGACAAGACGTATTCGCAGTCGGGGCGTCTTTTGCTGTTGCGAAGCGGAAGGTGCGCACACACTTTATGGCGCGTCCGGGCTCAGCCTGGGCGGGTCTTTTCATGCAGTCGATCCACGTCGAGGCCCCGGGGCCTCGGTATTTTCCTTTCGGGGATTCGGAGCGACCGGATTCTCGAGCGACGTCTGACAATTTTTGGAGGTACTCATGAAGCGTGTCCTTTCGTGTGGTGCAGTGGCCTTGCTGTTACTCGTAGCCGCGGATGCGTCGGCACAGAGCAAGCTGTCCGGGTTCCTCGCGGTTGGCCCCACGACGACAACGGGCGACCTGAAGGACGCTGACAGCACGAAGTCCGGCTTCTCGATCATGGGCGGAATGGAGTACAAGCTGACAGCGCCGCTGTGGCTGCGCCTTGACGCTTCGATGGGCTGGAACGAACGCATCTCCGAATTCGCCGAAGACGCCTATATCTGGACGTTCAATGCGCGCGCCGAGTACTGGCTTCCCATGGGGAGCGACAAGCTTCGCCCTTATGTCCTCGGCGGTGTCGGCATCATGACGTACAAGAGGAATCCGGGAGAGACGGGCCAGGAAGACACGCCGATCTTCGAGACGAAGCATCGCTCGCTGATCTCGGGCGGCGCTGGCGTCGATTATCAGCTCGGTGGGACGAGCGTCTTCCTCGAAGGACGCTATGAGATGGCCGGGGACGACCGCACCATGATTCCATTCATGATCGGTATGCGTTGGGGCGCCCGGAATACCAACTGAACATCAAAAAAAAAGGCCCCGCCCATGTGGCGGGGCCTTTTTTTGTAGTAACTAGATCGAAAGGTTCGCCATCGGTTCACGGACCGCTTCAGCGCTCCTGGCGAGTGCGTCTCGTTCATCTGTCGTGAGATCGACCTCGACGACGCCTTCGAGGCCACGACGTCCGAGCTTGCACGGTACGCCGAGGAAGAGCCCCGACTGGCCGTATTCGCCTTCCAGCCACACCGAACACGGTAAAATCCGCTTCTGGTCGTTCACGATCGACTCAGCCATCTGCACCGCAGCCGCGGATGGCGCGTAGTACGCAGAACCGGTTTTCAGCAGGGACACGATTTCGGCGCCACCGGTGCGCGTGCGCGCGACGATCTTGTCGAGTTGTTCGCGCGGCATCAGTTGCGTGATCGGGATTCCGCTCACGCTCGTGTAGTTGATCAGCGGGACCATTGTGTCACCGTGCCCGCCTAACACCATGGCCTGGATGTCGCGCACAGACACGTCCAGCGCTTCGGCGAGAAATGCGCGGTACCGTGCCGTATCGAGCACGCCGGCCATGCCGAGCACACGCTCACGCGGAAATCCGGTCACCTTTTTCGCGACATGACACATCACGTCGAGCGGATTCGACACCACGATGACGATCGCGTTGGGCGATGTCTTCGCGACCTGCTCCGACACGGCCTTTACGATGCCGGCGTTCGTGTTCATCAGGTCGTCGCGCGACATCCCCGGCTTGCGGGCGATGCCGGCGGTGATGATCACGATTTCGGAGCCGGCAGTTTCCTCGTAGCCGTTGGTGCCAATGACACGGGAATCGAAGCCTTCGATCGGCGCGGTTTGCCACTGATCGAGGCCCTTCCCCTGGGGAACGCCTTCGATGATGTCGACCAGTACGACGCGACGGGACAGCTCCTTCTCGGCAACGCGCTGGGCCGTTGTCGCTCCGACGTTACCGGCGCCAACGACCGTGATTGTGTTGACCATGTTCGGGAGTTGAAGAGTTGAAGAGTTGATGCGTTGAAGAGTTGAAAAGTAAGAAGCTCGAGGTCGAATAGTTATCGATCTCGCGACTTAACGCTTCAACTGTTCAACTCTCAACGCATCAACTCTTCGTCAGCCGCCTACCTGCGACAGCGCGCGGAGTCCTCCGACGCGCATCTGCAACAAGTCATGCTCCTTCGGCTTGTCGGCCAACGCCTGACGGAACAGAGGCTCGAGCGCTTCACCGCGCCGCAATGGGTCGCGGAGATTCACTTCGTGATCGCCGTACAGGCAGGTGCGAAGCCGTCCGTCTGCAGTAAGGCGGACCCGGTTGCACGAGCCGCAATACGTGTGAGTCATCGGTGTAATGACTCCCACCGTGCCGGCAGCTCCGTCGAGACGATAGTACTTCGCCGGCCCATTCCCCTTCGCCGGCCCGCCGTCCGGAGCAAGTACGCCCAGCCTGGCGATGCGCTCGAGAACCTCGTCGCTCGGGACGACATGATCCCACGTCAACTCGCGAAGATCTCCAACCGGCATCAACTCGATGAACCGCACATGCCAGGGATGGTCGATCGTCAGGCGCGCAAAATCTTCGACCTCATCGTCGTTCGTGCCGCGAAGCACGACGACGTTGATCTTGAGCGGTGACAAGCCAGCGGTGTCTGCAGCTTTCGCCGCCGCTATGGGATCGAATCCAAGGTTCCGCCTTGCTATCGCCGCAATGCGATCGGGACGCAGTGAATCGGCGCTCATGTTGACGCGATCCAATCCGGCGTCGCGAAGCGATGACGCCATCTGGGGAAGCTTCGCGCCATTCGTCGAAAGCGCGATGTCCTCGATTCCGGGAATGCGCTTCAACTGGCGGATCAGCGACTCGAGATCCGGCCGGATCGTCGGTTCTCCGCCGGTAATGCGCAGGCGGCGGAGTCCAAGCGGTGCGAGCTGCCTGACGACTTCGGTGATCTCCTCGTACGAGAGGATTTCGGCCTTGGGCAACCACTGCAACCCTTCCTGTGGCATGCAGTACACGCACCGGAAGTTGCAGCGATCGGTGACGGAAATGCGGAGGTACTCGATGCTCCGTCCCCACTGATCCTTCAATACGATCATGGCGCCGCCTCGGCGGGACGTCGCAACGGATCGACCCACTCACTCGTGCCGTCGAGATAATGCTCACGCTTCCAGATTGGCACGCGGCGCTTCAACTCCTCGATGACATAACGATTCGCTTCGAGGGCAGCGGCGCGATGTGGGTGTGAGCACGCGATCGCCACACTGGTCTCTCCGACACTCAGCGTGCCGACGCGATGTTCGAGCGCGATCGCAACGCCCGAAAAGCGTGACCCGGCCTCGCTCACGATACGCTGCATTTCGGCGACGGCCATCGCGTCGTATGCCGAGTAGTCGATCCCGTTGACTGGCCTTCCCTCATTCGAGTTTCGCACCGTTCCGAGGAAAAGCACGATCGCGCCGCGGTCGTCAGCGGCCACTTCACGTATGAGTGAGGTGCTGTCGATCGGTTGGGTAGTGAGTCGCGCCGTGCTCATCCGCCTGCGACCGGAGGAATGATTGCAACTTCGTCACCGGCACGAACGACCGCCGCCGACGTCGAATAAGCCGCGTTCAGCGCAAGCAACGGAGCCGGCGGAAGAGCGCGTCCTCCGGCCATTTCGCGCACGCGTGAGACGACGTCGCCAACTACCGATCCATCATCGAGTTCTAGCGTCAACTCGTTTTGACCGATGGCGTCAGCGTACGATGCGAAGAGCAGAACTCGCACGGTCATGTCAGTCAATATACGGATGTTGCCGGTTATTCCCTGCTAGCGGACTAAGCAGAAAAGAAAGGCCCCGGTTTTCACCGGGGCCGCGTCGTTGTGCGTGGACTTTACTCCGGAACCGCAGGCGGAACGAGATCCGCAACCATCGCACGCAGCTCTTTCGATGGCTTGAAAACGGGAACTGGGCGCGCGGAAACCTCTACAGGAGAACCAGTTCGGGGATTGCGAGCCATTCTTGTCTTGCGATGGCGGATCTTGAACGTACCGAAGCCACGCACTTCGATGTTCTTCTGCTGTTGGAGCGCTTCCTTGATCGCGTCCAGAAAGGCGTCAACGACCCTAGCGCAGTCCTTCTTGGAGATCATCGGCCCTGCAGTCTTGGCGATCTGCTCGGTGACGTGCTCGACGAGGTCTGCTTTGGTCATTGCTTGGCCTCTACGAAGAACCGGGGTGAACACACCCCGAACTGCGACCGAACTTAGGACGTTAATTATTGCGTGTCAAGCGGTTGGCTCACCTTGACCAACGTCGCTTCTCACGGCTTTCATGAACTCCGTGAAGTGAGGACGGGCGTCGTGAGGGCCCGGGGCGGCCTCGGGATGGTACTGAACCGCGAACACTGGCAGGCTCTTGTGTTTCAATCCTTCCACCGTCCCGTCGTTCAGATTCAGGTGGGTAACCTCGAGGTCGGGTGCGCCCGGAATCCGCGTCGGATCCTCCTGATCCCCTGAAACCGCGAATCCATGGTTTTGGGAGGTGATCAGGACCTTGCCCGTGGCCAGGTCTTTCACCGGGTGATTCCCGCCCCGATGTCCGTAGGGAAGCTTTTCGGTCGACCCACCGAAGCTGAGGGCGATGAGCTGGTGCCCGAGGCAAATTCCGAAAACAGGGACCTCACTTTCGGCGATGGTGCGGATGGTCTCCGGCGCGTATGAAACGGCGGCGGGATCTCCGGGACCGTTCGAGAAGAAGACTCCGTCAGGTTCGAGGTCGAGAGTTTTTTCGGCGGGAGTGGTCGCCGGAACAACGGTCACGCGACAGCCCTGCTCTTCGAAGAGGCGAAGGATGTTTCGCTTGATGCCGTAGTCATACGCGACAATGTGATACGGCGCGTTTCGTGAACCCCACTCGTAAGGCGCGTCGGTGGTGACGGTACTGGCGAGGTCCAACCCCTCCATGCTCGGACACGCATCGAGCGCGGCCCGCGCGGCATCGGACGGAGACTCTCCGGCATCGACCACACCACGCATAACGCCAGCCGAGCGCAGGTGGCGCGTGAGCTGCCGCGTGTCGACGCCTTCCAGGACCGGAACACCCGCCCTGCCTAACCAGGAGGCCAGGTCGCCTTCGGCGCGCCAGTTCGAGTAGTGGCGTGATAATTCGCGGACGATGACGCCCGCGACCTGCGGCCGGGCCGACTCGGGATCTTCGGCGTTAATCCCGTAGTTGCCGATCATGGGAGCTGTCATCACCACGATCTGCCCACGGTAGGACGGATCGGTGAAAACTTCCTGGTAGCCCGTCATGTTCGTCGTGAACACGACTTCAGCGACGGTCTGGGGCGCCTCGGAAACAAGCGAGCCGCGAAAAAGGGTTCCATCCTCGAGGAGGAGGAACCCTGGTCGGCGATCAGTCATTTCGCTCACTGCGTTACTTCTTCTCGCTTCCGGTTGGTGGCGGATTCTGCGGCGGCGGAGTTGTGACCGGCGGCGGAGCCGTAACCGGAGGTGGCGTGCGACCAAGTCCCTGATCGAGAATGGACGTCGGGGCACGACCGCGCGTGGACATCAGCTGCAGGACAAAGGCGATGCCGAGGAACAGGCCGCCGGCCCACCACGCGATCTTGGTCAGTACGTTGCCGGCCTGACGAGTACCGATGAAGGAATCGGCCGCGGTGGAAACGCCGCCAAACGAAGCAGCGAGCCCGCCGCCCTTGGCGGCTTGCATCAACACCGCCGCCACCAGGACGAGAGCGTCAATAATCAGGAGAACCAGCAGGAGCGTGTACATTCGACTGAGAATCCGCGTGAGTCGTTGAGAGCTAAGCTCCCAAAACTAACTGACTTACGCGTCGAATCAAGCTCGCACTATGGAGGACCAGGCCTCTGGATCGAGGCTGGCGCCTCCAACCAGCAGTCCTTCGACTTCGGGCGCACCCAATAACTGGGCCGCATTCCCCCGATTCACGCTGCCGCCGTAGAGGATGGGAATAGCGGAGTACCGTTCCGGCGCCATCAGCTTCAGCTCGTAGCGGATGAGCCGATGAACACGCGACGCGTCGTCAGGCGTGGCGTTTTTTCCGGTTCCGATTGCCCACACCGGCTCGTACGCGATGAGGACGTGCGGAATCTGCGACGGCTCTATGCCGGAAAGGCCGGCACGAAGTTGCCGGAGGACGACGATATCGGTTTCGCCCGACTCCCGCTCCTCGAGTTTTTCCCCGACGCACAAAATCGGAGTCAGTCCGGCGCGGAAAGAGGCGACGACTTTTTTCCCCGTCTCCTCATCCGACTCGTCGAACACATGGCGACGTTCGGAGTGTCCGACGAGCGCGTAATGGGCACCAGCGTCTCGTGCCATCGACCCCGAGATCTCCCCTGTAAACGCACCCTTCGCTTCCCAATGGATGTTCTGCACGCCGACGCGAATGTCGGATCGGCTCTTCAGTCCCTCGACCACCGCGGCGAGTGCAATGCTCGATGGGAAGAGGATGACCTGACGATCGGAATGGCGCGGGTAGTACTGGAGGAAGGAGAGGAGGAACTCACGGGCATCGGTGGGCCCATGATTCATTTTCCAATTCGCGGCGAAGATCGGTCTGGACATGCCTCAACGGTCGTCTAATGCCGCGACGCCCGGAAGGACCTTCCCTTCAAGAAACTCCAGCGAAGCACCCCCGCCGGTCGAAACATGGCTCATCTCCGATTCGAGTCCGGCCTCGGCGACAGCGGCAGCAGAGTCGCCACCGCCGACGATGGTCACCGCTCCCTTCTTCGTCGCGGCCGCCATCGCCGTCGCGACGGCGCGTGTGCCCTTGTCGAACGGCGGCGTTTCGAACACGCCCATGGGACCATTCCAGAGGATGGTCTTCGCGGTCGCGATGGCGCGTCCGAACGATTCCGCGGTATCGGGTCCGATGTCGAACATCGCCATGTCCGGCGGAATCGCGTCGCGATGGACGACGCGAGGTTTCCCGGGATTCTCGAGGCTGGCGCCAACCACGGCGTCGTGAGGAAGCGTTAGGCGGAATTGTGCACGGTCGAGCAATTCACGGGCGAGCTCGACGCGATCCGGCTCCACCAGCGACTTCCCGGTTTCGAGGTCCATCGCGCGATAAAAGGTGCACGCCATCGCCCCGCCAATCAGCAGCCCATCAACCTTTGGCAGCAGCGCCTCGATCACGTCGATCTTGCCCGAGACCTTGGCTCCTCCAAGGATCGCAATGAACGGCCGCTTCGGTTGAGTGACGGCCTGTCCGAGATAGTCCAACTCCTTCTGCATCAGGAAGCCGGCGACGGCCGGCCGAAGCAGCGCGGCGACGCCGGCGGTGGAGGCGTGCGCGCGATGCGCCGACCCGAACGCGTCATTCACATACACATCACCAAGCGCCGCAAACTGCGCTGCAAGCGCCGGGTCATTCTTTTCCTCGCCGGCGTGAAAGCGCGTGTTCTCGAGCACGAGGATGGCGCCTTCTCCTAGGGCTTTCGTTGCCGCGACGGTTGCGTCTCCGGACGACTCGGCGTGGAATGAGACTGGATATTTCGTGAGGCTCGCAAGATGGCGCGCCACCGGCGCCATCGAATACTTCGGATCGGGACCTCCCTGGGGACGGCCGAGGTGGGAAAACAGCACCACGCGTGCACCGCGCTGACAGAGATACTCAATCGTCGGCAGGGCGGCGCGCATCCGCGTGTCGTCGCCAACGGAGCCGTCGTCGGTGAGGGGGACGTTGAAGTCGACGCGGGTGAGGGTGCGGCGGCCCCGTAGCACTGACTCCGGGAGGTCGCTTACTGACTTTTTCTGCACTCGAAGGTGGACGTGGGAGGTGGGATGTGGGAGGAACCGGATTTGAAAATGGGTGGACGCTGTGAGTTGGATGGTTCCAGCGCTTTTCGGAAGGAAGCGGCGGAACCCGTGACTGATCTGGGTCCTCCCACATCCCACATCTCACATCTCCCATCCAGGTCTTAGCGCTTTACCTGCCAATCATCCGTATCAAGTCGACGCACCGATTCGCATACCCCCACTCGTTGTCGTACCAGCCGCTCACCTTTACCAGTGTGCTGTCGACCACGTTCGTGCTGAGCGCGTCGAGGATGCAGCTGTGTGGGTTGCCGATGTAGTCCGAGGACACAAGCTCCTCGTTCGAGACGGCCAGGATTCCCTTCATCGGACCGGTCGCGGCGGCGTTGAAGGCGGCGTTCACGTCGGCGATCGTCGTCGCCTTCTCCACTTCAACCGTCAACTCGGTCAACGACACGTCAGGCGTCGGGACGCGGATCGCGATGCCGTCGATCTTCCCCTTCACTTCCGGAATGACCAGCGACGTGGCCTTCGCGGCGCCCGTAGTCGTGGGGATGATGGAGAGCGCCGCCGCCCGTGCTCGGCGCAGGTCCTTGTGTGGAAGGTCAAGGACGTTCTGGTCGTTGGTGTAGCTGTGAATGGTCACCATCGTGCCATGTCGGAAGCCGAACGCGTCGCGGATCACCTTGACCATCGGCACCAGGCAGTTCGTCGTGCACGACGCATTCGAGATGATGTTGTGGTTCGCCGCGTCGTACTTCTGGTCGTTCACGCCCATCACCACCGTGATGTCTTCGCCCTTGGCCGGCGCGGAAATGATCACCTTCCTGGCGCCGGCGGTTATGTGCTTGCGGGCGTCGTCCGCGTTCGTGAATCGCCCCGTCGACTCGAGCACGATGTCGACCCCGAGCGACTTCCACGGCAACGCCGCCGGGTCCTTCTCGGCGAACACCCTCAGCGTGTCACCGTCAATGATGATGCCGTCGCCTTCATGCGAGACCGTTCCGCGGTACGCACGATGGACGGAATCGTACTTGAACAGGTGTGCGAGTGTCTTCGTGTCGGTGAGATCGTTGACCGCGATGAAGTCGAGGTCCGTCATCCCTCCTTCCTTCGCGGCGCGAACGACCTGTCGACCGATGCGTCCGAATCCGTTGATGCCAACCTTGATTGCCATTCCTGGAGCCTCATGGAGGTGACGCATCGCCGGGAAGACGCGCGCGACCGAAAGTGACGTAACTGATGATCCGGGTTCCGCCGGCGAAGAGGGCGGCCGCGCAGGCGTTCAGGGTCGCCGCGGTGGTGACGACGTCATCCACGAGCACCAGGTGCGCGCCGCGCAGTCGAGCCGGTTCGCCGGTGACCCGAAAGGCGCCGGAAACATTGCGGAGACGCTCCTCGGGAGTCAACCGCGTTTGCGATGCGGTGAAGTGTGTGCGAGCGAGCACGTCACGCCACACATCCAGCGCCAGGTATTTGCCCATTGCCGCCGCCAGCCGTTCGCTCTGGTTGAAGCCGCGTTCGCGCTCTCGTCGAATCGATAACGGAACCGGAACCAGCGCGGTTCGTTCAGCCACGACATCAGCGGGCCAGCTCAGGCGCGACATCCTCGCGCCCATTCCGCCAGCGAGCGCATGCCAGCCGTCGTACTTGAAGGCGTGGACAATCTGTCCACCGACGCCTTCGGGTACCCAGCACCACGAGCGCACGGCCCGCACGTACGGCGGCAGCAGTGCACACCAGGGGCATGCGCCGTCCACGACGGGATAGCCACAACGATCGCAATGCGGACTGGGCAGCAAGGCGACGCGCGACCAGCAGGTGCCGCACGACAGGTCGTCCGTGTCATCGCCGAGCCTTGCCTCGCAGACCACGCAGCAGCGCGGGAGGAGGAGCTGCACGAGTCCGCGCGTGAGCCGCAGGCCGGCGCCAGCGTTAGGCAGCCAGCGACGCTCGCATGGCGTCCCGGTCCGGAACGACGCCGAACCACCGTTCGAAGGCTTCTGCTCCCTGGGCAATCAGCATCTCCAGGCCATCGGCAGCGCGGTACCCGGCAACGCGGGCAGCCGCGATCCAGGGCGTGAGGCCGGAACGGTAGGCGAGGTCCATCACGGCGGCGTCAGGCGGGATCTCCGCCAGCGGCGCAGGGTGATCCTCACCCGACAGTCCAATGGGCGTGGCATTTACCACCATCGTCGCCGTGCGGATGGCATCCGACGGCGAGTCGGCAATAGTGACGAGCTGGGGAAAGCGGTCGCGAAGGGCAATGACACGCTCCATGGAGCGCGCATGGACACGCACGCGAGCACCCTGCCAGCGCTCCGCAGCCGCGCACACAGCGGCCGCGCCCCCACCCGCCCCCAGCAAGCCGATAGTGGCCCCCGTCGGCAACTCACCAAGCACGCTCCGAACGAGCGCGCGAAATCCAGCGACGTCGGTGTTGTCACCCACGAGTTGCCGTTTCTCGCACCAGAACGTGTTGACCGCTCCTGTTCGGGCGGCGAGGTCAGTCAATCGATCACACGCGGCCGCAACCGCAACCTTGTGCGGCACGGTCACGTTCCCGGCGGCGCGACCGGCGCGAAGCTGGGCGAGCGCATCCTCGAGCGCATGGGGAGGCACATCGAGTGCCTCGTATGTGAGTGGAATGCCGGCAGCGCGAAGGGCGGCGTTCTGGAACCGGGGCGATAACGAGTGCCGAACAGGGTGACCGAGAAGGACAAGCCGTCCGGGCAGGCTCACCCGGTCTGTTGGCTGGGGCGCGCAGTGAGCCGGTCGAACACGCGCCGGATCTCAGCCTGCAGCTCCGACAGCGTCTCGCGATACTGGTCGAGGTCACCGCCGAACGGGTCGTTGATCGCCCGGCCCGCGCCCTGCCCGCCCGCAAACGCGGTCAGCAGGTGCGTCCGCCCTTCTCCGCCTAACGCTTCGGCGCGCTCCAGGTGATGCTGTCCCATGGCCAGGACCACATCGTGTGACTGGACAAGCTCCCTCGACAATTGCTGCGCCCGATGCGTCGAGATATCAAGGCCGCGCTCGAGCGCTACCAGGAGCGCACCGTCGGAGGCGGGTGCACCCTCCCACGCGCTCGTGCCGGCGCTGGAAACTTCCACATCCGCCAGCCCACGCTCGATCGCCTCACGGCGGGCAATTGCCTCGGCGAGAGGGCTTCGACAGGTGTTCCCTGTGCAGACGAAAAGCAGTCGCATGGACCCGTGCGGTTCCAACTTCAGGTAAGCATCATGTTTCCGGACTCCATCGCTCGCTCTCGCTGATCGCTGGTTCGATCACGCATCGCCAATCAGGTCGGGCACGC
>Ga0209486_10000514_pt1 | contig 17315 bp, 11 predicted proteins | sample NCCompost_FD_187518 | JGI IMG/M metagenome (GOLD analysis project Ga0209486, IMG submission 187518) | Agricultural soil microbial communities from Utah to study Nitrogen management - NC Compost (SPAdes) (version 2) | ecosystem: Environmental > Terrestrial > Soil > Agricultural land | place...
GCTGACGCTCGCGCTCGCACCCACGATCGGCGAAACGCTGTCGGGCACGCCCGGCGTGCAGTCGACGTTCTTCGGCCCCGCCGCCTCGCGGCCGGTCATCCGCGGTCTCGGCGGCGATCGCGTCCGCGTGCTGACCGACGGGCTCGCGATGCTCGACGCATCGGGCCTGTCGGAGGATCACGCGGTCGCGATCGATCCGGCCCTGGCGGACCAGGTCGAAGTCCTGCGCGGGCCGGCGACCCTCCTGCACGGCAGCGGCGCGGCCGGAGGCCTCGTCAACATCGTGACGAACCGCCTGCACCGGCATGTGCACGACTCGCCGAACGGCCTCGTCGAGGTGCGCGGCGACTCGGCGCTGGGGGAAGAAGCCGCGGCAGGCCGGTTCGACACCGGCGTCGGGTCGCTGGCGCTGCACGTCGACGGCGCCTGGCGCGACACGGACGACTACGAGATCCCCGGCTTCGCGGAGTCACGACACCTGCGCGCGCTGGAAGGGGCCGAAGGCCAAGCCGGCGAGCACGAGGAGATGAAAGGCGAAGTCGCGAACAGCTGGAGCCGGACGAAGGCCGGCAGTGCCGGCGCGAGCTACATCGGCGAGCGCTGGGAGTTCGGCGCGGCCGCGAGCCTTTACGACAGCAGCTACGGCGTGCCGGTCGCGGACGGGATTTCCATCGACCTCGAGCAGGAGCGGCTCGACTTCCGCGCGCGCGCGCCGCTCGCAGCCGGCGACGCGCCGGCGCTCACGCTGCGCGGCGCGGTGAGCGACTACCAGCATGCGGAACTCGAGCCCGACGGCGCGATCGGCACGCTGTTCCAGGTCGACGGCCGCGAGTTGCGCGCCTCCGTGGACCTCGGCGCAGCCGAGGCACGACAGGCCACGGTCGGCTTGCAGTGGCAGGACGTGGAGCTCGAAGCCACCGGCGAAGAAGCCTTCGTGCCGGACACCACGACGGGAACACTGGGGTTGTTCGGATTCCAGCGCCACGCCTTCGACGCCGGCTCGATCGAATATGGCCTGCGGATCGACCGGCAGCGCATCGAGGACGCGCCGCCCGGCCGCTACGACGAGAACGCCGTCAACCTGTCGCTCGGCGGCGTCCGCGATGTCGGCGAACGCCTCGCGCTGGTCGCGCAGCTCACGCGCAGCGAGCGCCACCCGAGCGCGACCGAGCTCTACGCGGACGGACCGCACGTCGCCACGCAGCAGTTCGAGGTCGGCGCTCCGGAACTCGACACCGAGCGCGGCGTCACGGGGGAGCTGGGCCTCCGCTTCAATGGCGACGCCATCGGTGGCGAATTGCGCGCCTTCGCGTCGCGCTACCACGACTACATCGTCCTGTCGCCGACCGGAGCCGAGGAGGACGGGCTGCCGGTCTATCGATACCAGCAGCAGGACAGCCGCTTCGAGGGCCTCGAGGCGGAGGTCGAGATTCCGCTCGGGGCCGGCGCCTTCACGCTCGAGCTGACGGGCGAGTACCTGCGCGGCCGCCTCGAAGGCGGCGGCGACCTGCCGCGCATGCCGCCATTCGGGCTCGGCGCCGGCCTGAGGTACGATGAAGGCGCCTGGTCCGCAAGCCTCGCCTTGAACCACCACTTCGAGCAGGACCGGGTCGCCGAACTGGAGCTGCCGACCGATGCCTACACGCTGCTGGATGCCGATGTCGTGTTTCGGCCGGGCTGGGTTGACGACGGCGTCCTGCTGTTCCTGCGCGGCCGGAACCTCCTCGACGAGGATGCGCGCTTGCACACCTCGCCCCTGAAGGACCGGTTGCCACTGCCCGGCCGCTCGATCGGCGCCGGCGTGCGCGTGGAGTTCGGCCGATGAACGAATTCGCGCGACGCGGCCTCTATCCCGCGATCGAGCCATCACGGCACGGCCACCTCGCCGTCGGCGATGGCCACGAGATCTACTGGGAGGAATGCGGCAATCCCGACGGCAAGCCGGTCGTGTTCATCCACGGCGGGCCGGGCGCCGGCTGCGACGCGAAGTCGCGCCGCTTCTTCGATCCGGCCCGCTACCGCGTCTTCCTGTTCGACCAGCGCGGTTGCGGCCGCAGCCGGCCGCATGCCGGGCTCGAGCACAACACGACCTGGGACCTCGTCGCGGACCTCGAGCGCCTGCGCGAAATGCTCGGCGTTGAGCGCTGGCAGGCGTTCGGCGGCTCCTGGGGCTCGACGCTCGCCCTCACTTACGCCGAGGCGCACCCGGATCGCGTGACCGAGCTCGTCCTGCGCGGCATCTTCCTGCTGCGCAAGCGCGAGCTCGACTGGTTCTACCAGGAGGGCGCGTCGTACCTGTATCCCGACCGCTGGGAAGAGTACGTCGCGCCCATCCCCCCCGCGGAGCGCGGGGACCTCATGCGCGCATTCCACCGGCGCTTGACCGGGAGCGATCCTGCCGCAGCACAGGCGGCCGCGCGCGCCTGGGCAGTCTGGGAGGGTTCCACGAGCTACCTGCTGACGGACGACGACAACGTGCGCCGCTGGGGCGAGGACGCGTTTTCGCTCGCGGTCGCGCGCATCGAGTGCCACTACTTCGTGAACGGCGGGTTCATGCAGCGCGAGAGCCAGTTACTCGACGACGTCGGCCGCATACGGCACATACCGGCAATGATCGTGCAGGGCCGCCACGACGTCGTCTGCCCGATGTTCACCGCCTGGGACCTGCATCGCGCCTGGCCGGAAGCGGACTTTCAGGTCGTCGGCGACGCCGGTCATTCCGCGTTCGAGCCCGGCATCACCGATGCGCTGGTGCGCGCGACGGACGGCTACGCGGACTAGGGCGAGGACGGAACCAGGCGCCAGAGCTCGGCGGCGTCCTCATCGGTCAGCACGTAGACGAAACCGTCCGGGCCGACGCGCACGTCGCGGATGCGCTTGTCCTGCGAGCCGAACATCCGTTCTTCCTCGATGAAGAACCCGGACTGCTTCGCCGGCCGCAGCCGGCTGACTGATTTCGACACGAGGCCGCCGACCAGCAGCTTGCCGTCCCAATCCGGGAAGGCGGTGCCACGGTACACCGCGAGTCCCGACGGCGCGATCGACGGCGCCCAGAAGAACCACGAGCGCTCGACGCCCGGCGCGAACGCCCGCTCGGAGATGATCGAAAGGTCGTAGTCGATGCCGTGCGTGACGAGCGGCCAGCCATAGTTGGCGCCGGCACGCAGGCGGTTGACCTCGTCGCCGCCGCGCGGGCCGTGCTCGTGTTCCCAGATGTCGCCGGTCACGGCGTCGCGCGCGAGGCCCTGCGCATTGCGATGACCCGAGGTCCAGATCTCCGGCCGTGCGCCTTCGCGGTCGGCGAAGGGGTTGTCCGGCGGCGCGGCGCCGTCGCGCGTCACGCGCAGGATCTTGCCGAGATGCGAGCCGAGGTCTTGCGCGGCGTCCTTGTAGTCGAAGCCGTCGCCGACGGTGAGCAGCAGCGTCCCGTCCTGCAGGAGCAGCAGGCGGCCTCCCGGATGGCCCGGTCCCGCCTTGTCGGGTGCCGCGCGGAAGATCACGCGCCCGTCCACGAGCCGCCCGCTTTCGTATCGCGCGCGCCAGATGGCCGTACGGTTGGCTTTCGCGTCGCCCTCCGCAAAAGACAGGAACAGCACCCGGTTGCGCGCGAAGTCCGGGTCGAGCGCGACGTCGAGCAGGCCGCTGTCCGCCTCGGCGAAGACGCCGGGTGGACCGCCCGCAAGCGGCTCGGGCAGGAGGCTCCCGTCCCTCACGACGCGCAGGCCGCGATACTTTTCCGTGACGAGGATGTCGCCGTCCGGCGTGAACGCGAGGCTCCACGGGTGTTGCAGACCGGAGACCAGCCGCTCGAGACGCGCCGCACCCTGGATCACTTCGCCCGCGGCCGAGTTCGCGACTGCCTGCTCGCGAGGCGACGGCTCGGCCGCAAGTACGGCGAACGGCAGGCAGGCGAGAAGCGCGGGGATCGCAGTGCGCATGGGATCGGCCTTCGGGTCTTCCGGGACCGCTAGGCTAGCGGAAGGCGGGCTTAACCGAACGGCGCAGTTGGCGAAGCGCCTTTTCGGCGCGACGAACGACATCGGAGGGGACGCACCCCTTCAGCGCAAAGCTGCTATCGCGGTGAAGTCGTGGATGCTGAAGGGGTGCGTCCCCTGCGGCGGCTCAACATTCCGGCACGTTGACGGCCAGGCCGCCCTGCGAGGTTTCCTTGTAGATCGACTTCATGTCGTAGCCGGTCTGGCGCATGGTCGCGATCACCTGGTCGAGCGAAACCTTGTGCGTGCCGTCGCCGCGCAGCGCGAGCCGCGCCGCGTTGATCGCCTTGACCGCGCCCATCGCATTACGCTCGATGCAGGGAATCTGCACGAGGCCCGCGATCGGGTCGCAGGTGAGGCCGAGGTTGTGCTCCATGCCGATCTCGGCTGCGTTCTCGACCTGCGCGTTCGAGGCGCCGAGGGCGGCCGCGAGCCCGGCCGCCGCCATCGAGCAGGCGACGCCGACTTCGCCCTGGCAGCCCATCTCGGCGCCGGAAATCGAGGCGTTGCGCTTGTAGAGGAGCCCGATCGCGCCTGCGGTGAGCAGGAAGCAGCGCACGCCCGCCGTGTCGCTCCCGGGCACGAGCTTCGCGTAATAGTGCAGTACCGCGGGCACGATGCCGGCCGCGCCGTTGGTCGGCGCCGTCACGACCTGCCCGCCCGCGGCATTCTCCTCGTTGACCGCGAGCGCCCAGGCATTGACCCATTCCATCGGGTCGACGGGTCCTTCCGGCATCTCCGCGTCGAGCTCGCGCTTCAGGCGCGGCGCGCGTCGCGGAACCTTCAGCACGCCGGGCAGGATCCCCTCGGCCGCGAACCCGCGCGCCACGCAGGCCTGCATGACGTTCCAGATGCGATCGAGCTTCGCGTCGATCTCGGCGTCGCTTCGCATCGCGCGCTCGTTGACGCGCGTCAACCCGTCGATCGAGAGGCCGGCCCGCGCGCACTGCGCGAGAAGCTCCTCGCCGTTGGCGAAAGGCAGCGGAATCTCCGCTTGCGGGCCGGCGCCGGAGACGGCTTCCGACTCGCCCTCGCGCTGCACGGCGCCGCCGCCGATCGAGTACATCTCTTCTGCCAGCAGCGTCTGTCCCGCTGCGTCCCGCGCGGTGAAGCGCATGCCGTTGGAATGCCCCGGCAGCATCTGGTCGCGGTGGAACAGGAGGTTCATCGGCTCGTCGAAGGCGATCTCGTGCCGGCCGGCGAGCCGGATGCGCTGCGTGCCGCGGATGCGCGCAAGCGTCGGCTCCATCACCGCGGGGTCGAACTCGGACGGGTCGTGTCCCTCGAGGCCGAGCAGGATCGCGCGGTCCGTGCAGTGTCCGAGGCCGGTCAGCGCCAGCGATCCGTAGAGCTGCACAAAGACTTCCGCGGTGCGCTCGAGCAGGCCCTTCGCCTCGAGATTGATAACGAAAAACTGCGCGGCCAGCATCGGCCCCATCGTGTGCGACGAGGATGGCCCCACGCCGACCTTGAAGACCTCGAACGTCGACAGGTTCACAGGGCCGCCAGGCGCCGCAGGATGAGGTCCGCGATCTCTCCCGCGAGCGCGATGCGCAGCGACTGCTCCTCGTGTTCCTTGGCGAGCACCGCCGACTCGTCGTAGCCGTAGTCGCGCGTGAGCTTCACCTCGTTGCGCGGCAAAAGCTCGGTCGCGCCGCTCGACACCGAGAACTCGGTGGTGTAGTAGACCTCGTACTCACCCGGCTTGTTGTCTGCGGTGACGGACAGGAGCTCGCGGCCAGTGCTGTCCACGTGCAGCCGGATCACGGCGGTCGCCGTGGCGGCATCCGCCGCAGGCGTCGCGCCCGCGGCGCGCAGGCGCTTGTCGAGCGCCGCATAGAGCGGCGAGTAACGATCCTCGGACTCGACGAAGGGGCTCGCCACGACCGCGGGCAGCGGTGTCTGGCCGCGCAGGTGGAAGCCGCAGCCCGCGAGCAGAAGGAGCGGCACAGTGGCCCAGGCGGCGCGGCGCATCACACCACCACGTTCACGAGCTTGCCCGGCACATAGATGAACTTGCGCACCGGCTTGCCCTCGACGAACTTGGCGACACCGGGATCGGCGAGCGCCTTCTCGCGCACCGCCGATTCGTCGGCCGCAGCCGGCACGGAGATCCTGGCACGCAGCTTGCCGTTGACCTGGGCGACGATCTCGATCGTGTCCTTCACCAGCGCCGCGGCGTCGGGTTCGGGCCACCGCTCGTCGACGAGCAACGTCGAATGCCCGAGCGCACGCCACATCGCCTGCGTCGCGTGCGGAACGATCGGCGAGAGCATCAGCACGACGAGGTCGAGCGCCTCCTGCATCAGCGCGCGTCCCTGGGCCGAGCGGTCCTGGTACGCGGCGAGCGCGTTGTAGAGCTCCATCGCGGCCGCGATCGCCGTGTTGAACATGCGCCGGCGGCCGATGTCGTCGCCGACCTTGACGAGGGCCTGGTGCACCTGTCGGCGCATTTCGCGCGCGGCGCCATCGAGCGTGTCCGGCTCGATTTTTGCCGCAGGCCCGCCCTCGACGTGCGCGTGAACGAGCTTCCACAGCCGCTTCATGAACCGGAACGCGCCCTCCACGCCCTCGTCGGACCACTCGAAGGTGTGCTCCGGCGGCACGTTCGACATCGTGAAGAGTCGCGCCGTGTCGGCGCCGTAGCGCTCCACCAGTGCCTGCGGATCGACGCCGTTCCTGCGCGACTTCGACATCGTGCCCATGCCGCCGTACTCGACCGCCTGACCGTCGGACCGGAGCACGCCCCTGCGCGCCTCGCCTTCCCCGGACGCTTCCACGTCGGCGGGATTGTGGTAGGTGATGCGCCCCGAGGCCGGCTTGCGGAACCAGATCTCGTTCAGGACCATGCCCTGCGTCAGCAGGCGCTGGAACGGCTCGTCCACGTCAGTCAGTCCGCAGTCGCGCATGACGCGCGTCCAGAAGCGCGAGTACAGCAGGTGCAGGATGGCATGCTCGATGCCGCCAATGTACTGGTCGACCGGCATCCAGTGCTTCGCGCGCGCGTCCACCATGGCGGCGTCGTTCCCGGACGACGCGTAGCGGAAGAAGTACCAGGACGAGTCCACGAAGGTGTCCATCGTGTCCGTCTCGCGCCGCGCGGCGGCACCGCACTTCGGGCAGGGCACGTCGAGGAACGCCTTCGACTTTCCGAGCGGGTTTCCGGAACCGTCCGGGACGAGGTCCTCCGGCAGGCGCACCGGGAGCTGGTCATCCGGCACGGGCACGTCGCCGCAGGCCGGACAATGGATGATCGGGATCGGGCAGCCCCAATAGCGCTGGCGCGAGATGCCCCAGTCCCGCAGTCTCCAGACGACCTGCTTCCGGCCGAGGCCCTTTTCCTCGAGGTCGCGCGCAATTGCGTCTGTCGCGGCCCCGTAGTCGAGCCCGTCGTATGGGCCGGAATGAACGCAGCGGCCGTACTCGGCGTACCAGGGCTGCCAGGCGTCGGTCGAGTACGGCTGGCCGCCGACGTCGATCACCGGGACGACCGGCAGGCCGTACTTCTTCGCGAACGCGAAGTCGCGCTCGTCGTGACCCGGCACGCCCATCACGGCGCCCTCGCCGTAGGCCATCAGCACGTAGTTGCCGACCCAGACCGGGACGTCGCTGCCCGTCAATGGATGGCGCACCGTCAGACCCGCCGCGATGCCTTGCTTCTCGATCGTCGCGAGGTCGGATTCCATGATGCTGCCGCGGCGGCACTCGGTTACGAATGCGCGCACGCCCGCGTCGCGCTCCGCCGCGAGCTCCGCGAGCGGATGCTCGGCCGCGACCGCGACGAAAGTGACGCCCATGATCGTGTCGGCGCGCGTCGTGAAGACCTTGAGCTCTCCCTTCTGCCCGCCGATGTCATAGGGGAAGGCAAGGTTCACGCCCTCGCTGCGGCCGATCCAGTTCGCCTGCATGGTGCGCACGCGATCGGGCCACTCCGGCAGGCGCTCGAGCGCCGCGAGCAGCTCCTCCGCGTATTGCGTGATGCGCAGGTAATACATCGGGATCTCGCGCTTCTCGACCGACGCGCCGGTGCGCCAGCCGCGGCCGTCGATCACCTGCTCGTTCGCGAGCACGGTCTGGTCCACCGGGTCCCAGTTGACCGTGCCGGTCGTCTTGTAGGCGATGCCGCGTTCCAGCATCCGCAGGAACAGCCACTGGTTCCACCTGTAGTAGCCGGCATCACAGGTCGCGAGCTCGCGCGACCAGTCGATGCCGAAGCCGAGCGACTTGAGCTGGCCCTTCATGTGCGCGATGTTCTCGCGCGTCCACCGCGCGGGCGGCACGCCGTTCTCGATCGCGGCGTTCTCCGCCGGCAAGCCGAAGGCATCCCAGCCCATCGGCTGCAGGACGTTGAATCCCTGCATGCGCATGTACCGCGCGAGCACGTCGCCGATCGTGTAGTTGCGCACGTGACCCATGTGCAGGCGGCCGCTGGGATAAGGGAACATGCACAGGCAGTAGTACTTCGGGCGCGATGCGTCCTCGCGGACGGCGAACGAGCCGGCGGCGTTCCATTCCGCCTGGACTTGCGGCTCGATTTCCTTCGCTTCGTAACGTTCTTGCATGCGAACCCGTAAGGATACCTTAGGCCGGCATTCGGGCGGGCTTTCCCGGGACCGCCGTGAATCCGTCCCTGGAGGCTTCGGGCGCGCCATCCATGGCGCGCACGATCCCTGGAAAGCCCGCCCGAATGCCGGTCTCAGGCGTAGTGCCGGGTTCGGACGCGGTGAATTGCGAAGCCAATCAGGAGCAGGAAGGCCAGGGAGAGGATCGGCCAGTTGCCGATGCGCGCATAGGGCGTGAGGCCGGTGCGAGGTTGGACGGTGTATTTCAGGATGCCGGGCTTGAACTGCGGGATGGTGGCGACGACGGCGCCGTCGGGGCCGATCACCCCGGTGATGCCGTTGCTCGTCGCGCGCATCAGGAAGCGCCCGGCCTCGAGCGCACGGAAGCGCGCCATCTGCAGCTGCTGGTGCGGCGCGGAGGAATCGCCGAACCAGGCGTTGTTCGTGACGTTGACGAGCAGCGTCGCTCCCGGAAGGCCCGCGAGCTGGTCGGAGCCGTAGGCGTCCTCGTAGCAGATCGTCGCTGCGAGCCGCTCGCCGCCGGCCTCGAGCAGCGCCTGGTGCTCCTCGCCAGGGGTCATGTCGTAGTACGGCAAGTTCTGCAATCGCATCCACTTGCGCACTGCCTCGGGTACCGGGAAGAACTCGCCGAACGGCACGAGGCGCCGCTTGTAGTACCAGCCGTCCCCGGCGCTGCCCATGGAATAGAGCCCGTTGCGGATCTCGCCCGTCTGCATGTCGAAGTCGAGGAGCCCGAGCATCACGTCGGATCCGCGCGCGGCCGACTCGCGGCGGATTGCCTCGAGGTAGGTGACGGCCTCGTGCGCGAGCACGGGCACTGCCGACTCCGGCCAGACGATGATCTTCGCGCCGAGCGCCTCGCGGTTGAGGTCACGGTACTTCTCCAACGTCGCCGCGCGATTCTCGACGAGCCACTTCTCATCCTGCGGGATCGCACCCTGCAGGAGCGCGATGTCGACGGGCTCACCCGTCGGACGGGTCCACTCGCGCCCGTCGAGCAGCCAGCCGCCCAGCCACAGCGCGCCGGCGAACGCGATCGCGGCGATCCGGCCGGCGCCGCCCTGGAAGAAGACCACGATGATCGCACCGGCGATCACCGCGACCGAGAAGGTAACGAGGTGGATGCCGCCGACGGTCGCGAGCGCCGCGAGGGGAGAATCGCTCTGCGAATAGCCGAGCTGGAGCCACGGGAATCCCGTGAACAGCCAGCCGCGCAGCCACTCCATCAAGGTCCAGCCGGCGGGGATCAGGAGCAGCGAGCGCGCGGGCGACGGGTCCGGCGCGATGCGCGTGACGACGTAGGCGAGAAGCGCGTAGTAGGCGCCCTTGATCGCGAGCAGCGCGCCGACGATGAAGAGCGCGAGCCATGTCGGCGCCTGCCCGAACACGTGGACGGCAGTGAAGATCCACCAGGTGCCCGCGCCGAACAGCGCGGCGCCGAACCAGAAGCTGGTACCCGCCGCCTCCCGCGGCTGCTCGTACTCCCAGAGCAGGAACAGGAGCGCCGGCCCGACCCAGGCGAGGAAGTGGAGTCCGTACGGGGCGAAGGCGAAGGACGTGCCCACGCCGGCGATCACCGCGATCAGCCTGCGGTAGCGGAGCAGCCGCGAGATGGGGCCGTCGGGCGCCGGCATCAGGCGACCCGCCCGTCGCCGCTCGCGGCCGGCAGCGGGCCGGGGGTCGTCACGCGGAGCTGGTCGATGCGCCGGCGGTCCGCGCGCAGCACCTTGAACTCGAGCCCTTCCATGGTCACCGACTCCCCGCGCCGCGGCAGCCGCCCGAACTGGTGCATCACGAGTCCGCCGATCGTGTCGTACTCCTCGTCGCTGAAGCGGGTGCCGAAGTACGCGTTGAACTCCTGCACGCGCGTGAGCGCGAGCACGGCGAACTGGCGGTCGCCCTCCGTGCGGATGGTCTGGTCCTCGTCGGTGTCGTACTCGTCGGCGATCTCGCCGACGATCTCCTCGATCACGTCCTCGATCGTGACGAGGCCGGACACCCCGCCATACTCGTCCACGACGATCGCCATGTGGTTGCGGCTCGCGCGGAACTCCTTCAGGAGCACGTTGAGCCGCTTGCTCTCCGGCACGAAGGCCGCGGGCCGCAGCACCTCGCGGATGTCGAAGCTGCCCGTCGCGCCCTCGGCGAAGTAGCGCAGCAGGTCCTTGGCGAGCAGGATCCCGACGATCTGGTCGCGGTCGTCGCCGATCACCGGGAAGCGCGAGTGGCCCGACTCGATCACCGCCGGCAGGAGCTGCTGCGGCCCGGAGTCGCGCTCGAGCACGACCATCTGCGACCGCGGCACCATGATGTCGCGCACGTGCTGGTCGCCCACGCGCAGCACGCCCTGGATCATCTGCATGGCGTCGGCCTCGACGATGCCACCGCGCGCAGCGGCGCGGATCGCGTCGACCAGCTCGGCACGATCGCGCGGCCCCTCTTTCGTCAGGCGCCGCAGCCAGCCGCTTCCCTTTCCCTTGGCCGCCAATTCAGCCTCCGTACGGATCCGCGATGCCGATGCGCGCGAGCAACCGCCGCTCGCAGCCTTCCATGCGCTTCGCGTCCCTTGCGCGCAGGTGGTCGAAGCCGATCAAGTGCAGCGTCCCGTGCACGATCATGTGGGCCCAGTGCGCGGCGAGCGCCTTGCCCTGCTCGCGCGCCTCGCGCGCGACGACCGGCGCGCAGACCACGATGTCGCCGATCTGCCGGCCGCCGAGCTCCGGCGCCGCGGGAAACGACAGGACGTTCGTCGCGCACGCGCGGCCGCGCCAGCGCTCGTTGAGCTGCCGGCCCTCGCGCTGGCCGACGACGCGGATGCCGAGCTCGCCCTTGTGGTGCCCGGCTGCGAGCCGCGCCCAGCGGCGAAGCGTCGCGGGTCCCGGCGCCCAGGGCCGGCGCGTGCGATAGCGCAGCACGACGTCCAGGCTCATTTGTTTCCGTCCGGCGGCGAGTCGCGCTCGTAGGCCTCGACGATCCGCTGCACCAGCGGATGGCGCACGACATCCTTCGCGGTGAAGCGAGTGACCGCGATGCCCTTGACGCCGGCCAGCACCTCGAGCGCATGCCGGAGGCCCGACTGGCGATGTGCCGGCAGGTCGGTCTGCGTGACATCGCCGGTCACCACCGCGCGCGAGCCGAAGCCGATGCGCGTGAGGAACATCTTGATCTGCTCGACAGTCGTGTTCTGCGCCTCGTCGAGGATGATGAACGCCTCGTTCAGCGTGCGCCCGCGCATGAAGGCGAGCGGAGCGACCTCGATGACGTTGCGCTCGATGAGCCGCGCGACGCGGTCGAAGCCGATCATCTCGTAGAGCGCGTCGTACATCGGCCTGAGGTACGGATCCACCTTTTGCGACAGGTCGCCCGGCAGGAAGCCGAGTCTCTCGCCCGCCTCCACGGCCGGCCGCACGAGCACGAGCCGGCGCACGCTCTCGCGCTGCATCGCCTCGACCGCGCAGGCGACTGCGAGGTAGGTCTTGCCCGTGCCCGCCGGCCCGATGCCGAAGGTGAGGTCGTGCGACCGGATCGCATGGAGGTACTGCTGCTGGTTGCCGCCGCGGCCGCGGATCAGGCCGCGCAGCGTCTCGACGGCGTCCGCATCGTCCGCCGGGCGCGCTCCCATGCCGCCCTCCTGGATCGCGAGGTGGACGTCCTCGGGCGACACCGGCTGGCCGCCCGCGCGCTCGTAGAGCTGGCGCAGCACCGCCGCGCCCGCCGCGGCGTTCGCGCCGCGCAGCGAAAAGCGTCCGGAGCGGCGGCGGATCTCGACGCCGAGCCGGTTCTCGATCTGGTGCAGGTTCTCGTCGAACGGCCCGCAGACCGCGGCCAGCCGCGCATTGTCTTCCGCGCCGAAGTCGACGCTGGACTCGGGGGCGGCGTTCAAGCGACCAACCGGCCGCGAAGCGAATTCGGCATGGCCTCCGTGATGCAGACGTCGGCGAAGCCGTCGACGAGCGAATTCGGCCCGTCGAAGTTCACCCAGCGCATGTTCTCCGTGCGGCCCGCGAGCTGGCGCGGGTCGCGGCGCGAGGGCTTCTCGACCAGCACGCGCTGGGTGCTGCCGACCATCGCCTCGCTGATCCGCCGGGCCTGGCCGTTGAGCTGCGCCTGCAGCGCCTCCAGGCGCCGCTGCTTGACTTCATGCGGCACCTCTGAGGACAGCGCGGCGGCGGGCGTGCCCGGGCGCTTGCTGTAGATGAAGCTGAACGACTGGTCGAAGCCGACGTCCGCGATCAGCTCGAGCGTCTGCTGGAAATCCGCCTCGGTCTCGCCGGGGAAGCCGACGATGAAATCGGACGAGAGGCTGATGTCCGGGCGAGCCGCGCGCAGGCGGCGGATCTTCTGCTTGTACTCGAGCCCGGTGTAGCCGCGCTTCATGAGCGCGAGGACGCGGTCGGAGCCGCTCTGCACCGGCAGGTGCAGGTAGTTGGCGAGCTTCGGAACTTCGGCATAGGCGTCCACGAGTGACTGCGAGAACTCGAGCGGATGCGACGTCGTGAAGCGGATGCGCTCGAGGCCGTCCATTTCCGCGATGCGGCGGATCAGCCCGGCGAGATCCACGAGCTTCCCGTCCGCGGCGGGCCCCCGATACGCGTTGACGTTCTGCCCGAGGAGAGTGATTTCGCGCACGCCCTGGGCGACGAGCGAGGCGACCTCGTCGACGACCTGCGCGAGCGGGCGGTTGATCTCCTCGCCGCGCGTGTAGGGCACGACGCAGAAGCTGCAGTAGCGGCTGCAGCCTTCCATGATCGAGACGAATGCCGACGCGCCGGAGGCAGCAGGCTCCGGCAGGCAGTCGAACTTCTCGATCTCCGGGAAGGACACGTCCACCTGCGGCGCGCGCGTCTTGCGATGCGCCTCGATCATCGCCGGCAGGCGATGGATGGTCTGCGGGCCGAACACGAGGTCCACGAACGGCGCGCGCTCGAGGATGCCCTCACCCTCCTGGCTCGCGACGCAGCCGCCGACGCCGATGACGAGGCCGGGCTTGTCGCGCTTCAGGATCCGCCACCGGCCGAGGTGCGAGAACACCTTCTCCTGCGCTTTCTCGCGCACCGAGCAGGTGTTCAGGAGCACGACGTCCGCTTCTTCCGGTTGGCTGGTGAGCTCGAGGCCCGCGGATTCGCGCAGCACGTCCGCCATGCGCGCGGAGTCGTATTCGTTCATCTGGCAGCCGAAGGTCGAAATGTAGAGCCGGCCGCTCATCCGGGGTATGCGCTCCTGGGGACCCGAAAGGGCCGCCTAGGGTACCGGTTTTGCGCTCCCCGATGAAGCCGCAGGGGGCGCTGATGGCCCCCTGCTTCGTCACTCAACTCATTGAATTCTTTAGAGACCTGACGGGCGCCAGTATCGCGGAGCGAGGAGCCGGTCGCGCGCTTTCGCGGCCCGCATTGCGCGCGCACTGGCCGCTTCCGCTGCAGCCGGGCTGCCCGCTCCCGTCGGTGCCTCGCCGAGGCTCAATGTCCGCAGGAAGCGCGGCCGCCGGCGCCGTCCGGCTGCGGCCTCGAAGCCGGAGGCGAGACGGATCAGCGTCGGCTCGCTCCAGGCGGAGGCCATGAACGTCATGCCGATCGGCAACCCGAACGCATAGCCCGCTGTGACGGAGACGAGCGGATACCCGGCGACGGCCGCGTGGCCGGAGCTCCCGAACAGGAACGCGTCGCCGTTGACGAGATCCGTCGGCCAGGCCGGCGAGTTCGTCGGCGCGACGATCGCCTCGACGCCGAAGTTCGCGAGCGTCGCGTCGATGCCGTCCGCGCCGCCCTGCCGCTTCGCGTCCGCGAGCGCCTGCAGGTAGGTCGCCTCGTCGAAAATCTCCGCTTCCGCCAGCTCCATCAGCTCCTGCCCGAAGAAGCGCAGCTCCTGCCGCGCGTGAGCGGAGTTGAACTGGATGACGTCGGCGAGAGTGCGGACCGGCACGCCGCGGCGCGTCGCGAGGTAGGCGTTCAGGTCGCGCTTGAACTCGAAGATCAGCACGATCAGCTCGGCCTGGCTTGAGTTGTACTCGTCGAACGAGGGGATCTCGACGTCGACGAGGTTGGCGCCGGCGCTGCGCATGACTTCCAGGGCGCTCTCGAACACGGCGTCGATTTCGGTGGTGACGCCGAGGAACTGGCGGGCGACGCCGATATTGGCCCCCGCGAGCCCGTTTGCGTTCACGAAGCGGGTGTAGTCGCGGCGGAATTTTCCGGCGCTCGCCGACGTCGCCGGGTCGCGGGGATCGATGCCGACCAGCGCACCGAGCACTGCGGCGCAATCCGCCACCGAGCGCCCGTGCGGGCCCACCGTGTCCTGCGTGGCCGAGATCGGCACGACGCCGGCGCGGCTCGTGAGCCCGACCGTGGGCTTGATGCCCGCGACGCCCGACTGGCCTGATGGGCAGACGATAGACCCGTCCGTTTCGGTGCCGAGCGAGGCGGCGGTGAGCGCGGCGGCAACGGCGGCTGCGGACCCGGAGCTGGAACCGCAGGGATTGCGGTCCAGTACCCATGGATTGCCGCATTGCCCACCCGCGCCGCTCCAGCCGCTCGAGCTGCCGAAGCCGCGGAAGTTGGCCCATTCGCTCAGGTTCGCCTTGCCGAGGATCACGGCACCGGCGCGACGCAGCCGCCGTGCCACCGTCGCGTCCTGCAGCGCCGGACGACCCACGAGCGCGAGCGAGCCGGCGCGCGTGCCGAGGCGGTCCGCGGTATCGATGTTGTCCTTGAGGAGGATCGGAATCCCGTGCAGCGGGCCGCGCACTCCCTGCCGGCGGCGCTCGTCGTCGAGTTCACCGGCAATGCGCCGGGCATCCGGATTGAGTTCGAGCACGCTGGCGAGCCCGAGGCCGCGGTCGATGGCGCGAATGCGGCGCAGGTAGACGTCGACCAGGTCCCGCGATGACAGGCGGCCCGCATCCATCCACTGCTGGAGCCGAGCGATCGAGGCCTGCGCCACGTCGGCATCGGGGCCCTGGACGTCGGCTTGTGAGGCCGCCTCCGGGGCCGCCGCGGACTGGGAGGTGCCGGGGAAGGCGGTGAACGCCGCGCCCGTCCCGGCAAGGGCACCGGCCTGCAGGAAAGTACGTCTGTCCATGGCTCGCCTCCCTGGTGCGGAGGCATCTATCCAACAGCGTCCGACCCGCGTCGATCGGACGAGGACGCTGGTGGGCGTGCGGGGTCGTTACCTTTTCCTGTCGGACATGCCGCGGCCGAACGTTCCGGTCGCGACGAAGTCGGCGGGCTTGAGGTCGCCGACCACGAAACGGCCCGTGGCCGTGATCCTGGCGCCCTGCGGCAGCGTGTCGGCAAGGGTGCGGCGGCGGGCCATGTGCACCGAGTACTCGAGCTCGTGCAGGAGGCCCGGCCGCGCGTACCAGTAGCCCTGCCCCGCCACGCAGCCGAGCTCGATCAGCCCGCGCTGCTGGTTCTCGAGCTCGATGCCTTCCGCGACCACCTCGAGATCGAGCGTCCCGCCGAGCGTGATGATGGCGCGCGCGAAATCCTCGCCGCCGTCCACCCCCCCGAGCCGCTCCACGAACGAGCGGTCGATCTTCAGGATGTCGATCGGGAAGCGGTGCAGGTACGCGAGCGACGAATAGCCCGTGCCGAAGTTGTCGATTGCGATGCGCACGCCGAGCTTCTTGAGCTCGGTGAGCGTCGCCAGCACCGAGTCGCCGTTGTGCATCAGCGCGGTCTCGGTCAGCTCGATGACCAGGCAGCCCGGGTCGAGCCCGGAGATGTCGAGCGCGCGCAGCACGTCGGCGCAGATGTCTGACTTGGTAAGCTGTATCGCCGAGACGTTGACGCTGACGCGCACCTGCCGGCCTTCGGGCAGGCGCGCCTGCCAGACCTTCACTTCGCGGCAGGCCTGGGCCAGCACCCAGCGGCCGAGTGGAACGATCTGGCCGGTCTCCTCCGCGATCGGGATGAAGTCCGCGGGCGCGATCATGCCTCGCTCCGGGTGCCTCCAGCGGATCAGTGCCTCGACGCCGAGCAGGTAGCCGGAACGCAGGTCCACGATCGGCTGGTAATGCAGGAAGAACTGGGCGCCGTGCACCGCCTTGTCGATCTCGGCCTCCATCTCGCGCCGCTCGCTCGCGGCGTGCTGCATGGACGGCTCGTACACGACGAAGCGGCCCTTCCCGGCGGACTTCGCCGCGTACATGGCGACGTCGGCGTTGCGCATCAGTTCCTCGACGCCCTCGTGGGCGCTCGAGAAGGCGATACCGACGCTCGCCGTGACCTGCAAATCGTCGACCGGCTGGTCGATCGGCTCCTGCAGCGACTCGACGATGCGGGCTGCGATCTCCAGGACCGGATCGTTGGTCGTCAGGTTCTCGAGCAGCACGGCGAACTCGTCGCCCCCGAGCCGGGCCACCGTATCCCCGCTGCGGGTCGACTTGACCAGGCGCTGCGCGCTCCGGTGCAGCACGCGGTCGCCGATTGCGTGGCCGTGGGTATCGTTGATGCGCTTGAAGTTGTCGAGGTCCACGAACATCACGGCGACGCCTCGGCCGTTGCGCCTGCTGACCGCCACCGCGTGCTCGACGCGGTCGCGGAACAGCGAGCGGTTGGCGAGGAGCGTCAACGGGTCATGCAGCGCCATGCGCTTCAGTTGCTCCTCCATGCCCTTGCGGTCGGTCATGTCGCGCAGGTTCAGCAGGCGCCCGCCGATCGCGGGCTCGGCTTCCATGTTGGTGCCGTGGATCTCGACCACGCGCTCGCGCTCGTCGCCGCGCGGCACGCGCGCCTCGACG
>Ga0209486_10000515_pt1 | contig 17298 bp, 20 predicted proteins | sample NCCompost_FD_187518 | JGI IMG/M metagenome (GOLD analysis project Ga0209486, IMG submission 187518) | Agricultural soil microbial communities from Utah to study Nitrogen management - NC Compost (SPAdes) (version 2) | ecosystem: Environmental > Terrestrial > Soil > Agricultural land | place...
GCCTGATCGTGCCGGTCATCCGGCACGCCGACGAGCTGAACCTGCTCGGCACCGCGCGGGCGATCAACGACCTGGGCGAGCGGGCCCGCGCCAAGAAGCTGTCTCCCGATGAAGTCCAGAAGGGAACTTTCACCATCACCAACCCCGGCGTCTTCGGGACCCTGGTCGGACTGCCGATTCTCAATCAGCCCCAGGCCGCCATTCTCGCCGTGGGCGCGATCGTCAAGCGGCCCGCGGTGGTGACGGCGGCGGACGGCAGCGACAGCATCGCCATCCGGACGATGGGGACCCTGGCGATGTCGTTCGATCACCGGATCGTGGATGGCGCCGACGCCGATCGCTTCCTCGCCGATCTGCGCAAGACCCTCGAGGAGTTCCCCGACGACGCGGCGTAGTCCACCAGGGGCTTCGGCCCGGACAGGAGGGTCATGGCGGGACGCACCATCGAGGTGAACGGCGAGCAGTGGGAGGTGTCTTCCACCGGCCGGATCACCCAGTACGGGAAGGATGAGTTCGGCCTCCGCTTCACCCGCCGGGTCCCCGAGCCGGTGGTGGACCGGGTGGTGCGCTACTCGCCCCAGCTCTCCAAGAATCGCGAGTCGGCGCTGGCTCAGCTGAGCGACGCCGATCTCGCCGGGCTGCTCAAGGTGTCCCAGCCCGCGTGGACCACGCCGGACCTGGGGTATCTCCGCTGAACACCGCCGCGCCGATCGATCTGCATCTGCACTCGAAGGCCTCCGACGGATTGCTCCCGCCGGCCGGGGTGGTCCAGCGCGCCGCCGAGATCGGGCTGGCCGCCATTGCCCTCACCGATCACGATACCATCGCGGGTGTGGCCGAGGCCCAGGCCGCGGGGGCGCGGCTCGGACTGCGGGTGGTGAGCGGGTGCGAGTTCTCCACCGCCGCGCCCTGGGGCGAAATGCACGTGCTGGGGTATTTCCTGCCGATCGACGATCCCAGGCTGGAATCATTCCTGGTCCGCTGCCGGGAAGACCGGGTGCGCAGGGGCCGGGAAATGGTGGAGGGTCTCCAGGCCTGGGGAGTGGACGTGTCCTTCGAGGACCTCGCGCTCGAAGCAACCAACGCCGCCATCGGCCGGCCCCATCTGGCCCGGGTGCTGGTGAAGCTCGGCAAGGTCGCCAGCATCGACGACGCCTTTCATCAATGGCTGGGACGGGGCCGTCCGGCCTACGTGGAGAAGCGGCTGCCCACCTTCCGCGATGTCGCCGAGCTGGTGCACACCGTGGGCGGCATCGTGTCAGCGGCTCACCTCAAGGAGCGGGGAACCCGCCCGATCCTCACCGCGTTCAAGGACGAGGGCCTGGACGCGGTGGAGACCCGTCATCCCAGCCACAGCGAAGAGGCCCGGGCCCGGATCACCGGCCTCGCGGCCGCGCTGGGATTGCTCCGCACCGGGGGAAGCGACTGGCACGGCGAAGCGGCCGGTGAAGGCTCCCACGCGCTGCTGGGGTCGCAACAGGTTCCGGCGGAGTGGCTCGAGATCCTCGACGAATCCCAGCGCAAACGAGGCGCGGGAGGATGAGCGGCGCGCCCGCCCCGCTGCGCGATGTGGCCATCATCGGGGGCGGGTGCTACGGGAGCTTCTACGCGGGACAGCTGCTGACCGCGTGCCGGCGGGGCGGGCTCACGGTCCGCCGCATCCTCGTAGTCGACCACGATGCCCAGTGTGCCGGCGCCCGGCTCACCGGCTGCGAGCTGGTGGTGTCCGACTGGGCCGGCTTCCTGCGCGGATTTCTGGACGCCGAACCTCCCGCACCGGGCCAGCCCGATGACGCCGTGGTGCCGTCGCCCCTGATGCCCCACCTGATGGCCGGGTGGCTTGCCGAAACCGCCGCACACCGGTGGCCCGACCGGGCCATAGCGCTGCTGCCGCCGGAGCAGCCGCTCGGCAGCCCCTACGACACCGTCGGACCCGACGGTACCCGCTACGTGTCGTTCGCCGACTGGATCTGTCCGACCCACTGCATCGAGCCGCTGGTGTGCCCGATGATCCGGGCGCCCCGCACCTGGGAAATGTCGGAGGCGCTCGCTTCCTACACCGCGGGGCTGGCGCGCCGACGGCCGACGGCCGGCCCCGCGCTCTTCACCACCCGGCATCACGCTTACGGGGTCGGGATGTTCGGGGCGGGGGAGATCCGTGCCAGCCGGGCGACGGTGCTCGCCGCCGGCGCGGCCCACGCGACGGTAGACGTCGTGGTAGGCACCATCTCCGCCTGTCACGGCGCGGTCAGCCTGCTCCGGATCGGAGCCCCTCGCGGCGGGCCACCCGATTAAATTGATCCGTCCATGACATCATCCGATCTCGATCTCATCATCGTCGGCGGCGGCCCCGCCGGCCTCTGCGCCGCCATGTACGCCGGCCGGGGTATGCTGAAGGCCGTGCTGCTGGAGCGGGGAATTCCCGGCGGGGAGCTGCTCAACACCGAGAAGGTGGAGGACTACCCCGGCTTCAGCACCATCCTCGGCCCCGAGCTGGCGGCCCGGATGACCGAACATGCCCAGGCGTTCGGCGCCGACATTCGGATGGAGAACGTCGAAGGCATCTATCGCCTGTCGGACGGCACCTTCCGGGTGACCACCAGCTCGGGCGCCGAGTTCCTCGCCCCCACCGTGATCCTCACCGCCGGAGGAACGCCGACCAAACTGGGGGTTCCCGGGGAGCTCGAGTTCGCCGGCAAGGGAGTGTCGTATTGCGCGGTGTGCGACGGCGCCTTTTTCAAGGGAGAGACCATCGCGGTGGTGGGGGGGGGCGACGCGGCGGTGGAAGAGGCCGACTACCTGACCCGTTACGCCGCCAAGGTGTACATCATCCACCGGCGGGATGAGTTCCGCGCCTCCAAGCTCATCCAGGAGCGGGCGCTCGCCAACCCCAAGATCGAGCCGATCTGGAACACCCGGGTCCTCGAGATGCGGGGCGACGCCCGCGGGCTCAAGGAGCTGGAGCTGGAGAGCACCCTCACCAGCAAGCGATTTGTCCTCAGTGCCACGGGCTGCTTCGTGTTCATCGGCTTCAAGCCGAACACCGGGCTGGTGATGGATCACGCCGAGCACGACGTCAACGGCTACCTGCGCACCGACGACCGGATGATGACCAGCATTCCGGGGCTGTTTGCCGCGGGCGATCTGCGGGCCCAGCTGACCCGCCAGGTGACCACCGCGGTCGGCGATGCCACCACCGCGGCGATCGCGGTCGAGAAGTACCTCACCGAGCGCCGGTCGCTGGCAGGGGCCTAGCGATTCCGGACCAGCCGCGGGAGCCGCTCCAGGTTGTTCCGATTCCCAACGGATCCTTCGCCGAGAACTGCTACCTGGTGTACCACGCCGAGTCGAACGAGACGGTGCTGGTGGATCCGGGGGAAGAGGCCGAGCGGTTCCTCGCGGAAGCGGCCCGGCGCGACCGACGCATCACCGCGATCTGGCTCACCCACGCCCACCTCGATCACATCGCCGGGGTATCCGCGGTGCACCGGGCCACCGGCGCCCCGATTCATCTCCATCCCGCCGACCGCCCGCTCTACGACGGCTTGCCGGAGCAGGGCCGCTGGTTCGGACTCGAGCTGGATCCCCCTCCGCCCGCCGACGTGATGCTGCACCACGGCCAGCGCCTTGGCATCGGGCCCAGCGGCTTCGAGGTCCGGCACCTGCCCGGCCACTCGCCCGGGCACGTCTGCTTCATCGGAAACGGCATGGTGCTGGGTGGCGACGTGCTGTTCGAGGGCTCGATCGGGCGCACCGACCTTCCGGGCGGGGATCTCGAGGCGCTGCTGGGCGGGATCCGGCGGGAGCTGCTGGTGCTGCCCGATGCCACCATCGTGTATCCGGGGCACGGGCCCGTGACCACCATCGGCCGGGAGCGGGAGACGAATCCCTTTCTTTTGGGACGGTAGGTTGGAGGACGGTAGGACGGTATTGTAGGACGGTACGGGCGGTAGGACGGTAGGACGGTAGGTGACTGAGGGCTGAAGGCTGATGACTGAAGGCTCACCCCACGGGGCCCCATGGAATTCCGCACCGAAAAAGATCCCCTCGGCGAAAAGCAGGTTCCTGCCGCCGCCCTCTACGGTATTCAGACCCTGCGGGCGGTGGAGAACTTCCCCATCTCCGGCCTCCGGCCGCTGCCCGCCTTCGTGGACGCGGTCATCTGGATCAAGAAGGCGGCGGCCCTCACCCACCGCGACACCGGGCGGCTGGATGCCCGGGTGGCCGATGCGATCGTGCGGGCGGCGGACGAGGTGCTCGCCGGGCAGCACCGCGACCAGTTCGTGGTGGACGTCTATCAGGCGGGCGCCGGCACCAGTCACAACATGAACTGCAACGAGGTGCTGGCCAACCGGGCCAACGAGCTGCTCGGCGCCGCGCGGGGAAGCTACGCGCCGGTGCATCCGAACGACCATGTGAACATGGCCCAGAGCACCAACGACGTGATCCCGACCGCGATGCGGCTCGCCACCCTGGCCACCCTGCCCGCGCTGCTCGACGCGATGCAGGGACTCGCGGAGTCGTTTCTCGGCAAGGGACAGGAGTTCGACGGCATCATCAAGTCGGGCCGCACCCATCTCCAGGATGCGACGCCGATCCGCCTGGGCCAGGAATTCATGGCCTGGGGCCGTACCGTGGCACGGCACCGGGCCAAGCTCGCGGAAGCCAGCGAGTGGCTCCGGCCGCTGAACATCGGCGGCACCGCGGTGGGCACCGGGCTCAACGCCGAGGCCGACTATCCCCGGCTCATGGTGGAGCACCTTCGCGGCATTACCGGGCTGGACCTCCGGGAAGCCCAGGACCGCATCCAGCTCATGCAGTCCATGGGCGACGTCGCCACCCTGAGCGGAGCGGTGCGGGCCTGGACCCTCGACCTCAACAAGATCGCCAACGACCTGCGGCTTCTCGCGTCCGGTCCCCGCACCGGGCTGGCCGAGCTCCTGCTCCCGGCGGTGCAGCCGGGCTCCAGCATCATGCCCGGAAAGGTGAATCCCTCCATTCCCGAAATGGTGAACCAGGTTTGTTATCAGGTTCTCGGCTTTGACACCACCGTTGCGCTGGGGTCCGAGGCCGGCCAGCTCCAGCTCAACGTGATGATGCCGGTCATCACCCATAACCTCGTGTTCGGGCTCATGATCCTGGCCAACGCCACCCGGGTGTTCGACGAGCGCTGCGTGCAGGGCATCGCGGCGGACGCGGAGCAGTGCGCCCGCTGGCTGGAGCGGAGCCCGGCGCTGGTGACCGCGCTGGCGCCGAAGATCGGCTATGCGGCCGCCGCGGCCCTGGCCAAGGAAGCGCTCGCCACCGGGCTCACCGTGAAGGAGCTGGTGGTCAAGAAAAAACTGCTGGAGGGGAAAGAGCTCGAAGAAGTGCTCGATCTCCGGGCGATGACCGAGCTCGGAGTGCCGGGGGGGAAGGGGCTTCCCGGCGGCGGCTGACCGTTCAGCGAGAGAGGGTGTCGACCGGGGTACGTCCCAGGAAGGTGGACCGGACCAGCAGCCATCGCTCCACCACGACCCGCGGCGGCACGGTGCGGTGGGCGTGGACGCAGGCAGCCTGGAATTCCTGGACCAGGGTCGGGGCGATCGGATTGTAGAAAACGGTGCAGGTCGCCGAGGTGAACGTGGTTCCTCGGGGCGGCAGGTTCACCATCCGGGCCTCGGAGCGCATCAGCCGCATCGTCAGCGAATCGATCAGGAACGATCCCGCCCAGTCCACGCTCCGGATGCCTTCACGCGGCGCGAACTCGATCCGGTATCCCGGAAACCCCTCCACCGTGGAATCACGCCCCGCGTACCAGAAGCAGTGGGACTTGCGGAATTCCTCCCGGGCCAGGTCGGAGGTCGTGAAATACTTGGCGTTCTCGGTGCGCCCCCGGGGCGGATTGAGAGGAAGCACTCGCCCCTTCCGGTATCCCGTCAGGCTCCTGCTGTCGTAGTGCACGGTGTCGATCCAGCCGCCCACCCGCTGCCGGGTCGAATCGAGGATGGTGGTGGCCCGCTGGAAGGCAACCCGGAACGGATAGGACCGCTCCATGGCAAGCAGCCGCTCGGCGTTCTTGAAGGCCTCGTCGAGAATGGATCCTCCCTCCGCGTCGGTTCCCAGCTCCTCCACGCCGGTGCACACACTTCCGTGCACCACCACTTCGGGGAGCACCACCGCCTGCCGGGCCAGGACGATGCTCACCGCCGTGGCCCCATCGCGGGCCATCTGCACCGTGATCCGCACCGGACGGTAGCCGATCTGCTGAACCCTGAGGGTGACCTCGCCCCGGCCCAGCCCGGTCAGGGTAAAGCGGCCCGACTCCCCGGCAAACACCTGCTGATCCATGTCCACCACAATCACCAGCGCGTAGGCCACCGGAGCTCCCGAGGCGCTGTCGCGCACCGTGCCGGTCAGCACCCCTTCGTCTTTCTCCTGGGCCGCGACACCGGCGACGGGTCCGGTGACCAGCAGCAGCAGAGCCGCGAGGAAGCCGGCGGAAGTGGGGACGCGCATCGGGGAAAGCTACCGCCCTTCCCCGGGTATTGGAGCGCCAGGATCTCTCCCGATGAACTCGCGATTCACCAGCAGCCACCGCTCGACCAGGATGCGCCGGGGAGGCCCCCGCTGGGTCGACACGCAGCGGGCCTCGTGCTCCTGGGGAAGACTGGGGAGGATCGGCCGGTAGAAGATGGTGCAGACCACCGAGAGGACCTCGGTGCCCCGCCGGGGCAGGTTCACCACCCGGGTCTCGGCCTGGAGCAGGGACATCGACGCCGAGTCTACCAGGAGCGATCCGGCCCAGTCGACCGAGCGGACCTCGGGCCGGGGCGCAAATCCGATCCGGAAGCCGGTGAAGCCCGCCACGCTGTCCCGGCCCGAGTACCAGAAGCAGTGGGTGCGCTGGAATTCCTCTCGCGCGATGTCGGACGTGGTGAATGCGTTAACCCGCTCCAGCCGGGTCCCGGGCCGGTCCACCACCCGGCCGGCGCGGTAGGGCGACAAGGTGCGACTGTCCCGCCGAATGGTGTCGACCTGGCCGCCGATCGTCGCGTAACTCGAGTCGAGCACGGTGGTGAACAGCTGGTAGTGAAGCACGAAGGGGAAAGCCCGTTCCAGCGTCAGGATGCGCTCGGCGTTCTGATAGGCTTCGTCGAGAATGGTGCCGCCTTCCGGGGCCAGGGCGCCCGCTTCCCGCATTCCGGGACAGACATCGCCCTGCGCGATCAGCTCGGGGAGAACCAGCGGACGCCTGCGCATCGACACGGTGAGCTCGGCCGGCGCAGGGCCCGCCCGTACCTCGGCATCCACCCGGAGGCGAAGGACCACCGGGTGATACCCGATCTGGCGGACCCTAAGCCCGGTCAGTCCGGTGCCGACTCCGGTCAGCCGGAACCGGCCCGCCGAAGTCGCGAACACCGGCGGGCCGCCGCCGAGCAGTTCCACCAGTGCGTAGCCCACCGGCTCCCCGGTGGCGCTGTCGCGAACGACCCCGCTCAGGATTCCCTGCCGAGTCACGACCGGGATCTGGGCTTCCGCGGGGACGGCCCGGAGCGCGAGGAGCAGGAGCAGCAGTGGGGGCCGGCGCATGGGGCGAAAGTTACCGGGCCGGGGCCGGGTTGTCCCGACCTGCCCGGGATGGGATATTGCATCCATGCGGGTCACCACCTGGACCGAATACAGCCTGATCATCGCCCTGCACCTCGCCAAGCGCGGGCGCGGGGCGCCGGATCCGATCGCGGCCCGCGAGCTGGCGGAAATCGAGCGGCTTCCCTCCGATTATGTCGAGCAGATCCTGCTCCGGCTGCGCCGGGCGGGACTGGTGGAGAGTGTCCGGGGTGCGCGGGGCGGGTATTACCTCGCCCGGGACCCGGTCGGCATCACGGTGCACGACGTGATGGCGGCTTCGGAGCACCAGACTTTCGAAATCAACTGCGTCAATCACCCGGTCGATGCCGAACGGTGCAGTCCGGGTACCGCCTGCTCGATCCGCCCGGTTTGGCACGCGCTGCAGCGGCGGGTCGACGAGCTCCTGTCCGGTATCACCCTCGCCGATCTCCTCACCGATCAGCCGGCCGTTCCCGAGCTGGTGTCGATCGCCCCGTCGGAGAGCTGAAACGCTCACTTCCCAGGAACTGATTCGCTATGCCCGGCACCTGACGCTCGGCGAAATCGGCGTCGCGGGGCAGGAGCGGCTGGCGGGCGCGCGGGTGTTGCTGGTGGGAGCCGGCGGGCTCGGGTCGCCGGCCGCGCTGTATCTCGCCGCGGCGGGCGTAGGCACCCTGGGCATCGTGGATGCCGACCTGGTGGACCTCACCAACCTCCAGCGGCAGATCCTGCACGGAACCGCCGGGGTGGGAAAGGCCAAGACCGAATCGGCCCGCGACCGGCTCGGCGATCTCAACCCGCACGTGCAGGTTGTTCCCCATCCGGTCCGGCTCACCTCGGAGAACGCCCTCGAGATCCTCGGGGACTACGACTTCGCCCTCGACGGAAGTGACAATTTCCCCACCCGCTACCTGGTGAACGACGCCTCGCTGCTGCTGGGCAAGCCGTACATCTACGGGAGCATCTTCCGCTTCGACGGGCAGGTCTCGGTGTTCGGTGCACCGGACGGTCCCTGCTACCGCTGCCTCTTTGCCGAGCCGCCGCCGCCCGACTTGGTGCCCAGCTGCGCCGAGGCGGGAGTGCTCGGCGTGCTGCCCGGCATTGTCGGCAGCCTTCAGGCCCTGGAAGCGATCAAGTGGATTCTCGGGGTGGGGGAGTCGATGGTCGGCCGGCTTCTGCTGGTGGACGCGCTCCGGGTGCGCTTCCGGGAGATCGCGCTGCGCCGGGACCCCGAGTGCGCGGCCTGCGGCCCCCACAGAACCATCACCACACTGATCGACTACGAGGCCTATTGCGGCGTGGGCTCACCGGAGCACCAGACCCAGCCCGAGGTCAGCGTCGGGGAACTTTTGCGCGGGCTTACCGACCGGAACGTTCTGGTTGTCGACGTGCGGGAGCCGTGGGAATGGGAGATCGCCCGGATCGAGGGGAGCCGGCATCTGCCGCTGGGTGAGCTGCCCGGCCGGCTGGGCGAGCTGGATCCCCATGCGGAGATCGTCACCGTCTGTCACAAGGGAAAACGCTCCCTCCAGGCGCAGCAGCTCCTGCAAGGTGCAGGATTCCGGGTCCGAAGCCTGGCCGGGGGGATCGATGCGTGGGCGGTGGAGCTCGGCGGAGGTATGGCGAGGTATTGAGTGCTATCGGCTATCTGCTATCGGCTATCGGACAAGCTGATAGCCTGACTGATAGCGGATAGCTGATAGCCAATGGCACGCGAACGGGGCGGCAATGGCCGCCCCGTTCGCGCATGCCGAAGGGGGGACTCGAACCCCCACGGGCTTGCGCCCACTGCGCCCTGAACGCAGCGCGTCTACCAGTTCCACCACTTCGGCTTGGGCGCCAAAGCTAGGGTACCCCCCCTCAGGGGTCAAGCTGCGCGTTGCCCGCCCCGTTCGAGTGGCCTATCTTCCGATTCCAGAGCCACTTATGAGCGAAAAACGCGGTGCCGCCGACCCCAAAGCCAGGATCTCCGTGGCACGGAATCCGCGGGCGACCTACGACTACCACCTCCAGGAGCAGTGGGAAGCGGGGATCGTTCTCACCGGCACCGAGGTCAAGAGTCTGAGGAACGGGAAGGCCTCCATCAAGGAAGCGTACGCGGTGCTCCGCAACGGCGAGGTCTGGCTCGAGGGCATGCACATCACGCCCTACGAGCAGGGCAACCGGTGGAATCCCGCCTCCCCGGTCCGGGCCCGGAAGCTCCTGATGCACCGGCGGGAAATCGAGCGGCTGATCGGCGGGGTGGAGCAGAAGGGATTCACTCTGGTGCCGCTGGAGTTGTACTTCAACCGGGGCCGCGCCAAGGTCGCCCTCGCGCTGGCCAAGGGGAAGAAGAGCCATGATCGTCGCGAAGACATCAAGCGCCGGATTGCCGACCGCGAGATGTCCCGGGCCCTGAAGAGCCACCGCTGATGCTCGCCGTCCTGCTGCTTTCCCTGGCGGGAACTCCGCCGCCCGGAAGTCCGGCTCCGCTTTCCATCGTGATCCAGTCTTCCCGGGGCGAATCCCGGATCCCGGTGCAGCTCGATGCCCTCTCGAGCCCGGTGCTTCCCGCTCCTGCGGTTCTCAACGCGCTGGGGGCGAGCGCGGTCCGTGGTGAGGGATGGGCCGAGGTCGCGATCGGGGGACGCTCGTTCCGGTTCCTGCTGGGAGCGCCCCTCTACACGTTCGAAGGCAGGCTCCGGCCCCTCGCCGGTGCCGCCTCGGTCCGACGAGACACCCTGCTGCTTCCCATCCAGTTCCTGTCCGAGGTGCTCCCCCGCTCGCTGGGCGACCGCTTCCGGTACGACGCGCGCGCTGCCCGCCTCGTCGACAACGCTCCCGCCGCGGCGCGGCCGCGGGTGACGGCCGCGGATCCGGACCGGTTACCCAACGGGCTCCGGAAAGGCCACGTAGTGACGGTCGACGCCGGGCACGGGGGGGTGGACCCGGGCAATCCGGGCCTCTACTTCCCGCGAGGGGTCCGGGAAAAGCATGTGACGCTGGAAATCGCGCTGCTCCTGCGCGATGAGCTTCGGCGGCGCGGGGTGAAGGTGATCATGACCCGCTCGCGGGATACCCTGATCGATCTGTACCAGCGGGGGAGCTACTGCACCCAGGAGTGCGACCTCTTCATCAGCATCCACGTCAATTCGCTGAACAAGCGCCCGGGCTACACCAGGGTGCGGGGCTTCGAGACCTATTTTCTGGCCGAGGCGAAGACCGAGGACGCCGCCCGGGTGGCCCGGATGGAAAACGAAGCGGTGCGCTTCGACCGGCCCGGAAGCGAGGACGCCCGGCTGGGAGGACTGGATTTTCTGCTCAAGGACTTGCAACTGAACGAGCACCTTCGGGAATCGGCGCGGGCGGCCGAGCTGGTGCAGTCCTACCTCCAGGAAGCCCACAGCGGGCCCGATCTCGGCGTTAAACAGGCGGGCCTGGTGGTGCTCACGACCGCGCGCCGCCCATCCATTCTCGTGGAAGTCGGATTCAGCACCAATCCCGACGATGCGAAGCTGCTGAGCATGCCCACGAGCCAGAAGAATCTCGCCGCCTCGATGGCCGACGCGGTGGTGGCCTACCTCCTCGAATACGAGCGCAAGGTCGGGGAGGGATCCGCCTCCGCCGCGGCCGGGCGCGCGGACACGCCGTGACGGCGCCGGATCTCTCCCGCGAGCTCTTCGGTCACACCTTTCAGAATCCGATTCTCCTCGCCGCCGGCACCGCCGGATACGGGCGCGAGCTCGATGGGGTGATGGACCTGGACCGGCTGGGCGGCATCGTCACCAAAGCGGTTTCGCTTGTCCCCCGCGCCGGCAACCAGGCACCCCGGGTCGCGGAGTTTCCGGGTGGGATGCTCAACTCGGTGGGGCTCGCCAATCCCGGTCTCGCGGAGGTCCGGGCCAGGGATCTCCCCTGGCTGATCGGGCGGCTTCGCCGAGCCCGGATCGTGGTGAACATCGTCGGGTTCACCGAAACGGAATACGCCGAAGTCATCGCCGGACTCGAAGATCTCGAGGGAATCACCGCCTGGGAGCTCAACCTCTCCTGCCCCAACACCAAGGCGGGAGGGATCGAGTTCGGCGCCGACCCGGCCGCGGTGAGCCGGATCGTATCCGGGTGCCGGGCGGTCACCCGGCGAGCGCTGATCGCCAAGCTTTCGCCGGTGCTACCCGACATTCCCTCCATGGCGGCGGTCGCGGTCGAAGCCGGTGCCGACGGGATCTCTGTCGTGAACACCATCCCGGGCTCCATACAGCGGAATGGACTGCCGCGTCTCGGCAACGGCAGTGGGGGCCTGAGCGGGCCGGCACTGCTTCCGGTGGGGCTGCTCGCGGTGCAGAAGGTGAAAGCCCGGCTGCCCCACGTTCCGGTGATCGGGGTCGGGGGGGTGCGGAGCGCGGACGATGTTCGGCAGTACCTCAGCGCCGGCGCCTCGCTGGTGGCGATCGGAACCGCGCAGCTCGCCGATCCCCGGCTGCCCCAGCGCATCGTCGCGGACCTGATGAGCCATGGCTGAGCTGATCCTCGCGCTCGACCTCCCGGATCGCGGGTCGGCGCTCGCGCTGCTGGACCGGCTGCCGGCGCTTCGCTGGGTCAAGGTGGGCTCGCAGCTTATGACGGCCGAGGGGCCCCCGCTGGTGCGGGAGCTGGTCTCGCGGGGCCTCGAGGTCTTTCTCGATCTGAAGTGGCACGACATCCCCCATACGGTGGAGGGCGCGATCGCCGCGGCGCGGGACCTGGGGGTGCGGATGGCGACGGTGCACACGCTGGGTGGAGCCGCGATGCTGCGGGCCGCGGCCCAGGCCTCGGGCGACCAGCTCGCCATCGTCGGGGTCACGGTGCTCACCTCGCATGACGAAGCCGAGTACGCCGCCACCCTCGACCGTCCATCGGTCCGGCTGCTCGACGAGACCGCCCGGCTGGCGCGGAGCGCGATCGCCGCGGGGGTACGCGGGGTGGTCTGCAGTCCGATCGAAGTGGAACGGCTTCGCGCCGGGCTGGGCCCGGAGCCGCTGATCGTGGTGCCGGGGATCCGCAGGGCCGGCGACGGGGTGGGAGATCAGCGTCGGACCGCCACGCCTCGCGAGGCGGCAGCCGCCGGGGCTACCCACCTGGTCGTGGGACGACCGATCCTCCTGGCTCCCGATCCCGCCGCCGCGCTCCAGGAGTTCCTCTCCGCGATGCAGTAACCGGCAAACCTCCCGGAATGTTGCGGCGCTCCCGCACTTCCGGCCTGGGCCCGGATCCGCAACTTCCCTCCAGCACAGCAGTTCGATTCCGGCACGGTTATTGAGTTTTGAGCGTGGAAATGAGGCTGCTCACTTCACTTACCCGGGGCGCCCGGTGATCCAACCGCTCAGGAATTTGTCACTCCCGTCAGCCCCGGCACTCGAGGTCGAGCGTCGCGGCCCGGGGCGTCCCGAGGGGCACATCCCGCTTCGGGGGAGTGGGGATCTGTTCTCGGCCCGGATTCTGGTGATCGACGATGAAGCGACGAACATCCTCCTGATGCGCCGGATCCTGGAGCGGGCGGGGTACACCACGATCGCCGACACCACCAACCCAGGGGAGGCCGCCGATCTCTGCCGGGCCTTCCAGCCCGATCTGATTCTGCTCGACCTGCATATGTCCCCGCTGGACGGATTCGGGGTGCTCGAACGGCTCGTGCCGATCATTCCCCGGGCCAGCTACCTCCCCATCCTCATGCTGACCGGCGACAGCTCGACCCCCTCGAAGAAGCGGGCTCTCTCCCTGGGCGCCAAGGACTTCGTCACCAAACCGTTCGATGTCCACGAAGTGCTGCTCCGGATTCACAACCTTCTGGTGCCTCGCTTCATGCACCTGGAGATGGCCGGGTACAACCAGCTGCTGGAGCGGCAGGTGCTGGAGCGCACCCTCGAGCTGGAGGAATCCCGCCTGGAAGTGCTGGAGCGGCTGGCCCGCGCGGCAGAATTCCGCGACGACGACACCGGGCAGCATACCCGCCGGGTGGGGCAAATTGCGCGGCGCATCGCCGAAGGGGTGGGCGCCAGCCGGTCGGAGGTTGATGTCATCGCCCGGGCGGCTCCGCTCCACGATGTCGGGAAGATCGGTGTCCCCGACCAGATCCTGCTCAAGCCGGGGAAGCTCACGTCCGAGGAATTCCAGGTGATGCAGCAGCATTCGAGCATCGGGGCCGAGATTCTTGCCGGGGGGCGCTCGTCCCTGATCCAGAACGCCGCCGACATCGCCCGGCACCATCACGAGCGGTGGGACGGGAGCGGCTATCCCGCCGGGCTCCGGGGAGACGCGATTCCTCTGTCCGCGCGGGTGGTGGCGCTGGCCGACGTATTCGACGCCCTGGCGCATACCCGGCCCTACCGGCAAGCCTGGCCGCTGGACGAGGTGCTGGCGGAGATTTACCGGCAGGCGGGCGCCCACTTCGATCCCCGGCTGGTGGAAGCCTTCCGGCGTCTTCCCCACGCGGAGCTGATCTAAGCCAGGATTTTGTTCGGTATTTGTTCGCCAGCCACCCCAAGCTTCCCCTGGTCTTCCCCGTTCCCCGTTCCCCCAGCCAACTCGCTGAGATTGCTTGATCTAGCTCCTTGCGTGGGGTTTGGGTGCCGCCTATACTTCCGTGCTCCTCATCAAACGCCTTTGGGAGAAATTTCTGTGAAGGTGCGCTCGAGCGTCAAACCGATCTGTGAGCACTGCAAAGTGGTGAAGCGCCAGGGCGTGATCCGGGTGATCTGCAAGCGCAACCCCAAGCACAAGCAACGGCAGGGTTAACGATGGCTCGTATCTCCGGGGTTGATCTTCCGCGCGAGAAGCGCATCGAAATCGCACTCACCTACATCTACGGCATCGGACGGCCCACCAGCAACCGCTTGCTGGCCGACTCCGGGATCGGGCCCGATACCCGGGTTCGCGATCTCTCGGATTCCGAAGTGGCGCGGCTTCGCCAGCTGATCGAGCGGAGCACCAAGGTGGAAGGCGCGCTGCGCACCGAAATCGCCATGAATATCAAGCGGCTCATGGACATCGGCACCTACCGGGGCTCTCGCCACCGGAAGGGCCTGCCGGTCCGGGGCCAGCGTACTCATACCAACGCGCGCACCAAGAAGGGGCCGCGCCGCGCCATCGCGGGCAAGAAGAAGGCGACGAAGAAGTAACCTATGACCAATCCCGAAACGCCGGCCCAGGCCGCCCCGCCCGCCCCGCCCGTCGCGCCCGTCAAGGCGCCGGTGGCCAAGAAGGGCAAGAAAGTCGTCGAGTCCGAGGGCATCGCCCACATCTCGGCGACCTTCAACAACGTGCTCATCACGATCACCGACATGCGGGGCAACACCATCGCATGGGGGACCGCCGGCAAGGCGGGCTTCAAGGGCTCCAAGAAGAGCACGCCCTTCGCCGCCACGGTCGCCGCCGAGAACGTCGGTCGCGAGGCGATGAACATGGGCGTCCGCAAGCTGCATGTCCTGGTGCAGGGTCCCGGCAGCGGCCGGGAGTCCGCCATCCAGGCGCTGGCCTCGGTCGGCCTCCGGGTGGTCTCGATCAAGGACGTCACCCCGATTCCTCACAACGGGTGCCGCCCGCCCAAGAAGCGCAGGGTCTGAGCCATGTCCCGATATACCGGACCTGCCTGCCGGCTCTGCCGCCGCGAAGGCACCAAGCTGTTCCTGAAGGGCTCCCGCTGTCTGACCGAGAAGTGCGCCGTCGAGCGGCGGGGGTATCCGCCGGGCCAGCACGGCCAGGCCACCAGCGGGCGGGGCGGGCGCAAGATGTCGGAGTACGCCCGGCAGCTGCGTGAGAAGCAGAAGGTCAAGCGGATTTACGGGCTCTCGGAGACCCAGTTCCGGAACACCTTCGATCGCGCAAGCCGGGAGCAGGGCGTGAAGGGCACCAACCTGCTGATTGCCCTGGAGACCCGGCTGGACAACATCGTCTATCGCATGGGGTTCGCCACCAACCGCAAGGGCGCCCGCCAGCTGGTACGCCACGGCCACGTGCAGGTGAACGGGGAGCGGGTGGACATTCCCTCCTACCGGGTCGTGCCGGGCGAGGAAGTGCGGGTGGCGCCGGAAAGCCGGGACCTGGTCCCGGTCAAGATCGCGCTGGAAGGCGCGACCCGCGGCGCGCCGATGACCTGGCTGTCGGTGGACACCGGCAAGGTGGCGGGACGGGTCACCATGCTCCCGACCCGCGACGGCATTCCGATCAACGCGCAGGAACAGCTCATCGTCGAGCTTTACTCGAAGTAACCCGGGATGGATTGCGCATGACGATTGACATGACCGGCCTGGTTCGCCCGTACATGGTCGAGATGACCAAGCGGGAGGACAACCCCAACATCGCCGAATTCCGCCTCCAGCCTCTGGAGCGCGGCTTCGGGTACACTCTGGGCAACTCGCTCCGGCGCCTGCTGCTCTCCTCGCTGCGCGGCTCGGCGGTGTGGGCGTTCCGGATGGACGGCGTGGTGCACGAGCACCAGACCGTGGCCGGGGTGCTGGAGGACGTGCACCAGATCATTCAGCGGCTCAAGGCGCTGACCCTGGTCCTCGACGAGGACAAGGATGAGGCCATTCTGCGGATCCGCCGGGAGGGCAAGGGCCCGGTGTACGCGCGGGACATCCAGGAGTCGGCCGGGGTGCGGGTGGTGAACCCCGATCACCTGCTGTTCACCCTCCAGGACGACAAGGACGTGAACTGCGACCTGTACGTCAACAAGGGCCGCGGCTACGTCGAGTCGGAAATGCACGTGGTGGACCGCTCCATGCCGGTGGACTCGGTCCGGATCGACGCCATTTACAACCCGGTCCGCCGGGCCAACTTCACCGTCAGCGAAACCCGGGTCGGGCAGCGCACCGACTACGACCGGCTCGCCGTCATGGTGGAGACCAACGGCACCATCAGCCCCGAGGACGCCATCGCCTACGCGGCGGCCCTCGCCACCGAGCACTTCCGCTACTTCATCGACTTCGGCCGGGTGCCCCAGCAGCGGGCCCTGCCCGCCGAAGGCGTGAGCATCAGCGGCGGGCTCCGGCTCAAGCTGGAGCGGCTGATCGACGACCTCGGCCTCTCGGTCCGGTCGCTCAATTCCCTCAAGAATTCCAACATCCGCACCCTGCGGGATCTGGTCGAGTTCAGCGAGGAAGAGCTGCTCAAGGTCAAGAACGTGGGCGAGAAGGCGGTCGCCGAAATCGCCGAGCTGCTCCAGCGCGAGGGACTCCGGTTCGGGATGGCGTTCGAAGAGGTCGAGGGTGAGCTGCGGGTGGTCCGGAGCGGCGGCGCGGCCGCCGACGCGGCCAGCACCAATGGGGAGAGCGCGTAATGCGGCATCGCGCCAAGGGGCGGCAGCTCTCCCGCACCGCCACCCACAAGAAGGCGCTGCTGCGCAACATGGCGGCCAGCCTCTTCAAGCATGACGCCATCGTGACCACCGAGGCCAAGGCCAAGGAGCTTCGGCCCTACGCCGAACGGCTGATCACCCTGGCCCGGCGGGGGGACCTCCACGCCCGCCGCCAGGTCGAGCGCCGGATTCCCGACCGTGAAATCCTGGGCCGGCTCTTCAAGGAAATCGGGCCCCGCTTCGCCACCCGGCCCGGCGGCTACACCCGGATCCTCAAGCTCGGGCACCGGGTTGGAGACGGGGCCGACATCGCCCGGATCGAGCTGCTGGCCGAGTGATCCGGCGCGCGGTCCGGGAAACGACGAAGGGGACCGACTGGTCCCCTTTTTTGCAGCCCC
>Ga0209486_10000516_pt1 | contig 17291 bp, 13 predicted proteins | sample NCCompost_FD_187518 | JGI IMG/M metagenome (GOLD analysis project Ga0209486, IMG submission 187518) | Agricultural soil microbial communities from Utah to study Nitrogen management - NC Compost (SPAdes) (version 2) | ecosystem: Environmental > Terrestrial > Soil > Agricultural land | place...
CCAGATGTCCGGCCACACACCCTGCGGCGGACCGAGAACGGGCCACACGGGGTTTTTCGCCAACAGCTTCGTCGCGCCCAGCTCGCGGAGCAGCGCCGCCTCGTCCTTGTAGACCGGCGTCTGCAGCGCCATGAACGGCATGAAGCCGCGAGACTGCGTGTAGTCCAGCGCCGAGAGGCCGTCCTGATCGACAGCATTCATGTCGATCTTGAAGGAGGCGAGCAGCTTGATGACCTCTTTGTAGCGCTTGCGGACGGCGTAGTGCAGCGCCGTGCCGCCGCGAATCTCTTCACCGTGGTTGATCAGCGCCACGACGTTCACGTCCGCGCCAGCCTTCTGCAGCAGCGTGATCAGCTCCACGGCCTGGTTCTCGGGCGCGCGCCCCGCGAGCACCGCGTGAATGGGCGTCTGCCGGTCGGCGGTGGCAAGCGTGGCGTCCGCCCCCTTCTCGAGCAGCAGCTTCATGACCTCGACATCCGCGTTCATCGCCGCCCGAATCAGCGGCGTCGCACCGCGCGTGTGCAGCGCGCCGCGCACGTTCGCCGGCTTGAAGAACAGCTGCATGTTGGGATCGGCGCCGCGATCGAGCAGCAGCTTCAGAATCCCGAGACCGGTGGTCGTGTTCGGCGCGTCGATCGACGCGCGTCCACCGTCGATCCGGTTGCGCAGGTCGATGGCGGTGTAGAGCGGCGCCTCGCCGAAGACATCCCACTGGTTGACGTCGGCGCCCGCGTCGACGAGCTGTTTGGCAAGATCCCAGTTGGCGTTCATGACCGCCACGAGGAGCGGCGTCGCGCCGTCCGGATCCGGCAGGTCGATGTCCGCCTTGTTCTTGAGCAGCACGTCCACGCACGCCCGGCAGTTCTCGCGCGCGGCGTAGAGGAGCGGCGTCAGGCCGCCGCTGTCGAGACTCTTGGGACGCCCCTCGGCGGTGACGTGACGCTGATAGTTGCGATCGATGGACGCGGCGTTGACGTCGGCGCCCCTCGCGATGAGCAGCTGCATCATCCCGGGATGGCGGCGCGCGGACGCCCACATCAGCGGAGTCTGCCCGCCCCACTTCTCTTTCGCGTCGACCTTGGCGCCGCGATCCAGCAGGAGCTTCGCGGCCTCGACGTTGCCCGTCCTCGCCACGGACAGCAGTGCGGTCTGCCCGTCGGCATTGGGCGACTCGACGTCCGCGCCCACTTCGAGCAGCACCTTCAGCACCTCGGTGTTGCCCGTTTCAGCCGCGAGGCTCATCGGCGTGGCGCCGTACTTGTTGGCGATCGACGCGTCGGCGCCGGCACGCAGCAGCCGCTTCACCTCGGCGACGTCGCCGTTGTAGACCGCCCACTGCAGCGGCGTGCTGCCGTCGGGATTGCGGCGGTTGACGTCCGCTCGGGACGATCGGGCGGGCTGAAGCCCGCCCGCTACATTCGTCTGCGCGTCGGCCGCACGAGCGGTTTGAAGACCGCCCGCTACGACCAGAGCCGCAACGACGACGCCCCGGAAAAGACCGGCGCTCATACTTCCAGGAACGGGCCGGTGTTGTCGGCGAACTTCTCGATGTCGGCCGCCGGCACGCCCGCGCGGCTCAGCATCGTGACCAGAATGTTCGCGTGCGGGGTGTCCTGCGGGTAGTGCAGGTGCTGGTTGCCCTTCAGGCCGCCGCCCTTGCCGATCAGCGCCTGCGGCAGCGGATCGTTGTTGTGCGCGTCGCTGTTCGCCATGTTGCTGCCGAACAGGATGATGGAATTGTCGAGCACCGTTCCGTTGCCCTCGCGCATCTCGGCGAGGCGCGCGGCGAACTTGGCGAAGACCGCCGTGTGGTACGCCTGAATCTTCCGCAGGTTGGCGATGCGGTCCGGAAAGCCACCCCAGTGCGACGTGGGATGGAACGCCTCGTGAACGTCCAGGTTCGGGTAGGTCCGCATGCTCGCTTCCTCGACCATCTTCATCGACGCCACGCGCGTGCGATTGGTCTGCCAGGACAGGGCAATCATCTCGAACTGGATGTCGAGCAGCTCGCCGAAGTCCTCGGGCGGGCCGAGCGGCGCGCCGGGCAGATCGCCCAACGACCGGGCGTTCTCCTCGAGCTTCTGCACGCGACGCTCGATCTCTCGGACCGAGTCCAGGTAATCGCTGACGCGCCCGCGGTCGCCGCTATCGAGCGTGCGAGTGAGCCTGGCGGTCTGCTCCCTCACGTAGTCGAGCAGGCTGCCCGTCGTCTGCAGGATGGCTTGACGTTCCTGGTTCGTGTCGCCCTGGCCGAACATGCCGTAGAACGCCTTCCGCGGATTGCTTTCCATGGGCAGCGGCTGCTGCGGCGTGCGGAATGAGATCATGCCGCCCGGCTCGCCGCACAGTTCCAGCGACGGCAGCGGCGTGTCCTTGCCCAGGTGGCGCGCGGCGATCTGGTCCGCCGTCACGCCGACGCCGGTCTTCTCGTCGCGCCGGCGCGGGCTGACGCAGCTCAGCCAGGTTTCCTCGATGATGCCGTGCGGACTCGCGCTCTCTCCACCCTTGTTCCGGAGGCCGCTGACCACGGTCACGTACTCGCGCAGCGGTTCCAGCGGCTTGATGATGAACGGAAAGTCGAAATCGCGTCCGGTCTGGACCGGCGTCCACTGGTCCTGCAGCGCGCCATGCGGAAAGTACACGAAGCCCAGGCGCGTATTGGAAGCGGCGACGGTCTGCGCCAGCGCCGTGCCAGCCGGAATCATGGCGTCGAGCAACGGAAGCGCGAGAGTGGCGCCGGCGCCCTTGAGGACGGTGCGCCGAGACAGGTGCTTCTTCGACAGGAACATGACTAAAGGCCTCCAGCCCGATTGGACGCGGTCGTCGTGGACGCAGGCTCACTGCGTTCGACTTCCCGCTTGCGGAACGCATCGCTCGAGACAACACTCAGGACGAACGACGTGAAGCGGTCATTATTGGCCCCGGCCTGACGGACGATGCGGCGCACGGTCGGCATGTCGCGATAATCGAGGCTGCGCCCCAGGGCGTAGGTCAGCAGGTTTTCGGTGAACGCGTACGCGAACTGACGATCGGGCCGCTCCACCAGCTGCCGGCGCAGATCGTCGGGGCCGGCGATTGCCGTCCCGTTCGGCAACTGACCGGCCGTATCGATCGGCGTCAGCGTGTCGGGGTCGTTGGCGCGGAACTGCCCCACCGCGTTGAAGTTCTCGAGGGCAAACCCCAGCGGATCCATCACGCCGTGACACGCGAAGCAGGTGGGGTTGGTGCGGTGCTGCTCGAGCCGTGCCCGCAGCGTCTTGGCCGGCTGGCCCCGCCGGTTCTCGGGCAGCGTCGGCACATTGAGCGGCGGGTCGGCCGGCGGCGTCCCGAGCAGGCGGTCCAGGATCCAGGCGCCGCGCACCACGGGCGACGTGCGATTGGGATACGCGGTCATCATCAGGATCGCGCCCTTGCCCAACAGGCCGTGCCGCGCCGTGGTCTCGAGCGTCACCCGGCGGAAGTGGCTGCCCTTCACCGTCTCGATGCCGTAGAGCATCGCCAGCCGCTCGTTGAGGAACGTGTGGTCCGCCGTCAGCAGCTCGAACACGCTGCGATCGCTGCGCAGGACGCTGTCGATGAAGAGCCGCAGCTCCTCCTTGAACAGCGCGCGCGGATCCAGCAGGCCGCTCGCGTGAGGGAACTGGGCCCGGTCCGGCGTGATCTCGTCCAGCTTGGACAGGTGCAGCCACTGGAACGCGAAGTCGTCGCTCAGCGCCCGCGCCCGCGGGTCGGCCAGCATGCGGGTCACCTGTGCGGCCAGCACCTCGGGCCTGCGGAGACGCGATTCGGTGGCCAGCTTCAGCAGCTCGTCGTCCGGCAGACTGCTCCACAGGAAGAAGGAGAGGCGCGACGCCAGCTCCAGATCGCTCAGCGTGCGAATGCCACCAGCCGCCTCGCCGGATTCCACGCGATAGAGGAACTGGGGGCTCGCCAGAATCGCGCTGAGCGCGTCGCGCACGCCGCCATCGAAACCACCGGTGGCGGAGCCCGACTTGTAGAACGCCATCACCGGATTGACGTCCTCGGCCGTCACCGGGCGGCGGAACGCGCGCCGCGCCAGGTTCTCCACGATGCGGGTGGCGCACGGCAGCTCTTCGCGCGGCGTCTTCGGCTCGCAGATGAAGATCTTCGCGCGGCTGGCCGACCCGTTCACGCCCGCGACCGCCAGCGGTCCGCGGATCTGCAGGGCGTGCGCGGCCTGGATGCGCTCCTGGCCGCCCTCGAGCGCCACGCTGCGCGTGCGCTCGTCGCTCTCGGCGAAGCTGCGATGCACGAAGGTGATGGCGAGCTTGTGCTGCCCGGCCGGGGCGCGGAAGCGGATCTTGCGCAGCCGCCCGTTGATCTCCTCCACGGCGGGATCCAGCTTCTGGTCGATGTTCTTGTGATCGACGTCGCCGCCGATGGTGGTGCGGTAGAACTCCACGCCGTCGAGCAGCGCGATCACCGTGTTCTCGAACTCCATCCGCGGGACTTCGCGCGCCAGCGCCATGTCGCCGATGGTGAGCTCGTATTCGCCCTCCGCCGGGAAGTTGTGCTCGACGATGAAGCCGCCACGCGTGCCGAAGGGCATGCCCTCGAGACGGTGCTGCTGGCGGCCGGTGCCCGGCGCGCCGGACGGCGGCAGCGAGATCACCATGTTGGCGACGTCGCCGTAGGTGGTCATCAGGGGCTGAGCCTTGGGATTGCCGATCGCCTCGAGTGCCACCGAGCGGGCCGCGAAGATGTACTGATCCACGAAGTTGGGCGACACCTGCAGGGCGGCGGCGTTGTTGTCGAAGTTGCCCTTGATGTTGTCGTCCGGCAGCCAGGCCGTGGCGTCGATGTTGAGACCAATCAGATCGCGGACCGCGTACTGATACTCCCGGCGGTTCAGGCGACGCAGCGGCACGCGTCCCGGGTGGCCGCCAGCCGCCGCGGCGTCGATCTTGTTCTCGAGCCACGAGACGAACGCGGCCGCGGACTGAGTGTCCGGACGCCGGGCGCCGGCCGGCGGCATCAGGCCACCGCGCAGCTTGCGAACCACCTTCTCGGCCACTTCGGCGTGCCGGTCGGCCGCGTCAGGATCGAAGTCCGCCAGCGACAGGCCTCCCGTTCGCACCCTGTCGTTATGACAGGCCACGCAGTACTGGTTGATGAGCGCGCGCTGCGCCGAAACCGGCGCGGCTGCTGCCGGAGCCTGGGCGGTGGGCGCCGATGTGGCGGCGGGACCGGGCACCGGTACGGGGGCCTGCCCTTCCGACCTCAGGTGGCCGGCAAGCACGAGGCAGAACAGTACTGCGCAGGCAGCGGTGGCGGTTCGCATTCCTCCCCTTATTCTCGCACCCAACGGGCCGTGCGCAGTCTAGCCGTCTGGGCCGTGAAGATCAATGCATAAGCTTGCGCGTGCTGGACTTATCGCTCCCATGCTGAGCGGCCGTGAGGGTTCGACGTCAGGTTCGTTCAGGGCTTCTGCGCGGCCGTGGCTTCCGCGCGCCGGGCGCCCTTGAGGATCGACGGCAGCTGATAGTTCCCCTCGTGGCACGCATACTCGAACAGCGGGCCATCGATCTTGACCATCTCGTACTCGCCGCTCCACGGCCGCGTCCAGGTGGAGGGGTCCTCCACCGTGAACTGGAAACGAATGCGGGTGGGGCTCGTCATCGTGAGCCGCTCGGTCACTTTGAGGTTCCGCGACGATCCGCGCCACGCCGTCTTCTCGCTGTAGTTCGTCGTCTCGATCACCATCGTGTCGCCGTCCCAGCGCCCTCGTGAATCGCCGCGGTAGGCGCGGATGGCCGAATCGAGCGCCGGACGGCCGTCGAGCGGCACGATGCGCGCCACCGGCATCATCTCCGGCTGGACGACGAACAGCCCGGGCGCCTGGACGATCTGCAGGTTCGAGTTGTAGCCGGTGGGCAGGAGCGGCGGCCCCTCGTGCGCCCAGTAGATGCAGCGCTCGGACAGGCCGCGCGCCTGCGCGCTGTCGAAGGGACCGACGAGCTTGCGCGCCGCAGCGGTGGCCTGCGCGCGCTTCTGGCCCTCGGGGCTGAGGGGCGGAATGCGCCCGTCGGCCGGGTCCGTGACGATCGAGGTGCGCAGCATCGCGCCCTTTTCGAAGTGCTCGAGCAGCCAGATGCCGTCGTCGTAATGGATGTCGGCGTCGCTCTTCACCTGCTCGCCGCGCGGCACGTCCTTCACGTCCTCGAGCCGCTGGCGGGCAAAGGTCTGGGCTTCCTCGGTGGAGAAGAACTGCTTGTCCTTGAACTGCGCGGGCCGTTCGAGCGGTGTGAACGTCTGGTTCGTCCAGTAGCCCTGCATGTCGGGCTTGCCGTCCGCCAGGCGCGGAATGCGCTGGGCCTGGCCGGGCACGGACGCGGCCCCCAGCAGCAGCATCACGATGGCAACGAAGGTTGACCGCAGCATCGGCCTCATCAGTGCTCCCCTCCAGACGCCCTAGCCCCGCCGAAGGCGGGGCCATCAAACACTGCTCTAGCGAGGCGGAGCCCCCATGCTCGTGGGTCCGAGGCGCAGCCTCGCTAGATTATGGGCCAGGTTGTCGATCCATAATCCCGCGCATGAGAACGACCACGTTGGGCGCTCTTTTCGTGGCAACCGTGTGGACGGCGGGCTGCCACTTCATCTCGACGCCCCCGGGCCCGCTCGTCAGCGAGCATCACGCCGTCGATCGCGGCGCGGCGAAGAGCGCGCGGGTCGAGATCGACATGAGCGCCGGCGACCTCGAGGTGAAGTCGGGCGCGGCCACGCTCCTCGCCGGCGACTTCGCCTTCAACATCCCCGCGCTCAAACCGACTATCGACTACCGGGCGAGCGGCGGCACCGGCACGCTCAAGGTGTCGCAAGGGTCGGCCAACGGCAACTACGAGAACCGCTGGCGCCTGAGCCTCGACGAGACGACGCCCATGGATCTCAACGTGAGCCTCGGCGCTGGCGACGCGGAGCTGGTGCTGGGCCGGCTCAATCTCGCCAGCCTGACGATTCGGCTCGGCGCCGGCGACCTCAAGGTCGATCTGCGCGGCACGCCGGCCAAGAGCTACAGCGTGAAGATCCAGGCCGGCGCGGGAGACACGTCGATTGAGCTGCCGGCGAGCGTCGCCATCGTGGCGCGCACCTCCGGACTGATTGGCGACAGCAACGTCAGCGGCCTCGAGGAGCGCGACGGGCGGTGGATCAACCCGAAAGCGGCGGCCTCACCCGTGACGATCGACGTGGACGTGCAGCACGCCATCGGCGACCTGCGCCTGGACGCGAACTAGGGCGAGCTCGTTCTCGAACCCGCTCAGTCCAACGTCATCGCCACCCGGAACCCGAGGTAGTTGCGCCCGCGGCGGGTGGCCGGGTACGGAGCCCCACGCCGCGCCGACCGCTGCATGTACGGATTGCTGAGGAACGTCCCGTCGCGGAACACGCGAACCGCGCAGTCGCCCTGCTTGTTCGCCGCGCCGTCGGCCGGGGTGTGCGCGCGATCGGCCTCGTAGCAGTCGTCCACCCACTCGAACACGTTGCCGTGCATGTCGTGCAGACCGAAGGCGTTCGCCGGAAACGACGCCACGGGCGCCGTGCGATCGACCCACTGATCGCGCCCTTCGGCCTTGCCGCCGAGGCCCGGCCCCGCGCCACCGAAGTTGCCGTAGTTGTGATCGAGCTTGGGGCCCCATGGATAGGCGGTGGTGGTGCCGGCGCGGGCCGCGTACTCCCACTCCGCCTCGGACGGGAGGTGATAGACGTCATCCCCGCCGGTCTTCCAATTGAGCCAGCCGACGAACGTCTGCGCGTCGAACCAGCTCACGCCGACGACGGGGCGCGTGCCGCGCCCCCAGTCGGCAAACGCCTTGTTCGGGCTCCCGTCTTCGTTGGTCCGCAGCGAGTGCTCGACGCCGACGCCATCGCACCAGCGATCGCGCACGCACGCCTCCCACTGGTCCCACGTGACCTCGGTCTTTGCGATAGCGTAGGCGCGGGCAAACGTCACTCGTACTTGCCGCTCGTTCTCGCGCCGGTCGGGCTCCTCGGCGGGCGACCCGATAGTGAACGCGCCGGGCGGGATGACGACCATCTCAGGACAATTGCGGCACTGCTTGAACGTCTCGCCAGGTTTGGCCGCGGCCTTGGCCGGCGGACGCCCCGTCGGCTGCGCCCCGGCCGCCGTCGCCGTCAGCAGCGCCGCCGCTGCCATCACCGCGAATCTGAATGTCTGCATCGCCACCCCCACCGGTTGGCGCCCATTCTACTCGTGCCGCTGCACGATGCGCCGGTGCAGGTTCAGCGCGCGTCCTGCAGGAACCGGAGTGTGAAGCCGTTCGGATCGCGGATGCTGAACTCCAGGCCGCCGTGCTCGGGCTCGTGGAGTGTCTTGACGAACTGGATGTCCGCCCCTCCGAGCTGCCGCGACGACAGGCACTCGTAGAGCTCGCGCACGCGGTCAGTGGCAACGAGCAGGCTGACGCCGCTCGCCGGCGGAGCTTCCCGCACGTCGAACGACAACTCTGCCCCTCCCATCTTCACCAGTCCCCAGAAGACGGCGCTGCCGTCGGTTGGAAACCTCGCGACCTCGGTGAAGCCAATCGAGGCGTACCACGCGAGCGTGGCGGCCACGTCTCGCGCGCCGACGACGACGGTCGCCGCCGTGATCGATCCCGCGAACTCGCTGGCGACGACCCGCAGGCCCGGAGCGGCCACATCCCTGGGCGGCCGTGCGCCCGACGCCCGGAGACGCTCCGCCGCCGGGCGATCGCTCCGCAGCAGCGCGTACTCCAGCGCGGTCTGGCCGTTCGCGTCCTGCGCGTCCACGTCGGCGCCCATCTCGATCAGCAGGTCCAGGATGTCGGGCCGGTTCCGCGTGATCGCAAAGTGCAGCGGCGTCTGCCCCTGATACCGGGCCGGCAACCGCTGATCGAGCACCTCGGGCTGCTGCTCGATGAACGCGCGGATGACGTCGAGATCTCCCGCGGCGATGGCCGAGAACACGTGATGGCGACCGCCTCGCTCGAGGAGCAGCGACACGACATCCTTCGGCACCTCGCCCAGCTGCCACATGGATGTCGCCCAGCCGATGACGCCCAAGCGGGTGTCATCTTCCGCGTCGTTCGGATCCGCCCCCGCGTCGAGGAGCACGCGGACGGTTGCGAGGTCGCCGCACGTGGCGGCGTGGTGCAGCGGGCTCGCGTTGTGCCTGGCGTGGCGCGCGTGAATCAGCGCCGGCTCGTCGCGAAGCAACGCGCGAACAGCCTCGGCGTCGCGGGCCGCGATCGCCTCGAACAGACGGGACGCGTGCGTCGTGTGCCGCCCGTCGAGTTCGGCCTTGAGGGCCCGCCAGCTGGAAAAGCCGTAGTCCTGCGCCACCGACAAGAGCGCGGCCGCGAGCTGGGAGTGCGGGTTCGTGCGTCGAAGAACTGCCAGGCGATCTTTCGCGAGCTTGCGGAGGTATTCGAGCGAGGCGCGCGGCGGCAGAGTTGCCTTGGACATAGACCCCTTCCTTCCACTGTCGCCCGGCGTCCGCGTCTCACGGGCTTGGAAGTCAGGGTCACTGACTGTTGACGAAGCGTTCGAGGTGGGTTCGACCCTTTACGCGGACCGTAGGCCGCCGTCCGGCCCGAGGCGGATAGTACGGCAGCCGGCCGGCCGGCCGCAACCGCCCCGGCGCAAGGGTCAAAGCACTGGCCTATCGCGGACTGTGGCAATCACGGGATCGGCCCGAAGCCGTCTGGCGGCCGCCGGTGCTTCGTGGCGGCCTCGTACGCGGCGGCAATCCGGAACAGCAGCGGCTCCGCGAACGGCCGCGCGATGAAGTCGACGCCGACGGGCAGTTTCGCCGCGACCGGCCCGACGAGCCGGGTCTCGCCGCCCACGCGCTCCCGATCCCACACCGACGTCGTGAACCCCGCGGGCACATCGATGACGGGGAATCCCTGCTGGCCGAACATGAACCAGCCAATCGGCGTGCGGCCGTTGCTGGCCGGCTCGCGCGGCGACAGCAGCTTCCTCGGCGGCACGGTGGACATCGGCGCCACCAGCGCGTCGAGCTTCTGCGCCTCCATGCAGTGCATCAGGGTTGTCTGCAGCGCGAAGCGGGTATGCATGCGGGCCGACGTGTCCAGCGCCGTGGCGCGCTCGGCCTGCTCGCGCGCGGCGCGCCGGTTCGGGAAGTTCGAATCGTCGTAGAAGGTGCCCTTCGCAATCAGGTCGGCGTTGGTCTTGATGTTCGCGTCGCCACGCTCGCGCAGGTAGCGGTTCATCTGGTACTTGTCTTCGCCCGGCTCGCCGAAGCCGCCGCCGAGCGTGCGCAGTGTCAAGGCCTCCGGCACGCGTGATGGGTTCGTCCGCATCTCGACGAGCGTCGCGATCTGGTCGCCCTCCGGCTGCCCCGACGCGTTCACCGGGAAGAGCGGCCGGTACTGCCGCGCGAAGGCCGACGACAACAGCTCGGGCGCCGCGCGCGCGATGCACGCTTGAAAGAGCGCCCCTTCGGGCCCGGGATCGACCACGGTGGCGCCCAGCGTCCTCAGCACGCCAATGGCGCGTTCGACGAGATCGACGCTCTCGGCGTCGGCCTGCGTGAGCAGGGTGCGATTCAGGTACTCGCGCACGACACCGATGCGCAGGCCCGCCAGCGAGCGGGCGTTGGTGGCCTCGAGGTACGGCGTCCGCGGCGTGCGGCCAACGCTCAGCGCGGTGAATTCGTCCTTCGGGTCGTAGCCGGCGATCGCGTCGAGAATCCGGGCGGTGTCGGCCACGGTGCGGCACATCGGTCCCACGCGCATGTTGAGCCCGGCGCCGATCATCCCATCGGTGCTCACGAGCTCCTTCGTCGGCGCCAGGCCGACGATGCTGTTGACGGCCGCCGGCCAGCGGACGGAGACCACTGTCTCTTCGCCGATCGCGCAGGTCACCAGGTTGGCGGCCACCGCGGTTCCGGACCCCGCGCTCGACATGCCCGGCTCGCGCTCGGTGTCGTACGGATTGCAGAACGTACCGCCGAACGAGCTGCGCGCGCCGTCCACCGCGTACTCCGCCAGATTGGCCTTGGCCAGGATGATGGCGCCCGCGGCCCGCAGCTTCGCCACGAACGTCGCGTCGTCCGGCGGCCGGTCGTTGGCATACTGCGCATCCGCGCCGGACGTCGTGCGCATGTCCTTCGTGTCGTACTGATCCTTGATGGCGATCATCGCGCCGTGCAGCGGGCCGGCCAGCCGTCCGGTGCGCGCGAATGCCAGGTCCTGTGCGGCCGCGGTTTCGAGTGCGTCCGGCATGTCAGCGGCACTGTCCGCGCGATCGGTCATGCTGCGCGACTTGCGGGCGTCGAAGCCCCATCGCTCGCGGGCCGCCGGCCGGAGGTTCAGCGTGGAGAGCGCGTTGATCTGGCCGGCCCGGGGGATCGTCGTGACCGGCCCCAGGATCCCCTGCGGCTCGTTGACGCACCTGCCGTTGTAGGCCTTGATGCGCCGCAGGTACTGCTCGACGATCGCCACGGTCGTGACGCGCTTGCCCTGAAGCGCACGCTGGATATCGGCGATGGTCGCCTCGTGCACGTCGAAGGCAGGCGCGCGCTGCCCCTCGGCGGCGGTCGCACCGGCCACGAACAGCGCCAGGACGACTCCGGCGGCGCGCGCGCGAGTGTGTGTCCGGGTCATGCGCGAACCATATCACTCCATTGCCGCGGGTGGCAGGCGCCCGCGAGCGTCAGCCGCGCAGTGTCTCGGGAAGCGCCGTCATGAACGCGCGGACGGACGCGATCTGCCGGTTCTCCGAGATGAACTCGAACGCCGTGGCGCTCACCTGACGCACGCCGGAACCAAGCGACGCCGCCGTCGCCGCGGCGAGCACCGGACACTCGTCGCACAGCGCCAGCAGCGCGGCCCAGGCCGGCATGTCGAGCATCGCAATCACCTCGAGGGAGCGTCGCGCGCGCCAGGGCGTTCCCGCCTTCCATTGCTTCGCCATCTCGCGACGCAAGCCGGTGAGTGCGGCCTGCGTTTCACGGTCGCCGACCCGCAGCTTGGCGAGCACGGCGACCAGCTGCTCCGCCGCGTACAGGCTGACGTCCTGATGCAGCACGCTCCACCCGAACTGGAAGACGCCGATCAGCCCGTGCTCGGCGACGTAGTCGTCGGGCGCCGGCCACGACGCCGGCCAGTTCTCGAGGCCGAGGTTGCAGGTCGAGAGGACGGCCTCCGACGCCTCCTCCGGCGTGAACGCACGGCCCTGGACCGAACCTCCAGCAACGACTGCGTTGGCCAGAAACGCCAGCTCCCCGTTGCGCGTCGCGAACGACTCGGGGCCGCGCGCGGCGGCACCTGTCAGCTGCGCCCGGATGTGCGACAGGCGTGACGATCCCGCGTCGGCCGCTTCCAGCAGCGCGCGCGGCGGGCGCGGCAGTACGCCCGCATCGACGAGCAGTTCGACCACGGCGGCGGCCCCGGCCTCGACGCTCGCCTGCCCCGGCGCGGGCTGCGGCGCGGCGGGCGCGGGGGTGGCAATCTCCCGGAAATAGGCGCGGGCAATGGCATGGACACCGGGCGGAGGATCGCCATCCCGCCGCAGCTGCCGCGACATGGTGAGAAACGCGCGCGCCTGCGGCGCCGATAGATAGCCGCTCTGCTCGCGGCGCTCGTCGCGGCTGGCCGCCAGGTCGAACATCGTTTGCGCATCGGCGCCGAGCAGAGCGTGCAGGCCATCGATCTCCGGCGCGGAATTCGACAGCCGCCGGCATCCCTGCATCACCCGATGGAAACACGCCTGATGGTTTGCGTCGAGCGCCGACAGCACCTCCACCAGGGCATCCCATGCGTCGCCGCCCTTCGGGACCACCAGATAGCCGCCGATCTCGGCATTTGGCCGCGGCCGCCCCCCTGTCGCGGGCAGCGCAGCCAGATCGAACACGAACACGTGCTGCGCGAACGCCGCCGTGATCAACCCCGCGTCCATGTCCGCCAGTTTGGCCGCCCCGGCCGCGACGCCCGATTCCACGATGACCTCGAGCCAGCGGGCGAAACGCGTGGCGTCGAAGCGGTCGTCCGCGCCCGGGTGCGCGGCGTTCCACAGATCGAAGTCGAACACGCCTGTCAGCTGCTGCGGCGTCAGCAACGCGACGAGCGATGCGCTGTCCTCGAGCCCACAGGCCTCGATCAGGCGGTGGACCACCTGGGCCTCGAGGCGAGGCACGACGCGCTCGAGTTGTGGTGTCTGCAGAATTCGCGCGAGCAGGCCCCGGTCGCTGGTGGGTGCCATCAGGCGGCGAGGCGCCTCGGGTAGCGCCGTCCGTTCAACGTCGCACCGATCAACGTCGAGCGCACGAGATAATTGTACGAGAGCAACAGCACGACGAGCGTCGCCACGATCTGCAGCGGATACTTGATCGTCCAGTGCCACGGCAGCGGATTCCACCACGCCGCAAACAGCGCCAGCACCGGCAGGTGCATCAGGTAGAGGAAATACGACGAGTCGGCGAGGTAGCGCCGACGAGGGCTCGGCGCCGACAGGTAGCGGACGGCACAGCCGATCAGGCCGAAGATCCAGCACCACGTCCCGACCAGATACGCGGCGGTGTACCACAGCAGCGTGCGGTTCTCGAGATACGCCTCGAAGCGCGGAGTCAGGCCGCCGAGCCAGAGGCACACCACGGTGAGCGCCACGGCGGCCACGAGAAACGCGAGCCATCGCCTCTCGAGCGCCAACACACGATCCACCTGCCGGTGCGCGAGCCAGCCGGCGGCAAACGCGGTCCCGTACCCGACGACGGACGGCAGATGCGGCAAGAACACCAGCGGCGCCGGCAGACCGGTCCAACTCGACCAACCCTCGAGGGAATAGAAGTACGCCGCCAGCGGCAGACCGATGGCGGCGGCGCCCCAGACACCGCTCAGACAGAAGCGCACCACCGCGTCGAGCACGGCGACAACCCGGCCGCCGGGATCCACGGCCCGGCCGATGGCCCGCACGATGAGCGCGCCGCCATAGAAGAGGAGCAGGTAGTAGAGAAACCAGAGATGCGCCCACGGGAACGCCCCTCGTGGGGTTGGCGTGCCGGGCGGCGGCGTCTGCAGCCGCTGCAGATCCGCCACGCTCATCCCGCTCAGCAGGAATCCCAGCCCGCCCAACAGCCCCAACGCCAGCAGCACGACGGGCAGTCCGGCGACCAGCGGCAACAGAATGCGCTTGGCGCGATCGCGGACGAACCCGGCGGTGCCCTTCCGCTCGATCAACATGCGTCCGAAGAAGCCGGCGATGAAGATGAACAGCGACATCCGGAACATGTGGCTGACGAAGAACAGCAGCCCCAGCGTCGTGCTCGACGGCTCGCGCATCGGCCACAACGCCGCGGGAAAGTTCTCGACGTAGCCGGCGGCGCCGTGAAAGAAGATCCCGAGGATCAGCGCGAAGCCGCGGACGCCGTCGAGAGCGTGCAAACGATCCGTCGTGCTCACGAACTGTCTACATTAGATTGCCGCCGGCCCGGCGCATAGGAGAAACGGAACAAGGGCTATCATCGGTCGCCATGTCTCACGGAATTCGCTGGGGGCGCATCCTGATCGGCGCGGTCCTGATCGAAGCGGTCTTGCTGGTGATCGCGGTGCCCCTGATACCGCTCCTCGACAATCCCTTCGTTGCCGGCGCCGAACGCGGATCGGGCGACTACACGATCTTTTTCGCGTCTGTCGCGCTGGCCTGCTTTATCGCCGGCGGACTGCTGGGCGTGTGGGTGGCGCGGCCTCTGTCGTCACGGTTCGCGCTGCACGGCGCGCTCACCGGCGCCCTCGCGACCGCCATCTACCTGGCGATCTGCTCGATCCCGCCGACGACGGTCGCCGCGGTCTTCGCCGCGTACGGCCCGTTCTGGTTCGTGGCCGCGAACGGGCTGCGGATCCTCGGTGCCGCCCTCGGCGCCGCGTATCAGGGGCGGTCTCGAGGCGCGTGAGGGTCCTCGACCGGCGAGGTCGTTTCACGCGCCGTCGCCGCGGCCGCCGGCGCCACACCCAGCGCGCCGGTGCCGCCGAAGCGCACCTGTCCCTCGTGAGGCGCCGGCTCACGCCGTTCGAGTGAGTCGGGCAGGTTCTCGTCGTAGACAACTGTGCCCTCGTGCTCGCGATGTGCCTGCCTGCGTTGCACAACCTCTTGCATTCGGTGCAGCGTTTCTTTCAAGAACAGACCCGTGACCACGCCCAGCGCGAAAGCTGAGCCTGCCCGCACGCCGCCGTTCCGCATCAGATTCAGTCCCGCCATGGTCATCCTTCCTTCCGCATCCGCAGTCATCCAGACCTGAATTCAAATACCGGACCGTCGGACGCGATCATGGCCGCGAGGATGAGTAGGGTACGATGCGCCCGCCATGAAGGCGGTCGTCTATTCCGAGTACGGCGGCCCCGAAGTGCTCCGGCATGTCGACGTGGACATGCCGACGCCGGCGACCGGCGAAATCCTCGTCAAGGTGCATGCGGCCGCCGTGAACCCGGCGGACTGGCACCTGATGCGCGGCTCGCCGCTTCCGATCCGGCTCGGGTCCGGGCTCAAGAAGCCGAAGTCGATGCTGCGGCTCGGCCTCGACTATTCAGGCACCGTCGAAGCCGTCGGGAGCGGCGTCACGCGGTTCAGGGCCGGCGACGCCGTCTTCGGCGGAAGCTCCGGAACGCTGGCCGAGTATCTGACCGTACCGGTCACGAAGGCCACGACGAAGCCCGAGAACGTGACCTTCGAACAGGCGGGCGGCGTGGCCGTGGCGGCGACGACGGCACTGCAGGCGCTGCGGAACCAGGCGCGGGTGCAACCGGGGCAGAAGGTCCTGATCAACGGCGCCGCGGGCGGCGTCGGCACGTTTGCCGTGCAGATCGCGAAGGCGCTTGGCGCGGAGGTCACCGGCGTGCAGAGCACGCGCAACCTCGAGCTGGTGCGATCGATCGGCGCCGATCACCTGATCGACTACACGAAGGACGATTTCACGACGAGCGGCGTGCGCTACGACGCCGTGCTGGACAACGTGGGGAACCGATCGCTCTCAGCGGTGAGGCGTGTGCTGAAGCCCGGCGGCACGTACCTGCCGAACGGAGGTGGGAGTCCGGAGGACCCGGCGTCGATCGCCGGCATCCTGCGGCTGCTCGCGACGTCGCTCTTCATCAGCCAGAAGATCAGGCTCTTCGTGGCGAAGCCGAACCAGGACGATCTTCAGGTGCTCGCCGATTTCATGCGGGCCGGAACCGTGACGACGGTGATCGACACGTGCTACCCCTTCGCCGAGGTGGCCGCGGCGATGCAGCACCTGGAATCCGGCCGCGCGCGCGGCAAGATCGTCGTGCGCCTCTAGCGGTACCGCGTCAGAGCCGGCGCGACGACCAGTGAATCGATCGGATTTGCCAGTTGCCGTTCACGCGAGTCAGGACGGCCAGCTGCGCGCTCACGAAGTTCACCGGGCTGCCATCGAACGTCCCGTTGAACTCGGTGGTCGCGATCCCCCAGGCGGTGTCGCCGTCGAACTTCACCTGCCAGGGCGACCGCTTGCCCGTGACCTGCCGCTCGAACTCGATGTCGGCGGGCAGGTGGCTCGACTCGTACTCCGCCCGCGTTTCGAGTTTTCCCGACTCGAGAAAGACCGCGTCGGGTGCGATGTTCTGCATGGCCGCGGCCTTGTCGCCGGTCTTCATCGCGCCGTAGAACGCCTCCATCACGGCGACGACATCCTGTTCCCGCGGTGCGGGCGCGCTGCACGCGGCCAGCAGAACGCAGGCGAGCGCAGCAGCACCGACGGCGGCCCTTGGACTCTTGATCATCCGGGGAGTCTAGCACCGGGACCGCCGCAGTCAGCTGTGCACCGTTTGGTCCCGCCGGCGTAATGTGTGTTCAGCGAGGCTCCATGCTGCAGGACTACAAGCTCGGACTCCGGATGCTCCTGAAATACCCGGGCTTGACCCTCGCGGGCGGGTTGGCGCTCGCCATCGCGATCGGGATCGGCGCCGTCTGGTACGACGTGTCGGGCAAGATCCTGTCGCCGACGATCCCGCTCCCCGAAGGCGACCGCCTGGTCGAAATCGCGACGCACAATGCCCTGACCAACCAGCCCGAGCCCCGGGTGGCGCGCGACTTCCTCGAATGGCGCCGCGGCCTGCACACCATCGAGAACCTGGGGGCCTTCCGCACGGACACTCGCAATCTCGCGGTCGGCAACGGCGCCCCCCAGCCGGTCCAGATCGCGCAGCTCACGGCCGCCGCGTTCGGTTCGGCTCGTGTGCCTCCCCTGCTTGGCCGCGCCCTGCTCGACTCCGACGACATGCCTGGAGCGCCCAGCGTGGTGGTGCTCGGCTACGACG
>Ga0209486_10000517_pt1 | contig 17281 bp, 19 predicted proteins | sample NCCompost_FD_187518 | JGI IMG/M metagenome (GOLD analysis project Ga0209486, IMG submission 187518) | Agricultural soil microbial communities from Utah to study Nitrogen management - NC Compost (SPAdes) (version 2) | ecosystem: Environmental > Terrestrial > Soil > Agricultural land | place...
GAGCACACAAAGATACGCCGAGATCGCAGAGAGGAGTTCGAAGTTTTTAGACCAGGGAGGATTAGAATTATGTCGCTTAACGAGATGTCGATTGCTGAACTGAAAGGAGAAACGCAGTTGCCGGAAGACACGTTCGACGACGGTTTTCTCCGTGTTGAGCACCGCAACTATTACGTCGCGTGCGGCGGCACACCGCTGAAACTTCCTCGCACTGAATTCCTGATCTTCTCGCGGCTGGCGCGGACCCCGAATCGCATCGTCACCGCAGAGGATCTCTGGAGCTCGGTATGGGGAGGCGACAAGCCGCTCAATTCCGAAAGTCTCCACGTTTACATCTACCGTTTGCGGGCCAAGCTTTCGGGGTTTGGCCTGCAAATCGAGACGATGGTGAACGTCGGATACCGGCTGATCACTTCCAAAACTCGATGATTACTCGTTGGCCCATCTGTTAACTCAGAGTTCAGGTGTAGTTCAGTTGGATGTAACACCCGGCTTCTACGATCTTCCATCTGTTAATTCAAGCCGATCAGGAGAAACCATGGCACCTGCTTTCAAATTAGCGGTCGCTGCAATCGCAATCTGCGCGGTCCTGGGATCCGCGTGTGGAGGGAGAGGTGGTGGCACCAACGCCCCGGGAGAAGCGGCGGTCATCAAGATAGATGGCTCGAGCACCGTATTCCCGATTACCGAAGCAGTCGCAGAAGAGTTCCAACGGGAACAAGCAGGGAAGGTGAACGTCACCGTCGGCATCTCCGGAACGGGTGGCGGGTTTAAGAAGTTCGCTCGCGGCGAAATCGATGTCGCCAATGCTTCGCGTCCGATCCTTACCGAAGAGATGGCCCAGGCGAAGGCAAACGGCATTGAGTACATCGAACTGCCCATCGCGTTCGACGCGCTCACCGTCGTTGTAAACCCGCAAAACGATTGGGTCACGTCGATGACCGTCGCGGAGCTAAAGAAGATTTGGGAACCGGAGGCGCAAGGAAAGATCACGCATTGGAACCAGATTCGGCCCGAATGGCCCAACGAAAAGATCGCGCTTTTTGGCGCCGGTTCTGACTCCGGAACCTTCGATTATTTTACGGAAGCAATTTGCGGAAAACCGAAGGCCAGTCGGGGTGATTACACCGCGAGTGAAGACGACAACGTGTTGGTCCAGGGAGTTGAAGGTAACAAGTTCGCGCTCGGCTATATCCCTTACGCTTACTTTGCGCCGCACAGCAGCCGAATGAAAGCGGTCGGGATCGACTGGGAGAAGAACAAGGTTAAAGGTCCCGTTTCGCCGAGCCCCGAGAATGTGCTCGCGGGAACTTACAACCCGTTATCACGGCCGTTGTTCATTTACGTTAGTCGTAAGTCAATGGATAAACCGGCGGTGAAACAGTTTGTCGACTTCTACCTCAAGCATGTCGCGGCGCTCTCGAAGGAAGTGAAGTATCTGCCACTCCCGGAAACCGCGTACCAAATGGCAATCACGCGAGTTAACTCGCTGCAAACTGGAACGGGCTTTGGCGGGGTTCCCGAAGTTGGCTTGCCGGTGGAAGAGATTTTGAAGAGACCACCAAAGGCGTGAGGTTTTGCGTAAGGTCTGGGTTCGCGTAAACGGTCGATGAAAGACTTGCCCATGATCGAGCAGCCCGCTGCTCTGGCTGCTGACATTTCAGTTCAGCCGCCGGCGGCGGGCGCGTCTGCTCGAGCACGGCGCTTGTCACGAGTTAAAGAACGCATCATTGAATCGATACTGCTTCTAGCCGCGCTTTCGTCAGTTGCGATCACGTTGGGCATAGTCGGGATCCTTATTTACGAGTCGTCGTCGTTCTTCGCCCATGTCTCACTCGGAACTTTCCTAACCGACACACTCTGGACTCCGCTCTTCGCGTCGCCGCGCTTCGGCATCATGCCGTTGATTGCGGGAACGCTCGTTACGACCGCTGTGGCTCTTGCGGTGGCGCTACCTATCGGAACAATCGTAGCCATTTATTTGAGCGAGTTTGCTCCCTCGGTGGTGCGGGAAGTTTTGAAGCCGGCGCTCGAACTTCTCAGTGCCGTGCCGACGGTGGTGTATGGCTATTTCGCTTTGCAGTTCATGTCGCCGCTTCTACAGAAGCTGATTCCGGGTTTGCCCACGTTCAATATGCTGAGCGCAGGCACCGTGATGGGAATCATGATCATTCCCTACGTCAGTTCACTCAGCGAAGACGCGATGCGCGCTGTGCCGATGGCGCTGCGCGAAGGCGCTTATGCGTTGGGCGCGAATCGCATTATTACGGCCCTCAAAGTTGTCTACCCGTCAGCGCTGTCCGGCATCGTCGCTTCTTACATTCTCGCCATTTCACGCGCAATCGGCGAAACGATGATTGTCGCGATCGCGGCGGGGATGCAGCCGAACTTAACATTCGATCCACGAGAACCAGCGGCGACGATCACTGCTTTTATAGTTCAAGTCAGCCTCGGTGATTTGCCGCATGGAAGCATCGGTTATCAATCGATCTTTGCGGCCGGTATCACTCTGTTCGTCATGACGCTCGCCTTCAACATCCTTGGCTACATATTGCGCAAGCGTTTCAGGGAGGCTTATTAGGTGAGCGACTTCAAACGCATCATTGCGAAGCGAAAGCGGCAGGATCTCGTCTTCAACCTGATCGGCATACTTTGCACTCTGGTCGGGATCGTAACTCTGGGAGCGCTTTTGGTTGATCTGATTGCCGACGGCATTGCGCGGCTCGACCCGTCATTTCTGACTTCGTTTCCATCGCGATTCGCTGAAAGAGCCGGAATTCTTTCGTCGTGGGTCGGTACGCTGCTGATCATGATCGTGACTGCGTTTACAGCAGTGCCGCTGGGCGTAGCTGCGGGTGTTTATCTCGAGGAGTATGCCGGAAAGAACTGGCTCACCAATCTCATCGAGATCAACATCGCCAACTTAGCAGGCGTACCGTCGATCATTTACGGGCTAATGGCGTTGGGGTTGCTCGTTTATAAGTTTCGTTTAGGACAGAGTGTTTTGACGGGCGGTCTCACCCTCGCGTTTCTAATACTTCCGATTGTCATCGTTGCAACTCGAGAAGCTTTACGCACTATTCCACAGGGAATTCGCGAGTCGGCTTACGCATTGGGATCTACGAAGTGGCAGGTGGTGCGGCACCATCTTCTGCCTTATTCAGTCGGTGGAACGATGACGGGAATCATCATTGCTCTTTCGCGAGCAATTGGAGAAACCGCGCCGCTCATTACCATCGGAGCACTGACGTTCATCGCATTTTTACCGCCTCCGCCAATTCAGGCGTCGCCACCTTTCCTTTCTGCTGACTGGGTGTGGTCGCCGTTTTCAGTGCTTCCGATTCAGATGTTCAACTGGGTATCGCGACCGGATCAGGAGTTCGTAGTTAACGCCGCTGCCGCAGGATTAGTGCTGATCATTGTGACTCTGTCACTGAACGCGGTCGCAATCATCATCCGATACAGGGTGCGAAAACGAATCAAGTGGTAGCAGTTTCGGAAATTCAAACAGTGAAAACCGCGGAAACGCAGCAAATCAAGGCTGAAGTTGCCGGTCTGAACTTTTTTTACGGTCGCGCACAAGCACTGAAGAACATCAATCTCTTGTTCCCGGCGCACCAGGTAGCCGCGATCATTGGTCCATCCGGTTGCGGCAAGTCAACGTTGCTGCGGTGCTTTAATCGTATTCACGATCTTTATCCGGAAACGCGCTATGAAGGAAAGATCATTTTACAGCCGAGTGGAATCAACCTGATTGGACCCGAGACGGATCCACTTGAAATGCGCATGCGGATGAGCATGGTTTTTCAAAAGCCAAATGCTTTTCCAAAATCGATCTTTGAGAACGTCGCGTTCGGGCTGCGATTGAGAGGGGTGAGGGGCAGGGAACTTCAGGAACAGGTTGAGAAATCACTTCGTCTGGCGGCGCTGTGGGACGAAGTAAAGGACCGCTTGAAGCAGTCCGCTTATACCTTGTCAGGTGGTCAGCAGCAGCGACTTTGCATCGCTCGTGCTTTGGCGACGGAACCGGAGATGCTTTTATTCGATGAACCGACATCGGCGTTGGATCCGATAGCAACTGCAAAGATCGAAGACCTGATTTTCGAGTTAAAGAGTCGCGTCACGGTCATCATCGTTACGCACAACATGCAACAAGCGGCACGCGTCTCGGATTTCACAGCATTTATGTATTTGGGAGAACTGATTGAAGTTTCGCCAACCAAGAAAATGTTTGAGAACCCGAGCAATAAATTAACTGAGGATTACATCACGGGCCATTTTGGTTAATTGACTATGTCCGCCCAGGCATCACAGTTAGATTTTAGTGCAGCGGCACTCGCCCGACCTGACACCGTCGGCGCAGCGGATCGCGCCGTCAAGATTATCGTCAGCAACTTGAACTTCTATTACGGAACTCATCGCGCATTGACTGACATTTCGATGGACATCAAGGAACGAATTGTTACCGCCTTCATTGGACCATCAGGATGCGGTAAGTCAACGTTCATACGCACACTCAACCGAATGAACGATGTCATTGCCGGGACGCGCGTCGATGGACAGGTGCTCATTGATGGGCAGGACATCTATGCACCTCGAACTGACGTCGTCGATTTGCGGCGTAAGGTCGGTATGGTATTTCAGAAGTCGAATCCGTTTCCAAAATCGATTTTCGACAATGTTGCGTACGGATTGAAAATCAATCGGCTGACGAATAGTAAGTCTGAATTGGTAGCGCGCGTTGAGGAAGCTCTCGAGAACGCGGCGCTGTGGAACGAAGTTAAAGATCGATTGAAGGAGTCGGCGCTGAGTCTGTCGGGAGGACAACAGCAACGCCTTTGCATCGCGCGAGCCCTCGCGATTCGTCCTGAAGTGCTTTTGATGGACGAACCCGCTTCGGCGCTCGATCCAATCGCTACTTCCAAGATCGAAGAGCTGATTTTCGACTTGAAGAAGCAGTACACGATCGTGATCGTGACGCATAACATGCAACAAGCTGCGCGAGTTTCCGACATCACTGCATTTTTTTGGCTTGGTAAGTTGATCGAAGTGAATTCGACTGAGAAGATGTTTACTGCCCCCAATGAGAAAGTGACTGAGGACTATATAACCGGCCGTTTCGGGTGAGACACATCACATGGATTTACACCGTCATCTTGACGACGAACTGAGTTCCTTACGCGATCGCGTCTTGCTGCTGGGCGGCGAGGCGGAGCAGGCACTGGCGCGCGCCATGTTCGCCCTTGGTGAACGCGACAGCGATGTCGCACGCCAGGTACTCGAGCATGACGATCAGGTCGATCAGCTCGAAGTGGAGATCGATCGCCAGTGCATCGACATCATCGCCTTGCGTCAGCCTGCGGCGCGCGATCTGCGCTTCGTGATTTCCGTGGCTAAAATGGCGCCTGTTCTGGAACGCATTGCCGATCACGCGTGCAATATCGCCCGCGCGGCAATCGATCTAAACAACGAACCGGAGCTGAAGTCAGTCATCGACTTGAACGGCATGTCCGAGCATGCGCTGAAAATGCTGCGCGCCGCGCTCGATGCGTTCACGTCGAATGACGCTATGGCGGCGCGTGAAGTTATCAAGAGCGACAGCGCGATCAACGATCTCTACAACCACACTTTTCACCGGTTGATCGAACTGATGGTCACTGAACCTCAGACTGCCACGCGTGACGCGCGCCTGTTGTTCGTCGCCAAGCACCTCGAACGCATCGGCGATTACGTAACCGACATTTGTGAACTTACGGTCTACATGGCGGAAGCCGCTTTTATCAAACACACTACGTAGTTATGACTCGTCCAATCCTGATCATTGAGGATGATGCCGACATCTCGGAGAGTTTGAAGTACAACTTCGAACGTGAAGGGTTAGCGGCGGTGACAGCGCCTACGGGCGAAGCGGGACTCGCGGCCGCGCTGAACGAACGCGAGCCTCCGAAACTGATTATTCTCGACTTAATGCTTCCGGGAATGAGCGGGATCGAGTTGTGCCGTCGACTCAGGCGCGAACCCGCGACGAGACGCACACCGATCATCATGCTTACCGCGAAGGCCTCCGAATCGGATCGTGTCACCGGCCTGGACCTCGGCGCTGATGACTACATCACCAAGCCGTTTTCCGTGCGTGAGCTACTGGCGCGTGTTCGTGCCGTCATGCGCCGCGCTGACGAGAACATGGGCAAGACGTATGAAGACGATCATCTGACGATCGACTTCGACGATATTCGAGTCGTTTGCGACGGCAACCGCGTCAAACTGACAAACAAAGAATTCACGCTACTCTCCGTGCTTGCAAAGAGCGCGGATCGCGTCGTCACACGTCAGCAGTTGCTGGATAGCGTTTGGGGCTACAGTTATTATGGCGATGCGCGCACGCTCGATGTGCACATTCGGCGCCTGCGTCAGAAACTCGATAAGTGCGGCGATTGCATCGAGACAGTGGTTGGCGTTGGTTATCGCTTCGTCGGTTGTTCAGGCAATGTTAACTAGTGCCCGGGGCCGGTCTATCCTGGTAGCGGCCTGCGTTATTCTTACCGTTCTTGCCTTAGTCGTTTCCTCCTTTTCTATCCGTGTAGTCCTTGCCGCGTTGGTGCTGTTAACCGCCGCGATCATCCTTTTCAATCGACAGCAAGAGAGGAACACCCCAGCTCAAACTCAGGATCTCACCCACTCGCCGGAGAGTTTCGCTGTAGGTTCATTGTTCGAAGCGACGATGGGAAGCATGCGTGAGGGTCTCCTGGTGGTCGACAAAGACATGCGCGTGATTGCATCGAATTCTGCTGCCCATAGACTTTTCAACCCTTCACTTGCGCGATTGAACTCGCAACGCCTGACTGAGTTGACTCGCAACCCAGCGATCTACAGCGCGTTCCTGGATGCTCTTAAAGGGGTCGAACGCAGCGGCGTCAAAGTGCAAACGCATGGACCAGAACGACAGGTGTTTGATCTTCGTGTCGTCCCGATTGGCGGAAACGGCAAGGGACCTGAAGGCGCGCTCGGAGTTTTCTTCGACATCACGCGCACTGAACGCCTCGAACTCGTCAGGCAGGAATTTCTTTCGAACGTTTCGCACGAACTGCGCACGCCGCTCACCGCGATCATTGCCTTTGTTGAAACACTCGAAAACGGCGCGATGGAAGATCAGGAAAGTTCGCAACGCTTTCTTTCAATTATTCGCAAGAACGCGTCGCGCATGCATGGTCTAATCGACGACATTCTCGAGCTCACGGCAATTGAAGGCGGCAACGTGACCTTGCGCGTTGCGTCTGTTGATCTGCATGAACTGGTAGCGGAGGTTTGCGCATCGTTGGCGGCGAAAGCAGCCACTCAGAATGTGACTCTCGTCAACCAGGTCGAGGCGGATGCAACGGTTTTCGCAGACGCTCGCCGGCTCGAACAGATGCTCACGAATCTCATCGACAACGGCATCAAGTTCAGTCGCGACGGTGGCATCGTGACGGTTCGTCATGAATCCGGAACGCGAGATCGAATCTTCGTCGAGGACAATGGGGACGGCATTCCGGCGCAGCATCTTGAGAGGCTTTTCGAGCGTTTTTACCGGGTTGACCGCGCCCGCTCCCGCGACATGGGCGGGACGGGACTCGGCCTCGCGATTGTGAAACACCTGGCGCTCCTGCACGGCGGCGAGGTGACCGTCAATTCTGAGCTAGGAAAAGGCACGATTTTTACCATCCACCTGCCAAAACGCTGAAAAAACCGCAGTTTTTTGCATCCCGCTCCGAGCGTAAAACAATGTTGTCATCCGGGCGAAGGTTTGCCATAATGCGTCTGCATTTCTTGCCTCCGAGTAAGTCCCCGACGCCCCCAAAAGACCTCAAAACTACTCACCAGTTAGCTTTAGAAAACAGACTTAGCGTTTGGGGAGAAATGATTATGCGAATCCGACGAGCCGTTCGTTCTGTGTCGACATTCGTTAGTGGACTGGCTGGAGCAGCTTTAAAGGCTGCGGTGACAAGCATCGTTCTTGGCGCTGTGTTGGTTTCGGTGATGCACTACATGGGAGTGCCCGTGCCGAGCGCGCATGACCTGGCTCGCGGACTCTCAAGACTGGCGCGCGGCCTGTCGTGAGAATCCGCCGGCGCACATTGCCTAGAACGTGAACACGAGTTGCGGTTGCCAGCGATAAGTCGTTGGGGCGAAGTCGCCCAGCGGCACGAAGAAGGTTGGAAACTGTCCGCTTCGCCGCAGCGAGTTTTGTATATAAATCAGGTTCTGGAAAGTCACTCTCGGAGAGATACCGTAATCAAACCGAAAGTGATGCGTGCGGATGTTAACGCCTGTGTTTGTTCCAAGGTCGTCGTCTGTGAATTGTGAGATGAGCGCGTTGGCGCCCTTGATCGCGAAGACGTACCCAAACAACATATCGCCGCGTTTAGTGATCCGGCCGACTTGCAGCGCGGCGAGCATCGCATCGCGCTCGTTGATACCGGTAGCGACGTTACGCGCGAATTGCAGATTGAACTGCACGGGATAATCATGATTGCCAGACTTGAAGCCGGCGTAATTCAGGCGATAAGTGACGCGGGCAACCTGGAAGCCGGGCGCGGTGTAGATTGCGCCGCCGGGCGTTGTGGTGGCGTTGCCGGTGCCTGTAAGCGGAGCTGAAAGGGCGAGGCCGAGTCCAGGTTGGACCAGTAGTACAAGACCATCCTGAGTTGAAGCGAGTTGGATCTGGTTTGGCTGGCGATAGATTTGAATATCGCCGCCGGCTTGACTGGACCATCGCTCGTTGAACGTCTGGTTCACCAACAATCCCTGATGAAACAGGTTTGCAGCTCGACCGGTCGAGCCGACCACTGCGCCTGCGCGAGCGAGCGGGCTGTTAGGTTGGACAACAGCGACGACTGGGTTTGTCAGAATGTACTGTCCGGCGCGGAAGTCGAGGTTCGCGATTCGCAGCGGGTTCTTTTTTAGCGAGAGCGTGTATCGCTCGTTGAAACCGTTGAACCGAATGTCGTCGTCGAAGAGAAACCGCGAGTTGTCGGCGAAGACGTTGGGCACGCGACCGGCGTGAAGTTGAAGCTCTTTAGTTGGACGATACTCGATCCAGATCTCGCTGAGGGAGAACGGCGGGCGTGCGCCGAGTGACGCGAAGTCCTGGTTCGTTGACAGCGGATTGTTAACGGGACCGGTGGCAAGCTGCGCGTGGAATTTCAGGTTCTCGTAAATGTCGGCGTCTAAATTAAGGCGGAAGCGATAACGAACGCGGGTGTTCTGCACGTGGTCGAGCGGTGGATCCGGCGGCCGTGTTGATTCGCGGAAGATGCCGTCGAAGCGCAGCCGGAAATCGCCGCTGAGTCGAATGGGTCCGATCTTTTTGACGTCCCCTTCTACTTTGGCGAGACGCTGATCCACGGTTGGCGCTTGCGGCTCGGCGGCAACTACTTTAGTCGACGCGGTTTCTTTCACCGGTTGAACAGTTAGTTTTTCCAGTAACGCCTGAATTGCCTGTTGTTGCTCGGAAATCGTCTTTTGTAATTGATCTAATTTGGCGTTCTGCCGTTCCAGTTCGCTCTCGAGGACTCGAATGCGCTCGTTGACAGTCGGATCGGAAGGATCCGTGGGCTTGATTTGTTCCTGTGCCAGGGCAGAGGACGAGGCAAACACGATTACGACGATCAGTAACACGTATTTCATCATTGGAATCCTCGGTTTTGTTGGTTGGTTCTAAGAACGCCGTAGCATATGACGCCAGTCTTAACTCTGTCTTGCTGGTACATTACATCGATGTGAACAGAGATGGTCGTTGACAATAGTCTTCAGCGGCGCTTACTATTTTTGCGTTCAGTAAAACTTCTCCTGCTCTTCCTGCATACGAAACGATGCTTCTTCAGGAAGTTACGACCGTAACAACACAGACTGTCGGCAGCCCTATTACAGCCTATTGGCCGGTAATGGTCTTCTTCTTTGTGGCCATTATATTTCCGGTTTTGCCCCTTGTGCTTGGACGGTTCCTGCGGCCAATCAATTACGGAAAAGACAAGATGCGTCCGTACGAGTGCGGCATCGACCCGACCACCGAAGCGCACGAGCGATTCACTGTGCGCTACTACATCGTTGCGATGCTTTTTTTGATTTTCGACGTCGAGACGATTTTTCTTCTGCCGTGGGCGATAATCTTCATGGGAGATGACTTTTCGTTTACGAAGTTTGCGCTGATCGAGATGTTTGTATTCATCGGAATCCTGGTAGTCGGTTATTATTACGCTTGGCGCAAGGGCGCGCTCGAGTGGGCGTGACCGCCTTAATCTATGGCTGAACACGAAGAAGGATTTGTACTAACCACCGTCGATTCGATCATGAACTCGATCCGGCGAAGCGTCGGCGCAAAGACGGTTGATATCGCGGCGCCGGTGGTTAACTGGGCGCGCAAGTCGGCGCTTTGGCCCATGACTTTCGGTCTCGCATGCTGCGCCATAGAGATGATCGCGACGGGCGCGGGGCGCTTCGACATCGACCGCTTCGGGGCGGGCGTGTTTCGTCCGAGCCCGCGACAAAGTGACTTGATCATAATCGCCGGTACCGTTACCTTGAAGATGGGCCCGGTCGTTCGCCGCGTGTACGACCAGATGCCCGAGCCGAAATGGGCAATCGCCATGGGTGCGTGCGCTTCGACCGGCGGACCATTCGACTCGTATTCCACCATGCAGGGTGTCGATCGGTGTATTCCGGTCGACGTTTATATCCCGGGTTGTCCGCCGCGGCCCGAAGCGCTCCTTTATGGCCTGATGCGCTTGCAGGACATCATCATGCGCGAAGCGCCGTCAGCGTATATCTTTGATAGCGACGGTGCTGTTCACCGGCAACGTCAATTCGAAGACGAACAGGCTGCCTTAACAGCCTGACTTTCACCCCAAATACTCTCTCTCTCCCGAAAGCGAAGTAGTAAAGGAGGACAACACGTTGAATAACAGAGTAATCCTCGCTTTGTTGTTGTCATTCTTTACATTCCTGAGGTGGTGGCACAAACGACACCTGCCGGCGATCAGGACGACGTAGTTCGAATCACCACCAACCTGGTGCAAATCGACGCCGTCGTGACGAAAGATGGTAATCAGACCTTTCGCGCCTCTTCGTTAAAGGCTCGCTTCGTTTGAATTCGCCTCTCGCGCCAGGCGACTACTATCTTCAGGTCGTGATTACCGACAACGGGACCAGAGCCAAGCAGTCCACGATCACACAGTGGGTAGACTTCGAGATTGTGAAGTAATTCTTGATCATTATTCGCGTTCCGAGTACTTTTTCGAGTGGTAGTTTTTTGAGGAGTATAATTATGAGAAAAATACACGTTATATCGATGGCCCTACTGGCCGTCATTGCGCTTGTCGGTACATCGACCGTCGCCAGCGCACAAACCAAGAGACGGACCACCACGACGAGACGAGTCGTCCCGCTGGTCCCAGTCGGAACTGATCTAAAAGTCCGTCTCAACGACACTCTTTCCAGCAAGGATTCACGCATCGGTGATCGTTTCACTGCGACCGTGGTTGATCCGGATCGATTCGACGAAGCGCGAGTCTCGGGGCACATCAGCTCGATTAGGAAGTCAGGCAAGGTAAAAGGCCGGACGAGCATGAATCTCGCATTCGATAGCATCGAGTTGCGTGATGGTCGCAAGGGCGTGTTGCACGGGTTCGTGACGCGCGTTTATGGCGGCGACGCTGGAAAAGCGGATAACGAGGGCGGCATCGAGTCAGGCAGCCGGACCAATCAGACGATTAAACGAAGCGGAATTGGCGCAGGCGTCGGCGCGATCATCGGCGGCATCGCCGGCGGTGGCAAAGGCGCGGCGATCGGGTTGATCGTCGGTGGCGCCGGCGGCGCTGGTTCGTTGGCCGTGCAGGGAAGCAAGGAGTTGAAGATCGAGTCGGGCACGGAGATGCTGGTCCACGTAACGCGGTAACCTCGACAGGCCGAATAAGAGACGCGGCGAAGGGGAGACGCGGGGACACGGAGAAGATGCTCCGCGGCCCCGTTTCTCCCCTTCTCCGTGTCTTTTCAGCGCGGGAAGAAACACCATCCTTCCGGCGTCTAAGGATTACGGGTGTGATTAGTGGGGTACCAAATGGAGCGGCGCGCGGCCATGGCTGAGCAGCTTATAAACGGACAGGTTATTGAAGCCTGCCAGCAGGGCGACCGCGACGCCTTTCAGTGTCTGTTTGAAGCTTACAAAGACAAGGTCTTCTCCATTGCCGTCTATTCTTCCGGTGGCGATCGAGCGCTCGCGGAAGACGTCACCCAGCAGGTCTTTTTGAAGTTGTTCACAGCCATTCGCCAGTTTCGTGGAGACTCGGAGTTTACGACGTGGCTGTACCGCCTGGTGGTCAATGCGTGTCTTGACGAACGGCGCAAGCGCAAGCGGTGGCTGCCCTGGGACTCGACGCAAACTACGGTCGCGATGAATAACGTGAGCGAGAAGAAACCACAGGAGCGACAGTACGCGCGGCTTGAAGTAGCGGAGGCGGTGAGGCATGCGATTGAAGAACTGAAGCCAAAGTTTCGTTTACCGATCTTGTTGAAGTACATCGAAGGTTTGTCGTACGAGGAAATTGCGGAAGTGATGGGATGTTCGAAGGGAACTGTGGCGTCGCGACTGAATCGTGGTCACAGCCAGTTGGCGAAGCGGTTATCGCATTTGAACAGTCCGGCGTTATGGGGTGAGTAATGTTTTCGAAACACGTAACAAAAGATATTTCAGCTTATGGTCATGGAGAGCTTTCGACTGAAGCTTCGAAGCAGTTTGCAGAGCATGTTCTTTCGTGTGTCAGATGTAGAACAAAGTTTGAAGAGATCAAATTGGGGATCAAGCTGGCCGAACAACTACCGCAACTGACCGCTCCCGATTCGTTGTGGCATGAGGTTGAGTCGGGGCTTGGTCGCGATGAGGCGCCCGCCCGAGTTGTCTCAGTGAGGCCGGGATCGTCATGGCGTATGCGAATGGCGGTGGCGGCAATGGTGCTTGTCGCTCTGGCTCTTGGTGTGTGGCTGTACAACAGTCAACCAGGTCCGCACAGTGGTTCCGGCAAAGCGTGGCTCGTAACGCGGCTCGGTGGGACACCGAAGATCGGGTCTGAGAGTATTTCTTCGCGCGGTTCGCTATCAGTCGGCGAGTGGTTGGAGACAGACGGAAGTTCACGCGCGCAGATCGCCGTGGGAACGATCGGCAGTGTTGAGATCGACGAGAACACTCGCGTCAGACTTTTAGAGACGCAGCCGACAGAGCATCGACTTGAACTTGCGCGTGGAACGATGAGCGCACAGATTTGGGCGCCGCCGCGGTTATTCTTTGTTGATACGCCGTCGGCCGTTGCAGCGGATCTTGGCTGTGCGTACACGTTGTCGGTTGACGATAAAGGCGATGGGCGTTTGAGCGTGACTTCGGGTTGGGTGGCGTTGCAGGCGAAGGAGCGTGAGTCGATCGTGCCGGCCGGCGCGTCGTGTGAAACGCGACTCGGCACGGGTCCGGGCACGCCGTACTTCGACGACTCGACCCTCGAATTTCAGCAAGCGCTCAACAAGGTCGATTTTGATAACGATCCGGTAAGCCGGACCACGGCGTTAAAGTCGATGTTGGACCACTCGCGCAAGCAAGACACGCTTACGCTGTGGCACCTGCTGCCGCGTGTTAATGATAGCGACCGTGTGCTCGTTTACGAAAAAATGGAAGGCTTTGCTGCACCTCCGCCCGGCGTTACGCGTGACGGCGTGTTGAAGTTGGACCAGAATATGCTCGAGATATGGCGAGTTTCGCTTGAGGGCGGTTGGATACTTAACGGAGGCGGCAAGGGACTTCCGAAAGGCGCTGGGGACAAGAAGTCGCTGAAGAGTTGGTTTGATCTGAAGTTGAAAGATTCGGAGAAGAAGAAATGAAAGCGCGCCTGCTCAAAGTCGTTAAGTGGGTTCTGATCGTCGTGGCGTGTCTGTTTGTGCTCGCGCAATTCAAGAGACCGGCGAAAACAAATCCGGCGATCGATTCCGCGCAGGCGCTCGAGGCGCACATGCAGCTCGATCCGAAAGTAGCCGGGATCCTCGATCGTTCTTGTAACGATTGTCACTCCAACAAGACACGCTGGCCCTGGTATGCCAACGTAGCGCCGGTGTCATGGTTCGTGATCGATCACGTGGACGATGGGCGTAGTCATATGAACTTTTCCGAGTGGGGAAGGTACACTACAGAAGAGAAGAAAACGCACCTGGGCCAATTCTGCGAACTCGTAACGGAAGACTGGATGCCGCTCCCTTCCTACCTACCGCTGCATCCGGATGCGAAGCTAAGCGCCGAAGACAAGAAAGTGATTTGCGATTGGGCCGCCGCAGAACGCGCACGCGTGCGCTAAAGATGCCTTGTATCGTTTACATTTAACACCCTCACAAACCCATCCGCTCGCAATTCGAATCTCGTAATCCCGCAATTTGAACTCGAGATCCACACGGGTTTGAGGTCGGGTGCGTCGAGGGCGCCCATCAGGTGGAGGGCGAGGATGCAGATCGTTCCGGTGTGACTGAAGACGACGATGCGTCCACCTCGGTTTGCCGAAATGATTTCGTCGAGCTTGTTGCGCGCGCGATCCAGAAGTTGGCGATAACTCTCGCCGCCCGCGAGAACGTGATCGAAATCGCGGCGAAGAAGTGCAGCGTACTCGTCCGGGTGCCGTTGTGCGGCGTCTTCGAAAGTCAGACCTTCCATTACGCCGACGCTGCGCTCGCGAAACGCGTCGGTGGTGTTGATTGGGAGATGCGTAAACGTCGCCAGTGGTCGGGCCGTTTCGACAGCACGCGCGAGGTCGCTCGAGTAGATCGCCGTTATCGAATCGTTTTTGAGGGTTTCGGCGGTTGCGGTTGCTTGTTTTCGTCCACGCGGTGAAAGCGGTGTTGCTGTGTGGCCACCGAATCTTCGCTCAGCGTTTCCCTGCGATTGGCCGTGGCGGATCAATAGGACGTACGTTGACTGGGCCATGGGAGCAACACACGAATGAACTTTGTACTTTGATCTTTGTTTTTTTCTTCGTTGGTCAGTGGTCAGTTGTCCGTAGTCAGTAGTTCTAACTGAATGAAACTACAACTGACAACGGACTACTGACCACTGACAAAAACAAAGAACCAAATACTGAGCACGAAGTACCAGGAATTGAGACTTACGCCACTACTGGCTGTTCCGTCGTCTCGGTGTCGGCCTTCAACTTCTCGGCTTGATAATGAGCCGTCAGCGCTTCGATGAAGGGGTCGAGGTAGCCCTCCATCACCAGGTCCAACTGGTGAATCGTCAAACCTATGCGATGATCGCTAACGCGATTGTCCTTGAAGTTGTACGTGCGAATTTTTTCTGAGCGATCGCCGGAACCGACCATCGAACGCCGCTCGCTCGCGAGGGCTTCGTGCTGTTTCTGCTCTTCCAACTCCTGCAAGCGGGCTCGCAGCACGCGCAACGCTTTGTCGCGGTTCTTAATCTGCGACTTCTCGTCCTGCATCGAAACGACGACGCCGGTCGGCAAGTGCGTCATACGCACGGCCGAGTATGTTGTGTTGACTGACTGCCCGCCTGGACCAGACGAACAGAACGTATCGATACGCAGATCTTTCGGATCGATCTTGACGTCAACCTCTTCGGCCTCGGGAAGCACGGCAACCGTGATCGCCGACGTGTGAATGCGTCCACTCGCTTCTGTTTGCGGCACACGCTGCACGCGATGAACGCCGGATTCGTGTTTCAATCGCGAATAAACTTTGTCGCCTTCAATCAAGACGATTGCTTCCTTCAATCCTCCGATTCCGGATTCAGACGCTTCCAACACTTCAAATTTCCAGCGCTGCTTTTCGGCGTAACGCGAATACATCCGGACCATCTCCGCGGCGAACAGCGTTGCTTCGTCACCACCCGTTCCGGCCCTGATTTCGAGAATCACGTTCTTCTCGTCGTTCGGATCTGTCGGGATCAGCAGGAGTTTGAGTTCGCGATCAGCGTCATCTAGTCGCGTTTGGAGACTCTCGAGTTCGAGCCGCGCCATCTCGCGCATCTCTTCGTCGTCAGACGTATCAAACAACTCGCGCGCGCCTTCCAGCTCGCTTCTCAGTCCCTTCCACTGTTGAAACTTATGTACGACTTCTCCAAGTGTGCGATGTTGTTTCGCCGCTTTGCCATACGCAGAAGGGTTCGACAGTAACTCGGGAGATGACAGTTCTTGCGTCAACTCGGCGTAACGATTTTCGATTTGTTCCAGCTTATCTAACATACAAGAACCTCATGCCCAGTTATGAAAGCGGCGCCGGCTGCGGTTCGGCATTCCGCGGCTCAAGTTTCAACGACTCTTTCAGCGCTTCGATCGCGACTTCCAGTTGCTGATCGTCTGGCTCCTTCGTGGTGATGTTCTGGAGCCACACGCCTGGGCGGGTCATGAACTTGAAGAACCAACTGCTTTCCTTCTTCGCCGACAAACGGATGATCTCGTACGAGAGACCGGCGACGAGCGGCATCAACGCCAACCGGATCAGAAAATTCAGCAACAACGAATCAAACTTGATTACCGAAAACAACACGATTGCGACCAGCATTACAACCATCAAGAAACTAGTGCCGCAGCGTGGGTGCTGACGCGGCTGCGGCCGTGCGTTGTCGACCGTGAGCGGCAGACCCGCTTCCCACGTGAAGACCGTTTTATGTTCCGCGCCGTGATACTGAAAGACGCGCCTGATGTCCTTCAACAGCGAGAAAGTGACGATCATGATCAGAAAGAACGTCATGCGGATCATTCCGTCGATCAGGTTGAAGCCGACTGACGGCCGGACCGGATGAAGATACGTTCGAACGCTGGTCCATGCGCGCGTGTGCCATGCCGGTTCAGTCGCGACGGGATTGGCAACAGCATCCGCACTGGATCCTGGAGTAGCCGTGCTCACAGCCGGAGCCGGAGGCGCCGCAGCCCAACCGGCAGCGATGAACAGCGCGTTCGTCAGTAGCAAAGGTGCGGCGACGAACAGGAGTATGTTGAATATGAGCGCGAACACGATCGAACCAGCCGCGGCGGCTGTCGTTCCTGTTTTCAACTCGTCCTTCGGCTTTCGCTCCGTCGGCACGGGGAACAAACCCGGCACCGCGCCCGTTAGTCCGGCAAAATCGCCTTCACCCTCGATTACTGCCGGTGACAACGCGACTTTAACTTCCTTCTCCTCAGCTTCCTCGGCTTCGGCGAAGGCTACGTTCGCGGAGTAGTTCAAGGCCTTAATCCCGAGACCCATCGACTGGATGAGCACGGCG
>Ga0209486_10000518_pt1 | contig 17213 bp, 20 predicted proteins | sample NCCompost_FD_187518 | JGI IMG/M metagenome (GOLD analysis project Ga0209486, IMG submission 187518) | Agricultural soil microbial communities from Utah to study Nitrogen management - NC Compost (SPAdes) (version 2) | ecosystem: Environmental > Terrestrial > Soil > Agricultural land | place...
CCCGTGCGGTGGGCGCCCGGGGAGTCCGACTGTCCGGAGTTCGACGCGTTCCTGGACGAGGCGGTGGCGCCGGACGACCGCGCCCGCGTGTGGGAGATCCTGGGCTACCTGCTCATGAGCGGTAACCCGCTCCAGCGGCTGCTGCTGCTGACCGGCGGTGGGGGCAACGGGAAGGGTGTCTTCCTGGCGGTCGTGAAAGCGCTGCTCGGTCGGGAGAACACATCCGCGGTGGCGCTGAACGAATTCACGGACGACACATTCGCATCTGCCGATCTGTATGGGCGTCTGGCGAACGTGTGCGGCGACATTGACACGACGTTCATTGAGCGCACCGGTCTGATCAAGAAAATGGCCGGGGAAGACGAGATTCGCGCTCAGCGCAAATACGGGCAACCGTTCGATTTCGAGTTCTGGGGGAAGGCGCTCTTCTCGGCCAACGCGATACCGACCGCGGCCGACTCGTCGCAGGGCTGGCTGAGGCGGTGGGAGATCGTGAACTTCCCGAACGAACCGGTCAAGCCGAACCCGAACCTGAAACTGGCGCTGTGCCGGCCGGCGTCGATCGAGGCGATAGCGGTCAAGGCGGTGCTGGCGCTGCGCGAGCTGATGCGTCGGGGGTCGTTCGATCATGGCCAATCGGCTGCTGCTGCGCACCTGGAGTTCGCCATGCGCAACAACAAGTTGCTGGCCTGGATCGACGACTGCGGGTGGTACGACGCGTCGTCGTGGTACCCGCGGGAAGAGCTGCTGCGCTCGTTCCGGTTCTGGGATCACGGCCAGAACCCGGGCGGTCGCTCGATCAGCGCGGCCACGTTCTACGAACGGCTGCGCCAGATCAAGGGGGTCCGGGAAGCGAAGCGACGGGGGACACGGGGTGTGACCGGGATCCGTCTGGGCGACAACGCACACCTGATCGACGCGACGGACGACGACCTGCCCCCCGACGAGGGGGCAGGCGCCGAAATCGAGTCCGAACCACTGTTCTAGCTGGGCAAACGACATAGATGATCAAGGGGGCAGGTTGGCCAAAACCGGTATCACGTACGTACGTGCGCGCGCGCGCATCACGCGCGCGTCCTAGTAGTAACTCTCAGTACAGGCACCCATAGGAGGGTATCGATATGGCTAAGCAGGCAACCAAGGCGCAGGCGCCGGCACCTCAGGCTCCCCCGTCCGTCGCGCTGGACCGTAGCGGCCAGCACTCGATCCGCGAGCTGCGCAAGCTGCGCGCTGCTCGGGACGAGCTGGATCTCAGGATCAAGGCTCATGAGAAGAAGCTGATCGCCGTGGCACCGGAGGATGGCGGGGACCTCACGGTCGGCGGTCGAGTCGTGGCCACCTGGCGGGTGACGATCACGCGCACGCTGGACAAGACCATGGTGGAGAAGCACCCCAACGGGCCTGAGATCATCGCGGACTGCACGAAGCTGGGGCAGCGTCGCACGTTCAAGCTGATCGAGGAACTGTGAGGCAGGGTCGGCCGACGCTGGGTGACAAGATCAGGTTGTCTAACCCGGGGTCGCTGATCGTGGCCGGGATCCTGATCGGTACCGGTGTCGGCTGCGCGGTCGGGTACGTGGGGCACTGGCTGGGCTGGTGAGTAAGAGCTGGACGAACGGGAGCACGCGCGCGTGGCGTCGCGTGCGTGCTGCCGTGCTGGCTCGGGACGGGCGGCGGTGTCGGCTGCGGCTGGAGGGGTGCGAGGTGGAGGCGGGCGAGGTGCATCACGTCCGCGGCCGGGCGGTGACCGGGGATGACCCGCGGTGGTTGGTCGCTGCGTGCCGATCGTGCAACCTGGCGTTGGGTGACCCGACCGGCGCCGACCCGGACCCGGCCCCGACCCCACGAACAAGGTGGTGATCGATGTGCGTCAATGGACGCGTGCGCACGCGGGATTTTCCCGGCTGGGCACCCCGGCGGCCACCCGCCGACCTGTCCGCTCTCTCCCCGGCGCCTGGGAGCGCTCGTGACCAGACGGGGACGAATGGGCCTAGCTGTGGCCAAAACACTCCGATCCGTCACGACGACGCCGGCGGACGCCGGCGCCGTCCAGCTCGTGACGGAGTACGCCCGGCTGCTCGACGAGGCGATGGATCTCGGCGAGGGTGTGAAGACGTTCGGGGCGCTGGGGCCGCGGCTGCTCGCGGGTCTACGCGAGCTGGGCGGCACGCCGGCCGGCCGGGCGCCGGCGGCCGGCGGTGACGGCGCCGGCGCCGCGCCTGACGCAGCGCGAGGTGTCGTCGTCGAGCTCCGCGGCCGGGCCGCTGAGAGGCAGCGTCGAGCCGCGGCTGTGGACACCGCCGCTTCGTGAGCTGACGCCGGATACGTCGATCGGGTTCGACGTGATCCGGTTCTCGGACGACGTGCTGCGCCATCGGCTGGACCCGTGGCAACGGTGGGCGCTGATCCACGCGGGCGAGCTGCTGCCGGACGGGCGGCTGCGGTTCCGCCGGGTCGTGATCGTGGTCGCTCGCCAGAACGGCAAGACGGAGATCCTGTCCGTGCTGTGCGCGTACTGGCTGTTCGTCGAGCTGATCCCGGTCGTGCTGTGTACCGCGGCCAAGCTGCCGTACGCGAAGAAGAATCTCCAGCGCACGGTCAAGCTCGTCAACGCTGCGTCGGCGCTGGACGACGACCACGACCGGCGGTGGACCCGGGTCACAAACGGCGAGGTGTCCGCGTTCACCCGGCTGGGGACGGAGTACCTGATCGCTGCGGCCAACGGCGACGCCGGCCGCGGGCTGACGGTCGGCCGGGTCGGGCTCGACGAGCTGCGCCAGCAGCACGACTACGACGCGTGGGACGCAGCGTCGAACGCCATGACCGCGGTCGCGGACGGTCAGCTCTGGGCGCTGACGAACGCCGGGTCTGAGCGGTCGATCGTGCTGAACGACCTACGGGACAGCGCGATCGAGGGGGCCGATCCTGAGCTGTGCTGGCTGGAGTGGTCGGCGCCGGAAGACGCCCGCACGGACGACCCGGTCGCGCTGGCAATGGCGAACCCGGACTACGGCGGCCGGATCCGGCCGGACGCGCTGCTGAACGAGGCACGCGCGGCGATCCGCGCCGGCGGTGCGAAGCTCGCGGGCTTCCGGACGGAGAAGCTGTGCATCCCGGTCCGCACGCTGAATCCGGCCGTCAACGGTGTCCGCTGGCGCGACAGCGTGTGGCCGGGCGACCTGGCACCGGTGCGCCGGCGGGTGGCGCTGTGCCTGGACGTGGCGCCGGACGGGGAGCACGCGACGCTGGTTGCTGCGGCGGTGCTCCCGGACGGCCGGGTCGGGCTGGACGTCGTCGCGTCGTGGGCGGGCGAGGGGGCGACCGACCGGCTGCGGACGGAGCTCCCCGAGTATGTGGCCGCGGTCCGGCCGCGGGTGCTGGGGTGGTTCCCGGCCGGGCCGGCGGCTGAGCTCGTCGCGGACATGGTGCCGCGGACCGGGTGGCCCCCGGCCGGCGTGCGGATCGAGACGATCCGCGGTGAGACGCCGGCGGCGTGCATGGCGCTGGCCTCGCTCGTCGATGCGGGCCGCATCGCGCAGCCGGACGATCCGCTGCTCACGGCGCACGTGACCGGCGCCGAGAAACTGCCGGTCGGTGACGGGCGGTGGGTGTTCGCGCGGTCCGGCCGCGGGCACTGCGACGGCGCGTATGCGGCGGCCGGCGCTGTCCAGCTCGCCCGGACGCTGCCGGCGCCGGTCGGCGTGCCGCGGGTAGTCGTGGTCACGGACGACTGACCGGCCCTACACTCGCGATCATGCGAGCATGGGAGTGGGTCCGGACGCGGGTCCTGGGCCTGGATCCGCGCCCGGCCTACCAGTTCGACAGCGCACCGCGCCCGATCGATCAGCAGTTCCTGGAGCTGCGCGGCCGGGGCGCGTCGGTGTCGCGCGCTGAGGCGCTGACCGTGCCCGCGGTGCTCAAGGCACGCAACCGGTTCTGCTCGCTGGCCACGCTGCCCCTCGTCGAGATCGACCCGGCCAACCACAAGGTCGACAACCCGCTGCTGCGCCAGATCGACCCGAACGTCCCGAACGTCGTCACCATGGCGCAGACGATTGAAGACCTGTTGTTCGACGCGGTCGCCTGGTGGGAGGTGACCGCCCGGACATTCGACGGCTACCCGTCGTCCGCTCGTCGGTGGGATCCGTCGATCGTCTCGATCGATCCCCCGGCCGGACACTCGCCGCTGCCGTCCGGGGTGGACCCGCGGGACTCGACCGGCGTGTGGATCGACGGGCGGTTTGTCCCGGCGCGCCACGTGATCCGATTCGACAGTCCGAACCCGGCGCTGCGGGTGGCCGGCGCCCGGGCGATCCGCAAGGCGCTCAAGTACGACCGGGCCGCGGTCATGTACGCGGACAACCCGCAGCCGCTGGACTACTTCTCCCCGGCGGACGGCGCCGACCCGATCTCGGACGACGACGCCCGGGAGAACATCAGCGAGTGGCGCGCGGCGCGCAAGGCCGGCGGTACCGGGTGGGTGCCGGCGTCGATGAAGTACAACGCGGTGACCAGTCCGACCGCCGCGGATATGCAGCTGGTCGAGCTGCTGACGCAGTGCTCGCTGGAGATCGCGAACGCGTGCGGGCTGGACCCTGAGGTGCTGGGCGTGTCGACGACGTCGCGGACGTACGCGAACGCGCAGGACTGGCGACGCGACCGGATCAACGACGTGTACGCGCCGTACATGGGCGCGATCACGGACCGGCTGTCCATGGGCGACGTGACCCGCCGCGGGTACCGCACCCGGTTCGAGCTGGACGAGTACATGCGGGCGAACCCGACAGAGAGATGGGCGGTCTACGCGGTGGGCCTGACGAACAAGGTGATCGATCCGGAAGAAGTGCGCGCGGCTGAGGGCCTGCCCCCGGGCGCACCCAAGCCGGCCGCTGCACCGGCACCTGCACCTGCACCTGCACCGGCGGACGACCCGGCCGCGGGCGGTGACGAGCTCGCCCGGCGCCGGGCCGCGCACGGGTTCGCTGAGACACCGGCGCGCCGGTCGTTCGAGTTCACCCGCGGATCGTTCTCCGTCGACGGAGCGACCCGGACGATCTCCGGTGTCGCGGTCCCGTACAACGAGATCGCCACGAAGTACGGGCTCCGGTTCCGGTTCAAGCGCGGCGCGATCGAGTTCTCCGACACCGCCCGGGTGAAGATGCTGCGCGATCACGACTTCACCCGGCCGATCGGTGTCGCGACCGCGATCAACGACCGTGACGGCGGGCTGGAGGCAGCGTTCCGGATCGGCGCCGGCGCCGACCGTGACGCGGTGCTCCAAGACGCGATCGACGGAATCGTGGACGGGCTGAGCGTCGGCGTGGACTTCGACGACCGCCCGGAAGCGGGCGACGTCGTCCCCGATCCGGACAACGACGGCGTGCTGCTGATCCAGCGGGCGACGCTGCGCGAAGTGTCCCTGACCGCAATGCCGGCTTTCGACAGCGCCCGGGTGACCCGGGTCGCTGCCAACCAAGGAGGAACCATGCACACGTGCGCCTCGTGCGGCGCTCAGCTCGTGCCCGGACAGGCGCACACCTGCGCGACCGCACCCGTCCCGGCGGCGACGCCGGCGCCGGCGCCGGCCGCGCCGGCGGTCGCGCACCTGCCGACCGCCGCGCTGACCCATGACCAGATGACCGCCGCATTCAACGCCATGGTCACGGCGCTGGGGCACTCCCCGGTCCCGCTGAATCAGGCACCGCTCGCGCCGATCGGGGCCGCGCCGGCGGTCGCGCTGCCGGCCGGTCCGTCCGTCGTCGATCCGACCGGCCGCGCCGGGCTGGCGTTCGTCCGCGAACCGCAGCCGTACCGGTTCGACCGGCGCGGCAACCTCGTCGGTGGGTCTCACCATTTCGGCGTGGACGTGATCTCAGCGCTCAAGGATGGGGACACCGCGGCGTACGGCCGGGTGCTGGAGTTCGTCCGTGCGCAGTTCGACGTGATCACGACGGACGTCAACGAGCTGAACCCGACCCCGACCCGGGCGGACATGTACGTCGATCAGCGTGAATACCAGTACCCGGTGTGGAACGCGATCGCCAAGGGCACGCTGACCGACATCACGCCGTTCATCTTCCCCAAGTTCTCCAGCTCGTCGGGCTTGGTGGGCGCGCACACCGAAGGCACCGAACCGTCGTCCGGGACGCTGGTGACCACGTCGCAGACGGTCACGCCGGCGGCGATCTCGGGGAAGGCGAAGATCTCTCGCGAGGTGTGGGATCAGGGCGGTAACCCTCAGGTGTCGAACCTGATCTGGACGCAGATGCTGCGCGGGTGGTACGAGGCGCTGGAGGCGGCGGCGGTCGCGGTGCTCGACGCTGCCACCCCGACCGCGATCGCGCTGACCGCGGGCGGCGGCACCGATGGCCAGACCCTGGCCGCGGAGCTGACGGCTGCGCTGGCCGCGCTGCACTTCGTCCGTGGCGGTTTCAGCATGGACAAGGGGTTCACGCAGATCGACCTGTACAAGGCGCTGATCGCAGCCAAGGACGGGGACAAGCGCCCGCTCTTCCCGGCGCTGGGTGCGACGAACGCGAACGGCACCGTGTCCAACCGGTTCGGTGCGGTCGACGTGAACGGCGTGCTGTTCCTGCCGGCCTGGGCGCTGGCCGCTACCGGGTCGGTCGTGGCGTCCAGCTACCTGTTCGACAGCGACGTGGTCCACGGCTGGGCGTCCACCCCGCAGCGTCTGACGATCGATCAGACCGAAGTGGCCAACGTGTACATCGGGCTGTGGGGGTACCGCGCAACCGCGATCTCGGACGTGACCGGCGTCCGGGAGATCACCTACGACCCGGTCGCCTAGGAGAGCAACGATGGCTGACGACGACAGCAAGACGCCGGCGAAGGCCGCACCGCCGAAGAGCAGCGGTGGCGGGATCACCCGGGCCACGATGGCGCCGGCCGCGCGGATCCCGGAAGGCGAGCGGGACCGGCTGGCCGACATGTCCGACCGCGACCTGGCCGACCTCGCCGCGGCGGTCCGCGAAGAGCAGAGCGCCCGCGGCCGGCGCCCGCACGAACCGCGGTTCGGCATGACCGAAGGCGAGCGGGAAGAGCTGGAGCGCACCGGCACCTCCACGTCGCCGTTCACGAGTCGGGTCACGCACCGCGCCGACAGCGCGTGCGCGAACCCGGAAGCGGAGAACGTCACCGTGGACGGCTGGACGGACGGGCCGCTGGTCCAGCACGACGGCGCGTGCGTGCGCCCGGGCCGGCCGACCCCGTCCCGCGACCGGTCCTGATCGAGAGAAAACTCGAGTTTTTTGATCTTGGAAGGGGGGGAGATCGGTGGCCTGGGCGCCGGCGTACATCACGTCGTCAGAGTTCAAGACGGCTCTGGGTATCACGACGTTGACGGAAGATGCGCGGATCGCACGCAGTATCGAGGCGGCGTCCCGGGCCGTCGATCTCGGCTGTAACCGCCAGTTCGGATCCGTCGCTGCCGAAGAGCGGTACTACGTCGCGCGGCTGCGCCCGGACACGGGTCGGTGGGTGGCGCAGATCGACGACGTGATGGGCACCGTGGCGGCGATGGTGGTCGAGAACGACGACGGCGACACGATCACGGATTACCGGCTGGAGCCGCGCAACGCGGCGCGCGAGGGTATGCCGTACACCCGGCTGTCGATCGGGGTGGACTCGTCGGTGTTCCCGGTCTACCCGGGGTACGAGCTGGCGGTCACGTACGCGTGGGGCTGGACGGCGGTCCCCGACACGATCAAGGAAGCGACGCACCTCCAGGCGTCGCGGTTCTTCGCCCGGCGCGAATCGCCGTACGGGGTGGCCGGGTCGCCCGATCTCGGAAACGAGCTGCGCCTGTTGGCCAAGCTGGACGCTGACGTGGCGGTCATGGTGTCCAAGTACGTGCGCCCGCGGCGGCCGGCGTGACACCCGACGACGCCCGGGATCGACGGGACAAGAGACGCAGTGACGCGCTCGATCGGCACCTGGACCGGCTGTATCGGCGGATCGACGAGCTGAACGGCCGGGTCGGTCGACTCGAACGGGCGCTGTGGGTGGGCCTGGGCGGGCTGGGCGCGATCGCCACCTTCAACCTGTACAGCAACGTGACCGGCGGCGGCTGATGGCGCACGCATGGTCCGGGTCGACACCGACCGGCCAGGACGACGGGAACACGGCGTACGAGCTGGGCCTGAGGTGTGAGGCGCTGGCCGATCTGACGATCACGGGTGTGCGGGTGTGGCACCCCGCGACGTCGTCGAACGTGGCCGACCGCGCTGGCCGGGTGTGGTCGGCGGCCGGCGCGGTACTGGCGACCGCGACCATGGACGCGTCGCTGCCGTCCGGCTGGACGGAGTACGAGCTGGACGAGGGTCCGCTGGAGGTGCTGGCCGGTACCACGTTCTGGGTGTCGTACGAGACGTTGCGCTACTACGGCGCCGTCGTCGGCGCCGGCTTCCCGATCGAGTCCGCGGACAGTGTCGTCGAGCTCCAGACGGGTGCATTCCGCGAGACAGCGTCGGCGCTCTTCCCGGGCGGCGGCACGCTGACGGGGACGTTCTACGGGATCGACATCGTGTACACCGCCGGGATCGGCGGCAACACGGCGCCCGTGATCACGTCGCTGGTGGTGGCCGCGGACGGGCTGGACGTGACCGCGACCGCGACGGTGACCGACGAGGCGCCCGGGGCGGTCACGATCCAGTGGCTGTGGGGCGACGGGGACACGAGCTCGACGGGCGCCGGCGTCGTCCAGTCGTCGCACACGTACGAGGAACCCGGCGTGTACCCGGTCGTGGCGGTGGCGCTGGACACGGGCGGGCTGCGCGGGTACCGCGGCGCGGTCGCGATCGTCCGGGACGACAGCGAGCTGTTCCGGCTGGACCTGGCGATCGCTGAGCTGGGCGCCCGGCTGGAGACGATCGACGGCCTGAGCGTGATGCTGTACGGGCCGCGGGGGAAGGCGGCGATCGTGGCGCCGTGCGCGATCGTCACGCTGCCGACGCAGCCGGTCCAGTACCACGAGACGTACAACCAGGGCGGGCCGTCCGCGACCGCCACGATCCCGGTCGTGATCGTGCTGTCGCAGGTCCACGCGCCCGACGCGTACGAGCTCGCCGCGCGGTACGCGTCCGCCGGTGGAGTGCTGTCGATCCGGGCGACGATCGAGTCCGGCGTCTACGTCCACAGTGATGCACCGACCGTCCATGAGGGCGGCACGCTGGACGAGATGACGATCGGCGGTAACGCGTACATCGTGACGGTGCTCGACGTTGATCTGGCGAAGTAGGGAGGAACCATGGCCTGGGCGCACGGCAAGGAAACCGTGATCACTGTGGACGGTGACGCGGTGCTCGCGTGCAACACGAGCGAGTGGACGGACGAGGCGGACGAAGAAGACATGACGTGCTACGGCGACGACGACGGGGTCGTTGCGGCCAGCACGAAGCGCGGGTCGTTCACGATGGGCGGGAAGTATCTCGTCGGCGCGACCGGGCCGGCCGCGGTGCTGCGCCCGCTCGTCGGCGGTGCCAACGTTCCGTTCGTCGGCAAGCCAGAAGGCACCGGTACCGGCAAGCCGAACTATGCGTGTGACGTCCACGTGAAGAAGTACGTGCAGACGCTGCCGGCGGCCGGGTACATCACGTGGTCGGCGGAGCTCACCCGGTCGGGTGCGCTGACGGTGACAGCTCAGGCGTAGCAACGGATTCAGGGGGTAGGTGTCCACAGTGGACGACGAGCTGGAGTATGCGACCGCGGAAGATCTGACCCGCGGCGACATCGACGGTGGTGAAGAAGACTTCGTGATCGACGCACTGCGGATGAAGGTGCGGATCCGGCCGCTCAGCCGTGATCAGGCATTCCGCGGGAACAAGATCCGCGAGGAAAAGGGGCACGGCGCGGCGGATAAGTACATGATCCAACACGGTGTCGTCCGGCCGGTGCTGAGTCCGGACGCGGTGGATCGGATGTTCCGCCGGACCCGGGCCGGCACGCTGGAGCCGCTGACGCGCAAGATCGCAGCGATCTCACGCATGGGTGGTGAAGAGCAGGACCGCCGGGTCGCTGACGAATTTCGAGACGAACCCGGATCTGGAGTGGGAGTTCTGGCTAGCGGACCGGCTGAAAATGACGGTCCGGACACTGCGGGAGAACATGAGCAACCCTGAGTACGTGGGGTGGCGCGTGTTCCACGCGCGCCGTTTCCAAGCTCAGGAGCTCGCCCGCAAGATGGGGTGACGAGCTGTGCCGATCGTCGACGCGGTAGAGATCGAGGGCTTCCGACAGCTCCGCACCGCGCTGCGGGCGCTGGGCAGCGAAGCACCCAAGGCACTGCGGGTGGCCGGCAACCAGGCGGCACAGCTCGTCGTCGACAACGCGCGACCGCGGGTACCGCGCCGGTCCGGGAAGGCGGCCGGGTCGATCAAGGCCAGGTCGACGCAGATCGCAACGAAGATCGCGTCGGGTGGACGGGCCGCGCCGTACATGCCGTGGCTCGACTACGGCGGCCGGGTCGGCGTGAACGACACCGCCGTGCGCCCGTTCATCGCGGACGGCCGGTACGTCTACCCGGCGTACCGGGCGGTGAAGCCTGAGTTCTCGCGGGTGCTGAACGAGGCGGTCCGCAAGATCGCTGCCGACGCTGGAGTGGAGCTCGACTGATGGCCGGAAACCAGGTCACGCTGACGATCGCGGGCGACGCCGGGTCGCTCCAGGCGGCGGCGGCACAGTCCGACCGGGCGCTGGGCCAGGTCGAAACCGAGATGGAACAGGTCGGCCAAGCCGCCCGGTCCATGGCCTCGTCGATCGGCTCCAGCGAAGAAGCGTTCGAGGGTCTGGGTCGTGAGTCCGGCGTCGTGGGCGAGCGGCTGGACCGGGCGTCCGGCGCCTCGTCCATGCTGGCCGGCGGGCTGGGCGACATCGGCGGTGCGCTGGCTGAGATCGGCGGCGAGGGGTCGGCGCTGGCCGGCGTCGGCGAGCAACTGGAGAAGAGCGGGACGATCATCACAGGCGTCACGGGCGCGCTGGACCTGATGATCCTGGCGAACACGGTTGCTCAGGCGTCGTGGGTCCGCACCGCTGCGTCCATGGTCGCCGCGCGCACCGCGATGATCGCAACGTCCGTCGCAACGGGCGTCGCCACTGCTGCACAGTGGCTCTGGAACATCGCCATGACCGCGAACCCGATCGGGCTGATCATCGTGGCGGTGGCCGCGCTCGTGGCCGGGATCATCTGGGTGGCCACCCAAACGGACTGGTTCGGGCGGCTGTGGAAAGCCGTGTGGGGCGGGATCGTCTCGTACTTCAACTGGGTGGTCGGGAACTACCAGGCAGCTATCGGGCTGATCGTACGCGGGGCGAAGTGGATCGGTGACGCGCTGGGCGCCGTCCCCGGGCTGCTGAAATCCGCATGGTCCGGACTCGTGTCGATCATCACCTGGCCGTTCCGCACGGCATTCAACTTCATCAGTACCGCGTGGAACAACACGGTCGGGCGGCTGTCCTGGAGCGTGCCCGGATGGGTGCCGATCGTCGGCGGCAAGACGATCAGCGCACCGCGGCTACCGCAGTTCCACGGCGGCGGCACGGTACCCGGCCGGCCGGGTGATCAGGTGCTCGCGCTGCTGGAGGGCGGCGAACAGGTCAGCTCCCGGTCCGCGGCCGGCGCCGGCCGGACCGTGTTCGAGTTCCGGTCGGACGGGTCCCGGTGGGCGAACATGATGGTGGACGAGCTCGCAGCCGCGGTGAACGCGCGCGGCGGCGTGGACGTCGTGTTCGGGCGGATCTGATGGCCGACGCGCACGGTACGGCGGTGGACCTGCACTACGGCGGCGACTGGGAACCGGTGCCGGCGCTGCACTCCACCCGGATCAGCATCACGGTCGGGTCCCCGGGCGAAGGCCAGGACGGGCAACCGAACCGCGCGGACGTCGAGCTGCGCAGCACCAATCACGAGCTGTCGCCGCTGAACCCGACCGGCCCGCTGTGGGGGCTGGCCGGCCGGAACACGCCGGTACGGATCACGGCGGACGGGTCGACGAGGGTGGTCCTGGAGTCGTCGGTGTGGAACCCGACGCAGAGCATGGGCGGCCACGGGCGGACCGCCATGACCGGCGGTGGCGTGCTGCGCCGGGTGCAGCTCGGGAAGTCACCGACCAATTCCCCGGCGTATCAGGCGTTCACGGCGCCGGTCAACGATCCGGAACGGGTGGCGTATTGGCCGTTCGAGGAACAGGCCGGCGCGACCGGGGTGTCCAGCCCGTACCCGGGGTCCGTCGAGCTGGGCGGTCCGGGGTCGATCGAGTTCGGTGCGCTGACGTCCACAGCGTCCGCGCGGCTGGCCAAGTTCGCCTCGTTCGATACGTTCCTGACGTTCACGCTGCCGGACTGGACGGACACGCTGGGCCAGCACTTCGCGGGGTCGCTGCTGCGGTTCCCGGCCGCGGGCCTGGCGGCTAACTGCGTGATCTGGCGGTTCTACTTCGTCGGGGGGAACGTCGACTACGTCGATCTGCTGCACAGCGGCGGCGAGGTGCTCTCGCTCGTCGCGTACCACGGCGGTGCGGTGCTCGACACGCTGGCCGCGGCCGACTGGACCGGGTTCGTCGACGACCGGGAAGTGTTCCTGTTCTGCACGTTCGAGCAGGACGGCGCCGACGTGAACGTGCGGGTCCGGTCGACCGGGTCGACGTACTGGCTGCTGCAATCGTCGGACACGCTGACCGGCCGCACGCTCGGGCGCATGTACAAGATCGTGATGGGGACCGGCGCCGGCGCGGACGGGCTGGGGTTCGGGCACCTGATCGTCGGCGGCAACCGCGACGCGTTCGGCAACTTCATTGATGACAACGACAGCGACCCGGACTATCTGGTGACCGGCGCCCGCGGCTACGACCGCGAACGGGCCGGCCGGCGGTTCCTGCGGCTGTGTGCTGAGGGTGGGATCCCGGCGGTCGTGGTGGGCGACCCGGACGACACGCAGCGCATGGGTCCGCAGCCGCCGGGGACCCGGATCGAGCTGCTGCGCGAGTGTGTGGTCACGGACGCCGGGTTCATGCATGACGAGCTCGACGACCGGGCCGTCGTGATGCGCACGGGGCGGTCGCTGTACAACCAGGACGCGGTCCTGGAGCTGTCGTACACGGGCTCCCAGCTCGTCCCCGGGTCGGCGCCACGCATGGACGATCAGGCCACCCGCAACGACGTCCTGGTGCGCCGGCGCAACGGCGGCACCGCCCGTGCCCGCAAGACGACCGGGCCGCTGAACGTCAACGACCCGCTGGACGACCCGGACGGCGTCGGCCCGATCGACACCGCGGTGGACGTGAACACGGACACCGACGCGGTCCTGGCCGATCATGCGTCGTGGCACCTCGCCCGCGGGACGATCGACGAACCGCGGTGGCCGGCGGTCACGGTCGATCTGACCCGGGCGCCGGCGCTGATCCCGGACGCGAACACGATCCGGCCGGGCGACCGGATCACGATCACGGACCTACCGATCGGGTTCGGGGTGCTGGGCGACACGGCACAGCTCGCGATCGGCTGGACGGAGAACCTGCCCCCGAACCGCCGCACGATGGCGCTCGTGTGCGTGCCGGCGTCCCCGTACGAAGTGGGCATCATGGGGGCCGCTGACGGGTCGGTGAACCTGCGCGGCCAAGCCGTCGACACCGATCTGTCCACAGTGGACACAACGATCAACAGCACCACCACGACGATGCTCGTCACGTCCACGGGCGGGGTGCGGTGGACGACCGACCCGGATCACTGGAACCCGGCGCTGAACGGCGGTCCGCTCCAGCTCGCGGTCGGCGGCGAGGTAATGACGGTGACCGCGATCGCGGGGACCGGCGCGACGCAGACCTTCACCGTGACCCGGTCGGTGAACGGTGTGGTCAAGGGACACGCGGCCGGAACGCCGGTCCACGTGCGATACCCGGCTAGGGTCGGGCTGTAGGGGGTAGAAGATGACCGCACCGATCCTGGCCGGCGCCCGGCTGCTCGCCGAAGATCTGGGGCCGTGGGCGACGGACATCCTGGCCGCGCTCAAGGGCCAGGTGCTCGTCAAGACCAGTGACCAGACGCTGACACCGTCGAGCACCACGATGCAGGACGTCGCCGCGCTCCAGGCGACGATCGGGATCTCCAAGGTGTCCGCGTTCGTGCTGGGCCTGCACTACAACAGCAACACGACCGCCGACCTCAAAATCGGGTGGACGTTCCCGACCGGGCTCACGATGAAGTGGTACGCGCACCGCGCCGACACCGCGGGCGCGCTGCTCGTCCCCGGCGGGCTGATCCAGACCAGCGTCCTGACGATCGGCGGACTGGCCGCGGACGGGTTCGCGCTGTGCGCCGGCCGGATCACGGGCGGGTCCGTGGCCGGGCTGCTCAAGCTCCAGGCGGCACAGAACACGAGTAACGCCAGCGACACGAAGATTCTTGACGGGTCGTTCCTGGCGGTGCTCAACGCGTCGTAGGACGAGAGGGGTAGATCATGAGCGTCACGCGACCGGAGATCATCCGGCGGGGTATGTCGTGGGTCAACCGCGGCGTGCCGTACAGCATGTTCCGGTACCTGGACGGGTGGCGCACGGACTGCTCGGGTCTGGTGTCCATGGCCTGGAGGCTCGACAGCAACCGCTGGACGGGCAACCTGGCCGCGGTCGGCCAGCGGATCCCGCACCTCCAGCTCCAGCCGGGGGACATGCTGCTGTACCACAACCCGGGCAACCCGCACTCCGGGTCGCACGTGGTCCTGTTCGAACGCTGGGTGGACCGGCCGGGCGGCGACTTCTGGATCATCGAACAGACACCGCCGCGCGCGCGGCGAATCCGGTGGTCGGCCACCCGGCGCAGCAACCTGGCCAAGTACGTACCGTTCCAACGGGTCGGGCTGCTCGTCGAGCAGCCACCCACCGACGAGGGGGAAGACGAGATGAAAATCATTCTCGGCAACCTGGACGGACGCGACACCGTGTTCTCCGGGCTGCGCGGCGTCGTGCCGCTGCTGGCGCACACGAGCGAAGAAGCCGTCAACGCGCTGGCGGCGGCCGGCGCCGTCCGGCGCACGTTCAAGAGCGCTCAGGCCATGCTGGAGTCCATGGGCGCTCAGGCGGGCGACCCGGACGGTACCCAGACCCTGCTGCTGATGGAGCGTGCCGGGTGACCGCGTCGCGGGGTGGCGGGTTCCCGGACTGGCCGGCCGGCGGCCGGCGTCAGCTCGTCGAGACGAAAGTGAAGTGGTCGACGGTCGGGTCCACGCTGGGCGCGGCTGCGGTGCTCGCGATGCTCGGGGCGGTGTCCGACGACCCGAACATGCTCAGCCCGCTTCCGGATGCCCTGGAGCTGCTGCTGTTGTCGCTGCTGCCGGGCCTCGTGTCGTTCGTGGCCGGGTGGCGGGCGCGGCACACCCCGCGGCCGGATCTGCCACCCGCTCAGCGCTGAGCGGCCGGCGCCCGCACGCACTACCCCCCGTGCGGGCGCCGGCGTCCTACCGGCGGTGTCGCGACCGCTTCATCCGGCGGACGTGGGAGCGCCACGCGCGCCGGCGCCGGACCCGGGCGACCGCCGCGCACACCGCGGCGTCCAGCTCGTCATAGACCACGACGATCAACGCCATGCCGATGATCAGTACGATGGTCAGGCCGATACTCCAGGCACTCGTCACGCCAGATTCTCCGTTCGATCTCGTCGGGGTCGGGCCGCTCCCCGGCCCGAACCATGACGTCCCATACGCGCCGGCGCGCGGCGCGCTCCAGCGTCCGCACGATCGGCACGCGGGCCTGTTCGGCGGTGTCCTGTTCGGCGGTGGCGTCCGCGTTCGCCCACCCGGCTAGGAAGCCCATCGCCCATGCCTCCAGCGGGTTGTCCGGTAGGTGGGCGGCGAGGAACGCGGCCACTACGTCCGGCGGCACGCTGGACACGACGGGTCCGGACACGGGGGCAGCGACTCCAGTAGCGGCCGGTGCTCCGCGCACACGTAGTGCGCCCGGGGCCGGCACCGCGCACACGCACGGATCTCGGTTGCGATCGCTGCGACGAGCAGATCTTCCAGGGCCAGGTACAAGATCATGGCCGGGTGGAACCACAGATGATCATGCACGATAACCTCCGTTATCGTGATCCGGACGGGCGACCGGTGCGGTACGCCTGAACGACCGGATCGGCCGGTGTGCCCTTGGCGTACGGGTCCGGATCGTCGTAGGCGAGCTGACGCGAGTGGTCGGCGCACGGCATCGCCTCGCCGCACATCACGTCCCCCGCGATCTCGACGGTGCAAGCCTGGAGCGGCTGCGGTTCGCCGTACCGCGCAAGCAGCGCGGCGTAGATCAGGCTGGGCAGCGTCACGAGCACCACCCGCTTCGTGTGCTCGTCCCATAGATCTGGGGAGATCGACAGCAGCTCGTCGGCGGCGGTGCGGGCGCGCCGGCGCTTGTACGTCTGGCCGGCGGCGACCCGGTCCCGCTGGAGGTTCGGTCGCTCGTTGGAGTTCGTCATGGGCCAGGACGCTAGCACCACGTCCACAGTGTTGACAACACTGTGAACTTGCGCCTACGGTTCCGGCCATGGACGAGCTGCGCGAGGCACTGGACAAGATGGACCGGGAGTTCGGCCCGGAACGGACGTGGGCGGGTGGCATCCCGTGCGTGCATGACCGGCGTACCGACGAGTGCGAGTGGTGCTCGCCCGACACCGATATCCGGTACGCGCTGGCCGACGACCTGCGCCGCATGGGCCTGATGGGCGACCCGCGCTAGTGGCCGGCCTGTTCAATGACGCTGGGCTGCGCGCGGTCGCCGCGGCGGCTGAGGTGCGCGCGGCCGGGCCGCTGCGCTATGGGCCGCTGGACGGGCTGTTCTGGGCGTACGACGCCGGCGTGTGGCGGCCGGGCGATCGCGAGGTGCATCGGCGGATCGTGCGGACGCTGGGCGACCGCTACCGACCGGGTCACGCGCACGCGGTACGCGACGTGCTGCGCGCGCAACTCGACGAGCTGCACGTGTTGCCCGTATCCAAGCTGATCAATTTCAAGAACACGATGGTGGACTGGGCGGACGAGCTGGGGCCGCGCGACGTGCCTCACGATCCGGGGTTCGGGTCGACGGTCCAGCTCCCCGTGCGGTGGGCGCCCGGGGAGTCCGACTGTCCGGAGTTCGACGCGTTCCTGGACGAGGCGGTGGCGCCGGACGACCGCGCCCGCGTGTGGGAGATCCTGGGCTACCTGCTCATGAGCGGTAACC
>Ga0209486_10000519_pt1 | contig 17211 bp, 16 predicted proteins | sample NCCompost_FD_187518 | JGI IMG/M metagenome (GOLD analysis project Ga0209486, IMG submission 187518) | Agricultural soil microbial communities from Utah to study Nitrogen management - NC Compost (SPAdes) (version 2) | ecosystem: Environmental > Terrestrial > Soil > Agricultural land | place...
CCTTCTGTTCGTCGTCGCTGGGGCCCCTTCGGCTCAGCACGCCCGCTCTCGCCAGCAGCGGCTTGAGCAGCTCCGTCGAGTCGAGCAGCTCGATGCCGCGCTCACGCAGCACATTTGCGACCGCCCCAATCAACCCGTCGGTGTTTTTCGATGCCAGGCGGGCGAGCACGCCGAGAAACAGCATGTCGGGGACGATGCCGCCCGAAAAGATCTTGGTGTGCTTGACCTGCCCGGCCATGACGGCGTGGGTGACACCGCCGTCCTGCAGCACCGACACGCACTTCCCCAGCTGACCGAGCGAAATCCAGTGAATCGACGAACCATGCCGGGCCGCCGCATCGTTGAGCTCAGGGAAGGCCTCTTCCTTCGCCGCGACGATGGTCACGTCGTGGCCCTGGGCGCGAGCGGCATCGAGCACGAGGAACGGGAAACGGCCGTTGCCGGCGATCAGACCGAGCTTCATTCGTCCGCAACGAGCTCGTCGGCGCGGCGGGTCGGCTTCCGCAGGATAACGCCGCGCTGCGCGCTGCGGATGAACTCGACAAGGTAGTGCACCTCGGGCGACGTCAACGCCGGATCCTGCTCGATCTGGGCGAGCGCACGCGTGGTATTGAGCTTGGAGGTGAGCAGATAGCGATAGGCGCGTTTCAGCTGGCTGATCGTATCGGGCGTGAAGCCGCGGCGGGCGAGGCCGATGCTGTTCAAGCCGTAGATGCGTGCGCGGTTGCCAACCGACTTGCCAAAGGGGAGCGCGTCCTTGGTGACGACCGAGTAGCCGCCGACGTAGGCATGGCGTCCGACCCGGCAGAACTGATGGACGCCCGAATACGCACTGATCGTTGCGAAATCTTCCACCGAGACGTGCCCGCCCAGGGTGGCGCCGTTGGCAAAGATGGTCGAATTGCCGATGTGGCAGTCATGCGCCACGTGCACGTAGGCCATGAACAGGTTGCCGTCCCCGATCGACGTGAGCCCGCCGCCGCCATGCGTACCGCGGTTGATCGTCACAAATTCGCGGAACGTGTTTCCGCGCCCGATGGTGAGCCGCGTGCGCTCGCCCTTGTACTTCAAGTCCTGCGGCGCGAGGCCGATCGACGCCATCGGAAAAATCTGCGTTTCGTCGCCGATTTCGGTCAAGCCATCGATCACCACCGAGGCGCCGATCCGGCACCTCGCGCCGATGACGACCTCAGATCCGATGGTGCAGTGCGGGCCGATGGTCGTGCCCATCCCGACCCGCGCCGCCGGGTGGACGTTGGCGGTGGGGTCCACGTAGGCGGCGCCGGGATCGACCGCCAGGAGCAGGTCGGCCTCCGCCACCGGCTGATCGTCGACAAACGCCATCGCCCGCGCCTTCGCCAGGCGGGTGCGCATGCGACCGAGCTGAACCTCGAGACGAAGTCGATCGCCGGGGACCACCTGCCGCCGGAACTTGGCGTTGTCGACGCCGCGCAGCCAGACGCGCGCGGTCGGCGAGGACTCGACGCGATCGAGCAGCAGCACGGCGGCGACCTGCGTGAGCGCCTCGATCATGAGTACGCCCGGCATCAGCGGCGAGCCGGGGAAATGACCCTGGAAAAATTCTTCGTTGACGGTGACGTTCTTGACCGCCACGAGCCGGTTGCCCGGCTCGTGGTCAGCCACCGTGTCGATCAGGAAGGAAGGATAGCGATAGTAAACGCGGTCGAGCAGCGCTGGGAGATCAAGCGTCACGGAATCGAAACCAGGTACGCACGTTTGATCGACAGCGTCAGTTCACGGTTCTTACTTCGCTGGCGGCGCGGCCGGCTTCGGGGCCGGGGCCGGGGCAGCGGGTTTGGGCGCCGGAGCCGCAGCCGCGGGCTTGGGAGCCGCGCCGCCGCCGGCCGCATCGAACTTCTGGATGATTTCGGCGGTGATGTCGAGCGCCGGATCCGCCCACACCAGTCCACTGTCGACGACGCTGAACAGGAGGTGGAGGCCGCGTTCGTTGGCAATCTCCTGGATGATCGGCGTCAGCCGCACCTGGAACTCGTCCTGGAGCTGGGTCTGCAGGTTGGTCACTTCCTGCTGGGCGTCCTCAGTGAAGCGCTGGATGTCGATCTGCTGACGCTCGATGTCCTTCTGCAGCTGCGCCGCGGCGTTGGCGCTCAGCACGCTCGCCCCCGCCTCCAGTTTCTGCTGCGACCCCTGCAGCGCCTTGTTCTTCTCGTTCAGCTCGTTGACTTTCTGCTGGTTGAGCGCCTGGACCTTGCCGGCCAGCGTCTTGCCGGCCGCCGACTCGGCAGCGATCCGCTGGATGTTCACGAAGGCGTACTTCGTGCCGGTGGGGAACGGCCGCTGGACCTGAGGCGCGGGAGCCTGCGCCGCAGCGGGCGCGGGGGCCGGAGCCGCCGCCTGCGCCGCGAAGGCCGGAGCAGCGCTCAGCATCACGCTGAGGGCCGCAGCACCAAGAAACACTCTCATCACGTCGCTATCCTTTCGTACTAGCCGGTAGCTGGTAGTCAGTAGCCGGTAGCCTATCACCTAGAACGTAGACCCAACCGCGAACCGGAAGACGAAGCTCTTCGCCGGCCGCAGGCTGTTGTCACGCACGCCCTCCCGCTGCGGATTCGCAGCGAAGATCAATCGGAACGGCACGTTCAGCACCGGCATGAAGAAACGCACTTCAGCGCCCGTGGAGGTACGGAACAGGTTCATCGCGAACGACTGCCGCTCGTCGGCGACCTGCCCGGCGTCGTAGAAGAAGATCAGCCGGACCTGCGAGACGATCGACACCATGTACTCCGCGTTGAACAGGAAGCTCTTGTTGCCGCCAAGGACCAACCCGGTCTGAGGGTCGGAAGGACCGATCGATCGGATATCGAAGCCGCGGACGGTGTACTCGCCGCCCATGAAGAGCTTCTCGAAAATCGGCAGCGTCCTGGTGTCGCGAATCGGCGCGATGAACTGCGTCTGGCCGCGCAGGCCGAACGACGTCCGCGAGGTGTGGCGCCAGAACTTGATCAGCTCCGCGGTCGGCTTGTAGAACTGCGTGTTCCCGCCCAGCATCGCCAGGTCAATCGCCAGGGTGATGCGCTTGCCGATGTTCGGGAAAATCGGATTGTCGACCGTGTTGTGCACGAACGTCGGGATCACCTTGCTGGTGGTGCGGCGGCCGCCGGCACCGAGCAGGAGCGAATCGAAGATGAACGGATTACGCTGCAGGCTGGCAATCACGTCGTCACTGAGGCCGGATGCCGAGAGATTCCCGAGGTCGATGTCCTGACAGCCGTTCGGGTCGAAATTGGCGTCGGCATCGAAGATACAGGTCGGGTCGAGAAACGCCTCGTTGATGTCGCTCATCCGCACCGACTCGTAGGCGTAGTTGATGAACATCCGGCTGAAGTCGGCGACCGGGAAGCCGAACGTCAGGTTGCCGCCGGTCGACTTCTGGGTGTAGTAGCCGATGTACTGCAGCGCGCGCTTGTAGACGTCGAACCCGCCGGTAATGTTGCGGTCGAACAGGAAGGGCTCGGTGAACGCGAGCTGGTAGTTCTGCGCCCGGTCGCCCGCCTGCAGCGACACCGTCAGGCTCTCGCCGCGGCCGAGGAAGTTTGCCGTCTGGAACGCGAGCTGGCCGAACACGCCTTCGTACTGCGAGACCCCGGCGCCGAAGGTCAGCTGGTTGCGATTCTGCTCCTTGAGGTTGAGCGTGACGTCGACCATGCCGTCGCGGCCGGGCGTCTTCTCGACCTTCTGCGCGTTCTGATCCTGCTCGTTGATCTGCTCGAAGTAGCCAAGCTGGTTGAGCCGCCGGACGCTGTACTTCAGCGCCTCGGTGTTGAAAACGTTGCCTTCGACCAGCCGCAGCTCCCTGCGGATCACATTGTCGCGGGTGGTGGTGTTGCCGACGAAGGTGATCCGGTTGACGAAGTACTGCTTCCCTTCCTGCAGCCGCATCGTCACGTCGACGGTGGGCGCCCCGGTCTCGGCCGGCGCGGCCCTGAGCGCGTCGGGCACCGCCGCGTCGGCATCGTCGCTCGGCTTGATGTCGGGAAAGCCGGTGAACTCCATGTAGCCGCCGGCGCCGTAGATTTCACGTGCCTTGATCAGCCCGTCGCGCACCTGCTTCTCGTTGTACCAATCGCCGACTTTCACCTTGAAGAGCGGCGCCAGCGCCTCACTGCGGACGACGGTATTGCCGTCGATCGCGAACGAGCCGACGCGGTAGCGCTCCCCTTCGGTAATCGGGATGCGCAGCTGCACCCACTGGTTCTTGCCGTCCCTCGACGTCTCGAGCACCTTGAGTTCAGGCTGCCCGACCTGGGCCTGGACGTAGCCCTCGTTCCGGTAATACGCCTGCAACAGGTCGGCGTCGCTTTCGAATTTCGCTTCCTGGTAGGTGCCGCCGCGGGTGATCCAGCCCCAGAACGGGTTCGGCGCCTTGTTGTCCTTCATCTTGCGCCGGAGGGTACCGTCGCTCTTGGCGGAGTTTCCGAGGAACTCCACGTTCCGGATCTTGATCTTCGGTCCTTCCGCGACGTTGAAGGTGACGTTCACCAGCTTCGGGCCGCCGGCCACCGGCGTGACGGTGTGGGTGACCGTGGCGTTGGTGAATCCCTTCTCCGCCATCATCTCGCGTAGTACCGTTTCAATCCGCCGGATCGTGCCGTTGTCGACGAAGGTATCGAGCCGCATCTCGATGCTGCGCGCGCGCAGCTGCTCGTCCACCTTGGCGCGATCGCCAATCGGCTTGATGCCCTCGTAGTTCACGATCTTGACGCGCTCGCGCTCCTCCATGTTGTAGGTGACCAGCTTGCCAATCACCCCGTTGGGGAACGTGTAGTCGTGCGCTTCGATCGAGAGATCGCTGAGGAACCCGGTGGCCCAGAGCCGCTTGTGGTCGGCGACGGCGATCCGCTCCAACTCCTCGGTCCAGGGCGTCCAGCGGTTCTGCGAAGGCTGGCTGACCTGCTTCGCCAGCTCCATGTAGAAGAGATAGGTCTGAGGTTCAACGGTGTAGGCGTTGCCCTGGGTCGGGAAACAGGGGGCAATCAACCAGAGGACCGGGCCGGAACCTGCCGGTGGCAGGTTCGCGGGGAGCGGCACGGTTGCGCCGCAGATGGTCGGGCCCTGCGTTGCCGCAGGAGGCTGCGGGGCGGTCGCCTGCGCAAACGCGCTCGACGCACACCCACCCAGCAGGGCCGCAAGGGCCAGGACGCGCACGGTGTACTTGATCATGATTTCCAAGATCCTGTAAAACGCCTTAGTTTACAGGATCTTAGACGCAGACGGCTATGGTTCAGCCGTCCCGTGGGCTAGTTCAGGCGCCGGCCCCCAGTCAGTTCGCCGGCCGGCCGGTAGGAAAGCTGGCCACCTTCGAGGAAGACCTCGACCTCGCCATCCCGCAGATTGCCGCGAATCAGCTCCTCCGACAGCGGATCCTCGACATACCGCTGGATGGCGCGGCGCAGGGGCCGGGCCCCGTACGACCGGTCCTTGCAGGTTACGTCGATGATCCAGTCGACGACGTCGGGGGCGAGCGTGATCTTCATCCGTCGATCGGTGAGATTGGCGTTCAGCTGTTCGACCAGCAACGCCATAATCCGGCGCAGGTCGTCGTCGGTAAGCGCTTCGAAGACGATGATTTCGTCGATTCGGTTGATGAACTCGGGGTTGAAGGTTCGCTTCACCTCGCCGAGCACCATGTCGCTGACGTTCTTGTCGATCGCGCCGGCGTCGCTCGCTTGGAAGCCGAGCGACGCCTTCTTCTGGATGAAGCGGGCGCCGATGTTCGACGTCATGATGATGATCGTGTTCTTGAAGTTCACCCGGTTGCCAAGGCCATCGGTGAGGTGGCCGTCTTCGAACACCTGCAGCAGGATGTTGAAGATATCCGGGTGCGCCTTCTCGATCTCATCGAGCAGCACGACTGAATAGGGATTCCGCTTGACCTTCTCGGTCAGCTGCCCACCCTCTTCGTGGCCGACGTAGCCCGGAGGCGAGCCAATCAGCTTCGACACCGAGTGCTTCTCCATGTATTCGGACATGTCGAAGCGAATGAGGGCGTTGTCGCTGCCGAACAGGAAATTCGCGAGCGCGCGGGCGAGCTCGGTCTTACCAACGCCGGTCGGGCCCAGGAAGATGAAGCTGCCCACCGGCCGATTTGGATTCTTGAGACCGGCGCGCGAACGGCGGATGGCGCGGGAAATGGCCGAGATCGCCTTTTCCTGGCTGATCACGCGCTTGTGGAGATCGGCCTCCATCCGCAGCAGCTTGTCGCCTTCGTCCTGGTTGATCGAGGCGATCGGCACGCCAGTCCACTTCGACACCACCTCGTCGATGTCCGCCTTGTTGACGATGACCTTCCGCGCCGACGACTTGACGTCGAACTTCTCGCGCACGAACTGCAGGTTCTCGCGCGCCGAGACTTCCTGCTCGCGGTAGAACTGCGCCCGCTCGAAATCCTTCTGCGACACCGCGTTCTCCATCTGCTCGACGGCGACGCGGATGCTCTTGTTGATCTCGCCGAACTCCTCGCTGTACCCCGCTTCCTTCAGCTTGGCGCGCGCCCCGGCTTCGTCGACGAGGTCAATCGCCTTATCGGGCAGGAATCGATCGGTGATGTAGCGGCTCGACTGATAGACCGCCGCCTCGATCGCTTCGTGCGTGTATTCGACGTGATGGAACTGCTCGTAGCGGTCCTTCACGCCCATGAGAATCTCGATCGTTTCCTTCTCAGCGGGCGGGTCGACCTTGATCGCCTGAAAGCGGCGTTCGAGCGAGCGATCCTTTTCTATGTACTTCCGGTACTCGGCCGGGGTGGTCGCGCCAATGCAGCGGATCTCGCCGCGGGACAGCGCCGGCTTCAGGATGTTGGCGGCATCGAGCGATCCTTCCGCCGAGCCCGCGCCCACCAGCGTGTGCAGCTCGTCGATGAACACGATGATGTTCGGGTTCTCGGTGAGCTCCTTCATGATCGCCTTGAGGCGCTCCTCGAACTGCCCGCGGTACTTCGTGCCGGCCACGATCAGCGAGATGTCGAGCGCGAGGATGCGCTTGTCGGCGAGGAAGTGCGGCACGTCGCCGTAGACAATCTTCTGCGCCAGGCCTTCGACGATCGCCGTCTTGCCGACACCCGGCTCGCCGATCAGCACGGCGTTGTTCTTGGTGCGCCGGCAGAGGACCTGCTGCACACGCTCGAGCTCGTAATCGCGCCCAACGAGCGGATCGAGCTGGTTCTTCATCGCCGCTTCCGTCAGGTCGCGGCTGAACTCGGCCAGCAGCGGCGTCTCCTTGACCCGCGTCAGCGTCGTCTTCTCGTTGAGCAGCTGGACAATGTCTTCGCGCACGGTGTGCAGCCGCATCCCCTTCTCCATCAGGATGGATGCCGCCACCGACCGTTCCTCGCGGAGGATGCCGAGGAGGAGATGCTCGGTTCCGATGTAGTTGTGCAGCAGCCGGTCGGCCTCTTCCGCCGCGAACTGCAGCACACGCTTCGTTTCCGCGCTGAACGGGATCTCGACCGAGGTCGAAACCTTCTCGCGGAACACGGTACGTCCTTCGATTTCCTTGCGGATGTTCTCGAGGGAGAGATGCGAACGCGCGAAAATGCGGCTGGTGAGCCCCTTACCTTCGCGGATCAATCCGAGGAGCAGGTGCTCGGTCTCAATTGAGATGCTGCCGAGCTGGCTGGCCTCGTAGCGCGCGAAGAAGAGGACCCGTCGCGCCCGTTCTGTATAGCGTTCGAACATCCGGCCCGCCTAGGGTTAAAGGTTTGGTGACGATTACGAGTCCGTCGTCACTCGTCATTATAGAGCAAAGCTCTGGTGTCACCAATGACCCTTCCCGCTAAGTCGCTCGTCCGGTTAGGTTTCGGTCGACGCCTCGGGCAGATGCCTATGAAACGGCCACCTCCCGTGACGCGCGGTGATGACGGTGCCACGCGAGGATTGCGGCCCCAAATCCAAGGGTCCAGGCGAGGTATTCCACCGCGTAGCCGACAAACATCAGCGGAAACGCCAGCAGGCCCCCGCCAATAATCGCCGCGGCGCGCGCGATGACGGTGATGAGTGCAATTGCGAGCACTCCTAGCAACAGGACGACGTACGAGCTTCGATCGGCCCACCCGAATCGAGTCGCGAGCAGGCCGCCGACGTAATACGCGACGCCGCTAAAGCCAACCAGCGCCACCAGCCAGATCAGCATCACGCCGAACGGGAGGAGCACGAGCAGTGGAATCCCGATGATCGACACGAGCAGGATCACGAACGTCACGACCAGCACCGGCGCGAACAATACCTCGCCGAGAAATCCAGTCAGCCCCGATCGCATCGGATCAGACGACGCGCGCTCGGCGACGCGTTCGATCCACGAGCGCCGGAACGCCATCACGACGAGCGCCAGGAGCGCGAGCAGTCCGATGCGCAGCAGCGTGCCGGCAAAGCTGCCGACACGGCCGATGGTGTCGCGGAAGATTCCTTCGCGGACCATGCCCGGGAATCCCCCTTCGCGCCAGCGTCCGTCGCCGACATTCTCGATGCGTCCCTCGATCACCGCTCCCTCCGCGCGGGTCAAGCTGCCGCCAACCACGGTGACATCGTCACGGACGATCGCCTCGGGACCGAGGGTCGCATTGCCGCCGACGACCGTGAGCTCGCCGTCTACTTCGCCGTTAATCGTCGCGTTGCCGGCGATCACGACCACTTCCTCGACAACCTCGCCGCGGTTGACCACCACGTCGCTGCCGAATCGGACGATCTCCTCGCCGCGCGTGGCATTGCGGGGCCGCTCGGGAACCGGCGGCGGCGACGGAGGCGGCGGAAACGACGCGCCCGGCTGGGTGGCGCCCGGTTGGGTTGCGCCTGGTTGTGTTGCGATCGGCGGCGTGCCCGACAACTGCCGCTGCTGCGCGGCGTCGAGGTAGGAGATGCGCAACACGAGGTCCGCATCTGCGCCCAGACGCATGCGCAACTGATCGCCGGTCGCCGTCATCCCGTCGATCGACACGGCGCCGTTGCGGACTTCGATGATCCTGATGCCCGCGTCGCGCGACCGCGGCACGAGGCCGACACCGTCCTGCAAGATCAGGACGTCGTACCGGTCCCTCAGCTGGTTGCGAACATCGCCGACCGCATCCTGCCGTGCCTGCGCGACGGATCCAATGGTGGCCGCGAGCACAACAGCCACCATCACGGCGATGCGTGTGATCGACTGACGCGTCATTTCTCTACCTCCTCGACATCCGGGCCGCGCGTTTCGTCGCGCAGCAGCTTCTGCAGCCCGACCAGCGCCGCCACCCCTATCAGTTCCAGTCCGATCAGCCACCAGATCGCCTGCGACGAGGCGAATGCGGCGGCAACCGCAGCGCCGGCGCGGCCGGCGATCGACCACCAGTCGGCGCCGTCCTGCGCTGCAAGCGCAAGCCAGACGATGCCGCGCGGCAGCAGCACCATGGCCAGCGACATGGCCTGGACCAGCAGCCCGCCGATGTAAACCACCGCAACGACGGCAAGTCCGAGCCATCCGGCGGTCACCGCGGTGGCCAACACCATCCTGCGGACTCGCCGGCGGACGTTGCCGGCTGCGGCAACGGCGCGGCCGGCCGCCCCGGCGGCGTTGGCGGGACTCGCGTGATTCACGGACATCAATGGATACGGGATCGGGCGGCCGAAGGTTCAGCGCGCACTATACTGCGCGGCATGGCGGACACAGTTGGCTTCATCGGGCTCGGCCTTATGGGCCGGCCAATGGCGAAAAATCTCCTCAAGGCGGGCTTCCCGCTGGTCGTTCACAGCCGCAGCCAGGGTCCGGTCGACGACGTCGTCACCGCCGGCGCGCAGCGCGCGACGTCCCCGGCCGACGTCGCGGGGCGGGCGACGCGCATCTTCACGATGGTGCCCGACTCTCCGGACGTGGAGCGCGTGCTCGAGGGCCCTGATGGCGTATTCACCGCGCTGCAGCCCGGCACCATCATCGTCGACTGCAGCAGCATTGCGCCGGGTGTCGCGCGGCGGCTGGCCGAGCGGGCGGCATCGCTGGGCGCCACGATGCTGGACGCGCCGGTCAGCGGCGGCGAGATTGGCGCGGTCAGCGGCACGCTGTCGATCATGGTCGGTGGGGACGCCGGGGCCTTCGCGACGATGAAGCCGATGTTCGACGCCATGGGCAACCCGGAAAAAGTCATCAGGATCGGGGACGCGGGCGCCGGTCAGCTCTGCAAGGTGTGTAATCAGATGGTGATCGGCGGCGCGCTGGCGGTCGTCAGTGAAGCCTTCGCGCTCGCGCGAAAGGCCGGTGTCGATCCGGCGAAGGTCCGGGAAGCGCTGCTCGGGGGATTCGCCGCCAGCCGCGTCCTGGAGGTTCACGGCGAGCGCATTCTCAAGGAGAACTACAAGCCAGGATTCCGGTCGGCGCTTTACGGCAAGGACTATCGGATCGCGGCGTCAACCCTCGCCCAGCACAACGTGCCGGCGCCGGTGAGTGCGGTGATCCACCAGCTGGTCAGCGCGCTTATCGCCAACGGCCGCGGCGATGACGATTACTCAGGCCTGGCGACAGTGATCTTCGATCTGGCGGGCCTGGATCATCCGCTCACGAAGAGCACAAAGACCCTTTAACCACAAAGGCACCAAGAAATCGACTTACACGAAGGCACAAAGAGCGAGTCGGTTGGTTAAAACGTCCTGGTGCGCTTCTGGGTCACGCGGGGACTAGCTGGCCATGCTCCATGCGAAGCACACGATCACACGCTGCAGCAAGGCGCGGGTTGTGCGTGGCGATGATCGACGTCAGCCCGTGCTCGGCGTGCATGTCGCGCAGCAGCTGGTGCAGCGAATCGGCCGTCGTCTCGTCGAGATCCCCGGTGGGTTCGTCTGCCAGGAGGAGAGCCGGCTTCATCACCAGCGCTCGCGCGACGGCGACGCGCTGCTGTTCACCTCCCGACAGCATCCCGGGCCGATGCGCGAGCCTCTCGCTCAGCCCGACGCGGCCGAGCAGGTCGCGTGCGCGGCCACGCGCCTCACCCCGCGGCATCCGCGCAATCCGCATCGGCATTTCCACATTTTCGGCGGCGTCGAATTCCGGAAGCAGATGATGGAACTGGAAGACGAACCCGACATGGCGGTTGCGGAACTCCACCAGCGCCGGGCCGGGCATCGCCGTCAGTTCCACATCCGCTACGCGCACCGACCCGGCGTCTGATCGGTCAAGGCCGCCGAGCAGATGGAGCAGGGTGCTCTTGCCAACACCCGACGCGCCGACAATGGCCAGCATCTCGCCGCGGCTGACGTCGAGATTCAAATCGCGCAGCACGTGAAGCCGCTGGGTGCCGACGACGAACGACTTGTTGAGCCCGGCGACGCTGACGAACGTCATCACTCGAACCGCAGCGCCTGCACCGGATCGAGCCTGGACGCCTGCCTTGACGGGTAGATCGTGGCAAGGAAGCAGATCACCACGGCGGAGATGACCACGATGGCGATGTCGAACGGCTCCACCACAAACGGCACGTAGGAGACCTGGTAGACATCCATCGGAATGCGTATCAGCCGGTAATGATCGAATACCCAGCAGAGCGCCAGGCCACAGGCAGCGCCGACCGCGGTGCCAGTGAGGCCGATGATCAGTCCCTGCAGCATGAAGATCACCATCACCCGACTCGAGGACGTCCCCATCGTCTTCAGAATCGCGATGTCGCGGCTCTTCTCCATCACCAGCAGGATCAGCGACGCGACGATCTGAAGCGCGGCGACCATCACGATCAGGCCGATCGCGATCGAGATTGCCATCTTCTCCAGCCAGAGCGCGGAAAAGAGCGTCTGGTTGATGTCGGCCCAATCCTGGCTGACGTAATCGTCCCCAAGTTCGTCGACCACCCGCTCGGCGATGGCGGGCGCCGCGGTGATATCGTTCACCCGCAGTTCGATCAGGTCCGGCGCCGTCTTGCTGAGAAGGCGCTGGGCGAAATCGAGCGAGATGAAGCCGTAAGCCGCATCGAACTCGTACAGGCCAAGCGCGTAGATCCCGGCGACGCGCACGCGCCGGGTCCGGGGGATCATCCCCATCGGCGACAGTGTTCCTTGCGGCGTCAGCAGGGTCGCGGTTTCGCCGACCCTCAGGCCCAGTTGCTCCGCGAGGTTTCGGCCGATCAGGATCCCCGGCGGCTCCTCTTCCGACGCCGGTATCAGCGCGCTGATCGAGCCGCTCTGCATCGCGCGGCGGATATCGGTGACATTACCCTCGAGGCGGGGATCGACCCCCTTGAGGCTGATGAATGCATCCGCCAGATCGGTTGAAATGAGCGCCCGGCCCATGATCGCGGGACCCGCGCCAATGACACCATCGACGCGCTGCAGGCGGGCGACCTCGGCGTGGTAGTCGGTGATGCCGCCGGTCTTCCAGACGTAAACGTGAGCGGTGGAACCCAGGATCCGGTCGCGCAGTTCGCCCTGCAGCCCGGTCATGAGCGCCAGCGCGATGACAAGAGCCATCACGCCGACCGCCACCCCGATGGTGGAAATCAACGAGATCAGCGAAATGAACGCCTGCTTGCGCCGCGCCAGCAGGTATCGAAGCGCCACGAAGAATTCGAATGCCATCTCCCTACCGACTACCGGCTACCAGCTATTTAGGCCGCATCAGGGGAAAAAGGATGACGTCGCGGATCGACAAACTGTTGGTCAGGAGCATGACCAGCCGATCGATTCCCAACCCTTCACCCGCCGCCGGCGGCATCCCGTATTCGAGCGCCCTGATGTAATCCTCGTCCATAGCATGAGCTTCCTCGTCGCCCCCGGCTCGCTGCCGAAGCTGATCCTCGAAGCGCCGCTGCTGCTCGGCGGGATCGTTCAGCTCGCTGAATGCATTGGCGAGCTCGAAGCCGGCCACGTACAGCTCGAACCGTTCGACCGTCTCCGCGTCATCGGCCCGCTGCTTCGAGAGCGGAGACACCTCGGTAGGAAAGTCATAGACGAACGTGGGCTGAACGAGATCGGCCTCGCAAAGTGTCTCGAAGATTTCCGCGGTGATTTTGCCAGGCCCCATCGACGGATCGATGTGGATGCCCAGCTGCGCTGCGAGCGCCGCCGCTTTTTCGCGCGAGCGGAGATCGCTCGCGTCGATCGATTGCCCCAGGCGCCGCGACGCTGCCTCCCTCGCCGCCTCGCGCAGCGACAATCGCCTGAACGGTGCAGCGAGCGAGATCCGGTGGTCGCCAAACTCGATCTCAGTCGTACCGGTGGCCTTCGTCGCGACCTCTGACAGCAGCGCCTCGGTGAGCGGCATCAGGTCGTTGTAGTCGGCATAGGCCCAGTAGAACTCGAGCATCGTGAACTCGGGGTTGTGCTGGGTCGAAATGCCCTCGTTGCGGAAGTTCCGGTTGATCTCGAACACGCGCTCGATGCCGCCGACGGTCAGGCGCTTCAGATAGAGCTCCGGCGCTACGCGCATGTAGAGCGGCATGTCGAGCGCGTTGTGATGCGTCCTGAACGGCCGCGCCAGCGCGCCGCCGGCGATCGGCTGCATCATCGGCGTCTCGACTTCGAGAAACCCCCTGGCAATCAGGAACTCGCGGATCGCCGTGACCACGCGGCTCCTGACTTCGAAGACGCGACGGGCGTCGGGATTGACGACCAGATCGAGGTAGCGCTGCCGGTAACGGATCTCGATGTCGGTCAGTCCGTGCCACTTCTCCGGCAGCGGCAGCAGGCACTTGGCCAGGAACTCGAGCTGCGACGCCCAGATGGTGAATTCCTTGGTTTTGGTGCGGAAGAGCCGCCCCTCGACGCCGACCCAGTCGCCGAAGTCGAGCAGCTTGAAGATCTGGAAGTCGCGCTCAGACAACGCGTCCTGGCGGATGTACACCTGGATTCGCGCCTTGCCGTCGGAGAGCACGAGGAAGTTCGCCTTGCCGAAGCTTCGGATCGCGAGAATGCGGCCGGCCGTACGGGTGGTGATCGGCTCGGCATCAAGCACCTCGCCCGCTTTGTCGCCATGCGCCCGGACAATGTCGTCGATCGTGGCAGCCCGATCGAAGCGATGCGGGTACGGACGGACGCCGAGCTTGCGCAGCTCCTCGAGATTGGCGCGCCGCTGGACGACCTGATCGGATTCTTCGGCAGTGGTCATTCGCGTTCGAAGCGGCGCCGGATTGCGTCGAGCACGCCGTTGATGAATCGCACCGAGTCGTCGTTGCTGAATGTCCGGGCGAGCTCCAGCGCTTCGTTGATGATCACCCGCGCTGGCGTCTCGGTTTCGTGCAGGAACTCGTAGACGGCGAGGCGGAGGATCAAACGGTCCATCACGTTCATCCGCTCGATCCGCCAGTGCTCGGCCGATTCCGCAATCACGGGATCGACGTTGCCGACGGTGTCGACCACGCCGGCGGCCAGCTTCTGGGCGAACGCGCGATGGTCGTCCGACAGGGAGATCACCTGCGCGTCGTCGTGCATCCAATACGTCTCCAGCACCTCGTCGAGCGAACACCGCCCGACCTCCCACTGGTAGAGCATCTGCACCGCGGCCTCGCGCGCACGGTGCCGGGGTTCCTTACCCGCCCGCGGCGTCGCCCGCCGCTCGGTTCTCGTCGTCACTCGCCCACACCCTCGTGTAACTGACGAAACAGCGTGGCCATTTCGACCGCGGCCAGCGCTGCTTCCCTTCCCTTGTTCTCCGGGCCGTCGGCGGCACGGGCCACCGCCTGCTCTTCGGTCAGCGTCGTCAGCACACCAAGTGCAATCGGAACGCCGGTTGCCGACGCCGCGTCCGCGATCGCCTGGCACACCGTCCCGGCGATGTACTCGAAGTGCATCGTCTCACCCTTGATCACGCAGCCGATACAGATCACCGCGTCGAACTGCCCGGTCTCGGCGGCGCGCAGCGCGGTCACGGGGATCTCGAATGCGCCCGGCACCCGCATCACCGTGATGTCGCTGTCCTCCACCGCCGCCTCCGCCAGCGCCTGCCGCGCGCCCTTGAGGAGTCCGTCGGTAATCTCCTCGTTGAACCTTGAGACGACGATGGCAAAACGGCAGCCTGACGCGGTCGAGGCCCCTCGCAACTCACTCATCGGCCTTTGAAGTCCGGCTTGCGCTTCTCGAGGAACGCCCGGGTGCCTTCGCGCATGTCATCGGTCGACGAAACCAGGCCGAATAAGGTGGCCTCCAGGAACTGCGCCTTGTCGAACGACACTTCAAGGCCCCGATGCACCGCCTCGATGATGTACTGAACAGCGAGCGGGGCTTTGAGAGCGAGCTCAGCCGCCAGGGTCCTGGCTTCTGTGACGAGGCTCGCCGCCGGCACGACCCGATTCACCAGGCCTAACTGAAGCGCTTCTTGCGCGGTGATATGCCGCCCGCTCAGAAGCATCTCGAGCGCTGGACCCTTGCCGATCAGCCGCGTCAGACGCTGAGTCCCACCATAACCCGGGATCAGTCCGAGGTTGATTTCCGGCTGACCAAGCCGGGCAGAGTCGGCGGCCAGGCGCAGTGTGCAGGCCATCGCCAGCTCACAGCCGCCGCCGAGCGCGTAGCCATTGATCGCCGCAATCACCGGCTTGCCGAGGTTTTCGACCAGATCGAAGACGTGCTGGCCTCGCAGCGCGTGCTCCCGGCCTTGCGCCGGAGTCTGAACCGCCAGCTCGTTGATATCAGCGCCGGCCACAAACGCCTTTTCCCCTGCACCGGTGATGACGATCGCGCGAACGCCCGGGTCGTGCTTGAGTGACAGCACGGCCCGGCGCAGTTCGTCGATGGTTGCGAAATTGAGGGCGTTGAGAACCTGCGGGCGGTTGACGGTGACGACGGCGACCGCGCCATCGCGCTCGAGCAGGAGATTGTCAAAGTCCATCGCGGGACGAAGGTCGATTATATCCCCATAAGACGCAGGCGACTGTGCCAACTACGGCGCCGGCGGCGTCCGCCATCAGATCGTAGATGTCGCCGGTCCGGCCGGGCACGAACAGCTGATGCACCTCGTCGGTCGCGCCGTAGGCGACGGTGATCGCCACTGCAGCTGCGGCAACGCCGAGGCTGATTCGCCGCGGCAGTCCGCGTACGAGCGCGCGAACCACCAGCACAGCCAGGCCGAGGTAGGCCAGCCAATGAAGGCCTTTGTCTGAATTCGCGGGGACCGGAGGATCCGACAGCGACGACACATAAAAGATCGCCGCCATGTAACAAACGACCGGTATCCAAAATTTGTAAGGGGGTCGGGAGTCATTTTTCGAGGAGATCACTTCGTGTGTCCTCGAAAAATGACTCCCGACCCCATTACTAAAACGGAAGCGGGTAGAGCAGCCAGCCGACCAGGATGCCGCCGCCGACCAGCCCGCCGAACATCCGCAGGCCGAGCCGCAGCTGCTCCTTCGGCTCGTCGCGCATCAGCGCGGAAAACACCACCGACACGAACAGCGCGAACACGATCATCGCCGCGAGATGGCTCACTTCCGCCCCTCCGCCACGTCAAACGCGTCGAGCACTACCAGCATGTTGAGCAGGCCCGCGACGATCAAAAAGGCGTTCCCGTATTCAAACGACTGCGCGACCACGCGGCCGGCGCCCAGCCCCGCGGCCTTCGCCAGGAAGTACGGCACGCCCATGCCGATGTCGGCAAACGCCGCGAGCGCCACCAGTGGTTGTCCGAGCTCGAAGGGAAACAACCGGCCTTCGAGCCAGAGGCCCGTGGCAAACATCAGCGGCAGCGCGACCAGAAAGATCAGGCCCTTCTGCGCGCGGCCCAGCCACAGGTGTCCCGCTCCGGGAATCGCCCACGCAGCCGCGCAAATCAGATAGCCGTTCGGCGTCAAACGCGTCATGGCCTCCTATTATCGTTATGATCACCGCTGTGTCGAGGTCGTTGACGTTGATGCGGCGCTTCCGCGCCCCGCTCTTCGCGGCCACCGGCCTCCTCGCCATCCTGGACCTCCGCGTCTCGGCCCCGCCCGGCGCCGACGCCCCGGTGATCAGGATCAGATGGGCGGCCGGTCGACGAAACAGAGCGGCTGTCGAAAGAGTCGGCGCTTCGACTGCGGCGTGGACCGCTGCATGCCGAGCGCACGTGGACCCACGGACTGCAGGACAGCACGCCTGAAAACATCCGCGCGGTGGTCACGGATCGGGCGGTAGAGGATACGGACGGCATCGATCGGCAGCGGTTCCGTATTGCGCTCCCCGAAGTAACCGTCGCTCAAAGGTTGACCCTCGCTCCCCCTGCTCTCGAGCGCGTCGCCGGACCTGGTCTCGAGAGGTGGCT
>Ga0209486_10000520_pt1 | contig 17208 bp, 9 predicted proteins | sample NCCompost_FD_187518 | JGI IMG/M metagenome (GOLD analysis project Ga0209486, IMG submission 187518) | Agricultural soil microbial communities from Utah to study Nitrogen management - NC Compost (SPAdes) (version 2) | ecosystem: Environmental > Terrestrial > Soil > Agricultural land | place: USA...
GACTTCAAAATGGTTTGAAGTTTTTCGGGCTTTTTCTTTCAGGCGCCCGAGCTGTTTAGCTGTTTATTTTACGTGGCCGCAAGTCGCCTTAACTCACCACGCTTTTCATCGCTGCTTATACGCCGCATGAGCGGCGGCTGTCAAGCTAGCCCTCTCCTTCAGCTAGCCCTCTCCTTCATTTCTGTCGAGGAACGAGGTAAAGCTCAAACCTGACGTTCTTCGCATTTCCGCCAATTCTCACTTCTATGCGGTCACGGGGAATCTGCCACTTCTTCACTAAGTAATTCTTTGCCCGTCTGGTGCGGCCTGAAACTTCAGTTTGCCTGCCGTAGCCCAGGATGTAGGCCATCGATTTCTGCTCCCTTTGCAACCGAATGGCAAAGTTATCTAGACGGGCATTTTCATCGTCCAGCGATAAATTCGAATACTCGTCAAACTTGTAATACTGGAGTTCCTCGTTATTTAAAGAACGGGGAATTGTGGAGCAGCGTAAGTGGGTCTCGCTTGCCTTTGGAAAATACTCCATCAAGAACACTTCATCTTTCGAGTCGGTGCTCACGCTGATGCCCCGTTCCTTACTGACGTACGAGATGGAACCGCGGTTACGAGCATTGTCGAACTTCTCAAATGCACTCAGGTCAAGTAGCAAATCCGATAGCTTTACCTTTGTTTGCAGATATACGCGAATGTTGGTAACCCTACCAGGTGGAATATTCCACTCCGCTCCATGTTCACAATTCCCCTCTGAATAGCCGATAGTCACGCGTTCGTTTCTCAAATCGTAAGTGATTCCGTTTGACATTGGTGGACCAACCAAGCGTTCCACGTCCTCACGTGTTGAATGCAACGGCACAATCCCCCGCCATCCTTGCTCCTGCAAGAATCCTAAAGTAGCTAGGAAGCAGCAAACATACGTCGCAACACTTAAGGTGCTAATCATCTTCATTTCCTTGGACCGGGACAAGCGTTCCAAACTTTGGGATGCCAGTAGCGGCTTGCTTCTCCAACTTCTTCCGTGGTTCTGTCAGAGAACACTTTCTTGGTATCCATGTTTTTCCTAACCAGTATTGTGTTCAATGCATTAGCCATGTCGCCATCTGAGTACATTCGTCTTTCTTGTGGTAAGTGGTGCAGTGTTTCAGCCAAAAACGATCCGCTGGTCTGAGCAATCAAATAGCCACGTCTATCCTCTTGATTCTCACGGCTACCGCCGATCTTTTCAGTGTTAATAGTATCGTTGATATCGGCGGCACGAACAGTCCCCATTTGTTCCCAATAAGCTAGGCCTCCTTGAGCGCCCCCCAAGCTCTTCCAGTAAAAGGTTATCGAATCAAACGTCGTCTCAATGTCCCCATACGGCACGTTCGTTTGATTCTTGACTTCTTCGAGAAGTTCACTAATGAAGCGCGCACAATCTGCATTCTTCAACATCTCCCTGATTCTCGCTTTATACTGATCGAGCTCGGCTTGCCCGATTTTAGTCTTATTGGGCGCAGCTTTCGTCTGGTTTCGCTCCAACCTAGATTTAGATTCTATTTCCAAATCATGCTCCGAGTTGTAAAAGCTGCTACCGCTCCGATAATGGTAACGTCCAAATTGTGTCATCCAACCCGCATAGCCGTTAGCGAACGCATGAAAGCGTTCGAACCCGCCTATTGTGCGGTCGCGATTTACCGCAGTCGGATTCCACCGCGGTCCGCAGTCGTTAGCGGGACACTGCACCGACGTTTCGCCGCGGATAAACAAACAATCGACTTCAATTCCATCAAGCACGCAGTTTGACCGTCCACCGTTGGCTCCTAATATTCCCTGTACAGTTTTGCCGCCAGAGCTTTCCGGAACTAGACCATCCGGGTCAGCGCTTCCATCAGGTGGAAACGGATCAGAGTCGCCAACATTCGCGCCGCCGGGATCGAGCGTCGTCTGAGTCCAGGAGCTGCCGTCCGATAACGTACTCAGAAGGTCACCAGTGACCGGATCGAAATTGTGCCAAATACCACCCAGAGGTCCAGTTGCAACTACTTGCCCGATGCGCTCCGCGGCAGCAAAGACATGTGTCGTGGACCATGTTGCGGTCGCGTCGTATTCGGAAATGGTCTTTCCGCCAAGTACGGTAGACCGCAGCAAAAATGTTCTTCCTCCATGAGTGGCCGAGAAGTTAGTGTTCACATACATGTGACGTAAGACGGAATAATCGACTACTTGCCCGTCTGCGTCATGCTTTCGTGTATTCACGAAGTCATTAGTGATCGTATAGCCGGTTCCTTCTTCGATTAAGAAGTACGATCTTTTCTGAGTGCTGCCAATCTCGCGACCTGCTGCATCAATGCTGAAACGACCTGGCTCAAAAGGAGAGAGAGTACCAGTTTCATTACGCGAGAGTACATTGCCTTCGGCATCGTAGGACCAGCCGGAAACGCGGTTATTTGCGTCGAAGCTTAAGAAGACGTCCGCGCCACGCGTCCAAAAGCGGCTATCAACATCGGACTGGTTGTTCCAATGATCGTACGTGTAGTTATGAAGATACGGGCCATCAGGCGTGCCACCGCTTGTGTTGTTGGCATAGTTTCGCGCCTCCACCCCTGAGTAAGCCGTCTGTAGCCGGTGAGCGGCATCGTAACTGTATGCGCGGTCTTTGATCGGATTCCCGTTTTGCGCCAGCTTAATCATGCCATCCGGGTGGTATGCGTATGATGCATTTACCCAGTTGGTGACAGTATAAGATTTGACTAAACCTCGGTTGTTGTAGTCGAAGCTTTGCGTCGTGGCGCCCTGGAACCTGGACTTCAACTGCCCTCCGGCTCGGTAATGGATCTGTGACGCAAATTGGGTTTGCGCTCCTTGACGTCCAACGGCGTTCACTGCCGTAACTCGTCCAGTTCTGTCGAGCGTCTGTGTGAAACTCGTATCCGCACGTTCGTCTGTAACTTTTTTCAACACGCCACCGATGCTGTATTCATAGCTGAGCCGGAATGTACCCGCGCTTGGCAATCCCGCAAACGTTCGCTCCTCCCAATCCATGCGTGAGAGTTGATCGTAATGGTAAATCACGGCACCGGATCCGTCTGACATAGATTTGCGATTCCCTACAGCGTCGTAAGTAAACGCAGCGCTCGTTGTGGCCGCAACGTTAGCACCGGCCGGAACATTGCTGGCATCGTAGGCAATAGCCGTAACCAGATGTCTGTCGTTGTAGCTGAAATTCGTGATAACACCACGAGCATCAACAATGCTTTGAATGGTGTCATCGCCGTTGTAATTCCAGGTTGTGTGGTCGGAAGAAGCGCTGTTGTTTGGATCGACCTTTTGCTCGGGAATGTGTTGGGTCTTCAAGCGTCCGAAACCGTCATAGGTCATGGTCGTATCCTTAAAGTTCGTGCTTGAAGTTGTTCCAGCAAACTCCCTGATCAGCGTTACCTCATCACGCGCGTTGTAGGTGGTGGCAGTCGTAGTGTAAACGCTTCCATCCGTACCGTTAGGTCCGGAGCCGTCCCAGTTTAGAACTTCACTCTTGACGACGCGCCCGAGTACGTCCGTATAGATCTTCCGCTGTCGTTTTTTCGTATCAGATCCGACTTTCGTTCCCTCATCTGTTAGCGTTACAACTTCGCCTCCCGCGCAGCCACAGCCTGTGTACGAAGCCGTTACAGTGGTGGTCTCCGCAGGATTGCTTGTTACGCTGGGGTTCGTTGTTACGAGGGGTCGACCTTTCCAGTCATACGTTCGCTCCGAGTAGATCCAACCAGCTGCCCCATCGTCGCCGGCGGCATTCCATTGAAAAGGTGTTCCGCTAGCGCTCGTCTCGGTTGGGTTAGAAGTCTTGAAAACGCGGCCCATAATGTCATAGACAATACGTTGTCCACTGTAACCTCCGGTGCTTCCAGGATGGTCAGTAGCTGTCGCGATCACCCTTCCAGCGCCATCAGTAATCCTGAACGAAGGCGATTCGCCAAGTCCGTCCTGAATCGTGGTGTGCGTTTCAATCTTCAACTGGCTTCCGACGTAAACAAATCGCGTGTAGGCATTGTTCACCAGGTTCGTGACCTGCTGGAGACGACCGATACTGTCGAAGGTAAACGTCCTTTCGGGTCCCGGATTATTAGTTGTGTTGTTGGGTTGCGGGGTCCGTGTGTACGTCACCGCCCCGAAGTCGAAGTTGTATTTCGATGTGGATGTGTAATCGTCCGCGTCGGTCACCGTCGTTGGGTAAGCCAGTGTGCCACGTGCGTCGTTGCCATCCGAGAACGAGTCGGCGTAGGAGATCTGCACTTCGTGATCGGAAGCGTCTTTGGCCGATACCACAGCTCCAGCAGTATTGTATTTGGTGCTCGTCGTAGTGACCTGGGTCAGGTTATCGACGTTATAACGCTTCACGCTTGAGAGATTTCCGCGTCCGATGACGTCAGTCGGGTTGGTATGTTGCGTTGGCGCGTCACTGCCCTGAATTGAACCGCTTTCATCATAGGAAAATTCTACTCTTGACATGAGAGTGCCTGACACGGGTCCGCTGTAAAGCAACTTCTCACTTGGTAGTCCAAGGATTCTCCGGTCGGTGTAACTCGCGTTCGTGTTGTAGTTGGTCCGTGTGGTGCGCAGAATCGTGTCCGCATCCGCCGCGTACTCCTTAAAATCCCGCGGCAGCCAGCAGCTTGTGCCATTTGTGAATGTGAACTGCTGATAATCGATCTGGGTGCGCGCGCGATTGCCCGAGGGCTCGTAAACATTTGTTTCGATCACACGTGGATTCAGCGGATAGTCAACCGTAGTGTTGTCCTGTGTCCAGGTCGTTTTGACTTTCCGTTGCCAGTTGCCCCCCGTTGACGTTTCCGTTAACGCGGCCAGACCACGACTCCACTTCGGAGTACCACTCGCGTCCACAAAATAGATCTTGTTTACGGTGCCGTCAGGCAGGGTTAGGTCCGTGCGCTTGCCGGTTGTGGATTGCGAATCACCGGGCATGGTCCAGGTGTCAGGCACTGGTCCAGAAAAACTTGTAACCGCTTCTTCGTTGCTTGCGATCGCGCCTTCGGTATCGCCCTTCCAGTACTTGACCCAATCGCGTCGCTCAGTGAAACGCGGGCAATCATTTTGTGCACTGGTTGCTTGCAACGGTGAGCCAGGTAAATTGTAGGCGCGGTAGTGCAAGACGTGATTGACGTTGTCGGAAGCAATGTAAGCCACTTTCCAAACCTGTCCCCAGCTCGTGTAACTGAAGTCAAAATGCGAATCGTCTGGCAGCGTTACCTTCGACAGTGTCTTGATGGTGGTGTTATTGGCGGGACCTGAAACACTCAAACCATTGAAGTTAGTTTGGATGGTTGTGTCGGTGTACGTGAATTCAGCCCATGGGTGTTCCGCCTCATTCGGCTGTCCCTGGTTCCAGGTCTGCGTGATTGAAGTCAGCAGACCGGCTCCGTCGTAGTTGAATTTGAGCTGCCTTCCCAACGTGTCGATCACCTTGTCGACCCGGCCTGAGACGTAATCAATGGTTATGTAATTACCGTTGCGATCCTTAATCTTGGTGCAGTTGAGTTGATTGCCCATCAACGCATAGCTCAACTGCGTGCCGTCGGTCGTCCGCAACGTCATGTCGATGGTATCCAGCAACAGGTGCGACGAGTCAGCTGCCTCAAAGAGCACCGAGGTGCCAACCTGGCGCAACTCCGTGCGACTGCCATCGGGACTAATCAACAGATATCCATACTTGCCCGTCTCGTTGTTGTAATGAAGCTGCTGAATGACTGGAAAGCCGAGGCGAAAGCCTGGACCAGGGAAACCATTGTCGGCGTTAAACGAGATTGAGCTGCCGCTCTTGGTCCAAACAAGCGAGTTGTAAGAAAGCGCCAAATTCAAATCCAAACCGGCACGGCCCGGGAGGCTTACCAGCGGCACGTTCCAATTGAAGTTCTGTGATAACGGATTCTCGCCGCCGCCGCCGGTTGCATTCAATGGGTCAAGCCGCGCAATCGGTTGGCAACTGCTGGCTTGTGGTCCCCACGCCTCAACCTCCGTGATGCGGCTGTAGGCATCAGGAGAACTACTCGTGAGCACCCGGATCTTCGTGGTGGTAATGGCGGTGAAAGTGAACTTCTTCCAAACTTTATTACTCCCCGTCACAGTACCGCCAGGCACGGTGGTCCATGCACTGTCGTTCCAGTACTGGACGGAATACCCAGTCAAGCCATATAGCGTAAACGTCATCGATTCAGTCGGTTCAGCAGGGGTTGCAGGGTTGTCCTGAAGCGTGGCGACGTTGATTTCATCGATAGTCTTACTGCCATTGAAATCGATCTGGAGCCAATCCGGCTGTGTGCTGGCAGTGGCATCGTTCCAGCCGCCACCGTTATTCCAGTTCAGACCGCGTCGATCGCCATTGATGGTGCTGAACGCCGGATAATTCGCGCTGTATTGAGAGGAAGCGCTGGCAAGACCCCCGAGCGCGAAATTTGTTCGTGCCGGTGCAGCTTCATTGCCCCACGCTTCAACTTCCGTGATGCGGCTGTAGGCATCAGCAGAACTACTAGTGAGGACCCGAATCTTCGTAGTAGTAATAGCCGTGAAAGTGAACTTCTTCCAAACTTTGTTGTTGCCGCTCACAGTGCCGCCAGTCAGAGTCACCCATGCACTGTCGTTCCAGTACTGAACGGAATATCCAGTCAAGCCATATAGCGTAAACGTCATCGATTCGGTCGGTTCAGCAGGTGTAGCCGGATTGTCCTGAAGTGTAATGACGTTGATTTCATCGATAGTCTTGCTGCCGTTGAAATCGATCTGAAGCCAGTCCGGATGTATGTTGATGGTGCCATCGTTCCAGCCACCTCCGTTGTTCCAGTTCAGACCGCGTCGGTCGCCATTGATGGTGCTATACACCGGATAATTTGTACTGAATTGAGAGGAAGCGCTGGCTGTAGCGCCATTCGCGCTAAGCGCAACATTAGTCCGCTCGGTGCAAGCGAATCCCTCAGCGGAACCAACAAAGAAGAATGGCAGGAGAAATGCAGAGAACTTAAGGAGGAGTTACCTGAGGGATTCACGGGAGTGACCTTTCAGTCTCTGGAGCGCTGGATCTGGGTAAGTCCCCGAACCTGGTATTCGCGCGAGGACTTGAATTTAGGGGAGATTCACTGCGTCGGAGGGCGGCATGATAGTAGCGACTTCGAACTGTGTCAACGAAATCCCACCTCCGAGATCCACTACCGCCGTATAGGTGTCCGGTTTTCTCTGTCATGCTGACGATGTAATTCAATATGACTGGTCCAATCGAACCGAATAAGTACATTTCTTTTCAATCACTTACAAGCATCAAAATTTAACAAAAGGGCAACCGAAGGAGTACTTGATCCATCTCAGTGGCGGTCGTGATTACGACCTCCCCGAACAAGTTTTTGAACGTAGCGCAGCTCCCTAAGGTGAGGTCTGCCCGGTAGAAAGTCAGGTGCCTTTATGGTCCCCGTTAGCATGGAGATAATGACGAATGAAGTTGCCCCAAAAGTTTCCCCTGTTTCGCACTGTGAAGTATCCGACCTTTGCGCTCGTTTCGCTTTTCATCTTTACCAACGTCACAGGTGTTCTATTCAGTCGCGTCCTCGCGCCTGAGGCAGTTGCACACCCGGCGATGAAACAGATTGCCGGCGACATTCCCACATCCGGAAGTGAAAGTATCGATCGTTTGATCTTCGACGCCGGTGCGCGCGAAGGCGTAGACCCGCGCTTTATCCACGCGGTGATCTGGCAGGAATCGAAGTACAAGACTGACGCTGAGTCCCATGCAGGAGCGGTTGGCTTGATGCAGTTGATGCCCGCTGCGGCGGAACGCTTTGGTTGCGCGGATCGCAACGATCCAGCCTCAAATATTGCTGCCGGTACGAAGTACCTGAGCTGGCTGCTTAAAAGATTCGACGGCAACGTTGAGTTGGCTTTGGCTGGCTACAACGCCGGCGAAGGTTCCGTCGACAAGTACGACGGAATACCGCCGTACAAAGAGACCAAGAAGTACGTGAAGATCATCTCCGAGCGTTATGGAAAGACGTATCACCCAGTGCTTCCTCCGCCAGAAGCAGCGGAGGCCTTTAACCTCTACTCCGAATCCGAAGTCGCGATGAGCGAGTAATTACCCCCTCCAATCCGTGTTATCTGAAGCCCAGATAACACGGATCCGCCTTGACACTACGCCCCGCCTTTTGGCTGAATGCATCCGGTCTTTCCCTAAAAACCTGCGCAGAAAACAGAGGAATCCGTTTTATGAGCACATCGAGAGATGCGGCGGTACGTCCAACGGCCGCTGAAGATCGCAGCTTCTTTGGCCATCCACGCGGGTTATCGACGCTGTTCTTCACCGAGATGTGGGAACGCTTCTCGTTCTACGGGATCCGCCCGCTGCTGGTCCTGTTTATGGCCGCGGCTCTCAGTGATGGCGGGTTTGGTATCGAACGGACGCAGGCGAGTGCCATCGTCGGTATCTATGCGGCAAGCGTCTACCTGGCGTCTTTGCCCGGCGGCTGGGTGGCCGACAGGTTGTTGGGCCTGCGCCGCGCCATCATGGTGGGCGCCGTTTTGATCTCGCTGGGCCATATCTCGATCGGACTCTCTTCTTTCGCGCAGTCGAGAGTGCCGTTCTTCCTGGGATTGATATTTATCGTTCTCGGCACGGGCCTGCTCAAACCCAACATCTCGGCCATCGTCGGCGATCTGTATCCCGAGGGTGGTGCGCGACGCGACGCCGGCTTCTCGATCTTCTACATGGGAATCAACACCGGCGCTACCTTAGGTCAGATTGCGACCGGCATCCTTGGTGAGAAATTCGGATGGCACTGGGGCTTTGGAATTGCCGGCGTGGGGATGTTGCTTGGATTGACGTGGTTCGCTTTGAGCGCCCGCAGGACGCTCGGGAATCTCGGAACGACAATCGCACGCCATCCGGATCCGGTGAAGCAGGCGCGCGCTGAAACGAGGATGAAGCTGGGATTGGCGATTGGTCTTGGCGTGCTTGCGCTTGTGGTCGTACTGGCTGCGACCGGAGTCATCACTATCGATCCACAAGTCGTGGGTCAATACATGACGTACGTGCTTGTGGGAACGGCAGCCGCGTACTTCACCTACGTTCTCGCATTTGGCGGGCTGACAAAGGAAGAGAAAAAACGAATCGTCGTAATCGCGATCTTGTTTGTGTTCGCTGCTATCTTTTGGTCGGCATTTGAACAGGCGCCCACTTCATTGAACCTCTTTGCGAAGGACTTTACGGATCGCGTTGTTTTCGGTTGGGAGATTCCGGCAACCTGGTTTCAATCGGCCAATTCCTTTTTCATCATCTTGCTTGCGCCTGTCTTCGCGTCAATCTGGTTAGCGCTGGGAAAACGCGGCAAGAATCCCACGAGTCCGGCGAAGTTTGCATTAGGGTTGCTGTTTGCGGCGATTGGCTTCGCAGTGATGATTCTGGCGGCGAACCTGGTAGTCGGCAGCGGCGGCGGGGTGAGGGTTTCGCCGCTGTGGTTAGTCGTCAGCTACTTCTTTCAGACAGTCGGCGAGCTGTGTTTGAGTCCGGTGGGCCTGTCGTCGATGACTAAGCTTTCGCCACGGAAGTATGTCGGTCAGATGATGGGGATCTGGTTCCTGGCCAGCTCGGTTGGGAACCTGATCGCGGGCCTGGTTGGCGGCCAAGTCGATCCGGAAAAGCTGGACCAGATGCCGAAACTGTTCATTGGAACGACGCTCGCGCTGGTCGCAGCGGCCCTCCTTCTCGGACTGATGGTGCCATTCATCAAGAAGTTGATTCCGAATGAAGACAAACTCGTAGGAGATTAAACGTTGCTCAATCGTTTCTGCGTTGCGCTGGCGTTTGTGCTGGCGCTCACTCTTTCCGCCCACGCCCAACAAAAACTTCTTACGATCGACGACATTTTCGATCCCGCGAAGCGAGTCAACTTCAACGGGACCACGCCGACGGTTCGCTGGCTCAAAGACGGCAATCACTATCTCGTCACCAACGAAGCATCGCGACGCGACGTGCCGCGGTTGCAAAAAGTGAACGCAGCCACGGGACAAGCGACCCCCTTTTTCGACGCGGCAAAAATGCAAGCTGCGTTTGCGGCATTGCCGGGTGTTAGTGAAGCAGACGCACGTCAACTTGCCGGGCGAGGGAATTACGACCTGAATCCAGCAGAAACCGCAGTGCTAATCAACTGGGCCAACGATCTTTTTTATTACGAGTTTGGCAGCGATCGCGCGATTCGACTCACGAGCAATCCTGAACCGGAAGTTGGCGAAGGTTTCAGTCCGGATGGACGTATGGTCAGCTTTGTTCGCGAAAACAATCTTTACGTCGAAGACCTGACCATGCAGCGTCGTGAACGCGCGCTAACGCGCGACGGCAGCGCGAAGATTTTGAACGGGCGTCTGGATTGGGTTTACCAGGAAGAGTTGTATGGACGCGGAAACTTCGGCGCGTACTGGTGGAGCCCTGATTCAAAGACGATCGCTTTTTTGCGATTTGACGAGACGCCGGTGCCGGAGTTTACGGTCGTGGACCACATTCCGCTTTACCAGAACGTCGAGGTCACGCCGTATCCGAAGGCTGGTGCTCCGAATCCGATCGTCAAGCTGGGTGTGGTGAACGCTGCCGGAGGGGAGATTCGCTGGGTCGACACGTTCAAGTATCAGCCAGCTGATTTTTTGATCTCGCGTGTAACGTGGACGCCTGACAGCAAGAATGTCGTGTTCCAGGCGCAGAATCGCGAGCAGACGTTTTTGGACGTCAACTTCGCCGATGCGCGAGACGGAAAGTCAAAGACGATTATTCATGAGAGCTCGAAAGCGTGGGTGGGGATCAATGAACAACCAATCTGGTTGAAAGACGGATCCTTTTTGTGGGCCAGCGAGCGCAACGGCTGGGAGCATCTTTACCACTATTCTGCTGATGGAAAGTTGTTGAAGCAGGTTACTGACGGCAAGTGGGAAGTGAGAACGATTGAAGGTGTCGACGAACAGAACGGATTCATCTATTTCACGGGGACGAAGGACAGTCATATTGCGCCGAGCGGTTACCGGATCAAGCTCGACGGTTCAGGTCTTACGCGCCTGACGACAAGCGAGGGAACGCATCGGATGGATGTGAGTCCCACATTCAACTATTTCATCAACGTCTGGAGTGATCTAAACACGCCTTCGCAGATTCGGTTGTATGACGCCTCGGGGAAGCTCGTTCGAGTGATTGTCGAGAACAAGGTTGACGCGCTGAAACAGTACAAGCTCGGGACCGCGGATTTGCTTCAGGTGAAAACACGCGATGGCTTTGTGATGGAAGCGATGATGATCAAGCCGCCTGACTTCGATCCGTCGAAGAAGTATCCGGTGATGAGTTTTACCTACGGTGGACCACACGCGCCGCAAGTCAGAAACGCGTGGGGTTCGACGACCTACATGTGGCATCAACTGCTCGCGCAAAAGGGTTACATCATCTGGGTCTGCGACAACCGCACTGCGAGTGGTAAGGGGCTCGAATCAACATGGCCCGTTTACAAGAATTTTGGCGAGCTGGAGTTGCGCGATATCGAGGATGGCCTCGCATGGTTGAAAACGCAGTCGTACGTTGATGGTTCGCGCATCGGGATCTGGGGATGGAGTTATGGCGGGTTCATGACCAGCTACGCACTGACGCACAGCCAGTCGTTCAAGATCGGAATCGCCGGCGGCAGCGTAACTGATTGGCGCGATTACGACAGCATCTACACCGAACGTTACATGGGGACGCCGCAAAACAACCCGGAAGGCTACAAGAAAAGTTCGCCGGTCCACGCAGCAAAAAATCTGCACGGCAAGCTTTTACTAATCCACGGCGCGATCGACGACAACGTGCACATGCAGAACACGATGCAGTTCGTCTACGAGTTACAAAAGGCCGGTAAGCAGTTCGAGCTGATGCTCTACCCAAAACAGCGCCACGGCGTCAACGACCCCCTACAGCTCAAGCACATGCGCCAAATGATGACCGACTTCATCCTCAAAAACCTGTAGTACTGAGGTCAAGAAGATCGTCTCCCGCAAAGACGCAAAGGCGCAAAGCGCTGCCGCGTTTTTAAAGGATTTCTTTGCGCCTTGGCGCCTTTGCGGGAGACATAAGTCAGAAAAGAGGACTTTTCGTGCAAGCCTCTCTGAAAACATCCACCGACAAACAACCTTCGACACTTATGGGTGGCACGGGCATTGCCAACGGGAGGACGTAGGCCAGCGTGCGGCCGCGTCCTCGACTGCACCTCTCTTGCCTCCAAGGAGGTCCTTGATGTCCACACCTCTCGCATCAGTAGCTCAAGTCACCCACATCGCCACCGAACCGGAACCGCAGTTACCACTCCTCTGCAACGAGGTCCAATTCGATACTCAAACCGAAGTCCAACGAGCCGTACAGGCCAACCTACAAAACGAGATTGACACCGTAATAAGCCTCATCGAAAACCCTCAGTTACGCGAGGTCGCACAAACAATCCTCTCCGAACTGGTCCGCTTTTTCGACTGGCTCGACCGCATCGAAAACAACCTTCACAAACTCGACACCCTACTCGAAAGCCTCTCGCTTCTCGAAGTCCTCGAGTTCGAAGTACGCTCGCTAATTGATTACATCGAGAATAAGGGGATGAAGGCCGCGGCAGCCGCCGGACACGATCGCCTCAACGACGTGCTGGACGGCATTTCCTACGGAATTACCCACGATTTACGCAGGGTTTTCGAGCGAGAACTGGTCCGCGGCGTCACCGAACAATCGACTCCCATCGTCTACGGCAAGATCCTTCACGCTCACGGCCTGTTAACGAACTGCGCCCAGCAATCGACCATCACGTTGCTCGCGGTCTTCAAACCAATTGACGCATCAGTGCTCTTTAACGACATCGAGCAGCGCTTGCAACAGTCGCTCGTACTCTGCAAAGACCTGTCATCGCTGATGCGTTTTGTGCGTCTTTCTCAGGCAAACTCAGACCCGGACGTACTTCGCACCGTCGCGGCGCGGATACTCGAGTTTCGCGACGGGAGCATGCAGTACCTGATGTACAAAGACTGGCGCGGCTATGAGACTCTGGCGCTGGAAGTGATCTCGGCAATCGAGAACAACCTCGACGCCAAACCTTTGCTGCACAAGTTCATCTGCTTCCTGGAATTACTTTACGGCCACGTGAAGATGCGCGCTGTATTGGCTGAGAATTTCCCGTACTCCGGAGGAGAAGACGACTCTCAACCCGACGCCCAGTTCTGATCCGACACGCTTAGGTGCCGCAAACTGTTAATCGCCGGTAACATAAATTGTTACTCGGGGTGCTTCACTCATGAACGGAGCAGTTCCCGCAAAGACGCAAAGGCGCAAAGAAGATAAACCCAACTAACAAAGGATGTTCTTTGCGCCTTTGCGTCTTTGCGGGGAACTTCTTCATCGGCTGAGAGACACCAAAGGCGCAAACTTCATCGGCGGTGCGGCGGTCCTTGTAACCGTCACTTTCTGACCGCGCATGAACTCCATCATGCCGTCCTTGATCTTAGGCGAGGAGAGAAACAGCGGATCACTATGAACCGCTCCGTCGATGATCAAGTGCGTACCGTTGGTGAAACCCTTCAGGTATTCCTCGGCGTTACTCACGGGTGTGCGGGCGTCCAACGTTCCGCTGATAAACAGCACCGGCACGTTTGACTTCAAAGGTGAACGAAACTCATCACCAAGATCGGGCGCGTTCCACTCCTCACAGACTCCCGGGAAGGGAAAGTTCGACAGATCCTCGAGCAAAGTATCTTTCGCTTCGCGAGCGATGAGTTCGCGTCGTGCGGCGGTTTGCCCTGAAGCGCAGTCCATCATAAAGGTCATCGCAGAAGGGATTCCCTGGCGCGAGATGTTCAACCACACCTGGGCCAGATTCGTGAAATCACCTTTCGAGGCTCGATAAAAGAATGCCGGAAAGTTTGCCGTTATCGTCGTGCCGATATTGTTGGCGACGATGTATTGCATCACGAACTTATTGACGATGACGCGCACCTTTTGTTGCGTGCGACGGTCAGTGATCTCGACTGTTTGCGGTTGCGCGTCCAGTTGATCAAATACCGATTTCATCAGACCTAAAAGATCCGGGATCTCTTTTCCGATCTGCGGGTCGGCCTTGACGAGGGCGGCGAGATCTTCCAGGTGCCGTTGAATGTTGGCGGGCAACTTGTACGTGTGGTCCGGCCCTTCGATGCCGGCGAGTATCGCGCGGCTGATACTTTGCGGGTGACGTCGAAGGGCAGCGAATGTGAGATGAGTACCGTAACTGATCCCCCACAGACTTATCTTCGGAACTCTGAGTGCTTTTCTGAGGTCCTCGAGATCGTCGGCGCTTTCGTTGCTGTTGTAACCAGTCAGGTCGACTCGCTGGACGTCGCGCCAGTACTCCGCGCAAGCTTTCGCATTCGCGCGTAGTTCTTTGATAGCTAATTCCCGTGAAGGTGCAACATCGAGTGGGAGCGCCATTCGTTCGTAGCACCCGAGATTGGGTTTCGAGTAACCGGTGCCTCTCTGGTCAAACGCTATCACGTCTGCGATCTCTCGAAACGCCATGAACAACGGGAAGCGCGAGCCGCGCGCTGCGTCGATTCCGGATCCTCCTGGTCCACCCGCGAGATAGACGATCGGCGGGCCGGGATTCGGTGCAGTGCTCTTGAAGCGCACAAAGGCCAACTCGATCAAGCTGCTCTGCGGGTCGCCTCGCTTTTCGGGAACGAGAAGCGTTCCAAATTCCGCGGCTGTCTTCTCACCTTTAATGTTTTCGAAGGCGTGCGGCTTGAGTTTCAAGGTGCCCGCTTTTTGTTGGGCCACGACGGATACATGGAAAAGCAATACCACGATAAAAAGGACACACTTCGAGCCTGACATACGCATGCCTCCTTCAGATAAAGACTTAAGTTTCTAATTAATCTCGTCGATCGCCCAACGGGCTTTTGCGCGCACGCCGGCGTCAGCATCGTCTAGAGCTCGTTCGAGAGAAAGAAGCGCCGCGACACTTCTAATCTCGCCTAGAGCTTCGGCCGCAGCGACACGCACTTCGACGCGAGCATCGCGGAGCAGTAGGTCACATAGCGCCGGCACTGCTCGTGCCTCTTTCATTTCGTTCAATGCCCATGCTGCCACACGGCGCACACGCCAGTCTGAGTCACCCAAGGTCGCGGTCAAGGTGGGACTAGCGAGTCGATCTCGCACTTCGCCAAGTGCACGCGCGGCAGCCATACGCACCCAGGGATCGGAGTCGCTAAGTAAATTGATGAGTTGCGGCACTGCTGGCGCACGATCGCCGGGAATCATGTTCGTTAATTCGCCGACGGCCCAGGCCGCGTTCCGGCGTGTCGCCGCATTGGAATTACTCAGTTGATTCATGAGTGGTATGAAAGCGTTACGGCCCAGCGACGCCAGTGCGAGTGCCGCCTGCTCGCCAGGTGAAGGATGTTTGAACGTATCGAGTGCTGGCGTCCAGTTGCCGGTGGTGTAGCAGGCAATTGGCTCGACTTGTCGATCGTCACCCAGCATCGCAACGAGGGAAGGGATTGCTTCGACATCGCGCTTTCTTCCGGCGTCGCATGCAGCTTGAGCGCGTTCCTGCGCAGTCGTCGATTCGCGCTGGCTTGCGACTGGAGCTGGATCCTGTTTGCGAGCGACACTCATCGTCATTGGTTCCTGCGATGGGATGACAGTTGCTGCCGGTGTCGGCGCCAATCTCGGTAATTCGAGCGGTGTGCGTAGCGAGAAGCCAAACGCCGATCCCAAAACCGACGACACGCAAATTGCAATTAAGACAACGGCGGTAATGACTCGCCCAGACCATTTGTTGGCAGAAAATTGTTTATGCATCAGTAAACGGATTCTCTCCTCGAGCATGCGCCCGTCAAAAACACTCAACATCATGGTCCTCCTTGCGGGAAGTATTGAAAGATCAGCCGCTCGCAACAGCGATCGCGCGTATGTCTCCGGTCGCAATACCTGTTGCGTCACTAACTCATCACACGCGAGCTCCCGCTCGCGCTCGATTTGGCGTTTGATGAGAAAAGTAAGCGGGTGAAAAGAGATTGGCTGTGAAACCAGTTCGCACACCAGCTTCGTCAGAAAATCTTTGCGCCGCACGTGGGCCATCTCGTGTCCAATTACCGAAATAAGTGTTTCCTGATCGACGTCACCGCAGAATGAGTCTGGCAGCACGATCAGCGGACGTCTGATTCCCACCGTGCAGGGAACGCGGGCCGTAGCCGATCGTCCGAGTCGAACTCGTTCGATACCGAAAGCCGTCTTACAGCGCTTCAGCGCGATCTCAATTGGCGCGGTAAGCCCGGTGAAAGTTACTGAGCGCCGCAGTTTTTCCTTCGTGCGCCACAGTCGCACGAACCTCAACGTGCACAATCCGAGAAATATGAAATATGCGGCCGCGACTAGCTGCATGTTTTGAGGTTTCGTGTTGATCACTACTCGCGAACTTCGTCGCTTAGTGTGGTCAACCAGCGGTTCATCATTGGTCGTTGTGTTCGGCGGTTGAGATGCGGAGTAGGGACCCGGATTTAAGGTCAACGCTGGAACTACCTGAGTCGCAGTGATCACCGGGGCGCTCAGACACAAGAACAGCGCGGTGATCCACACCGCGTGCCGATAGTGCGCGGAGCAATTTTTCAGCAGATAAGTTCCAACCGCGGCGAGCACCCAGATCGCCGTGATCTGCCAGGCTGAATTCACCAGAAAGTTCAGTATGAATTCGTTATCCATTTGCTTCTTCCTTGTCCAGTAGCTCGTGCAGCGCCTTCAGCCGTTCTGGCGTCAGATGTTTTTCCTGAAGCAGGCTCACAACCAGCCCTTCAGCGGAGCCGCCAAAAACACGATCGACAAACTCACGCAAGGCTTGTCCGGTGAACTTGTTTCGACTCACAGCCGCGCGATAGACATACGCCTTGTCCTTGAGCACTCGCTTTACGCGTTTCTTGCGGTGCAAAACCGTCAGCATCGTCTGCACGGTCGTATACGCAAGTTCCCGCTTCAGTTCTTTCTGAACGGTCTGAACGTTGGCGGGGCCTTTGTCCCACAAGACCTGCATGATCTCGAGTTCCAACGGCGTCATCTGATCGCTTTTCTGTCGTGGCATCGCGTTTACCTACTAAGACTTTAGTTGGATATACCGCAATCGTGCACCGGCTGTCAACTAAAACTTTAGTTGGTGAAGCGTCCAG
>Ga0209486_10000521_pt1 | contig 17188 bp, 15 predicted proteins | sample NCCompost_FD_187518 | JGI IMG/M metagenome (GOLD analysis project Ga0209486, IMG submission 187518) | Agricultural soil microbial communities from Utah to study Nitrogen management - NC Compost (SPAdes) (version 2) | ecosystem: Environmental > Terrestrial > Soil > Agricultural land | place...
GTTCGCCGTACACCGGACGCTGCCCCGCCTTCGCGCTCCGCGCTTCGGCGAGGCAGGCACGTAGCCCAGGGCCGGCCGCCGCTATGGGCGCGGCAGCCGGCTCGTCACGCCGTTCGTCGTCATCACCCGAACGTCAGTGGGTTGAAATCGTTCCTTCGAGTGTGCCCTGGGTCGTGCCCGCGACGCGATCGAACAGCCGGTGGACCGTGAAGCTGCCGCTGGCGTCGGCAAAGCGGCCCGTTCCGCCCGTCACGGTCGCGGTCTCGACGATGGTCACCAGCGACCCGGCCACCTGCGCCTGCCCCAAGAAACTGGCGGTCAGCGTGTCGCCGTTTGCCGCCGTGAGGGTCATGGTGCCCGTGGCGCTGGAGGTCGCGAAATTGACGACGTGCGGGATTTCGATCGTGAATCGCCCGAGATGAGTGGCCTGGCCCGTCGCCGAGACGTTCACCTGGGCAAACGGCGGATCCAGCGGGGTGACGGTGACGGTTCCGTCGAACTGACCCTTCAATGGCACGTCCGCGACAAGCTGGGTGGACGACCCGGTGAGTGAACGACCGGGGGCCGACGTCGGACTGGTCGGCGAAACCGATTGACTGCAACCGGCGCACAGTGCGCAAATGACGACTCCGGCGGCGAGATAGAACCTTTTCATGAGTGACCTCCTGGGCCGATTAGCGGCCACTCCTCTCGGCGCAATCGGTCGCCAAAACGGCTCACCGGCGCCGTCCGACGTCACCGGGCTGCTGCGTCAATGGAGTGACGGCGATCGAGAAGCGCTGGATCGCCTGGTGCCGCTCATGTACGACGAGCTGCGCCGCGTGGCCCATGGACGGCTCCGCCGCGAGGCCGCCCGTCCGTCGCTGAACACCACGGCGCTGGTCCACGACGCGTACCTGAAGCTCGTGGACGTACGACGGGTGCGGTTCGAAGACCGCACGCATTTTCTGGCGATGGCCTCGCGGGTGATGCGGCGCCTCCTTGTCGATCAGGCACGAGCGCGGCGTGCGGCGAAGCGCGGCGGCGACGTGCCTCCGGTCGAGGTCGGCGAAGCGCTCTGGGTCTCCGACGCGCAAGCCGATGCCTTTGAGGATCTGAACCAAGCGCTGGAGCGGCTCGAGGCGCTCGATCCCCGCCAAGGCCAGATTGTCGAGCAGCGCTATTTCGGCGGCCTGTCGCTCGAAGAGACCGCCGCGGTGCTCGGCGTGTCGCTCACCACCGTGAAGCGCGAACTGCGCTTCGCGCACGCGTGGCTCGCCGCGGAGTTGAGCCGCACGGTTCCTCAGGCGAGGACCACTTCGTGACGGACTGGTCCGAGCTGAAGGACGCGTTCTGGGCTCTCAGCGACCTCGACCCCGCGGAACAGTCCAGCCGTCTCGCCGCGCTGAAAACCTCCAATCCCGATCTTCATGGGCGGCTTACCGAGTTGCTGGCCGCCGAAACCCAGGGCGACCCGTTCTCGCGGCTGTTCCAAGCCGAGCCCCTGGATGCCGATCGGAGGCCCACGCGCATCGGTGGGCACGACATCGTCGGTGTCCTGGGGTCGGGCGGGATGGGCGAGGTCTATCGCGCGCACGACTCGCGGCTCCAGCGCGACGTCGCGATCAAGATCCTCCCCGTTGCCGTGGCCGGCGATCGCGAGCGGCTGATGGCGTTCGAGCGGGAAGCGCGGGTGTTGGCCTCGCTCAACCACCCGCACATCGCGCAGGTATTTGGCCTCGACGAGTCGGCTGGCGCACCGGCGCTGATCATGGAACTGGTCGAGGGCCCGACGCTGGCCGACGTGATCGGCAGGCAGCCCGAGGCTCCGGTGCCGCTGTCGCGCGTCCTCACCATCGCGCGCCAGATCGCCGACGGGCTGGACGCGGCCCATGAAAAGGGCATCGTTCATCGCGACCTGAAGCCCGCCAACATCGCGCTGACGGCGGAAGGCGAGGTGAAGATTCTCGACTTCGGGATTGCGAAACGGTTCGACGGGGTTGATTCGCTGGCCACCGGTCGCAGTGCAACTGAGGCGGGCGCGGCGATCGGCACGCCGGCGTATATGAGTCCCGAGCAGGCGCGCGGGCTGCCGACGGACAAGCGGACAGACATCTGGGCATTCGGCTGCGTGCTCTACGAGCTCCTGACCGGGCGCCGGCCGTTCGCCGGCACGACGGCCTCCGAGAGCCTCGCGGCCGTGCTCGAACAGCCTCCGGACTTCAGTCTCCTGCCTGCGAGCACGCCGACGGCGGTGCGGTCGTTGCTGGAGCACTGTCTCGAAAAAGATCCCAGGCGCCGCCAGCGCGACATCGGCGACGTCCGTCTGGTGCTCGATGACGTCTTGCGCGCGCCCGCCGATGCGCCGCGCGCGGCCGGAGACGCGGCGGCCCCGTCGGCGCCCCTCTGGCACCAGTCACGCGGTCTGGTGGGGATGGCGGCCGCCGCGATCGTGGTCGCCGCCGTCCTCGTGGTCTGGGTCGTGACCAGGGTGCCGCCGGTTGCCGAGGCTCCGGCGATCATCTCCTCGGTCGTGTTGCCCGCCGGCATGCAGCTCGCCGGCGGCATGGAAGCACGCAACGCCGAATCGCGGTTTGCCGTATCGCCCGATGGACGGCGGCTGGTGATCGTCGCCGCGGAGGGATCCGGCGCGTCGCGACTGTGGATAAGAAGTCTGGCCTCGCAAGGGTTCCAGCCCCTCCCAGACACACAGAACGCCTCGTATCCCTTCTGGTCCGCCGACTCCGAGTTCGTTGGCTTCATCGCGGGCGATCAGATCAAGAAGATCAGCGTGGCCGGCGGCACCCCGGTCACGGTGGCGAAGGGAGGATTTCGAAGCAGCGCGTGGAACGGCAGCGGTGTCATCCTGTTCGCGCCAGGGGCTTCGTCGCCGCTCTATCGCGTGCCGGACTCCGGCGGCGAACCGATCCGGGTGACCCAGCTCAACGCCGCCGACGGCGAGGTTCAGCACGCCTATCCGTCGTTCCTGCCGGACGAGCAACACTTCTTCTACCTTGGGCTGGGCACCAAGGCCGGCGGCGCGCTCGACTCGCGCGGCGTGTACATCGCATCTCTCATGGCCGGCGAGCCCGCGAAGCTTCTGCTGCCTCGAGCCACGCTTGCCCGTTATGCCAACGGACGCGTGATCTTCCTTCAGGGTGGCCGGCTCTGGGCCCAGCCCTTCGATCCCGATCGACGCGAGCTTCGCGGTGTCCCGGTGTCCCTTGCCGAACAAGTCGGTCTGTTTACGGCGGGGGCCACTGGCGTCACCGGCTCGTTCAGCGCGTCAGATGGCGGCGTCCTCGCGTATCAAACGGCGTCGCCCACGATGTCGCAGCTCACCTGGTTCGATCGGACCGGCCGCCGCATCGCCGCCCTTGGCGCGCCTGGAGACTATGACGACGTTGCGCTGTCTCCCGACGGCACGCGGCTGGCGGTGAGCCTGATGGCGCCGGAGTCCTCCATCCGCGATCTCTGGATTTACGACGGCCCATCCGGCGGCAGCGGGCAGCGCTTTACCTTCGACTCCGGCGACAAGTTCGCGCCGGTGTGGTCTCCGGATGCCACTCGCATTCTGTTCAGTGTGTTGGCGAACGGTTCGGTCCGGCTGTTCGTCAAGAACGCCGACGGCGTCGCCGGCGCGCGGCCGCTGGGTGCAGACCCGCTCGGACTGGGACGGTTCGCGACCGACTGGTCTCGCGACGGCAGGCTGGTGATGTATATCGGCGGCGGCCGCGCCATCAGCCGGAGCGACCTGTGGACCATGCCGGTCGAAGGCGAGGGGGTGGCGAGGCCACTCGTCGAGTCGGCGTTCGTCGAGACGCAGGCCCGGTTCTCTCCCGACGGTCAGTCGTTTGCCTACTCGTCGAACGAGACCGGTCGTTTCGAGGTCTACGTGGATCGATTTCCCGGCCGGGGCGCCCGGCGTCTGGTGTCGAGAGCCGGAGGCGGATGGCCGCGCTGGGCACGCAACGGACGCGCGATCTATTTTCTGTCCGCCACGAATCAGCTGATGGTGGCCGACGTCAGTCAGGAGTTGCGGGTCGGCGAGCCGCGGCCGCTGTTCGAGGTACGGATCCGGCCGTTCATCCGGCTCGATGCGTATTCGTACGACGTGTCGCCCGACGGGACCCGGTTTCTCGTCAACGTGCTGATCGCCGACGCCACGCCACCTGCCATCACGGTGGTCGCCAACTGGAACAGCCTCGTGCCCTAGCAGCTAGGCGATGCGCTGCAAGTAGGCGATCAGCACGGTCAGCGTGATCGGGCTGAGCAGCGTCGTCACACATACGACGCTCGTCACGAAGTTCGGGGCGACGTTGAACTCCAGCGCGAGGATCGTCGTGACCACGGCCGTCGGCATCGACGCCTGCAGCACGCCCGCCTGGAAAGCTGCTCCCTGCAGGCCGACCACATGCGCGATGCCGAAGGCGGCTAGCGGCGTCGCCACGAGCGAGAGCAGCGCGGCCACCGCGACCATGTCGGGCCGCTCGGGCCACGTGGTGCGTTCGAGCTGCATGCCGAGCACGAGCACCATCATGGGCAGCGCCGCGTCGCTCAGCAGCGTCATCGGGCGCGCCACCGCCTCGGGGACCTGCAGTCCGAACGCCATGACGATGGCGGCCGCCACCGCGCCGTACACCGCCGGCACGCGGGCGACGCCGGCGAGCGCCTGCGCCACCGAGCGCCGGCCGCTCGCGGCCAGCAGGATGCCGCCGGTGTAGCTGAAGATCGCGCTCGACACGAAGTAGACGCTGGCGAAAGTGAGGGCCTCGCGGCCGAAGGCGAGCAGGGCCACCGGCAGGCCGTAGTTGCCGCTGTTGGAGCACACGACCACCAGCAGAAATGCGGAGAGCGAAGCCCGGTCGAGCCGGAGCGGGATGGCCGCGAGCCGCGCCATCGCCGCCGACGAGGCCGCGACCAGCGCGTAAAAAGCCGCCATCCGGCCGAATTCGAGGCCGGTCAGCGTCGACGTGGTGAGCATCGTGAAGACGAGCGCGGGCGCCAGGGCGTGAAACGTGACCCGCGACAACGTCTGGACCTGCACTGCCAAATGGCGGGCGAGCAGGAACCCCACTCCGGCGATCACGAAAATGGGCAGGATGTCTGAGGCGAAAATCCCAAGTAAGAGCTGGCTGGTGTGTGCGGTGGCCGGCACGGACGAGAGAGATCATATTCGCGACTGATATACTTTTCAGCTGGCCTGAGGGAGATACAGGGGACTCTTGATGAAAACCGTCGACGTCGGGCAGGTGCTCGACGAGGGCCGCTGGACCGGCTATCAGAAGCTGCTCATCGTCGGCACGGCGCTCACCATCGTGCTCGACGGTGTGGACAACCAGCTGCTGCCGAATGCGGTGCCCTTCATCGCTCCCGAATGGGGCTACGAGAGCGGCGCCCCGTTCAGAAACGCGCTGGCCACCGGCCCGTTCGGGATGATGATCGGCGGACTGGCCGGCGGCGTGCTCGGCGACCGCTACGGCCGTCGCACGGCGCTGCTCGGCAGCGTCCTCGCGTTTGCCGTCCTCACGATCGCCATCGCTTTCGTCAACTCGATCTTCGCGCTTGGCGTGCTCCGATTCATCGCCGGCATCGGTCTCGGCGGCGCCATGCCCAACGCCGCGACGCTCGCGTCGGAGTACGTGCCACGGCGGCAGCGCCCCTTCGCGGTGACGCTCACCATCGTGTGCATTCCGCTCGGAGGATTTCTCGCCAGCTCGATGGCGAGCCTTGTGGCGCCCGCATACGGCTGGCGGACGCTCTTCATCGCGGGCGGCCTGGTGCCGATCGTACTGGCCGCCTTGCTCTGGAAGGTGCTGCCGGAGTCGCCGCGTTATCTGGCGAGCCGTCGCGAGCGCTGGCCCGAGCTCGTACGCATGCTGCGCCGCATGGGTCACGACGTGCCGGCCGACGCGACGTTCGTCGAAGCGCGCGCCACCGCCGAGGCGCCCCAGGCCAAGCCGTCGATCGGCGAGCTGTTCACGCCGCGCTTCGCCCGCGATACGACCGGCCTCTTCGGGTCGTTCTTCTTCTGTCTGATGGTCAACTACGTCGCCATCCAGCTCGTGCCCTCGATGCTGCGCGACGCCGGCAAGTTCACGCCCGCGGCGGCGGCGGGCGGCCTGCAGTGGGTGAACATCGGGGGCGTCGTCGGCGCGATCCTCGGTGCGCTGGTCATTCAGCGGTTCGGCTCGCGGCTGACGATGCTCGGCATGTCCGCGGCGGCGATCGTCTGCTCGATGATCATGGCGGGCATGCGGCTCGATCCCACCGATGCGATGGGGCTGATGCTGATGTTCCTCGTGACCGGCGGCCTGCTCAACGCGGTGCAGACCACGATGTACGCGCTGGCCGCGCATGTCTATCCGACTGAAATTCGCAGCACCGGCGTGGGCACGGCGGTGGCCTTCGGACGCATTGGCAACGTGCTGGCCGTGTACGTGGGCGGCTACGCGCTCGATCAAGGGGGGCCGCCCGGCTATTTCACGTGCTGGGCGATCCTGATGGCCCTCGTGTTCATCTCACTGGCCATCGTCAGGCGCCACGTGCCGCGGACGTCCAGCCTCGGCGAAGGCGCCGCGGTGGCCGCGCCGGCGTCGCATTGAGAGAGCTTTTGTAGGGGCGGGTCTTCAGACACGCCTGAATTAGTAGAGGAGTAACGAGTCGATGAGTCAGCAGAATTTGGAGCAGGTACTTCAGAAGGCCGGCAACGCGGTGGACATGTTGCGCAACTCGCAGATTGGCGCCTACGTGTACCCAGTGGTGCCGACCGAGTACGGCAACTGGCGCGACGAGCAGAGGGCGTGGCGCGAGTCGGCGGTGCTGTTCGACCAGTCGCACCACATGGCCGAGTTGCTCGTCACAGGTCCCGACGCCATGAAGATGCTGTCGTACCTGGCCTCCAACACCTTCAAGGGTTTCACGCCGAACAAGGCCAAGCAGTTCGCGCCCCTCAGCTACGACGGCTACGTGATTGGCGACGTCATCCTCTTCTACCACGCCGAAAACGAGTTCAATCTCGTCGGCCGTGCGCCGACCGTCAACTGGGTGCAGTTCCAGGCCGAAACCGGCGGCTTCAACGTGCAGGTGCGCCGCGACGACCGCTCGCCGTCGAACCCGAAGGGCGCGGCCGTCGTGCGCCACCACTATCGCTACCAGGTGCAGGGCCCCAACGCGTGGAAGCTGCTCGAAAAGCTGAACGGCGGCCCGATCCCGGACATCAAGTTCTTCAACATGGACTACATCACCATCGGCGGCCAGAAGGTGCGTGCCCTCCGGCACGGCATGGCCGGCGCACCCGGCCTCGAGATCTGGGGCCCCTACGCCGAGCGCGAGAAGGTGAAGGACGTCATCCTGGCCGCGGGTGAGGAGTTCGGGCTCGTCCAGGTCGGCGCGCGCGCGTATGCCACCAATACCCTGGAGTCGGGCTGGATCCCGTCGCCGCTGCCGGCCGTTTACAGCGGCGAGAAGATGAAGAAGTACCGCGAATGGCTGCCCGCGTCGGGCTACGAGGCGACCTGCTCGATTGCCGGGAGCTTCGTGTCGAAGAACATCGAGGACTACTACTCGACGCCCTACGAGCTCGGCTACGGCATCATGGTGAAGTTCGACCACGACTTCATCGGCCGCGAGGCGCTCGAGAAGCGCGCCAACGAGCCGCAGCGCAAGAAGGTCACCTTCGCGTGGAACGCCGAGGACGTGGCCAAGGTGATGACGTCCATGCTCGGCAAGGGCGACCACTACAAGTACATCGAGCTGCCGCTCTCGAACTACGGCTCGTCGTCGTTCGACGCCATCGTGAAGAACGGCAAGAACGTAGGCCTGTCGATGTTCAGCGGCATCAGCTACAACGAGCGGTCGATGCTGTCGCTCGGCGTCGTCGATCCCGACGTCCAGATTGGCGAGGAGCTCACGCTGGTGTGGGGCGAGGAAAACGGCGGCACGAAGAAGTCCACCGTCGAGCGCCACAAGCAGACCGAGATCCGCGTCACGGTGAGCCCGGTGCCGTACGCCGAGGTTGCCCGCACGACGTATCGCCCGAAGTAAGCCGGCTCGCTACGCTCGCCGGTGAGGCGGCTTGGGCGGGTAGGGAAGCGGGGCCCGGGTGGAAACACCCGGGCCCTTTCTTTTTGAGCCGCAGGCCCGCCCCGGGTGGTGACTGGTTCGTGATGGGTTTGGCGCAAAAGGAGGATGACAGTCGAATCCTCCTTTTGCGAAAGCGACGCCCATGACCAGACGAACTGCCCTCTCGACCTCCCTCGTGACCGCGTGTTGGCTGTGGCTGTTGGCCACTCTTGGCTTCCCGGCAAGCGCCAGCGCGCAGATCCAGACGTTTACCGACCGCGCGGCATGGGAAGCCGCCGTGGCCGCTGCCGGATCCAGTGCGCAGTTCTATGACTTCACTGGCCTTGGGCTGGTCCCTCCTCCCGACACGACCGGCGCAAACCGCGTCGACCAACTGGACACGGATTACGCCGGCCGCTTCCGGATTGTCATCGACCAATTGGCGACGAGCGCATTTTCCAATCCCGGCCTCGACCTCTTTCCGGACGCGACCTGCAGTCTGGGGACCGGCGACTGTAACGTGTTCACGTTCAACATGATCGATCCGACGTCCACACTCGTTCAGCCGAAATTCAACCGCCTGGTCATGCCGACGCCGATCGTGGCGTTTGGCGGCCATTTCATTCAGACCGGATGGACCGCCGGCGGCACCCCCGCTGCCACGGGGAATGTGACGCTGCGGTTCGGCACCGACACGGTGGTCGTCAACAATTTCCTGGACGGCACTGGCAACGGCTTCTTCGGGTTCGTTGCCGCGATCCCTGCCACGACCATCGAGTTCACGTTCGCCAAGACGGGAACGATCCAGAACGACATCTTCCAGGTCTACAACCCTGCGTTTGGGCTGGGCCCGGCGGGACCGGCCCCGGCCTACGGTGTGGTGGCTCGCGCGGCCCGCAGGGGTGAGTTCGGCCACGAGAGCGACATTCTTGGCGGCGACGTTGGGACCGGAGCCATCGTTCGATGGGTGTTCTCCACGGATGGCAGCACCGCGTCCCACGCGGTTCTCGGCACCGGCGTGTGCACGGTGCCGGGGCAGGTCACCGAGGACTGCATGCGCGCCGGCGCCTACTCCGCGGCTTTTCAGGGCCCGGCCCGCAGTATGGCGTTCCGCAGCGTGAAGTACACCGGCACGACACCGAAGAGCGGCCGCGTCAACGCCGTGCTCGACGGGAAGTTCCAGGAGGCGCCGTTCGACCTGCCGAACGGGTTTCTCACCGTTGGCGGTTCGGTCCGGCTGCTCAACGCCAACGCATTCAGCCAGCTTCTGGCAACCGCCGGCAGCCCCGCGGGCCAATTCCTGCTCGGCGGCTACTCGGTGCTCGACGGGCTCGATATCGAGGAGCGGTTCCAGCAGACACGCATTCAGTTGAGTACGAGCCTGCTCTCCTCGGGAGAAGAGCTGCTTCGCAACGCCACGTCCCCGTCCGACACGTTGATTACGCTGCCCGTCGTCACCGGGTCCTACCTGTTTCAGCCTGGCACGATCTACACCGTGATGCTGGACGCCGCGACCTCTTCGATCGCGCAGGTCTTTGGCGCCGAGACCGGCTATGGACGGGTGGACTTCCTCAGCACGCTGGCGCCGGCGCCCGTGTTCTTCACCGACGACGCGGGGAATCCGATCACCGAGTTCGAGGTCGTGGGCAGCGTGCCCACGCCGCCGCCGGGCGCCGCCACGCTGACGCTTGCTCCCCCCACTGCGACGGGCCTGCTCGATTCAGAGCACACGCTCACCGCGACGGTGACGGATGGCAGTGGCAGCCCCGTGGCGGACGCCCTGGTCAACTTCGACGTCACGAGCGGCCCCAACACCGGCGTTGGCGGCCTCTCCGCCGCGAACGCGGCGGGCCAGGCCACGTTCACCTACGCCGGCACCGGCGGCATCGGCACCGACGTGATCAAGGCCGCCGTGGGTGCGTTGGAGTCGAACACGGTGCAGCGGACCTGGACACCGCCCGGGGTCCTGGACCGCATCGCGATTGCTCCCGCCAGCGCCACCATCGCCGCGGGCGCGAGCCAGGCGTTCACCGTCGAAGCGTTCGATCGATTCGACTATACCCGCGGCGACGTCACGGCCGACACGCAGTTCGCCATCTCGCCGAGCGGGTCGTGCAACGGCGCGTCGTGCACGCCGGCTGCGGCCGGGCCCCACACGGTGACGGCGACATACCAAGGGAAGACGGCCGTCGCGAGCCTGACGGTCACCGGGACGGGGTACTCATTCACCGGCTTCTTCTCGCCAGTCGACAACTTCCCGGTCGTCAACGCTGCGAAAGCCGGGAGCAGTGTGCCGATCAAATTCAGCCTGCTGGGCAATCAGGGGCTGGACATCATGTCGCCCGGGTATCCGTTGTCCCAGCAGCTGGCATGCATGACCGGCGCTGTCGAGGATCAGATCGAGCAGCTGGCCAGCGCAGGCGCGAGCGGTCTTCACTACGATGCGCAGACCGATACGTACACCTACGTATGGAAGTCGGACAAGGCCTGGGGAGGCAAGTGCCGACAACTGGTAGTCAAACTGAAAGACGGCTCCACGCACACGGCCCTGTTCAAGTTCAATTGAGCGGCCGGCAGATCCTTAGTAGGCCGGCTCGCTACGCTCGCCGGTGAGGCGGGTTAGGGAAGCGGGGCCCGGGTGGAAACACCCGGGCCCTTTTCACGTACCTGGCGCGGGCTAGCGGGCGCTCTTCAGAAACGTCACGAGCGCTGCGTTGAACTCGGCCGCGTGGCTCACGTTGACGCCATGCGGGCCACCCGGAATCACCTTGAGCACGCTCCCTTTGACCATCGCGTGGGTGCGGGCGCCGGACCCCTCGAACGGCACGGTGGCGTCGGCGTCGCCATGCAATACCAGGGTCGGGACCCCGATGCGCGGCAGGTCGGCGCGGAAGTCGGTGGTCGCCCATGCCTTCATGCACCCGAGTGCCGCCGCCGCATCGGACTGCTTGCACAGCGTCAACGCCTCCTGGCGGTCCCGCTCGCTCACCATGAGCTTGCCGTTCGCCGAGAAGAAGTCTTTCGTGAAGCCGTCGAAGAAGGCGTCACGATCTGCGCGGAGCCCGGCCTCCAGTTCCTTGGCCTTCTCTGCGGTCAGCGGTCCCTGCGGGTTGTCATCGGTCTTCATCAGGTACGGCGGTACCGCCGCCGCGAACACCACGCTGTGAAGATTCGCCTCCCCGCGATTGCCGATGTACCGCGCCACTTCACCGCCGCCCATCGAGAAGCCGACGAGTGAGGCGTTCGTGAGTGTCATGTCGTCGATGAGCCCGGCAAGATCGTCGGCGAGGGTGTCGTAGTCGAATCCTTCCCGGGGTTTGTCGGACTGTCCAAAGCCGCGGCGATCGTAGGCGATGACGCGGAGGCCCGCCGCCGTCAGCGCCGGAATCTGCGCCTTCCAAGATTCGGCCGAAAGCGGCCAGCCGTGGATGAGGATGACAGGCCGGCCCTGACCGCCGCTGTCCTGAACGTGAAGTCGCACAGACGCCATCACTGGGCGTGTGCAAGGGGCAAGCCAGCAGAGCGCTCGGTGCGCGAAGCGGTCTGGCAGGGCGTTTGTAAGCACGACGTCCCGGAGGACCGGTGAACCACGCATCGAACCAACCGTCGCTCGTCCGCGTGCTCGGCACGCTGGCACGGCACCCGCTCGAGCAGCTCGTCCTGCGTTGGAACTGGAAGAGTGCCGTGCTGAGCTCGCTCTTCCGCTCGAGTCTTTTCTTCGCGGCAAATATTTCCGCGGGTCCCGAGGCCGCACGCGCCGCGTTCCTCACCGAGCTGGCCTATCGTGGCGTGACAGCCGGCTTCTACGGCGCACTTACGCAGGCCTTTCGCGATGCTCGGCCCGCGTGGGCGGGGATGGTGGCGGCCATGGTTCTGTTGCCGGCGGTCTCGCACCTCCTCGAGTTCGTCGTGCACTGGGTGCGCGGAACGCCGAATCTGACCGAGAGTCTCGCCTGGTCGGTTGCCTTCACCGCGCTCTCGACGAGCTTCAACCTGTTTGCCATGCGCCGGGGGGCCCTCACGGTGGGTGGGGACAGCGGCCCGCTCCTGCGCGATCTGCACCGAATGCCGGCCCTGCTGTGCGCTTTTGCGGTCGTCATCCTGCGAACAGCCGCTGGCAGTGCTGCCAGCGTGGCGCGGGCGTGTCGGCACTTTCGAACCAGCCGGCCCCGCGCGGTGGTGGCGCCGGGCCAGTCGTGCGGCAGTTAGCGGCCGTCGATCCAGGGGCGGCTGACGATCAGATCCCCACCGGCGCGTTCGATTCGCTTGATGAGACCACCGTGCGCCTCGCGGCGCGACGGATACATGACGAGCCGCACGGTCTCACCCGGTTTCAGGGTTGCCTTCGACCAGCCGCGGGCCTCGGCCCATTGAAGCGGTGGCCCCTCACCGCTCCATTCGTCCGCTGATCCATTCGAGCGCATCACGGTGAGCATGACCCAGGTGTGCGGGCTGCTCCATCTCCACTGCTTGACGGTCCCTTCCACTGCCACTTCGCGGCTGACGTCGTAGTCGGCGGAGCCGTGGTGAGCCTCCACGGCGGCGACCATCACGAGGACCACCAGCAGCGCTGACGCACGCCTCATGCGAGGGAGCGTATCAGAAGCGGGCCCGGCCTCACCGCGTTGGAGGCGCGGCCCCTAGTGGAGGTGGCTCGATGTGGATCACCACGTCGGCGAGCTGAGGAAAGCGCGCCATCAGCAGATCCTTGACGACGTGCGACCGCGCGTGGGCCTGGACCAGCGGCGTGTCGCCGTCGAGCCAGAGATGCAGATCGAGAAAGGCGTAGTCCTTGGAGCCGCGGGTGCGGATCTTCTCGCACCCCAGCACGCCGGGCACGCCGGCGATCGCTGTCCGCACGTCCTCTTCGGCGATGACGATCTGATCGCTGAGAATGCGTGAGGCCTGCTGCGCAATCTCCCAGCAGGCGTGACCGATGAACGCCGCCACGAGCAGCGCGGCCATCGGATCGAGCAGCGGATAGCCCGCCCACACGCCAAGGAGCGCGCCGATCACGGCGATCGTCGTCAGGACGTCGCTGCGGGTGTGCATCGAGTCCGCGAGCAGCAATTCGCTGTTCAGGCGCTTCCCGGCCCGCTTCTCGTACGCGACGACGAACAGGTTGATCCCCAGCGTGGCGGTCATCAGCGCAATGCCTTCGGGAAAGACCTTCGGCGTGCCGCCGTTGATCACGCGGCCGGCCGCTGACGAGACCACCTCGACCAGAACGAGGATGAGGAAGATGAGGATGGCGACCGACGCCATCGTTTCGTACTTGCGATGGCCGTACGGATGCTCGGCATCCGGCGGCTGCCGGGCAATGGAGATGCCCACGAGGCCGACGACGTTCGAGGCCGAGTCGGTGAGCGAGTGGAAACCGTCCGACACGATCGACACGGCGCCCGTGTAGGTGCCGAGGGCGATCTTGGCGAAAGCGACCGCGAGGTTGAGGAAGAGAACCTGGTACAGGACGCGGGAAACCTGACCGTAGCGGATCTCGGCGGCCGAGACGCTGGTCAGAACACCCGAGCCGTGGGGATCGGCCACCATCGCAGCTGCACGCGCCCGATGATGTACTTCTTCGGCACCATGCCCCAGTGGCGGCTGTCGGAGCTGTTGTTGCGGTGGTCGCCCATCACGAAGTAGTAGCCGTCGGGAATGACAGTGGGCCCGAAGTCGTCGTGGCTGCGGTACTCGGGCGGCACGAAGTCGTCAGCCATCGGGACGTCGTTCACGTACACCCGGCCGTCCTGGATCCGCACCTGGTCGCCCTCTTCGGCGATCACGCGCTTCACGAACGACTTGTCCGGATTGACGGGGTAGTAGAGCATCACGATGTCGCCGCGCCGGGGCGAGCTGAGACGGTAGATCAGCTTGTTGACGATCAGCCGGTCCTGATCCTCGAGGGTCGGCGCCATGCTGAGGCCCTCGACGCGCGCCACCTGGAATCCGAACGTGACGATGAGCGTGGCGTAGACGGCCGCCGACGCCAGCGTCTTGAACCACGCCACGAGCTCGTCGCGCCACACCGTGAGGCGCTGCTGGACGACGATGATGGTCCGCCCGTCCGGCTGGTCGACCACCGGCGTCGGCGTGAAGGTCAGAGCTTCAGATACTCCCGCAGCCGCTTGGTCTGCGACCGGCTGACCGGAATCTCCGTGCCCTTCGCGTCCTTCATCCGGAGGATATAGTTCCTGCTGAACCAAGGGACGATCTCCTTGATCTTGTTGATATTGACCAGGTGTGAGCGATGGACCCGCCAGAACGTCTCCGGGTCCAGCCGCGCCTGCAGGTCATCCAGCGTCCGGAAGTTGGACGTCCCCGCCACCTGCCCTGTCACTATGGTAATCGACTCGTCGGCCAGGGAGGCGTAGATGATTTCGTCGGCCTGTACCAGCCAGAATCGCTCGCCCGCCTTCACCGCCACCTGCTCCCGGCGGGTCTGACGGCTCGCCATCATCTTGACGATCTGCTCGACCTGTTCGTTCAACAGGCGTGGTTCCCCGTCCGGCCGGTCCGTGGCCAGCCGGCGGCGGACCCGGGCCAGGGCCTGCTGGAGCCGCCCGGGATCCACCGGCTTCAGCAGGTAATCCACGGCGTTGACCTCGAAGGCCTCCACCGCGTACTGGTCGTAGGCCGTCACGAACACCACCACCGGCGCCTCGTCGGCCCGTTCGAGAAGGCTCCTGGCCACCTCGAATCCCGTCAGGCCCGGCATCTGGACGTCCAGGAAGACGACGTCCGGTTCCAGCTCGTCGGTGGCCGCCAGCGCCTCGGGACCGTTGGTAGCTTGGCCCACGATATCGACGTCGCCAGCCAGGTTGAGCTGGAAGCACAGTTCTTCACGCGCGAGCTGCTCGTCGTCCACGACCAGCACTCGCAGGCTGCCGCCGAAGTCCGTACCGCCGCTCATGCGGTGATGCGCGCCTCGGCCTGCATCTCCGGCACTTCGATCCGCGCGCGCGTGCCCTTACCCGGCTCGCTGAAGAGCGTCAGCTGGTACGAGGCGCCGTAGATCACCTGCAGGCGCTCGCGGACGTTGGCCAGTCCGATCCCGCTCGACATCGGCTGCTCCAGCCGGTCCAGCATGAAGCCCATGCCATCGTCTTCCACTTCGATCACGGCGCGTCCGTGCTGACTGTGGCTGCGGATGGTGAGCGACCCGGGACCGATCTTGCGCGAGAGCCCGTGCTTGATGGCGTTCTCGACGAGCGGCTGCAGGATCATGCTCGGCACCACGACGTCGAGCGTGTCGGCGCTGATCTCCTTGCGCACCCGGAGCGTCGGGCCGAAGCGCACCACTTCGATGTCGAGGTACTCGTCGATCGATTCGATCTCCTCGCGCAGGCTGACGAAGTGCTCGTGGCTCTTCATCAGGCGCCGCAGCAGCACCGACAGCTTCTGGATCAGCATGCGCGCCGTGTCCGGCTGCGAGCGGATGAGCGAGGAGATCGACGTCAGCGTGTTGAACAGGAAGTGCGGATTGATCTGGCTCTTGAGCGCTTCGATCTTGGCCGCCATGAGCAGCGTCTCCTGCTCCTGCAGCCGGTGCTCGATGCGCGCGCTGTTCCAAATCTTGATTGGCGTCGCCACGGCCAGCACGGTGGCCAGAATCACCAGCACGGTCATGCCGGGCGACGCCGAGCCCAGGAAGAAGAGCCGGTGAGCGCCGAACCGCGCGCCGAGCGCCTGGCGGAGGAGCTCGAGCGCCACGGCGGCCAGCAGCAGCACGAGCGGCCAGTTGGTCTCGAGGCTCCGCACCATCTTCCACACGTGTTTCGGCAGGTCCACGAACACGAAGGGCGAGAACTGCCAGATGGTTTCCTTGGGGCAGGCCTCGCGCAGGCCGCCGCCGGCGAAGCCGCAGCCCACCGCGAACGGAATGGCCGCGTACTCGCCAAAGGCGAGCGCGGGCAGGCCAACCAGAAAGCCGACCAGTCCGCCGGTATAGGGGCCCGCGATGAGCCCGGCGAGGAAGGCTCCCTCGAGCGTCAGGTCGGCGGCGTCGTAATTCAACAGGCGGCGCACGACCACGCCGCCGATGAGCGGCACCGACGTCGCGAGGGTGAAGACCAGGCGGTCCGTCCAGCCGCGGCGCTCGAAGATCAGGATGTGGCGGAACCGCCGGTAGCGGGCCAGCATCGTGGCCATCACGGCGATCACCGCGAGCTTGACGATGAGCGTCGTGAGAAGGAGCTGGTCCGCGGAGAGGAAACGCGGCTCCTGGGGCATCGGGAGTATCTTAACGGCCTTGTGCCTTAGGCCTTAGGCCTTTGCGGGCAACAGGTTAGCTCCGATGGTATGATTTGTCGATGATTGGACCCCTGCTGAAGGGCTTCTCCCTCACCTTCAAGCACCTTTTCAAGAAGAAGGTCACCGTCAACTACCCTTACGAGAAGGTGCCGGTTTTCCCGAAATACCGCGGCAAACAGGTGCTGATGCGGGACGAGGACGGGCTCGAGAAGTGCGTCGCCTGCGGCCTGTGTTCGGTGGCCTGCCCGGCCGACGCCATTTACCTCGAGGCGGCCGAAAACGACGGGACGGTCATGGCGGGGCCCCGCTACGCCAAGGTCTATCAAATCCACAAGACGCGCTGCATCTTCTGCGGAATGTGCGAGGAAGCCTGCCCGGTATCGGCGATTTTCATGGGCAAGGACTACGAACTGGCCGTCTATAGCAAAGACGACTTCGTGTGGGACAAGAGCGACCTGCTCGTGGCGCCGCAACCGAGCGCCCAGATTCCCGCGGCGGCCGGACAGCGCTGACATTCGTGGCGAGATTGGTTGCCCGGACACAGGCAGAGGGGTATATAGTGCCCCGCGGCCCGAGCTTCCTGGCGGCCTGAGGAGTCTGCATGGCGCTGTTCGAGCGTGAGGACCAGGACTACGGAGCAGACGGCACCACGCGTGCCCTCTCGGTGACCGCCGTCGAAACCGATTTCGTCTGGAAGGTCTACGAGAAACTCGCCACCGTCTACGACCTCACCTTCGGACCCGCACTGCATCCCGGCCGCATCGTCGCCAAAGAGCGGATGAAGATCCGGCCCGGCGATCGCGTGCTCGAAGTCGGCATCGGCACCGGCATCAATGTCTCGCTCTATCCGCGCACCTGCCACGTCACCGGCATCGATCTCTCGGCCAAGATG
>Ga0209486_10000523_pt1 | contig 17184 bp, 13 predicted proteins | sample NCCompost_FD_187518 | JGI IMG/M metagenome (GOLD analysis project Ga0209486, IMG submission 187518) | Agricultural soil microbial communities from Utah to study Nitrogen management - NC Compost (SPAdes) (version 2) | ecosystem: Environmental > Terrestrial > Soil > Agricultural land | place...
AGTGGACGCGGAAAAATGGGGTGTGGGGACAACAATTCTGATGCCGAAGGCGGAGGTGGGACGTGGGAGGTGGGAGAAACCCGACATCCGATTCCACGGTTCGCAAAGATCAATGGGGTCTGACCCCATTGCTCACAGGGCTGGTAGCTTGAGGCCCCATGACTGACGTTAGCGAAGGCCGCTGGATCCGCCGCCTCGAATTGGGGATCCTGGCCGTCGGCATCGGAGCACGAGCGGTTCGGTTCCTGGAGCAGCGACCCCTCTGGATTGACGAAGTGCTCATCGCGCTGAACGTTCTTCCGAACGGTCCACCCGATTTTCTGCAACCGCTCGAGCTCAGCCAGATCTCACCGGTTGGGTTCCTGATTGGCGAATGGCTCGTCACTCGCGCGGCTGGCGCCGGTGAACAGGCGCTGCGTTTCCTGCCATTTGTCGCGAGCATCGCCGCGCTCATCGCATTCAACCGGCTCGCTCGTCGAACGCTGGAACCGGCAACGGCACTTCTCGCGACCGCGCTGGCAGCGTTGTCGCCGCTGCTCATTTATTACGCGGGCGAAATCAAGTCGTACACGTTCGACTGGCTCGGCGCGGTGCTCCTGATGCACGCGACGCTTTCCCTGGCAGAAGATCGAAACCCGCGTGCGTGGATGCGGTGGAGCGGCATCGCCGGATTCGGTGCTCTGATGTCCACTGCCGCGCCGTTTTTCGTCGCGGGTTGCGCGTTGGCGTTACTGGCCGTCCCAGCGATTCGCGCGCCCCGCACGCTGATTCGTCTTGTCGTTGCAACCGCGCCAGCCGCGCTCCTTTTTGCCGTCCAGTACTTCACGACCTACTCGTCGGACTTCACGCGAGTGGCGATGGAGTCGTACTGGAAAGGGCAGTTTCTCGACGCGCAGTTACCCCACGCGTTGGCGCAAGCGGCTCAATTGGCGCGCACGTTCGTCGTCGACGTGGTGTTCGGAGACCGCGTTGCGGAATCGATGCCACGGAAGAGCATGACGATTGTCGTGCTCCTGAGCGCGATCGGGGCGGTGGTCCTTACGCGGCGGTCGCCGCAGGTCGCCGCGATAGTGCTCGCCCCGGCAGTTCTTGCCGTGACGGCGGCGCTGATGCATCGGTGGCCCCTCACGTCGCGTTTGCTGCTTTTTCTCGTGCCGGCGCTGGCGATGGCCCTGGCATCCGGTCTCGCCGCACTTACGCAACTGCTGCCTTCTCGCGCTCGCGGCGTGGCGTTCGCGGCACTTTCGAGCCTCGTGCTCGTGGGTGCCGCCGTCGGCGTACGATGGGAATGGAACGAGAACAACCTGGTCATCGCGCTGCCTGACGCGTTGCGTTCGGTCAGGCAGAATAGCGACGCAAATGCCACGGTCTATTTCTCGAGCGACCTGGTGCCCGCCTGCACGTATTACCTCGGTTGGCACCCGGACCGGGTCGAGATGGGAGGGGGAGAGCGTAAAGGTGGTCGCGCGGCAGACCTGGGGCCGGGAGCCGGCGTTGTGACAACCAATTGCGCCGTGCACGGAGCCACAACCATCACCGGAACATGGCCGCTGTTCGTTAGGCGCTCACCAGGTGCGCCCAGGGAAACGCCCGTGCCCATCCAGTCGGAGTGGCTCGAGGCAGAGGGTGGTCGCATCCTCGCCGGAACCGGCAACGAATTGTGGTTGTTGCTGGGTCACAGCCGGCAACTCCATGAATCCCTGCCTGCCTGGCTCGAGGCACATGGATTGAGGCAAACCAGCAGGCAGCAACGGCGCACACTGCTGGTTCTCCAGTACCTCAAGGGCCCGTCGTGAGGTCAGCGAGCGAGACGCAATAGAAGGTGCCGCTTCACGTCCGGCCACTCGGCGGACAGGACCGAGTACATCACCGAATCCCTTGCGCTCCCGTCGCGCCGGGCCTGGTGATGGCGGATCACGCCGTCTTTTCTGGCGCCTAACCGCTCTATGGCGCGCTGCGAGGCGAAATTGAAGTTGTCGGTGCGCAACCCGACTACCGCGGAGCCGAGTGTCTCGAAGCCGTGCTGGAAGAGGAGGAACTTGCAGGCGGTATTCACGTGCGTGCGTTGCCAGCTCTTGGCGTACCACGTGTAGCCGATTTCAACTCGGTCGATCGGTGCCACGATGTCGTGATAACGGGTGGACCCCACGATCCTGCCCGAACTGAGCTCGCGGACGACCCACGGCAACATGTGACCGGCGCGCTGCCCCTCGAGCGCGCTACTGATGTATGCGTCGACCTTGTCGGGCTCAGGAACCGCCGTGAACCACAACTCCCAGAGTTGTCCATCCAAAGCCGCGTCGCGCAGCGCCGACGCGTGTGACGCGTCCATCGGTTCCAGGCGCACGCCATGCCCCTCGAGTTGCACCGGTGCCGGATGAATCATGACCGGGGGTCAGAGTCGGGACCGGAGTCGGGACCGGAGTCGGGACCGGAGCCGGAATCCATCAGCGAGTTGCGGCTGCGCGTTCGACATCGGCCCAGGCCGCGATCCCCCCGTGGCCACCGACCACCCGGTCAACGGTAATCCCACGCGCCCGAACCATGGCGACGATCTCCCGCGAGCTGGCTGCCGCCAGCGTCGGACCCGGTGTCAGCACGTCGGAGACAAACAGGATGCGCAGTGACGGCACGTAGGCGGCGAGCATCCCCTGGGCATGAGCGGTGGGCAGCTCGATCAGCTGGACAGCGCTCTCGCCGCTGCCCAGGATCGTGACCGGATTCGCCGCGCGCACGTTAGGCACACGACCGCCGCGCGACAGCGCGTCCGGCGAGACCGTCTTCCGAGCCGCGCCGATTCCGCGCACGAAGTCCACGTTGCGTGCGTGCACGATCGCCTCGATGCCCTGGGCCAGGTATTCGCGCACGCCACCGGTGTGATCCCAATGGTGGTGCGTGGGAACGAATGTCCGGACGGGGACGTTGGGAAAACGTGCCCGCAACGTGTCGAGGACGGCCTTCGATCGCGTGGCCGACTGCGGCGCCTCCACGACCAGCAGCGCGTTCCCCTGCCGCACCACGAGCGAATGATGCGACCCGCCTTCAGCGCGCCACACGTTAGGCCCCAGCTCGGCCAGCGTCACGGTGATGGGCGCGGGAGGTGGAGCAGTGGCCGGCACCGGCTGCGCGCGTGCGAGAAGAGAGTCCGGGATCGCGAAATCCGTCTCGTTCAGCGCGGCGTTGATCGTGACGGCCGTATTCAAGAGATGCTGCTGCATCCGGCCGTTCACCTCCGTATCGATCTGGCGCGGAAAGAGAACGCCGCCGGCATCTTCCCACCGCGTATAGATCGTGAGTGTACTGCGGTCGCCGAGTATCGGGTCGTCGGTGATGCGCTCATTGCCGACAGGCAGGTGCGACAGCCGGTCGAACCAGTAGACCGGCGCGTCGGGCGCAGTCCCGATCCGAACGCCATCCATCAACTCGCCGCGAATCCGCTTGGGTGTGACTGCACTGAGCTGCGCCGGATTGTCCAGCGCAAACACGATCATCCGCTCCGGCCGCGACCGGAATTCAGTGAGCGCGTTCATGACCGCGTTGGGGTTGTCGGCGGTCGGCGCGTTGTTGTTGATCACGGTCATTCCGGCCGTAGTCGTGACCACGCGTCGTGCCTGCGTCATGACGCCGGTCACCGCCCGCGATTGTTGTGTGAACAGTCCGCGAGAGCGCGCATAGTCGGTCACGTTGCGACCGATGACGAACGTTGCTCGCGCGGGCGACATGGGAGTTTCCTCCTGCCCGAGGCCAAACGTCGCCGAATGGAATTCCAGCGTGACGTTGGTGAGGCCGCGCAGGTTAGCCGCGCCGCCCATGGCGGTCGCCGCGCGTTGAATGATCACGGTGGGCGTGTCCTGGCCGCGAAGCGTTGCCGGGATCATCGCGAAAGAGATGGCGAGTGCCGCCGTCGGGGAGATCGGTAAACGAGTCATGAGGTAAACCTTCCGCCTTCTCCGGAGCGCCGTCAACCGGAGTATGAGGGTTTGGCGTTCCGATTCGTGACCGAACTAACGCCAGAGAGGGGCCATCCGTAAACTGAGGACGGTTCGGAACAAGACGACTACCAGGACTCTTTCATGCACTCGATGCGCTTTCGCACACTCGGTCAACTGCTTCTCCTGTCGGTAGGAGTGGCGTCGCCGGCGCTGGCCCAGAAGAAGGCACTGACCCAGGCTGACTGGGACAAATGGCGGTCCATCCAGGGCGCGACCCTCTCTAATGATGGGAAGTGGGTTGCTTACACGCTCGCGCCGCAGGTCGGCGACGGTGAATTTGTCGTGCGATCGACAACAAGTGGGACCGAATACCGCGTGCCGGTCGGTTACATCAGCAGGCCCAACAACACACCGGGTGGCGAGCGCGCTCGTGGCGGCGGTGCGGGCGGGGGTCGCGCCGGTGGTGGCGGTCGAGGCGGTGGCGGCGGCGGAGGGGCCTCCGGGCCGTTCACGTCGGACAACCGCTTTGCGTTCGTGACCGTCCAGCCCACAAAGGACGAGGTCGAGCGTCAGGAACGGGCCGCTGCCGCGCGCGGAGGTCGGGGAGGTCGCGCTGGTGGTGCCCCCGCTGGTGGTGGAAACCAGAACAGTGTCGTCATGGTCAGCTTGTCCGACGGCAAGATCACGCCCCTGCCCAACATGCGGTCGTACCGGCTGCCCGAAGCGAGCGGGAAGTGGATGGTCTACACAACGGCGCCGGACTCCGCGAATGCTGACAGCTCGCGTGCGGCAGGTACACCGGGCGGGCGCGGTGCGCAGGCTCCTGGCGGTGCCCGGGGACCACGACGGACGTATGGCAATCCTGTCACGCTTCGTAATCTCGACACCAGCACCGATGAGGTGATCGCCGATGTCGTCGCCTATCAGTTCGACGACAGCGCAAAGGTCCTGGCCTATACGGTCGCGTCGCGCGCCGACAGTACGAAAGACGGTGTCTACATCCGTAACCTCGTCACGGGTGTGACGCAAAACGTCCTGACCGGGCCAGGCAACTATCGCGCGCTGGCCTTCGATCGCACGCAGCAGCAGTTCGTCTTCACGACGGATCGCGAGGACTTCGGCAAGCCTAACGCGAGACAGGTCATTTACCTGGGGAGCGTGAAGACCGGCACGGCGCAGCCGATCGTGCGATCCGAGATGTTGCCGGAGGGGACGCGTTTTCCCGACAGCTTCAATGTCACGCTCAATCGCGCCGGCACCGCGCTGCAGTTTGCGATTGCTCCACCGGCGGAGGACACCGTTCCGGCCGACTCGCTGGTCGGGAAGGCACGGTACGACCTGTGGCACTGGAAGGACCCGGCACTGCAGCCGACGCAACTGCTGCAGGTCAACCAGTCGCGCAATCGCACCTACACGGCCGTCTATCATCTGGCGACGAAGAAGCTGCTGCAGCTGACGCACGACTCGTTCCCGTCCGTGCAGCTCTCCGACGATGGGAAGATCGGGTTGCAGTCGACCGGCGTGCCTTACGATGTGCAGCGCATGTGGGGTGACGGCGGAAACGACATCTATCACGTCGATCCGGCCACTGGTTCACGCAAGCTCGTCGCGACGAAGATCACCGGCAACGCACAGCTCTCACCGGGAGGAAAGTACATAGCCTATTTCGACCGCGACGAGTGGCACACCTACAACGTCGCGACCGGTAAGGTCACCAACATCACCGCCGCGACGCCCAGCGTGCATTTCGAGCAGGAGACGCACAGCACACCGGATGATCCCGGCGCGTGGGGCATCGCCGGCTGGACGAAAGACGACCGCTCGATCCTGGTCAACGACCGGTTCGACATCTGGGAACTGGATCCAACTGGCGCGAAAGCGCCGGTTGTCCTGACAGATTCGTTAGGCCGCCGCGAGAACATGACCCTGCGCCTGCTCGACCTCGGCCGCGACGAGGAGGAACGGTTCGTCGACACCTCGAAGCCGGTGTGGCTGAGCGCGTTCGATGAAGACACCAAGGCGAGCGGTTTCTACACGTCGAAGCTGGACGCGCGTCGCGCGCCGGAACAGGTCGTGATGGCCGACGTGCGTTACGGCGCGCCGTCCAAGGCGAAGAATGCCGAGACGTACCTGGTCACCAAGGGCACCTTCGTCGAATTCCCGAACCTGTACGTGGGACCGAACCTGACGACGCTGACACAGGTCTCGGATGCCAACCCGCAGCAGAAGGACTACAACTGGGGGACGGTCGAACTGGTGACGTGGATGAGCATGGACGGTGTGCCGCGCCAGGGCCTGCTCTACAAGCCGGAGAATTTCGACGCGTCGAAGAAGTACCCGATGATCGCGTACTTCTACGAGGACCTGTCCGATGGCCTCCACAGCTACATCCCGCCTAACGGGCGGAACGTGATCAACCCGACACACTACGCGTCCAATGGCTACATCGTCTTCGAGCCCGACATCCATTATGAGATGGGGTATCCGGGGCCGAGCGCGGTGAAGTCGATCGTGCCGGGGGTGCAGAAGCTGCTCGAGCGCGGATACATCGACCCGAAGCGGCTCGGCCTCCAGGGGCAGTCGTGGGGTGGCTACCAGGCGCTGTACATCATCACGCAGACGCAGATGTTCGCCGCGGCGATGGCGGGCGCGCCGGTCGCCAATATGACCAGCGCCTACGGCGGCATCCGCTGGGAGTCGGGCGTGAATCGCTCGATGCAGTACGAGAAGGGACAGAGCCGTATCGGCGCGTCGCTGTGGGAACAGCCACAGCACTACATCGAGAACTCACCGCTCTTCTTCCTGCCGCGCGTCACGACGCCGCTGTTCATCATGTCGAACGACGCCGACGGCGCCGTGCCGTGGTATCAGGGGATCGAGCTGTTCATCGGCATGCGCCGGTTAGGCAAGGAAGCGTACCTGATCAACTACAACAACGACGTCCACAATCCGCAGAGCCGCGCCAATCAGAAGGACATCGCGATGAAGATGGAGCAGTTCTTTGACGCGAAGCTCAAGGGAAAGGACGCACCGGAGTGGATGGTCAAGGGTATTCCGGCGAAGGACAAGGGGAAGGATCAGGTGAAGAAAGTCATTCAACCCTGACAGGCCAGAGGCCAGAGGCCAGAACCCAGAGGGGCGGGAGAGTGATCTCCCGCCCTTGTCTTTCCTGCGGGTGTCACAAAGGACGCTCATCGGGCGTCTACTGGAGAGACTAGCAGGACAAAAAGAGCATGCGTCGCGTATATCACATCCTCGGTTGGAGCTACGTCGCATTCTGCGGCGTTGTCGTCACCAGGTCGGTCCTGGCGAAGCCCGCTCCGTCACACGCGTCAGGCTCGCTGCCCGTGGCATCCACTTCCGCCGACGCCACCGAATGGTTTCGGAGAGCCAGGCCGTACTGCAACGCGGTTGAGATCACGGTCCTGCAGCGGCAGGTCAGTCCCCCGGCTACCCTCGAAGGAGCAGGCTTTCATGCGGCCTGCTTTGCGCTGGCCGGGAAGATCGACGACGCCAGGCGGATCATCGACGCCTTGCCGGCAACTGACCGACCGCGTGCAGCCGGCATCGTCTTCGACGTCGGTCATCCCGTCGCCGACGCGGGCGACGATCGTTCGGCCGCGCCTATAATGGAAATGGTGATCGACTACTGGCCGGGTCACTACATGGCGCTGTATCACGCCGCCATGGCAGAGTACATGCTCGGACAGCACGACCTGGCGCGTCGCAATCTCAGCGAATTCCTGAGGCTCTACAACGCGAACGACGGCTGGCGATCCAATGGGCTCGAAATCCTGCGGCGTCTCAATGACTCCACGGAACAAAAGGTCGAGTTCAAGCGACCGCGCGAGCCCGGTTTGTAATGCACCCGACCCTCTACACCAATCGGACCATCGCTCGTCGCGTCGTGCGCGCGCGAGACGTTAGGCTCATTTTGGCCGTGACCATGGCGGGGAGCGTCGCGGCCGGTGTGGCCAATCCCATGTTCTGGCTCTCGACGGCCACCCTCGTCGCACTACTTGCCGTGGTGCAACGTCGGACCGGTGAGGTGGATGTGAGGGATGACAGAAGGCTGCAATCCCTGCCACTATCTCTGCAGCGGACTCTGCGTTCGAGGCTCGCCGGTCTTCCCCCCGGTGATGCCAAGCGGCTGCTCAACGCGGTAGGGCGTCAGGCCGCAATCCTGTTCGACGCGCGGCGGTCCGTCTTCGCAGAGCCGTGGGGAGCGAGCGCGCGCCAGAATGTCTCGGACCTGGTCGAAGCAGCGTGCGAGGTGGCGCAGGAGTTGTCGCGCCTCGATCGCGCTGTATCAGTTCACGCCTCGCAGGCGCCAGACGAAAAAGTGAGCGCAAAGCTTGCGAATTCGCGCCGCCTCTTCGCGGGTAGGCTCGAGGACGCCGCTGCCGCACTCGCGTCGTTGTATGCCTCCGGTGTGCATCATGGCACGCCGGCTTCGGACCGGGTCGCGGAGCTCGTGCAGGAGATTCGCGCAGATGCGGCGGCGACGAGTCACGCCTGGTCCGAGGTGCAAAAACTGGCCGACGTGCACTCAGCCGGTCGGTAGAAGCTCGCCCTTAATCGGCGCGAGCGCCGGCGCCCGTTTACGCGCCCTGAGGTGTCTCCCCGTCGGGCTCGCCGGACTCCATCTTTGGTTGGTGCAGACTGCGACGGAAAACCTGAAAACCGCGCTCGCCCACCGTCACCGCATCGAGCGCGAGCTGGGTGAAGGTGGCATGACCACTGTGTACCTCGCCCATGACCTGAAGCACGATCGCAAGGTCGCGCTGAAGGTCCTGAAGCCCGATATCGCCCAGACGTTAGGCGGAGAGCGCTTTTTGCGGGAGATCGCGATCCGCGATCCGCAGTTCGTCATCTTTTCGCTCGGATGGCCGGTTATTGATGCGTTGCGGGCCATGCCGGTGCACCGTGCCATGTTGAAGGAGATCAAATTCCCTGGGGTGATGAATGACTGACGCCGTGACAGACTCGCCGAGCGATGCGCCGCGTTCCGAGGAGTCTCCGATCTGGACGGGATGGCCGTCGCAATGGCTGAACGCCGGCTGGTTCATCACCTGTCTCATCGGCATCGGCGTGCTGGCCACCGTCGCGGCTTTGACCGCGCAACCGCTGGTAGCGGCACTGGCAATCATCCCGGTGATAGCCGCTTTCTGGAAATACCTCGTGGTGCGTTCAACGCGGATCGATGTCACGACGGAGCGAATCACTACCACGGTCGGAATCTTCTCACGCCGCAAATGGGACATGGAGCTCTATCGCGTGAAGGACACGATGTTACACGAACCGTTCCTGCTCCGGCTGGTACGGCGCGCGAACATCCAGATCATTTCGTCCGACCGGTCGTCGCCCAGCGTCACGCTCCCCGCGCTGCCCAACGCGGAATGGCTGCGGCAGCAGATCCGGACGAACGTCGAGCGCCTCCGACTCAAGCGCGGCGTGCGTGAGATGGACATGGATCACATTGATCACTGACACCGACTCTCGCGTCCTCCGACACCGGACGCGATCTTGAGCCGTATGACTTCCGGAACGGTCTTCTCATGAATGTCGCCCGCCTGACGACGGTCGGCTCTGCGATTCTTCTCACGCTGACCGCGATGGGATCCGGCGCACAGACGCCGACGATCGACGGTCCACCAGCACCCGTCGCACCTGAAACCATCACCCGCGCCGCGAATGGGCAGGCCACGGTGCGCGCGATCAAGCTCACGTCGCCGCTCAAGGTCGATGGCGTACTGAACGAAGAGGTCTACACACGCGAGAAACCATTCGGGGGCCTGATCCAGGTCACCCCGAAATACGGCGAGCAGCAGACCGAACGGAGCGATGTGTGGATCACCTACGACGACACGCACATCTACCTCAGCTGCCGGTGCTACGATTCGGCGCCGCCTGGCGAGTGGATCATCAACGAACTGCGGCGCGACACGAACGGGCTCCGCCAGAACGACCATATCGGCGCGATGTTCGACACGTTCTACGACCGGCGCAGCGGGTTCGGATTCTACACCAATGCGTTAGGCGCGCGTGCCGACTACTCGATCGTCGATGAAGGGGGCTCGAACACGGACTGGAACCCCGTCTGGACGTCGAAGGGCGGACGCTTCGAGGGGGGTTGGACGGTGGAGATGGCGATCCCGTTCAAATCCCTCCGCTACCGGCCCGGGCCGAACCAGGTATGGGGGATCCAGCTCCGGCGCTCCGTACGACGCAAGAACGAATGGGCGTACCTGACGCCGGTGCCACGGATCCTCGCCGGACCGCAGGCCTTCAATCGCGTCTCGGCGGGTGGCACGCTCGTCGGGCTTGACCTGCCCGAGTCCGGGCGGAACATCGAGCTGAAGCCGTATGCGATCTCACGCGTGACAACCGATAAGGTACGCACGCCTGCGATCAGCGGCGAATTCGAGAGCGATATCGGTGGCGACATGAAGTACGCGATCACGCCTAACCTGACCGCCGACCTGACGGTCAATACCGACTTCGCGCAGGTCGAGATCGACGAGCAGCAGGTCAACCTGACGCGCTTCAGCCTTTTCTTCCCGGAGAAGCGGGACTTCTTCCTCGAGGGGCGCGGCATATTCGACTTCGCGCGGGGCGGATCCGGCGTCGGCACGTCGTTCAGTTCCGCAGACCTGCCGTACCTCTTCTACTCACGGCGCATCGGGCTCAACGCGAATCGCATCGTGCCGATTGATCTCGGCGGTCGAGTCACCGGAAAGCTTGGACCGTACGCGATCGGTCTGATGAACATCCAGACCGGGAGCGAGGAAGTCTCGCAGACGGAACCGACGAACTTCACGGTGGTGCGGCTCAAGCGCGACGTGTTCGCGCGCAGCGCGATCGGCGTCATGGCGACAAACCGCTCCGCGATCCCTGGTCGTGAGGGTTCGAACCAGGCGTATGGAGTCGACGGCGCGTTCTCGCTATCGCAGGATCTCAGCCTGGGCGCGTACTGGGCAAAGACGAACACCACAGACCTCGAGGGCGACGACCAGTCATGGCAGACCCGCGCCGATTACGCCACCGATCGTTATGGTGCGCGCGGCGAATTCATGTCGATCGGCACGAACTTCCGTCCGGAAGTCGGATTCATCCGGCGGACCGGCATCGACCGCAGCTTCGGTGAACTGCGCTTCAGTCCAAGGCCGAGGAGCCTCAAGGGAATTCGCAAGTTCACATGGACCGGTTCGGGCGAGTACATCGAAAACGCCGCGGGCGACGTCGAGGCGCGAGTCTGGGCGGCTCGGTTCGGCACCGAATTCGAGAGCAGCGACCTTTTTCAGCTCGACTTCGTGAGGAATTACGATCTCGTCGACCTCCCGTTCACGCCGGCCGGATCTCCGATTCCCATTGCTGCGGGCACGTATTCCTTCGACGCAGTCACGGCCGCGCTGACGTTCGGAGCGCAACGCCCGATTTCGGGTACGGTGACGGTGCAGGCGGGCGAGTATTATGGCGGCAAAATCCGCAGCCTCACGTTAGGCCCGGGGCCGATGACATCGGGTGGCCGGATCTCGGTGCTCACGCAGCTGACGCTCGAGCCGGCGTTCCAGATCACGCGCATCGAACTGCCGGCGGCGACGTTCACCACGCGGCTCGCCCGTACACGTATCGACTACGGTTTCTCGCCACTCATGTTTGCGAGCGCGCTGCTGCAATACAACTCAGCCGACCGTGCGTTCAGCACGAACCTCCGGTATCGCTGGGAATACGCGCCGGGGAGCGAGCTCTTTCTCGTGTACACGGACGAGCGTGACATGACCAATGACGGGTTCACGCCACAACCTGCGGTGCGCGGACTGAAGAACCGCGCGTTCGTGGTCAAACTCAATCGACTCTGGCGGTTTTAGATGTGGGAGGTGGGACGTGGGAGAACCCTGACGTCAGATGCCACAGAGTAGTACGGACCAGTACCTAACGATTGCACGCGCCGGGTTATTCGGACTCGGCGCGTTGCTTTCGGTATCGCCCCTCGCGACTCCCGCGCTCGCCCTGGCGACCGGCGCGATCCTGGCTCTGGTTTTCGGGAACCCATGGCCGGCGCTAACCGCCACGCTGGGCTCGCGCCTGCTTCAAGTGGCGGTGGTCGCGCTTGGACTGGGCATTTCGCTGGACAGCCTGGTGCGGGCTGGAACCACCGGGGTGGGGTTGACCGTTCTGGTGATCGCCGCTGTGTTCGCCGTTGGAATTCAGTTAGGCAGATGGATGACCGTCGAGCGCGACCTGTCCATACTGGTGACCGCCGGCACGAGCATTTGTGGCGGCAGTGCGGTTGCCGCGATCGGGCCCGCCATCGGAGCGAGTCGCGAAGCGATGAGCGTTGCGCTGGCGACTGTCTTCGTGCTGAACGCGGTCGCGCTCTACCTCTTTCCCGTCATTGGGCACCTGCTCGACTTGAGCGAGCACCAGTTCGGTGTGTGGGCTGCGCTCGCGATCCACGACACGAGTTCCGTGGTCGGCGCCGCTGCAAGCTACGGCCCGCTGGCGCTGGAAGAGGCTACGATCCTGAAGTTGGCGCGTGCGCTGTGGATCCTGCCGCTCGTGCTGATCATTCCGCGATGGAACACGCGTGCGTCAGCCGTCGCGTCATCGCGAATGCGGGCGATACCGTGGTTCATCGGCCTTTTCGTCCTGGCTGCCGTTGCGCGATCGATGGCAACGCCTGGCGCGATCGCATGGTTTGACACGGGTGCGCGGGCCGGCAGGACGGCGCTCGTGCTCACCTTGTTCCTGATCGGGGCAAGCCTGACGCGCGAACAGGTGCGCGCGGTCGGGATGCGGCCGTTCCTCCATGGACTGATATTGTGGATCGTGGTCGGCAGCGCCACGCTGGCCGGCGTGGTGTTCGTCGTCTCACGTTAGGCACCTCGTTCAATGCCGGGAGGTTTCATGGACCGACGTGTGTTCATCAGGAATGCGTCCGCGACGGTGGCCGCGATGCACCTCGGCGTTCGAACCCCGATGCCGCTGTTGCGCCAGCGCCCCGGCGCGCTGATTTGGGACGCAATGGGCGAGTTGCGCGAGGAATACGACGCAGCGTTGATCGGCGACATGCTGGCCAGCGGGATGGATGCAATCACCATCACGCTCTGCGATCCCAAGCCCGAAGGTGCCGAAGCACTCGAGCTCGCGGTTGATTCACTGCTGCAGCACGATCGGTACCTGGCGAGACACCCCGAGTTCTTCGTGAAAGCTACGTCAGTGGCAGACGTGGAGCGTGCGAGACGGGCACAAAAACTTGCCGTGTTCTACCTCTACCAGAACACGGTGCAGTTCGGGAAGGACCTGGACCGCGTAGACCTCTTTCATCGTTTGGGGCTGCGGAGCTGCCAGCTCACCTACAACACGAAGAACCACGCCGGCGTCGGGTGTTGGGAGCAAGGCGGCCTGACGACGTTCGGGCGCGACCTCATCGCGCGCATGAACGAGCGGCGCATGCTGATCGACTTGTCGCACGCGAACATGCAGACTATGGCGGAAACCGCGGCAGCGTCGAAGGCACCAGTGATTGTTTCGCACACGGCGTGCATGGCGGTTTATGCAAATCGACGCAACACGACCGACGAAAACATGAGGGCGGTCGCGAATCGCGGCGGTGTGATCGGCGTCTGCCAGATGCGACCGTTCCTGACGGCAAAGAAATCCGACAACCTGCACGCGTACTTCGATCACCTCGTCCACGCCATCCGTGTGGCGGGCGCTGAACACGTTGCCATCGGCAGCGATCGCGACCACCGCGTCATCACACTTTCGCCGGAGTACCTGGCGGAACTGAAGAAGGAAGAAGGGAGCCAGGTGGTGGACAGCGATCTCCCCTACTTCATCGACGAGCTGAACGGCCCGCGCCGCATGGAGATCGTGTGGGAGGGACTCGTGAAGCGGGGACTTTCGAACGGTGACGTGGAGCGCGTGATGGGACTCAACCTGCAGCGGCTGTACCGCGACGTGGTTGGCTGAGCGTCAGGCCTCGGTCAAATGCGTTCATATGACACGTGTTGAGTTGAAAGGGTGACGTCGTCGAGCCGCTGGTGCCGCATGTTCGCGTATGCTGCCTTGCCCAGCCACCCGCGCCGAGCGTACGGTTCTGTGTACGAATCGGCGGTCTTCACCGTCCGGAGCGTGCGATGCGTGCTTCACTCCACTTACCAGCACGGTCCTCTCCCATGCTAATGACGGTCGAAGAGTTCCTCACCGCGCCGACTCCCGACGGGAAAGTCGAGTTGGTGCGTGGTGAACTGCGGGTGACGCCGCCGCCTGGGGCGCCGCATGGCACGGCCGCGATCAACCTCGTGCTGATGCTTGGCGTCCATGTAAAGGCGAACGACCTGGGCCGCGTGTTCGGAGACAACTTCGGCTTCATCCTTACTCCGCTGCCGCACACGGTGCGCGTGCCCGACCTTTCTTTCGTCCGTGCTGATAGACTGCCTCCCGAGGGAATCGGCCCGGGGCTCTTCCGATTCGCGCCTGATCTTGCGGTGGAAGTCCTGTCTCCGAGTGAATCAGCATCAGAGCTCGAGGAGAAACTTGCCGACTATGCTGCGGCTGGCACGCGATTGATCTGGGTGGTGGATCCATCCCGGCGAACTGTGATGATCCTTGACCAGGCACACCCCGTGCGGTGGTTACAGGAAGCTGATGTGCTCGAAGGCGCAGCTGTGGTTCCAGGTTTCAGCTGCAAAGTGGCTGAGATTTTCGAGGGCATCGCGCGGCGCTAGTGTTCTGCGCCGTCAGCGTATGAGCCCGATCCGCTGAATCGGCGGCGATAGCCACTCCACGCCGCGCGTGGTCACCACCGCGTCATCCTCCAGCGGAATACGGAGTTTCCTGCCCTGCCACTCCGGGATCGGTGAATACGCGAACAGCTCGATCGAAAAGAGATTGGTGGGCCGCATCTCGTACGTGAGCCGGCCCGGATTGAAGAACGCCATCGACGGACCGATGCCATGCCCCCAGTCGCCCACCGAGTGACATCCGATGATGAACTCGATCGACGCGTCCTCGCGTACCTGGTTGAAGCCTCGCATTGCCGAGAAGCCTGCTGCCGCGATCGCTGTGTTCAGGTCGTCCATCATCGCCTGCGCCGTCTTTCCCGGCCGCGCCGTCCGACGGATTACCTCGCGAATGCGCACGGCATTGTCGAAAGCCCGCTGGTAGCGCGCTGGGAGCGCCGTTTCACCGGGTCTCAGCACATAGGCAATGCGCTTCTGGTCGGTCCACATGTTCAGGTAACCGATCCCGAAGTCGATCATCAGCAGGTCACCGCGCTGAATGATCCTGTCGTTCGATGTCGCCTCGATACCGTTAGGTCCCGTGATGTAGATGGAAGGCACCTCGAACGAAGATCCGAGGCCGCGCTTCAACATCTCTTCCTGGATCCACCACGCGACATCGCGCAACGTCGTCACTGCAGGCGTGATGACTTCATTCGACAACGCGCGCTCGGCGATCTGGCGACCGATCTCCGTCGCCTCACCGAACGCCACCAGCTCCGACGCCACCCGTCGTGAACTGAAGTCCGAAACCATCTTCTCCGCCGAAACGAGGCGTGAGGCGAACTGCGGCCCTACTTCCTTCACAATGTGGTTGTAGAGTGTATGCGAGAGTCCGTCGGCGAGCCCCATTTCCTCGGACATGTTGAGGCCGATGCGTCCCGGATTTCGCGCGCTCACGAACTGGCCGAGCGCAACGGTGGAGTCGATGTCGTATGCCCCGCAGGCGCTGCGATGATGGTCGGTGATCCCGATTGCGGCCCGTTCGATCCGGTCGCCGCCGCGATCGGTGAAGATGTAGTAGCCGATGCTGCCGACGTACCCGCGGCCGAGGAGTTCCCAGAGGGGATCGTAGTGTCCCTCCTTCATGGCCACGATCCACATGTCAACGCCGTTCTCGCGCATCGCCTCGGGGAGGATGCGATCGAACTTCTCGCGACGGATGGTGCAGAGTCGTTCCCAGCGGTTGCGTGCTTCGTACTGGGACTGGGCGCCGAGCCCGGATGCGGCAAGCGTTGCGGCCGCGAGGAGAGCGCGCGGCGCGAGGGCAGAGTAATTCACACTACCTCCCCTGGGACTTCAACTTCCGCTCGAAGAACTCCCCCGTTGCCTGCAACGCCGCCACACGGTTGGCATAAAGCAGGAACGAGTGCACCTCGTCGGGGAAGACGAGCTGCTCAACGTGCACGCCGCGCTGCCGCAGTGCGTCCACCAACGTTAGGGTCTCGATGAACGAGACGTTGCGGTCATCGTCGCCATGGATCACAAGCACCGGCGATCGCCATCCGTCAATCGTTGACATCGGCGACGAACGGAAGGCCAGCGCAGCCGAATCCGGCTGTTCGAGCGAGTTGTAGTTAGGCACAAACGTGCGGATGCCGACGTTCCAGTCGTGCACGCCGTGAATGTCCACTCCGGCGGCGAACAGGTCGGAGGCTCGCGAGAGGCCCATCGCGGTGAGGAAGCCGCCGTACGACCCGCCCCAGAGACCGATACGCGTCGGATCGACGTCGGCGCGGCTGCGCATGAAGAATCCCGCGCCGAGGACGTCGGCGAACTCGCTGGCCCCGCCTGAGCCGTAGTTGATCGCCTCGCGGAAATCGCGCCCATATCCGGTTCCACTTCGGTAGTTCACCGAAAGCACGACGTAGCCAGCGTTGGCAAGCCATTGGTTCATGGCATACGTGTCGTGGTAGTACCCCATATAGTGCCAGCCGAGCAGCATCTGCCGCCGAGAACCGCCATGGAAGAAGATCGCGGCAGGGCGCCGGTCCCCAGGGCGGATGTCGCGCGGCACGAAGAGCTGCGCCGGCACTTGCATCCCGTCACTGGCCGTGAAGGTCACGGCCTGAGGTACTACGAGCGAATTCTCGGGGAAGCGCGCGGGCCGGAGGTCCGGATGCAGCTCACGCGGTCCTGTGCCGGAGACGAGTGCCGGATGCGAAGGCTTCTTCGCGGTCGATCGAAGCGCAACGATGCCGGCGTCGTCGGATAACTCGTGCGGCGCCCACTCGATGCCCTCGCCGCTTGTCACCGCTACTGGCGCGCCACCAGCCGCCGCAACGCGCCAGAGATGTCGGCGGTCGCTGTCGCCCTGGTTCGAGTTGAAGAGGATAGTGCGTCCGTCACGCGCCAGCCGCACATATTCGACTTCGAAATTCCCGGGAGTGAGGTGCGCTGCGCGGCCACCTGACGCGGGCACCGACCAGAGGCTCACCCACCCGGTCTTCTCCCACGGAAAG
>Ga0209486_10000524_pt1 | contig 17158 bp, 17 predicted proteins | sample NCCompost_FD_187518 | JGI IMG/M metagenome (GOLD analysis project Ga0209486, IMG submission 187518) | Agricultural soil microbial communities from Utah to study Nitrogen management - NC Compost (SPAdes) (version 2) | ecosystem: Environmental > Terrestrial > Soil > Agricultural land | place...
TTCATTGTATTTGGGGAATGTTGAAAACAAGATAGATCCATTCTTCGACATTGACATCCAAAGGCTTGTGACTAAAAAGTTAAGGAGTATGAGCGGGATGTCAGTAGTCATGATTTTTTCTTTTAATGCAAATACATTGAAATTCCTATCAAATACCATCAAGGCCTTAAGGAAGAAAGTTGAAAACGATCTAAAGATAACCATATTTACTAACAATGACTTGTTGCAAGAATCACAGGGGATGGATGTTGATTATTGTACAACTGATCTAAAGGCACTTATGGATTGGGCAAAACAGGAATACCGCAGTATATCATCTTAATTTCATTTGGTAATGATTTAAGTGGGCCGAAAGGGATTTGAACCCTCGGCCTTTCGATTATCAGTCGAACGCTCCGCCAAGCTGAGCTATCGGCCCATAAATCGAATTAATTAGAGGATATTTATTCTTGTGGATATCAAAGTCTTTGATAAAAATGCATTTAAGTCATGCAAGAAACTAACTTGTTAATTGGCCCTTCAGATCAACAATACTGCAATAATTACAAAAATCAAGAATGAATTAGCAAGTGATGCTGCGCGTTTTATTGCAAATTTTTTGGACAAAAAACAGATTAAGGTTTTCTCAATTGAATCTCTGGATATCGAAAATGTTCAATTCGTTGATCCTGCGGAACTTGTCAATATTGATCTTGATCTTGTTTTTGCCATTGGTGGAGATGGTACGACGCTTCGGGCATTCAGAATGATAAAACAAAGTACTCCTGTTTTCAGTTTAAACATAGGGGGAACAAGGGGCATCCTTGCAGAAGCAAACACGAAACCCATTGATCAGCAACTCCTTGATATTTTTAGTGGAAAATATTTTTATGATAAAAGGTTGAGACTGCAGGCAAACATTGATGGTAAAGTGATTGGTCCGGCACTTAATGATATTGTCATTACTAGAACAAATTTGACTAAAACTCCTACAATTACAATTAATGTATTTGATTATCCAGTTTCACAAAAAATGGATGGAGTAATAATTTCTACACCCACGGGTTCTACTGGGCACGCCCTTTCATTGGGCGGACCCATAGTCCATGAAAATATGAATTGTGCGATGATATTACCTATTGCACCGGTGAACAAGACGCCTGCATTAATTGTCGAATTAAAGGATTTTACCATAAGTTCTACTGATAATTCCAAAATAATTATTGATGGTCAACAAGTGTACGATGCTACACCAGAAAATCATATCACGATTTCTAAATATCCATTTGATGGAGTATTCCTCCGAATTGGTAAAAGAGGAATAAGACAACTTGAAAAACTTGGTTTCTAAAGCTGTATCAAAATTTGCCTTGGACGCAACTGCATTTTATCAAGGATTTCATTTGCATTCTGATAGTAGGTGCATTACGACGATGTTGGTTTTTGAAGAGATATCTCATATACAAGAAAAGCTTTCAGTTTTGGAGAGTTTAATTTCAAACAAGAGAATAATGATACTTGAACCAAGTGAAGACTCAATAAGAATGGTTAAATCTATAATTACTCAAATAGGCGAAACCCGACTTTCTGACGCTGATGTTTCTATAATTGCCCTGTCCAAGGAGTTCAATGCAATACTCGTGACTGATGATTTTGCAATATGCAATTTGGCAAAAACCTTGTCAATTGAATTACTTAATTTAGGAACAAAAGGTATTAAGGATACAAGAAAATGGATCAAGTTTTGTAAAAGCTGTGGAAGGGGATATCCGCCGACTCAAAAAGTTTGTTCTCTATGTGGAAACAAATTGAGAATACGATTCAAAAAATTGATAGGTTCAAACTCAATTGAAGTTCAAAAATAAATATTAAGAGGTCATATGTAAAATCATTCAGCTACTTGAATAACGGTTGAATGCAGTAGCTTTATGTACACTGTATTTGTTTTCAGTCCCATACTATCATTGATGATCTGAGCGTCATTTCCAAATTTCTTGATATAACCCACAATAATTAGTGCCCAGGGTACTATTGATCTATCTTTTGAGTGAGAATGTAATTTTAAGATGTTGTTTTGGTTTTCATATTTTAAATATCCAGAGTAGCTGATTCTTAACGCATAATCTACAATGCTTATGATTTCTTCAATACTTCGGAATTGTGTATCACCACCAAATTTTTCAATCTCATTTATTAGTAAGGTGTAATCGATATCCTGCTTCATTGACATATCCAATAATACTTGTGAAAGATCACTTTCTACTATTTTTGACAAGATTAGTGCAGATTTTGGAACTTTATCGTCAAGCATACCAACGTTGAGCCTAAGAGCTTTTCTCCATTTTTCATCGAATAATTTGACGTACGCTAAACCAAATGGATCTGCTGTCATTACTAATGAAGCTTTTCCATTAGTACTATCAATAAAAATAATTTTCTTGTAATCAAAAATCAATATGTTTCCAGAAATAGTATCCGATCTTGTTTCTACACAGTCTGACAATGTACCAATCCCATCAGTATTGAGGGATTCAATTTCAAGTAACATTTTGATTTTAACTCCTTTCTTGGAAGCCGCCGCCATCGAGGGTTTGCACTGGAAAACAACATTTTGTCCCCAAGAATCTAGAATCAAATCTATGTTTGATTTACTCGATGAAATTAATTCTTCAATTTTTCTCACTACTACGTTAGGTTCTAATATCAAGTACTTTTTTTCTTCATAAGATTTTTTACCTTCGTCTCTCAATTTCTCCAGATTTTCCAATATATTATGCATTGAAGTCAATCTCCTTTCTTGGAGAGTGATTATGTCTCCAAACGCCTCATTAGGTGGGTTAGCAGTTGCTATCATTGGTTTCTGACTCGAAAGTGTTGAAAGTTTTTTTCGTTCTAATTTTTTTAATGTTGTATAGATTTTTGTTCTAGGTAGATTAGAATAATAGGCTATCTCACTGGCGGCTAAAGTACCTCTTGAAACTAAAGTAATGTAGGCCATCGATTCATATTTTGATAGACCGAACTCTTCCAAGTTCGCCACAAGATCCAGATAATTGGGAATATCGCTAGGGCGTTTGATCATGCACACATCTTCTATACTATGGACGTAAATCCAGATGTCAATTTGATTGGACAAAATAAAAAAAAATGTAAAGCTGAAATTGTGTTACGGTAGCGTAACTAATCGAGCCATCTAGTTTTCTCAGAATTAATTGGCATTTTTTTTGCTCTAGATGAATTTATTGATTAAAAGGCTTTACCTATAAACACAAAATGTTATCTTGGGGGTAATTATGGTACATTTTTTGGCCCTTTTAAATAAAAGTATGATAATTTTCTTTAGTCTTTGTTCAATTTATTTTGTCGCTTGACCAATATAGATTCACAATGCAGTAATTCAAAGAAAGACTCAGAATTTGTATGAGTATATGAGTTTAGCTCCACAGGAACTAGAGAATAGTGCTAGTAAATATGCTGCTGAGGCAATTAGGTTGGACTCAGAAGGTTCCAATGGACAAGCTATTAACGCTTATCAGAGAGCCGTTGAAGCATTAGTCAAGTTAGTCCAAATCTATCCTGATTACAAGTTGAATAAAATTTACATGGAGAGGGCAAGCTCCTATCAAAACAGAATAAAAGCTTTGCAAGTGTCTAATCCGCTGTGTGATTCTGATATTAACAGATTAGGATCATTTGATCAAAAATCTGCCAATTCAACGAATTCTATTCTGAACAACATGCAATCAGCAAAGAAAAGAAATGAACCCAATACAGAATGTAGTTTGTACTTTGAAGAACTTTTGATGACGGATAAACCCAAAGTTTCCTGGAATGAAGTTATTGGTCTGGATGATGCAAAGAGAGCAATGAGAGAATCCATAGTTTATCCAACTATGAGACCCGACCTACTTCCGCTGGGATGGGCGCGGGGAATTTTATTATTTGGACCTCCTGGTTGCGGAAAGACGTTAATTGCTGCTGCAGCTGCTGCTGAAATCGAAGGTTATTTCATAAATGTTGATGCCGCTTCGATGATGAGTAAATGGTTGGGTGAAGCAGAAAAAAATGTATCAAAATTATTTACCATGGCACGTAAGTTACACGACAGTGAGGGCGTTCCAGTTCTGATATTTGTAGATGAGATAGATTCACTTTTGGGTAACAGAAATAGCGAGGTTGGAGGTGAAGTTAGAGTAAAAAATCAGTTCCTCACTGAGATGGATGGCATAAATGGAAAATCAAGAGAGTCAAAACTATATGTAATTGGTGCAACCAACAAGCCATGGAGTTTGGAAGCGGGTTTTCTGAGAAGATTTCAAAAAAGGATTTATGTCTCCCTACCAAACAGGGAATCTCGTATTCATCTTTTTGATCAGTATACAAAAATGTTACAAATGGAAACTTCGCTAAAAATAGAAGACTTGGCAAAGTTAAGTGATGGTTACAGCGGGAGTGATGTCAAGGACATCTGTCAATCTGCTCAACTGCGGGTAGTCGATGAGTTATTCCAAAGCGGAAAAGGATTGGATAGCGATTCAAGTACTCGATGCATCACAGAAACTGATTTTAAAGAAATTCTAAAAATGAGGAGACCTAGTGTAAGCATGGACATGATTCGGGCCTATATGAGATGGAGTGAGCAGTTCAAGGCCCTCTAAGTCTGGTTTACTTTTTCAAAGCTACTAATTGCGTCCGTTATTTTTCTTGCCGCGGACTCTTTTCCTTCCCATCCTGATATCTTCACAAATTTGCCTTTTTCTAGTTCTTTGTAGTGCTCAAAGAAATGTTTTATCTGGTCCTTCAAATGTTGTGGCACATCTTTTATATCTTGAACATTTGAGAAACTAGGATCAATTTTGGATGTTGGTATGGCAACAATTTTTGAATCTTGACCCGCTTCATCCTCAGTATGTAGTACGCCTACTGGTATTACTTTTATCAGAGATAATGGGGCTAGCGGAGTTTCTCCTAATACCAAAACATCAACTGGATCTCCGTCTTTCTCAAGTGTGTTGGGTAGGAATCCATAATTGCATGGATAATACATTGCAGTAAACAATTTTCTATCCACAAAAATAAAACCACTTTCGATATCATACTCGTATTTTATATTGCTGCCTTTTGGGATTTCAATCATCGCTGTGCACTGATCAGGTGACTGTTTGATAGAACCAATTCCTTGATGTGTTGTCATGCATTTTACTTATTATCTGCTATTTATATTCGAAAAGGTTTTGGGTGGGTTAATTGGATTTACCATTTTGAATAACTACTGATTTTCAAAAAAGTGCAAATTTGGATAGATGTTTTATTAAATTATAAAAGATTAAGAATACCTTACACTCTTCTGTTAAACTTTAGGTAATACTTGGTATCAAAATATTTCCTTGTCGTTTGACACGTGGAAGAAAATGATGGATGAACAGAATAGAATAATCAATGAAGCGTTCAGAAGTCAATCCCAAATGTTAAATGATGCAATTAAAGAATTGAGTCAAAACAATCCCCGAATGGTTAGCAATGCTATACGACAGCAAGCGGAAATTTTTAACCAAATAATTCAACAGCAGAGCCGAATTTTTGCTGACGCCATTAAACAATTCGACGAAAAAAAGACTAAAGCGTTACCAGATGGGACTGACCAATTGAGTAATATGAACAGTGAAAAGCGGCAGAAAAAGAGAAAATAGTAGTAAGCAAATTCTACAGTAAATCAACTTGGGAAAAATATGAACTAGATTAGTTCTACAACCAGGTAAGAACAAGAATCTTATACTACACTTAACCTACTAAATTCAACCATGTCTTATAGTCGCATGCCCCGATTTCCAACAGTTAACAAAGTCAAAATCGCTGTCGCCGTAGTTATTGCGATTATTATTGTTGTTATTGCATCACAAGCGGTCGTAACGGTTCAAGCAGGCTATAGAGGGGTAGTTCTTCATCTTGGAGCAGTCCAGGACCGCGTTCTTGGAGAAGGCCTTCATTTTATTACACCATTTGCAGAACAAGTCGTCCAGATGGAGGTACGTACGCAGAAATTCCAAGCTGATTCTTCAGCGGCATCAAAGGATTTACAGGAAGTTCGTACAACAATAGCACTCAACTATAGAATAGATCCTCAGCAAACCAACAAGATATTTCAGCTTTTAGGCGCGAATTATCAGGACCGTGTCATATCTCCTACTATACAAGAATCAGTCAAGGCTAGTGTAGCGAAATTCAACGCTGAAGAATTGATAACAAAGAGAGAAACTGCCAAGGATGTGATAGCTCAAGCCATACGCACAACACTTTCTGCTAACAACCTAGTTGTTCAGAATGTATTCATAACTGACTTTCAATTCTCTTCATCGTTTTCAGACCAAATAGAACAGAAAGTAGTCGCTTTTCAAAAGTTCCTTACTGAACAAAATAATTTGAGGGCTATTGAGGTAGTAGCAAATCAAACTGTAGCTCAGGCTGAAGGACAGGCAAGAGCAAATGCTGCTAGGGCAAGTGGTGAATCTCAGGCTATACAGATTATTACTGAACAATTAAGAGAAAGCCCAGAATACCTTCAATGGCAGGCCATCACAAAATGGAATGGACAAATGCCATACGCACTAGGTAGCAGTGGATTCCCATTCTTCCAGCTACCTGCTGTAGACGCACAAAACCTTACAAAATCTTGAGATACAGTCTTATCAATGACAAAATATTCTCATTTTTGTAAAAGAATTAATTGAATATTTTTCTATTGCAAGATTAACGACAAAAAACTATTTTTAAAATGGTTGCGGAATACAAGTATGGTAAGTTCAAATCCAGATGATTTCGTTAGTGACGAACTGCCGACGAACTGAGAAATTGAACCTGATTTAACCATTATAACCTAGCAATTCTAACTAAAAATTGTAGTATAAAATGATTTGAGCTCTAAAATTATAAAAGAGAGAGTAGAACTGAGGTTCGCATTAATGGAATTAGTAGCAAAGTATGACCCAAAAGAAATTGAATTTCAAATTAACTCATATCTAGATAAAATTGATAAGAAATCATTAATTGATAGAGAGCTATCGGCATATGAAAAAATACTCGGCTTTGTTGAAGGTCCTCCCACACTAAATGGGGAGCCGCATGTAGGTCATCTTAGAGGACGTATTATCAAAGATCTTTGGTTCAGATACAAAACTTTGCAAAAATATAAAGTTACTTTCAGAGCAGGCTGGGATACCCAGGGTCTACCCGTGGAATTACAGGCAGAAAAAAATTTAGGATTAACTGGAAGTAAGGCTGAAAATATCAAGAAGGTTGGCATCACAAAGTTAGTAGAAGCATGCAAAGATCTAATCAAAACAAATTCAGAAAAATGGATCAAAGTAGACGCTCTGCTTGGGATGTCTTTTGATTATGAAAAAGCATATTGGACATTTAAGGACAATTATATCGAAAGGGAATGGCAGGTACTTAAGAAATCTTGGGAATTGGGAATTCTTAGGGAATGGTTTAGAGTTGTTGCGTACTGTCCTTCCTGTCAAACATCTTTGAGCAATGCAGAGGTTAATCAGGGCTATAAGATTCTGGAGGATCCATCTTTTTATTACAAAATGAGGTTAAAGGAAGAGGACACTTTTCTAGTGGTATGGACTACCATGCCATTTACGCTAGTAACTGATGAATTAATCGGCGTTAATCCTGAAGCGGATTATGCATATATTTCAATTAAAAACGAAAGGTGGATCGTAGGATCCGACAGATTAAATGATTTAATGACAGAACTCAGAATTCAAGATTTTACTGTTGAAAGGACCATTAAGGGTGTAGAGTTGGATGGAAAAAAGTACATCCATCCACTATTATCAATGATACCTGGACTTAAGGAACTTAGTGATGACAATAAGATACATTTTGTAGTCGCTGAAAATTATGTTGATGCTAGTACCGGTAGTGGGATAGTTCATTTGTCACCAGCAAACGGTCAGGAGGATTTCGACATAGCTGTCAAGCGAAATGTTCCGATTTTTGTACCTATAAATGATAAAGTAGAATTTACAGACAAGGCAGGTATTTTCAGCGGAAAATTTGTACGCGACGCTGATACTTCGGTTGTTGAGAAAATGAAGGAAACAGGAGCATTCCTGAAGTTGGGGCGAATTAAACATCAGTATCCGACTTGTTGGCGTTCAGGCCACAAGGTTGTCTGGCTTGCAAGGCGTGAATATTTCTACATGATTGATAAACTCGAAAATAAACCTATAAACGCCGTCTCAAATGTGAACTTCTTTTTTGAATCTCCAAAGAACAGGTTTGTAGAAATTATTAAGGAACAGGTACCCTGGTGCATATCGCGAGAAAGAGTATGGGGAACTCCTCTTCCCATATGGAATTGCACCAAGTGCGGCATGAAAGAACCTCTCTTTTCCAGAAATGAAATTATCAAGAGAGCTTCAAAGTTGCCCGACGGAGAGCATTTTGAATTGCATCGACCCTGGATTGATAACGTTGTGATTAATTGTTCAAGGTGTAACATTGCTATGATTCGGGAACCCTTCGTTCTTGACACATGGCACAACAGTGGTGCTTCGCCTTATGCGGGATTCTCGGATGATGAATACAAGAGTCTGATTCCTGCTGAATTTCTCACAGAAGGGATAGATCAGACCCGGGGATGGGCATATACGCTACTAATGGAAAATGTGATAATGCAAAACAAGGGACAATCTCCATTTGAATCGTTCCTATTTCAGGGACATATATTGGACGAGAAGGGAAATAAAATGAGTAAGAGTTTGGGTAATGTATTGGACGCTAGTAAACTATTAACTGAAAATTCAGTTGATGCCATCAGATTTTATTTCATGTGGAAGTCATCGCCTATTGAATCTTTAAGCTTCAGTCTTAGCGAAATGGGTTCCCGCCCATATCAGGTACTTAGTACTCTGTATTACCTACATGTATACTTGATTCAAAATAGTACATACGATAGATTTGACACCAAAAATATTGACCTAGATTCTGTCGTAAAAAGCAAATACTTTACCATGATAGAAGTTTGGATTCTATCAAAATTACAATCGGTAATTAATAAAGTAACGTTATCACTTGACTCCTGTAGGTTTAATGAAGCAGCAAAGGATTTGGAAGAATTCATAATTAATAGTCTGAGCCAAACTTATGTTCCTATGAGCAGAGATGATTTATGGGATGACAGTATGGAAACGTTGGAGAGAAGGAATGTGATATATGGGGTACTTGGCTACGCGCTGTACATTATTGACATACTCCTTCATTCATATAGTCCTTTCATAACGAATTATTTGTATCTGTTATGCTTTAAACATAAGGAAGAAATACTTCTTGAATCGTGGCCTAAATTTAATCCTGAATTGGTGAATACTGAAGTTGAAAATACAATAGACAAATCAAAACAAATCGTTTCACTGGTTAATGCAGCTAGAATGAAGGCAAAATTTAAGAGAAGATGGCCCATTAATAGAGTTGTCATATGCACTCAAGACAGAAATCTTTCTGAATCAGCTGAATTATCAGAGATTTTAAAAAAGCAAATCAATTCAATGTCTATAGATGTCAAAATAGTAAATTTTAGCAATTACTTGGAAAGGGTTAATTTTCTGAATAAGGAGAATCTTGTTACCCTGAAAGCAAAGCTCAGAGTAAATAAGATAGCTCCCCGATTGAAGAACGATTTAAAAAATGCATTACAATCATTTGATCAGGTTGACTTTAATGATTTATTTAACCAGTTTATTTCTAAAGGGAATTTCGATCTTAAATACTCGACTGGTGAAACGACGTTGTCAACAGATGACGTGGAATTTTCATATGAAGGAAAAACACCATACATAATGATGGAATCTGAACAGGAGAACGTAGTTGTGTTTATTGATACTACTAGAAGTACCGAGTTGATATCAATGGGTCTCATGAAAGATATAGCAAGAAATATACAACAATTGAGAAAGGAAAGGGGGTTTGTTCCTACAGAAATACTATCCTCTGCATATATTTCAGGTCTACGTTCAGATGACCTATTATCCCTCGAAAATTTGAAAAGCGAATTGGCATATTACGTAAGAGTAAAACAGATAATCATTAGCCCTGACAAATTAGAGGATGTCGATTACAAGGAAATTGAAATAGACGGCAGAAAAATTCTCATTTCTGTACAGTAGGAAATAATGTTCTCAAAATTAGAAATATCAGAAAATTATTAACTTCTCATGTCTTTACCCATAATTTATTAGTCCATATACTCTGACGGATGTGCGTATCTGGTTAAATTTCTCACACGGCTCTTACACATAAGTCAGGTTTTAGAACCATTTATTAGTAATCAATATTTTGATTTGTACCAAAATTACCGAGGTTTTCAATATTATTGGAGGCAATGGAATTTCGGATTAATTGATAACTGCTATCATGACAATTACAGGAACAGAAATTCTTCAATACATCAGCCTCCATTATCATACCCTTACAATCGCCATGATTATTACAAATACACATTGACGATTTAGCCAATTATTGTAATTCACTTCAACTATTGTATATTTTTTACTATAAATAATATGACAATAATTAAATTATGCTACTTCATTATTTTTTTGTGGAAGTTTACTCTGAAAAACGGCCATGGGGTTCATTTGAAAAGTTTAACGAGAATGAACGGTGCACCGTGAAATTACTCTACATAAAACCTGGCTCGCGATTGAGCCTTCAATATCATAATAAACGAAAAGAATTTTGGAAAATAATTAAGGGTTCTGGAACGGTAGAAGTTCAAGACAAGAAATCGACTGTAGGTGAAGGAGATAATATCATAATACCATCTGGAGCAAAGCACAGAATTCAGGCTAGCAATTCTGGTTGTACCGTTTTGGAAATTTCTTATGGAAGCTTTGATGAAGACGATATCGTAAGGATTGAAGACGACTATAACCGGATTTAGTATTTGAATAACGAAAAGTCATGTGCTACCTAGTATCTCGACTAGTAACTGATGACCCAGAATTCGTAGGATTAGTAGCTCTATATTTAACGAAATACAAATAAAGCCCTAATATCGCTTTTAATCTAATGAGCGCAAGTAAAAAACCCCACATGAATCTTGTTGTAGTGGGACATGTTGATAACGGTAAATCGACTATTGTAGGTCATTTGTTGGTTGATATGGGAATAATCGATCAAAGAACTATAGATTCGTTTGCCAAGGAATCTGAAGAAACTGGAAAAGGTGATACTTTCAAGTACGCTTGGGTACTAGATAGCATAAAGGATGAGCGCGAAAGAGGAATTACAATAGATCTGGCATTCCAGAAATTTGAAACTTCTAAATATTTTTACACCTTGATAGATGCTCCTGGACATAGAGATTTTATTAAAAATATGATTACTGGAGCATCTGAAGCAGATGTCGCTATTCTGGTGGTATCCGTCAAGCCAGGTGAGACTGAGGCTGCTACTGATCCAGGTGGACAGGCAAGAGAACATGCATTTTTGTCAAGGACACTCGGAGTTGGTCAAATCGTAGTTGCCTTGAATAAAATGGATGATTCAGGATATTCAGAAGCGCGTTATAATGAGGTCAAGGAAACCGTGGAAAAAATGTTAAAGTTGGTAGGCTATAATGTTTCAAAAATAAGCTTCATACCTGTTTCAGGATGGAAAGGTGATAACTTGGTCAAAAAATCGGAAAATATGGCCTGGTACAAGGGTCCTACTCTAGCAGAAACCCTCGATATGTTCGAACCTCCAGAAAAACCATTAGGAAAACCACTTAGGATACCAATTCAAGATGTTTATTCCATCACAGGAGTTGGTACAGTACCTGTAGGAAGAATTGAAACAGGAGTTCTTAAGGCCAACCAAAAGGTCATCGTAATGCCATCGGGCGTGACTGGAGAAGTAAAATCCATTGAGACTCATCATACTCAGATGGAATCTGCAGAATCTGGTGATAATATAGGATTTAACCTTAGAGGTGTGGATAAGAAATCGATCAAGCGAGGAGATGTGATCGGACCTGTTGATAATCCACCAAGTGCTGCAAAGGAATTTGAGGCACAAATAATAATTATCCATCATCCTACAGCAATGGCTCCAGGCTATACTCCTGTACTTCATGCACATACTGCACAGGTTGCAGCTACATTGTCTGACTTTATAGCAAAAATCGATCCAAAAACAGGTGGTGCTCTAGAAGAAAAACCAAAGTTTCTAAAGACTGGTGACGCAGCAATCGTGAGAATAAAACCAGTAAGGCCATTAGCAATAGAAACATTCAAGGAATTTCCAGAAATTGGTAGGTTTGCGTTAAGAGATATGGGTACAACAATAGCTGCTGGCGTTGTCAAGTCTATTGTCGAAAAATACGACCCAAGCGCCAAAAAGTGAGTCTTACCAATGACTCAGGAAGCCCGAATTAAATTAACTAGTACCAATCTTGTAATGCTAGAAAATGTATGCCACGAAATAAAGGGCATTGGCGAAAAAAATGGGATCAAGTTTAGAGGACCACACCCACTTCCAACTAAAAAAATGAAAGTCGTTACAAGAAAATCTCCTTGCGGACAAGGAACCAATACTTGGGATAAATATGAACTACGGATTCACAGGCGTGTCATAGATTTAGGAGCGGATGATAGATCTATAAGACAATTAATGCGATTAAAAATTCCCGATGACGTTTACATTGAAGTTTCTTTAACTTAACTATATCCCATTTTAATTCAATCATTTATCTATCCTTCCTTAATTTAGTATAGGAATTTACCGGGACAACCAGATGAGCAAATGATTTTGGATTGATTATTTTTGCAAGTATTTCTATACCTATAATCAATCTTGGACTAGGTCTGCTAAAATAAGACATAGCATCTACTGCAAAAACCATATCATTTTGGACTGCTCTTAAGGAGTTCCAATCTTCGTTTCGTTTTAGAGAAACATATTCACTAAGTACTCTGTCAAGGGTAAATCCGCATGGTAAGAGAATCACTATATCGGGATCGAGCTGAGAAATTTGGGAAAACTCTATCTTACGAGATCTATCTCCAGTCTTACTGATTCCATTAATACCTCCTGCAATTTCAACCATTTGCGGAACCCAGTGGCCGCATATGTAAAACGGATCAAACCATTCAAGACAAATTACCCTTGGTTTTTTATCCTCATTTGTATTCGCAACATTTTCAATTCTATTCGACAGCGATGTTTTAATCTCTAATCCTTCTTTCACTTTCCCAACACTTTTGGCCACGTCGACAATATTTTGAACCACGTCTTCAACTGTATGTGGATCTAGTACAAGGGTATCTGGTGTATAACCTAAGAAGCGAATTACTTTTTCCATTTCTCTGTTGTGCGGTGAACATACGTCACAGATTCCCTGAGAAATGATAAGATCTGGCTGTATTTCCTTTAACAAGTCGAAGTTTATTGTGAAATATTCATTTTGTAATTTTGCAAGTTCTTGAATTTTTTGCTCTATCTGTAGACTTGTCATTGATTCTGAATCAAATACTGAATTTATTACCTGAGGCTTGGTCTTAGCTTCAGAAGGAAAATTACATTGGTGAGTAACACCGTATAGCAGATGCTGGGATCCCAACAAATATAGTATCTCTGTTGCACTTGGTAGAAAGGAAACAATCCGATTAACCAATACAAACTGTGATATTATTAATTGTATTAAAGACCTTTTGTCAATGGTCTTCGTCAAGCATTTTTAATTGTCCTGATTAATTACATTGTGAAATTTAATGTATCAATATTTTAATAATGGATTGTCAAAATAACTGTGTCAGGTTATGAGTAAATCCACGATAACGAACAGAATGGATCAAAGTGAGATAGATAGGCGTACTAGATACCTATTAGATCTATTTAGAAAGAATTTTCTCGATAGCAAGAGTGATGACTTTGTTTCTGACGCATTATCAAACATGATGGTATGTAATACTATCTATGCGAAAATTTTTGAAGGGTATTTAGCACTGGCTGAAAAGAGAAAAATACCCCAGGAAATGACTGATGGTTTTGTCAAGTGGGCCTCAGATCAATTGGACGAACTCAAAATCAAGTTAACTGAGAAGTACCAAAAGATCGATATGAGATAATAGTCCCATTATCAATACATGACTCTGAAGTTGAACGTAAGGTAATCGTATATAAAGATTAAACCAGTCAAGATCCTTTCCTTATTTTTGGAGCAAAAGTGTAAGACATTGCACCTTTTTGGAAATGATTGAATAGAAAAGTCTATATGATTACTCCAATGGATTTTTGATATGAAAAAACCTATGATTATTCTTATGCTGGCAAGTATCTTGGTATTCTCAGGTGTAATTTTCCATGTGGAAAAATTTGAAATTTTCGCACAAACAGAAGATGAAAAGGATTCCAACCTTGTTTCAATCAGCGAGATCTTTAAAGATGTGCAAGGATCAGTGGTGCAAATAACTCGTGAAAATCAGCCTACATCTAATGATGCTCCTGGAGATGAAAATGTTACCAGTTTAGGATCTGGATTTGTATTTGATAATCAAGGACGTATTATTACTAATCATCATGTAGTAAGGGATTCTAAGGATGTGGATGTTACTTTCATTGATGGTAATAGATACGTAGCATCTGTCATTGGTAGTGATCCTTTCAATGATATAGCTGTAATTGATATAACACAAAATATATCCGGACAGCTTAACCCATTGAGACTTGGAAATTCATCTGCAGTTGAGGTAGGGGATCAAGTTATTGCAATTGGAAATCCATATGGACTTGCTGGCTCAATGACCGTTGGTATAGTAAGCCAGAAAGGACGTCTAATTTCTACTGAAGGATCAGCATTCAGTATTCCCAGTGTTATTCAAACGGATGCGTTAATTAACCCGGGTAACTCTGGTGGACCTCTCATCAATGTAAATGAAGAAGTAATTGGAATGAATACTGCAGGAGTACTTTCAGATTCTGGCAGCTTCTCCGGTATAGGTTTAGCAGTTCCTTCAAATACTATTTCTAAAATAGCACCGGTACTTATTAGCAAAGGAAATTACACACATCCATGGCTTGGAATTTCTGCCAGCACTCTAACTTCAAAATTGACAGAAAATTTTGAGAATTTGAGTAGGGATTTCAAGGGAGTGTACGTTGATTCAATAATTAAGGATGGACCCGCTGATAAAGGTCGACTTCAAGGTAGTACTACTGATCAATATGGCGATAAGCATGGTAATGATATTATCACAGCGGTTGATAATCATAATGTTACTTACATGGAAGATCTTGTGTCTTATATCGATGAAAATAAACAACCAGGTGAAAAATTGAGTGTCACTGTTTTTAGAAACCAGACCTACACGGATCTTAGTGTAGAGTTAGGAGATCGCAGTAATAGTACTAAGACCGATGAAGAAAAGGACCCGTATAGTTAACCATACTTAACAATCACTAACCCATTGAATGCCTATTTAATATGGGACAATCTGTAAGTTGCTTTGAGTGTCTTATGAGTTCATAAAGAATTGCAGTCCAATGCTTACTACATACATTGCTAGAAGAATAAATCCTGTTCTTAATCCGATTTCTTTTTGGAATAATAAACCTACTGCCAGTAATGTCACTCCTGTTGCTAATATCATTTGGTGTGATAAAATCTCCGTTCGCTCTATGACTGCTCCGAATCCGCTATGATACATTGCTCCAAATACCGCAAATGCAAGCAATAATGTATTGTTTAAGATCTTTGAACCAAGTACGTTGGCAATAGCAATCGATGTGCCTTGGGCTCCCTTCCTGGCTAGTAGCATTAATGATATTTTTTCAGGCATTTCACCAGCAATAGGGCTTATTACCACTGAGAGGATTATTGCTGAAACTCCTATTTCAACTGCTACATGTTTCATTGATTCTATAAAAGGCTCTGCAGCTAGGAAGATGCCAATTGTTCCTATCATGAAGATTATTCCTGATTTTATCAACTGTTTTTGATTGCCGGGAAGATTAACATTTTCGGGAGGATTACTGTACTCTTCGATAATTTTCTCTCTGTCTTTCTTTTTTTCTAATCTCATTTCATAAAAAGCGATAAATACATATACCAAGAACAGAACTGTAAACACTATTCCATCAATAAAGTGATATCCATCGATAAATAGGATTGCACTTATTATTGCCGTAAGGATGAGAAAAATCTTGTCTAGTTTAAATGAACTCACATCTATTTTTTTGATCGGTTTTTTTGAAAGACGTGTAGTTGCGATTAACAGCATTATTGCCAAACCCAGAGTCATCATGAGCACATTACTTCCCAAACCTGCTCCGAGAGCAATTCCAAAAGAACCATCTGATGCGGCATACGCAACTATGGCTATTTCAGGAAGTGTAGTTGCCACACTAAGCAGAGTTCTTCCTACGAACCTAGCACCAAACCTAGTTGCTAGATGTTCAGCACCATATGAAAGTAACCAGCTCGCAAATGTTAATACTCCCAACCACATTAACATGGTTAGAATGTTATTAGCTTCCAAACAAGATGTGACTACTAATTTTGTAGAATATAAATCATAATAAATCTGAATTTAGCTCGTACTTTGGCAGTGTTGAAAACGTCTAATCAATACTAATCTTCATAAGAAATATTAAAATGGATTTCACTCTAGGTTGAATCCAATCTTAAGTTATTGGTACGTTTGTCATATTGGATATTGGTATCCTAATTTTCAGAACACCATTTGCATAATCCGCCTTGCTTTTTGAATTGTCGTCTTCGGGGATAGAATACGGAAGAGGAATCTTCTTCTCAATCTTGCTTGGGCGCTGACTAAAATGAATTGTATGCGCTTCCATTTCAATAACTCTCTTTGCCCTCAATGTAAGAATATCCTTAGAAATATTTACATGAATATCTTTCTTTTGGAATCCAGGGAGATCCACTATGATCACTAGTTCCGTACCATCTTCATAAATGTCAACGGGCGGCAAAACAAATTCATAAAATTCTCTTGAACGATTGCCGATTTCCTTCATTATCTCCTTTGCGACGTACCGACTTACACTCATATCATATCTGTGGGTTTCTTTCTATAAATTCTTTATTTTCAAAATAGAATCTACCGCCATAGAATGAAATAATTCAGAACCATGCGAGTCTTATTATTTAGAATCTTTCAAAAATGTG
>Ga0209486_10000525_pt1 | contig 17134 bp, 15 predicted proteins | sample NCCompost_FD_187518 | JGI IMG/M metagenome (GOLD analysis project Ga0209486, IMG submission 187518) | Agricultural soil microbial communities from Utah to study Nitrogen management - NC Compost (SPAdes) (version 2) | ecosystem: Environmental > Terrestrial > Soil > Agricultural land | place...
GCCCGAGCAGCAGCTTCGCGAGCGCGATCCGCATCTGCCAGCCGCCGGAGAACGTATCTGCCTGGCGGTGCGCATCGTCCTGGTCGAAGCCGAGGCCGCGCAGCACGGTGGCGATCCGCAGATCCATGTTGTAGCCGTCTGACAGCCTGAACCGATCCTGCAGGTCGCTGTACCGGGTGAGCATCGCTTCGTGCTCCTGCTCGGGGACCGAGGAGTCCGCGAGCCGGTGCTCGATCTCATGCATCTCGTGTTTCAGGTCGAGCAGCGGCTGGAAGGCGCTGCTCGCCTCCTCGAACACCGTCCGCCCGGCGTGGGTCAGGCCGTCTTGCGGCAGGTAGCCGATCGTCAGGTTCGATGGAGTGACGATGGCGCCTTCGTCGGGGTCGTCCTCGCGCGCCAGCATACGCAGCAGCGTGGTTTTGCCGGCGCCGTTGGGGCCGCACAGGCCGACACGATCCCCGTCGTCGATCTGCCAGGTCACGCGATCGAGCAGGACCCGGTCGCCGAATGATTTTGTAAGCTCGGAAAGCTGGATCAATTAAGCGCGGGGGTACCCAGGGCTTTGGCGGCGGCGGCGAGGACTTCGGGTACGCGGAAGGGCTTCCGCAGGTAGCCGGCGACGCCCAGGTTCACGGCCTCGATGGCGCTCGACTCCGTGGAGAAGCCGGTGATGATGATGACGGGCAGCTCGGCGCGAATGCGTTTCACCTGGCGGATGAGCGTCAGGCCGTCCATGCCCGGCATGCGGAGGTCGGCGATGAGCAGGTCGTACTCGGCCGCCCGGACGCGCCCCAGCGCGGTGCTTGCGTCGGCCGCTGTGTCGACGTCGTACTCCGCGAGCGCCAGCGTTTTTGACAGCAGGTCGCGGATGCTCGCCTCGTCGTCCACCACCAGCACACGCGGGCGGCCCTGCCGGTTCGTCTGAGCCGCCGCGGCCCCGGACGCGACCCCGCCGCCCGACTGTGTGCGCTGGCTATCGAGCCAGGCGTCGATATCGCGCTTGCGAAACCGCCACTGCCGCCCGACGCGAACGGCCGGGATTTTGCCCGCCTTGATGAGACGGTAAACCGTCCGCAGGTTGACTTGAAGGTACTCGAGGACCTCTTCGGTCGTCAGGAAGACTTCGTCGGTAGGGAGGTTGAGAGCCAAACGTGTCACATTCTAGCGCGGTTCTGCGTTCCCTTCGCTAAACTTTTAGAGGGTAAGTACTTAAGTCGTAAGATCTCGGTAAAGCCGTCAGCCGGTCACCGCCGTCTTATCCAATGACCGGCCAGCCTGCCGACGCATCGGCGAAGGCAGAGACCGGACGCCGTTCATGAACTGGACCGACGAGGAGCTCGTCACCCGCTCGAGGGGCGGCGACCTCGACAGTTTTAATCAGCTCATCCTCCGATGGGAGCGGCCGATTTATGCGCTTGCCTATCGCGTCATCGGCCGCGAGGAGGACGCGCGAGACGTGTGCCAGGAAACCTTCCTGCGCGCCTATCGCGCGCTGCCCGGCTTCAAGGGGCAGGCGAAGTTTTCGTCGTGGCTCTACAGGATTGCGCTCAATCTCTGCCGCGACTGGATCCGGCGGCAACGGCGGGCACCGACCGTCCAGCTGGCCGAAGGCATCGATCCGACGGAACTGGCGTCGGAAAGGGGACCGGCCGAATCGATTGAAGACCTGGTCGCCCGGCGTGAATTGAGCGGAGTGGTCGAGGAAGCCATGGGACTGCTGCCCGAGGAGCAGCGAACGGCGATCATCCTGAAGGAGTACCACGGGATGACCTTCCAGGAAATTGCCGACCTGCAAGGTTGCCCGCTCAGCACCGTCAAGACCCGCCTCTATCAGGGCCTCAGCGTCCTGCGACGGCATCTCGAGAAGAACGGCCGCGTGCCGCAACTGGTGAAACGCGTATGAGTGAGACATTTCATTGTGGGGATAACACGGCGCTCGTCGCCTACCTGTACGACGAGGGCGAGCCGGGGGAACGTGCGGCGATAGACGCGCACATCGCTCTGTGTGCCGCATGTGCGGCGGAAGTGGCGGCGTTGCAGTCGGCGCGCCTGCAACTCACGGCGTGGGCGCCGCCCGACGCGGACCTCGGCTTCGCCGTCGTCAGGCCTGAGGAAAAGGGCCCAAGGGCACAGGGCTCCTCTGAGGCCTTAGTCAGCCCGGGGCCCCGAGGCCTGAGGTCTGGGGCTTGGTTCCGACAGCCCATGCCGGCGTGGGCGCAGGCCGCAGCGGCCTGCCTGATCTTCGGTGTGGGCCTGTCGCTCGGCATCTTGCGAGGTACCACGCCTGCCGCCCCGGCGGAGCAGGCGGCGGCGACGGCTGCGACATCCCCTGCGTCAGCGACGAGCGTCACCGCGAACGACCTTGCCGCGCTCGAGCAGCGGCTCCGCGCCGAGGTGGCCGAGTTACGCGCGACCCCGGCGCTCGTGTCGGCGGCCGTGCCGCAGCCGGGGAACAATGCGCAGATCATGGCGCAGGTACGCGCGCTGATCGAAGAGAGCGAGCTGCGCCAGCAGCGTGAGCTTGCGCTGCGCACGACCCAGATGTTCAGAGACTTCGACTCGCAGCGCCGGGTGGACCTGGCGCAGATCCAGCGCAGCTTCGGCCAGATCGAAGGGCTGGCAGGCGCCGAGGTCCGCGAACAGCGTGAGATGCTGAATTATCTGATGCGCGTGTCGGAGCAACGGTAGGAGGACGGTCTTGAGAACGTGGGTTATCGGCCTCGTCGTCGGAATCGGCATGACCAGCGGTGCGTCCGCGCAGACGGCGGCGCCGCCGCCCGTCGACGGTGCTCAGGGCGCCCCGAGCGCCAGTCGAGGGGCGCAGAATGCCGAGGCCGATCAAATCAAGGCGCGGCAGCGGATCTTCATCATGGAAGGCGTGCTCGAGCACGCCGTGCAGGTGGGCGTGGACAATCTGCGCCGCCGTGTCCGCGCGGTGATGCCCGATGATGCGCTGCTGCAGGGTGGAGCGCCGCAGGTGCGGGGCTTCCGTCTCGACGGCTACGGTGTGTTCTTCGACGTCGAAGTGCCGGCGCTGCGGCAGAGCCTCGCGTGGTCGATCCGCACGATGAACGAGACCGGCAGCGCGCTGGCGCGCGACTTCGCCGCGATGCGCGCATTCGTCCGCGCCATTCCCGACCCGCGCGTGCAGGCTGAATTCGAGCGGACGCTGCGACGCGTCCAGCAGCAGGTCGCTCCGGGGGCGCAGGCGCCGACGCTGGCGTCCGCCGCTCCTGGTGGACCGGCGGTGGGTGCGCAGTCGATCGGGCCGCAGACGGTCGAGGCCCAGGCGGTCTCGGCGCAATCGCTGGGCGCTCCCATCGCGCCGCAGCTTGATGCAGCGGCGGCGCCACCGCAGGTTGTTGATGCACTGCTGCTGAGCGATCCGAGCGATGCCTACACCGAGGAAGTGAAGGCCGCGGTGATTGACGCCATGATCGAGAACAGCGGATCGCTCGTCCTGGGCGAGAACGAATGGCTGACGGTGGCGGCCCGCGACAACGCCCCGACGGCGCCGTTCATCTCGGGCGATCCCGACGTGGTCACGCTGGTGCTGCGCGTCAAGGGAAGCGACCTGCTCGCGTTCCGCGCCGGGCAGATCACGCTGGACCAGGTACGGGCGCGCGTGCAAATCGGCGAGTTCTAACCACAAGGCGGAATCCTTGCCGCCGGTGTCTAACCGGGTATGTACAATCCCGATATGGTCCGACGCCTGGCGCTGCCCATCCTGGTGCTTTTTCTCGTCGCTGGCTGCGAGTCCCGCGAGGTCGAGAAGGATCTGAAGCTCGTCGACGTCCGCACCGGCTGGTACGACGCGGGTGTAGTCGCAGGCGGCCAGAACAAGCTCGTGCCGAGCATTTCCCTGGGGCTCGAAAACGTATCGGATCGCGATATCGCCAGCGTTCAGCTCAATGCGGTCTTCAAGCGGGTCGGCGAAGACCAGTCGTGGGGCGAGCATTTCATCCGCGCCATCGACACCAGCGGCCTGAAAGCAGGGGCCACGGCGGACGACATCGTCCTGAGATCCACCCTCGGATACACCGGCTCCCAGTCCCGCATCCAGATGCTCCAGAACCGCGACTTCGTTGACGCCCGGGTCGAAGTCTTCGGCAAGCATGGATCCCGCACCTGGGTGAAGATGGGCGAGTTTCAGATCGACCGCCAGTTGCTGACTGAGTGACTTGCGCCCGTCGGGTTCTCCTATAATCCCGACGTGACCACCACCGCCACCGCCCAGTCAGAACAGTCGCTCGAACGACGTCTCGGTCCGCTCGACGCCGCGGCGCTCATTGTGTCCAACGTCATTGGCGGCGGCATCCTGTTCTCGCCGCCGCAGATTGCCGCGTCGGTGCCCAGTGCGCTGGCGTTTCTCGCCACCTGGGTTGCCGGCGGCGGGCTCGCCTTTGCCGGAGCCATGGCGTACGCGGAGCTGGCGGCGCTGAGGCCTCGCGCGGGTGGTGAGTATGTGTACCTGCGCGCGGCATTCGGACCGCTCGCCGGCTTCCTTACCGGGTGGACGTCGTTCGTCGCGGGGTTCTCGGGCGCGATTGCGACCAGTGCCGTGGTGCTGGCGTTCTACCTCGGACGTTTTATTCCGGCGGCGGCAAACGACACGCCCTTCTTCACGCTGCCCTTGATCCCGGGCACGCTCGTGCTGACCGCCTCACCGCAAACGACGGTTGCGATCGCGGCGATCTTCGGGATGGCGTGGATCCATCTTCGTGGTGTCGGGCCCGGCCGCCTCGTCGGCGACGTGCTCGCGGTGCTCAAAGTCGCGGCATTCGTGCTCTTCATCGCCATCGGTTTTTCGTTCGGCCAGGGCGAATTCAGCAACGTCACACAGGGCGGTCCGGTGTCGGCGGCGAACTGGCTGCTGGCATTGATTCCGGTGATGTTCACGTATTCAGGATGGAATGCGGCGTCGTACGTGGCGGAAGAAGTACGCAATCCCGGGCGCAACGTGCCGCTCGCGCTCGCGCTGGGTACCGGCGCGGTGATCGCGATCTACCTGTTGCTCAACGCGCTCTATCTGTATGTGCTGCCGGTCAACGAACTCGCGGCGGTGAACGGGTCGGTGCTCGACGTCATCGCCGACCGCCTGCTCGGGGCCGCGGCCGGTAACACGATGGGGATCGTCTCGATCGTCAGCCTGCTCGCCAGCATCAGCGCGATGACGTTTGCCGGGCCGCGCGTCTACTTCGCGATGGCGCGCGACGGACAGTTCTTCCGCAGCGCCGCGCACGTCCATCCGCGCTAGAAGACGCCGGCCGTGGCGATCATCGCCCAGGCCGTGTGGAGTTCGCTGCTCGTCCTGACCGCACAGGCGCAGGCGCTGCTGACGTATACGGGCTTCGCCATCATCCTGTTTTCCGGCGTCGCAGTGGTGTCGTTGTTCGTGCTGCGGGCCAAGCAGCCGGATGCCGAGCGGCCGTTCCGTGCGTGGGGATACCCGGTCGTGCCCGGGATCTATGCCGTGGCGGCGGCGTTGATTCTCATCAACGGCTTGTATACAGCGCCGGGTCCGACCGGCGCGGGGGCCGTGGTGATTCTCGCGGGGATCCCGCTTTACCTGCTGTTCCGGCGGGGGGCGCCGGAAACTTAGGACAACCGGAAACCTGAAGGTTTCCGGCTACCACGATGGCGCGACGATGAGTGGTAGCCGGAGGCCTTCAGGCCTCCGGTCTCACGGACGGCGCCGGAGGTCGCCCTTGTAGTTGACCTTCTGACCCGGGTTGATCCGGACGTCGAACGTCAGGTCCTCGAAGCCCGGCGCCGAGATGCGGATCTGGTAGGGCCCTGCTTCGAGTTTCAGCGCCTGGAACATGCCGTCGTAGTCGTCGACGGTACCCGCGTAATAGCCATCGACGAACACCTGCGCGTTCCGCGGGAAGACCTGGAGCCGCAGCTCGCCGACGTCAAAGCCGAACCCTGAGCCAACCGGCGGATAGTAGCCATATCCATAGGGAGAGCCGTAGTACCCGGGATACCAGCGATAGGGGTCGTAATAGAAGTAGCCGAGGCCGAAGGCGCCGTATCCGAAGGGGTACACCCGGCGGGGGTAGCGGTAAAAGTTGTTGTAGACGGGCGGCGGATTGACGATGACCGTGCCGCCGACCGGACCGCGCGCGCGTTCGAGGTCGCGGGTGCGCTGTTCGGCCCGACCCCGCACTGCCGGCGCCGAGGTGTCTGGCGCCCTTGGAATCGGAACCTCCCGGCGCGGGACGGCGGTTCCGGTTCGGGGATTGTCGCCCTGCGGCCGGCTGCCTCGAGGCACCGCCTGGCGCTCAACTGGAACCGCCTGTGCGGGCTCATCCTGTGCGTCCTGAGCCAGGGCCGGCGACGCCATCGCCACCGCCGCCATCAGCATCACGGATCTCACAAACATTGGGGGTCTCCTCACGCGGACGTACAGTCCAATACTGTGCACCTGAGCAACAGTGTTGCCACGCAAAAATCACGGAATGTTCGAAGGAAACCCATCGTTTCGGGCCGTTCCCGAAGCGACTGTCCCCCGGCCGTGTCCTCTGGGGCATACTGCAAGGGTGATCCATTCGACGACCATCCTCGCCGTCCGCCATCAGGATCGAACCGTGCTGGCCGGCGACGGACAGGTCACCTTCGGCAACACCGTGCTCAAGCAGGGGGCGCGCAAGATCCGGCGCCTGTACAACGAATCGATCCTCGCGGGTTTCGCCGGATCGGCCGCCGACTCGTTCGCGCTGTTCTCGCGGTTCGAATCAAAGCTCGAACAGTACCGCGGCAACCTCGAGCGCTCGGCGGTTGAACTCGCCCGCGACTGGCGCACCGATCGGCTGTTGCGCCGGCTCGAAGCGATGATGATCGTCGCCGATCGAAAGTCCACATTCCTGCTGTCGGGCACGGGCGATCTCATCGAACCGGACGACGGGATCGTGGCGGTCGGGTCGGGCGGGCCGTTCGCGATGGCGGCGGCGCGGGCGCTGACGCGCCACAGCACCCTGTCCGCGCGCGAGATTGCCAAGGAGGCGATGGCGATCGCCGCCGACATCTGCATCTATACGAACCCCAACCTCACGATCGAGGAACTGTGAAGACTGCAATGGCTATTTTTCTTCCCGAGCGCAGCGCCACCGCCGTCGATGCCCTGACACCGCGCGAAGTGGTGTCGGAACTGGATAAATACGTGATCGGGCAGGCAAGGGCGAAGCGGGCAGTCGCGATCGCGCTGCGCAACCGGATCCGGCGGCAGCGGCTGCCGCAGGAGATGGCCGACGAGGTCACGCCGAAGAACATCCTGATGATCGGCCCGACCGGCGTCGGCAAGACCGAGATCGCGCGGCGGCTCGCCCGCCTGGCGCAGTCGCCGTTCATCAAGGTCGAGGCGTCGAAGTTCACCGAGGTCGGCTACGTCGGGCGCGACGTCGAGTCGATGGTGCGCGACCTGGTGGAGCTCGCCGTCGACATGGTGCGCGCCGAGCGGGCGGAGGAGGTGCAGGACAAAGCCAGAGCCGCCGGCGAGGAGCGGTTGCTCGACCTGCTGCTGCCGCCGACGCGTTCGCCGCTGGCGGGTGAAGATCCGTCGGCGATCCGGGAGCAGGCGACGCGCACGCGCGAGCGGTTCCGCGAGCAGCTGCGCGAACGCCGCCTCGACGATCGCGCGGTCGAACTCGAAGTCCGCGACAACGCGATGCCGTCGTTCGAGGTGATCGCCGGCACGTCGGTCGAGGAAATCGGCGTCAATCTGAAGGACATGATGGGGAACATGTTCCAGGGACGCTCGAAGACGCGGCGCATGAAGGTGCCGGAGGCGCTCGAATACCTGATCGGGGAAGAGCAGTCCAAGCTGGTGGACATGGAGTCGGTCGGCCGCGATGCCGTTCGCCGCGTCGAGCAGGCGGGGATCATCTTCATCGACGAGATCGACAAGATCGCCAGCCGCGATGCGATGAGCGGTTCCGGCCACGGCCCCGACGTCAGCCGCGAGGGCGTGCAGCGCGACATCCTGCCGATTGTCGAGGGCACCACCGTGAACACCAAGCACGGGATGGTGAAGACCGACCACATCCTGTTCATTGCCGCCGGCGCATTCCACGTCTCGAAGCCGTCGGACCTGATTCCCGAGCTGCAGGGCCGATTTCCGATCCGCGTCGAACTCGAGCCGCTGACGCGAGACGACTTCGTCCGCATCCTGACCGAACCGCGGAACGCGCTGGTCAAGCAGTACGTGTCGCTGATCGGCACCGAGGACGTGACGCTGTCGTTCACGGCCGGCGCCGTCGATCGGATCGCCGACTTTGCCGCGCGGGTCAATGAAGTCACCGAGAACATCGGCGCCCGCCGCCTGCACACGGTGATGGAGCGGCTGCTCGACGAGCTCTCCTTCGAGGCGCCGGACCTCGGCCGCCAGTCGGTCACGATCGACGAAGCCTACGTCGACCGCATGCTCGCCGACATCGTCAAGAACGAGGACCTGTCGCGCTACATCCTGTAGTCACTCACCGTCGTCCCACTCGGCCAGTTCGCGCCAGATGGTCGCGCCTGCGTCGACCGCGGCGAGCGTATCGAATTCAGTGCGCTCCGGGCCGCGACTCTTGACGAACCCAAACCGCTCGTAGGCCGCCGCCATCGTCCTGGCGCTGACGATATCCGGGCTGCGCGCCACCTCGAGGGCATGCTGGAGCTCATGCCCGAGGATGGCGATCTTGCGGGGCAACGGCAGGTCCCAGCCGATCCGCACCAGCACGTAACGCACGCCCGCCGCCGCCGTCATGAACGACAGGTCGCCGGCGAGGTGGCCCGGCAGACGCGCGCACTGCACGTAGACGACCACGTCGGTGGCCTCGAGCTGATTGGTGAGCGTGCGGAAGAGCGGCGACTGCTGGCGCCCCGCTGCCACCGCGAGGCGCAGTCGAGGGTCGGTCAGGCGCAGCCGCGGCGCCGGATCGGCGCGGATCGGCGCCGATGTAGCGAGTGTGATCACGATGCATGACAAAACCGCCCGTGCGGCGTGGACGATCACGATGCCGGCGAGGCAGCGCAAGCGACGCGCCAGTTTTTTTGCGCACTGCCGATCGATCGCGCTCGCATTTCAGGCGCGATTCGGTAAAATGCGGTATGCGCGACGAGGCAAATTTCATACAAGTTTGTCGTGTGAATTTTGTGTTACTACAAAAACGTCAAATTGATCCTCGCCTGTTCCGCCGCCCGAGCGCCGCCAATCGCCGGCCGGCGGCGGCCGCGGCGGCCGGACGCGGCGCCGCGTGTACATCGTTGTGGAAGCGGCCCGCCGAGCCCCCGGAAATGTAGGAGCGTGATATGCCCGCCGTGAAGACTGCTGCAGCCGATCCGACCGCCACGCGCGACGCGAGGCGTCTGTCGACCCTGCTCGAGGTGAGCCAGGCCCTCTCGGGCACGCTCAACCTCAAGGCGTCGCTGCAGCGGGTGTTGAGCATTCTGGCGCGCCACCACGGCGCCATTCGCGGCATGGTCACCGTGCTGCGCGACGGCGAACTGCAGGTCGAGGCGGCCGAAGGGTTCGAGGATCGCGCCCGATCGGTGCGCTACCGGGTGGGCGAAGGCATCACCGGCCAGGTGGTCGAGAGCGGCAAGCCGATCGTGGTGCCGCGCGTCAGCCGCGAGCCGGCGCTGCTCAACCGCGCCGCCAAGCGCGGCGACGCGTCGCGCCAGGAGCTCAGCTTCATCTGCGTGCCGATCATCCTGCACCGCCAGGCGATGGGGGCGCTCGCCGTCGACCTTCGCTTCAAGGCGGAGCGCGACTTCGACAGCAGCGTCAAGTTCTTCGGCATCGTCAGCAGCATGATTGCGCAGGCGCTGGCGGTCCAGCGCCAGGTCGAAGACGAGCGCCGCCGGCTGCTGGACGAGAACACGCACCTGCGGCAGGAGCTGCGCGAACGCTACGATTTCTCGAACATCATCGGCACCAGCGGGCCGACGCGGCAGATGTACGAGCAGGTCGCGCAGGTCGCCCAGACCAATACCACCGTGCTGATTCGCGGCGAGTCGGGCACGGGCAAAGAGCTGATCGCCCACGCCATCCACTACAACTCGCTGCGCGCCAAGAAGCCGTTCGTGAAAGTGAGCTGCGCGGCGCTGCCCGACACGCTGATCGAGTCGGAGCTGTTCGGGTATGAGAAGGGCGCGTTCACCGGGGCGACGGCGAAGAAGAAGGGGCGGTTCGAGATGGCGGAGGGCGGCACCCTCTTCCTCGACGAAATCGGCGACATCAATCTCAGCACCCAGGTCAAGCTGCTGCGCGTCCTGCAGGAGCGGGAGTTCGAGCGGCTGGGGGGCACCGAGACGGTTCGCGTCAACGTCCGGATGATCGCCGCGACCAACAAGGACATGGAGAAGGCGATTGCCGACGGCACGTTCCGCGAGGACCTGTACTATCGCCTGAACGTCTTCACCATCTTCGTGCCGCCGCTGCGCGACCGGAAGGCGGATATGCTGCTGCTGGCGGATCACTTCCTGGAGAAGTTCTCGCGCGAGCACGGCAAGGTGATCAAGCGAATCTCCACCCCCGCAATCGACATGCTGATGAGCTACCACTGGCCGGGCAATGTCCGCGAGCTCGAAAATGCGCTGGAGCGGTCGGTGCTCGTCTGCGACGGAGCGGTGATCCACGGCCATCATCTCCCGCCATCGCTGCAGACCGCCGACGCGTCGGGAACGGTCACGCGCGTCACGCTGAAGGATGCGGTGGCGGCGTTCGAGCGCGACCTGATCCTCGACGCGCTGAAAACGACCCGGGGGAATCGCGCGAAGGCGGCGCGGCTGCTCGACACCACCGAGCGAATCCTCAATTACAAGGTCCGCGGCCACGCCATCGACCCTCGCCGGTTCAAGTCACACGAAGCGGCCAGGCGCGCGGCGGCACCGCAGGAAGACTGATGCGCAGCGGCCGCGTCGCGGCGTTCGGCCTGGTTGCCGCGCTCGCGGCTGCCGGCTGCGGCAAGAAGGGGCCGCCGCTCGCGCCGTTCGTGCGCATCCCGGCCGGGGTCGAGAAAATCACCGCCGCGCGGCTGGGCAGCGAGATCTACGTCACCCTCACGGTGCCGGCGACCAATATCGATACCTCGGTGCCAATCGACATCGCGCGCATCGACGTCTACGGCTACACCGGGCGTGTCGCGCCCACGCCGCTCCGGTGGCCGGAGCTGGGCTCGGTCGTCGCCTCGATTCCTGTCGTGCCGCCGGTTGTCGGCGCCGACGATCGCCCGTTGCCGCAGGTGCCCACTGACAAAGGGGCGATTGCCGGTGCAGCGGTCACGATTGTCGACCCGCTGTCGCCCGACGATCTGGTTCAGGGGCCGCTGCCGATCCTGGACCCGCGGTTTGCCGCGCTGGCGCCGCCGCCCGATCCCGTGACGCCGGCGGCGTTGAAGCGGTTTTATATCGCGATCGGGTTCAGTCAACGCGGACGGCCAGGACCGTCCGGCGCGCAGGCGGAGCTGGCCTTGACGAATGTGCCGGACGCCCCCGCCGATCTTCGGGTCACGCCGGCGCCGACCTCCGTGTCGCTGACCTGGGAACCGTCGGGCGGATTGATCGGGTTCCTCCTCGACCGCGCGTTGCCGGCAGAGCTGCCGCCGTACGACATCCTGCAGCCCGTCGTCACCACCGCCTCGCCCGTCGTCGACACCGGCGTGCCGGCTGGGCCGACGACCTACAACGTGTATCGTCAGCTTGCTCCCGATCCCTTCCAGCTGCCGCTCGCTGCCGCGCCGGTGTGGAGCGTGCCGCCGCCGGTGCCGCTGAACCCCGCACCGCTGGCGCTGACGTCGTTGAGCGATACGCTCGACGGCGGCCGCCTGCGCTGCTACACCGTTCGCGCCGTGCGTGGAACGGTGATGAGCGCGGCGTCAACGCCGCTGTGCGTGGCGCCGATCGACGTGTTTCCGCCCGCGCCGCCCGCGGGTCTCGCCGCGGTGCCGTCGGAAGGCGGTATCAGTCTCATCTGGGAACCGAGCGCGGAACTCGATTTCGGCGGCTACCTGGTCTTGCGCCGCGAGGCCGGCGATGCCACACTGCGTCAGCTGACCGATCGGCCAATTGCCGAGGCCCGGTATCGCGATACCGACGTGAAGCCGGGAACACGCTATATCTATTCGATCGCGGCGGTGGATACGCGGCTTCCCCTTCCGAACGTCAGCGCCCTGTCGGTGCCGGTGGAGGAAACGGCCCGCTAGTTTTGAGCTGGCAGCTGGTAGTCGGTAGCTGGCAGCAGGAGAGTCACATGAAGTTGTTCGTCGACACCGGGAACGTCAAAGAGATTGAAACGCTCGCCGCCATCGGGATCCTCGACGGCGTCACGACCAACCCGTCGCTGCTGGCAAAAGAACAGGGCGACTACCGCACGATCCTCAAGCAGATCTGCCAGATCGTCAAAGGCCCGGTCAGCGGCGAAGTGGTCGCCACCGACTACGCGGGCATGGTGCGCGAAGGGCGCGACCTTGCGGCCATCGACGAGCACATGGTGATCAAGGTGCCGTTCACCAAGGACGGCGTGCGCGCCTGCAAGACGTTGGCGTCGGAAGGGCAGCGGGTCAACGTGACGCTGATCTTCTCGGCGACGCAGGCGTGGCTCGCCGCCAAGGCCGGCGCGTCCTACGTCAGCCCCTTCGTCGGCCGCCTCGACGACATCGGCAGCACCGGCATGACCGTGGTCAGGGAGATCGTCGACATCTTCGACAACTTCGAGTTCCCGACCGAGGTCCTGGTGGCGAGCGTGCGCAATCCGATTCACGTCATCGAAGCGGCACGGATGGGCGCCGACGTCGTCACCGTCCCGCCGGCGGTGGTCGAACAGTGCTTCAAGCATCCCTTGACCGACATCGGCCTCGAGCGATTCCTCAAGGACTGGGAGAAGGCGCAGGCCGCCAAGGTCTAACGATGCATTTACGAATTGACGGATTGACGAATTGAACAAAATGCGTAAATTCGTCGATTCGTAGATTCGTCGATGGACGACAAAGAATTTCTCGCCGACCTCGAGCGGCGCGCCGAGCTGGGCGGAGGAGAGGACCGCCTCCGCCGGCAGCGTGAGGCCGGCAAGCTGACGGCGCGCGAGCGCATCGACCTGCTGTTCGACCCCGGTAGCTTCGAGGAAGTCGACAAGTTCGTCACTCACCGCTGCGGCGATTTCGGCATGGCCGATCAGGTCGTGCCCGGCGACGGCGTCGTGTGCGGCTACGGCCGCGTCAACGGCCGGCTCGCCTACGCGTTCGCCCAGGACTTCACCGTCTTCGGCGGTTCGCTCTCGGAGACCAACGCCGCCAAGATCGTCAAGATCATGGACCTCGCGGTGAAGATGGGCGCGCCGGTGATCGGCCTGAACGACTCCGGCGGCGCCCGCATCCAGGAGGGCGTCCTCTCGCTCGGCGGCTACGCCGAGATCTTCCTGCGCAACACCCTGGCCTCGGGCGTGGTCCCGCAGATCTCCGCCATCATGGGGCCGTGCGCCGGCGGTGCGGTCTATTCGCCGGCGATCACCGACTTCACCATCATGGTGAAGAACACCAGCTACATGTTCGTCACCGGCCCCGACGTGATCCGCACGGTCACCCACGAACAGGTGACCAAGGAGGAGCTCGGCGGCGCGATGACGCACAACGAGCGCAGCGGCGTGGCGCACTTTGCGGTCGAGAACGACCAGGAGTGCCTGCTGCTCATCCGCGAGCTGCTGTCGTTCATGCCGGCCAACAATGTCGACGACCCGCCGCGGATCGAGAGCATGGATCCGCCTGACTCGGCCGCCGCCGCCCTCGACCGCGTCGTCCCGGCGTCGCCCAACCAGGCCTACGACATGCTCGACGTCGTCCGCGGGATCGTCGACGAGGGCTACTTCCTCGAAGTGCACGAGCACTTCGCCCGCAACATCCTGGTCGGTTTCGCCCGCCTCTCGGGCCGGCCGGTCGGCATCGTCGCGAACCAGCCGGCGCATCTCGCCGGCACACTGGACATCGACGCGTCGATCAAGGGGGCGCGCTTCGTCAGGTTCTGCGACGCGTTCAATATTTCGCTGGTCACATTCGAGGATGTGCCCGGCTTCCTGCCAGGCACCGTGCAGGAATACGGCGGCATCATCCGTCACGGCGCCAAGCTGCTGTTCGCGTTTGCCGAAGCGACGGTACCGAAGGTCACGGTGATCACGCGCAAGGCGTACGGCGGCGCCTACTGCGTGATGTCGAGCAAGCACATTCGCACCGACGCGAACTTCGCCTGGCCGACCGCGGAAATCGCCGTGATGGGAGCCGAGGGCGCGGTCAACATTCTCTACAAGCGCGAGCTGGAATCGGCGGCCGACTCCGCCGCCGCCCGCGCCGCCCGCATCGCCGAGTACCGTGAGAAGTTCGCCAATCCGTACGTCGCCGCACAGCACGGCTTCGTCGACGAGGTGATCCTGCCGCACCAGACGCGCGCCAGGCTGATCGCCGCCCTGTCGGCGCTCGAGACCAAGCGGGACCGGAACCCGCCGAAGAAGCACGGCAACATCCCGCTGTAAGCCGGCGTTCACGCAATGAAGAGAACGCTCGTCATTGTCGTGACCTACAACGAAGCTGCCAACATCGGCAGGCTGATTCCCGAAATCCTCAGGCACCTCCCGGCGGCGTCGGTGCTGGTCGTCGATGACAGCTCGCCCGACGGTACCGGAGACCTGGTCCGCGCGATGGCGGCTCACGATCCGCGCATCGAGCTCCTGAGCCGTCCCGCCAAGAGCGGGTATGGTTCGGCGACGTTCGCCGGCATCCAGCACGCCGTGCGTCACGGCTACGACGCGGTGGCGACGCTCGACGCCGACTTCTCGCACGACCCGGCCGACCTTCCGCGGCTGATCGAGGCGCTGGCGACCGCGGACGTCGCGATTGGATCGCGCTATGTCGGCGGGATCCGCATCCTCAATTGGGGAGTGCAGCGGCTGCTGTTGAGCCTGGCGGCGAACAGCTATGTGCGGCTGCTCAGCGGGCTGGCGTGCGTCGATTGCACCAGCGGGTTCCGCGCTTACAGGGCCGAGGCGCTGCGCAAGGTGGAATTTGACAGGATTTCGAGCACCGGCTACGCCTTTCTGCCGGAGCTCCTCTTTGCGCTGAACACCGGGACGGTCACGGAGATCCCGATCTGCTACACGGAGCGCCGCGTCGGCCAGTCGAAGATGGGAACCGGCGTGATCGCGGAGGCGATGGTGCGGCCGTGGGGCCTGCTCCTCCGCCGGGCGTTCCGGGCTGTCAGTCGCCGGTGAGCTCGAAGAGCTGCACCGGTTCCCCTTCCCATCGCGCTTCGGTCAGCAATCGCAGCCCCGGCGATCGCCCCATCAGCGTCATCGTCTCTTTGCAGACGTTCCGTTGCAGCCCGCAGTTCACCGTCACGTGCGTGACGCCATGCCGGCGAAGCGCGGCAACGGTATCGCCGCGCGGAAACTCGACCAGGTCCGGCGTCAGGGCAGCGTACGATTCCGGCACGTAGCCGCTGTAGCCGTTGACCGATCGCTGCCAGTGCCAGATCGAGAAGTACATGAACGGCGTGTTGAACACCGCGTTTTCGTCCACCGGAAATTCGGCCAGCACCACATCGGATCTATCTTTCAAGGCTTCGTACACCGGCGGCGGCTCCTTCCACACCGGCACCCGCGGCAGCGCCGGCCACGCGTCGATGGCGATGAGCACCGTTGCTGCGGCGATCAGTCCATGCCTGATGGTGCGTGAGCGGCACCATCCAAGTATTCGGCGAATCCCGAACCCGGCAAAGATCGCCAGCGTCAGCCCGACGATCACACTGAAGCGCGCCGGCACCCGGAGTCCGCGGACCGGCGGGAATGAACGGTGCAGCAGGGGATAGAAGGCGCCGTTGAACCCGAATGAGCAATCGAGCGCCACCAGCAGCCCGATGGTGTAGGCGAGCCGAATCGGGCTCAGCGGCGGCGCGATGCCGATGCCGGCGAGCATCAGTGGCATGACTCCCGGAAACAGCGCCCGCTCGGGCTCAGGCGGCAGGATCCGATCCTTCCACAGCGCGCTCTGGAGGTTCCCCCTGAAGTAGTCGAGCGGCGTGGCGCTGTAAAACCGGATTTCATCCGTCGTCCGCTCCGCCTTGAGCGGTTCGGCGGCGACAAACGCGCGAGCGAGCGGGATCGCCAGTACAGCCGCCATCACCGCGGCGGCCAGCGCCGGCAGGACGAGCCGGCGCAGCGGAGGCCGATGCGCCAGCATCAGCCCGACGCCGACGGCTGTCGCATACAGCAGAAAAAAAACCGCGTAGTACATCGACGAATAGAGCTGCGCCACGCCGGCCAACCCGAGCGCGATCGCGTATTGCCATCGGCCGGTCGCGATGAAGCAATGGAGCGCCAGCAGGCCGAGCGGCATCCACTGCGTCATCTGCAGCTCGAGATGGCCGTAATGCTCGAAGCGGTACGGATAGCAGGCGTAGATCAGCCCGGCGATGAACGCGGCGGGGGGTGATGCGGTGAGCCGTTCCACCAGCAGATACGTGGCGATGCCCGAGAACCAGAACCCGGAAAGCAGCAGTGCGTTGTAGGCCACAACCGGATGCACGCCGAGGCCGAGCAGCGGCGCCGCGGTCAACGAAGGCAGGATGATCGGGTCCGAGAACGTCAGCGTCAGCCGCGCGGGGTAGAAGATATTCGCGTCGAAGAGATGCACCGGGTCGGTAACGAGCTGATGCAACACCCAGCCGATCCGCCAGATCGAAAACAGCGGGTCACCGTGATCGGCAACGGAGTACGGATACTGAAGCTGGTCCTGCACAAGCATTCCCAGCACGAACAGAATGCCCAGGGACGCGAGTGCGGTACGCCGCGCCAGGCCGGGGGTGGCCTGCAGGGGAAAATCGCCGGGGTTGTCGGGAAGCCGGAGGAAGCGGGGCCACGAGCCCGAGACGAAGCCGAACGGGCCGGTGCGCCTGTCGACGATCACCCGGATGAGGACGACGACGACAAGCCAGAACAGGGCACGCGACGGCGTTCGCAACGAGATCCGGGAGTTCGCGAATTCGAAGACGAAGCCTCCGGCCCGGACGATCGCCGCCGCCAGGAGCGCCAGCCCGAGGGCGAATGCATCGAGCAGGGCTGCGACGACTCGCCGGCTCATTGCGGCCCATTGTATAGGCGCCGCCGCCA
>Ga0209486_10000527_pt1 | contig 17089 bp, 13 predicted proteins | sample NCCompost_FD_187518 | JGI IMG/M metagenome (GOLD analysis project Ga0209486, IMG submission 187518) | Agricultural soil microbial communities from Utah to study Nitrogen management - NC Compost (SPAdes) (version 2) | ecosystem: Environmental > Terrestrial > Soil > Agricultural land | place...
TCCGCGACGATCGACACGAGCGGCGCGAGCCGGGAGAGACCGGTCACCTCGGTTTCTTCGGTGAATGGAGTGGGAGCGAAATACCCTGAGCCCGCCGAGACCCGAACACTCCAGCCCCCTCCCGGACGCACCAGGAAGGAGAGCCGGGGATTGAAAAAGGTGCCGTAGCGGGAATGATGATCGAGCCGCGCCGAGAGTGCCGTGCTGAGACGCCCGGGACCGGCCAGCTCCGCGTGCAGAAACACTCCCGGAACACTGAACCGGTAATCGAACCGGCCGACCTGCTCACTCCGGTAGCGTTCCCCCTGGAGCGCCGCGCCTCCCACCACGATGGATGGTCCGACCTCGCGGCTCACCGTCGCCTCGGCAAACCAGGTCTGGTGCCGGTCGTTTTCATCGGTTTCGCCGAAGCGGTGCCGGTGGCGCTGGATCATGCCCGATCCGCGCAGCACGACGCGGGTGAGATCGTCCACCGGGAGCCGGGCCACCGCGCCCGCGTCGTACCGCGCGGTGCGCAGTGCTTCCGCGAAAGCGGCGCCATCGGGCGCGAGCCGGCCATCGAGGGTCCCGCCGTCGCGCTGCTCCTGAGTGGTTCCGGCAGTGAGGAACAGGCTCCCCCCGCCCGGACCGTGCCAGGAGAGCCTTGGCCGCACCACCAGCCGGCGGTAGCCCGGTACATCGGTCCAGCCGTCATCGTCCCGGTCTCGGCGTCCCTGGCGATGCGCTCCGGCCAGCAGGGTGTATCCCGCCGCGCTACCGAGCCGCCCGGTCGTCCAGGCCACAACATCGGTCCCGCCCAGCGTGGTCGCGTTGAGCAGCAGCTCCCGGTCTCCCGGAATTCCGGTGGCGGGAGGCGCCCGCGAGATCAGGTTGATTACTCCGCCCATCGCCGAGGCTCCGTAGAGTGCCGAAGAGGCGCCCTTGATGATCTCCACCTGGCCCAGGTCCATCGGCGGCACCTGCAGCAGCCCCAGTCCACCGACCTGACCACCGTACAGCGGCAACCCGTCGGCGAGGAGCAGGGTGTAGCGGCCCCGAAGGCCCTGCACCCGCACGTTGGCCCCGCCCAGACTCGGCGAGGTGGTCTGCACCCGGAGCCCGCCGGTCTCGTTCAGCATCATCGAGATATCGCCCGGAGTCATCAGCAGCTTTTCCTCGATCTCCTCCCGCGCCAGTACCTCGACCCGAAGTGGCTGCTCCTCGATCCGGCGATCCGATCTGGTGGAGGAGACGATCAGCTCCTCGAGCGCCTCGGCCTCGGGCTCGAGCTCCACGAAGAGCGCGGTATCAGGCTGCGCGGCGCGAAGCCTGAGCGCGAGACTGATTCCGGCGTAGCCGATGGCGGAAACGGCAAGCTGATATTCGCCGGGAGCCGGTAACCGCAGCACCAGCACGCCGGGGGCCCCGGATGCTGCCCGGAGCGCGGTGCCGGCATCACCGGGCGACGACTGCACCCGGACGGTGGCGCCAGGGAGAGGCGCTCCCTCATGACGTACCGACAGACGGACGGTGGCCGAATCTCCAGGCGCCTGGGCGACGAGCGACGCGGCGGCCACCAACTGTCCGGCGAGCATCCCGATATACTTCAGCAATGGCGATCACTCCCCGGCCGCCCCGCGCCGACCTCCCTGCCCCGCTCCGCGACCGGCTGAACAACGCCCGGGACGCGCTGCTTGGGGTTCACAAGGTCCTCCTCGACGAAGAGCGAATTCGCTACGAGCGCGCCCATGGCAGGCTGGAGAGTAACTACCAGCTGCTCCAGCTGGTGATCAGCGACCCCTGGTTTGCGTGGCTGCATCCGGTATCGGAGCTGGTGGTGCAGATCGACGTGCTGATGGAGGCCCGCCAGCCCGCGCCACCCGGCACAGCGGATGCGCTGCTCCGGCAGGCGAGGGAGCTGCTCAATCCCGATGATGCCGCGGAGGGATTCCCCCGGAAGTACCACCTGGCCATGCAGGAGTCGCCGGCGGTGGTGCTGGCGCATGCCGAAGCAATTCGGCGGCTGGAGTGGCCACCTGAGGGTTAACCGGGTCCCGCCGCCTCGAGCAGGCGGGTGAGATCGAGCGGCCGGATCACCATCGCCAGCTTGCCCGCTTCATCCCGGGGCCACTCTTCCCGGGGCCGGTCCCAGTAAAGCTCGACCCCGTTGCCGTCGGGATCCCTGAGATAGAGCGCCTCGCTGACGCCATGATCGCTGGCACCGTCCAGCCGGACTCCCGCCTGCCCCAGCCGGCGAAGAGCGGTTCCCAGCGCCGCGCGGGTGGGATAGCGAATGGCGAGATGGTAGAGCCCGGTCGCGTTCGGCGGAGGGGGCGCGCCGCCGGCGCTGTGCCAGGTGTTGAGGGCGATGTGATGGTGGTAGCCGCCGGCCGCGAGGAAAGCCGCTTCCGTCCCGTACCGCTGGGTCAGCTCGAATCCGAGAACCTCCTGGTAAAACCGAAGCGCCCGGTCGAGGTCGGCCACCTTGAGATGTACGTGGCCGATGTCGGTGCCGGCCGGAATGGTATACGGATCGCCCGACCCGACCGGATTCATCGCTTGACCTTGCCCCGACGTCTCCGCCTGGGCTTGTCGGGCGCGGGTTCGGGCGGCAGCCGTCTCCGCGGGTTGCTCAGCGCCCCGGTCACCAGCCTCTTCACCCGGATCAGATCGGACGGGGAGACTGCATCGCGCTTCTGGATTGGGCGCTCGAGGCGCTCGAGGAGCAGGTCCCGGACGGCCTCGTCCCGCGACGCTTCGACCGCATTCCGCAGCCGGCGAACAAAGCCTTGGTCCTCCGCTCGCGGAATCCGGACATCGGTTTCAATGCGGAAGCGAAGGTCGCCCGAACTGTTGAACTCCTCGATGAAGAACCAGTTGATGCGATGGATGCCCATGGCCGTCTCCCTGGTGGTCCGTAGGCTGCGAATGTAGCCCCGGATTCACCGCCTTGGTATCCTACCCCATGGACCGCGGCGGCGGAGAACGTGCAAGTTCCGACACCGAGCTTTCCCGGCGATTCGCCGAGGCGCTGGGCGACCGGTATCGCCTGATCCGGGAGCTGGGCAGCGGGGGCACCGCGGTCGTCTTCCTTGCCGAAGACCTGAAGCACCGCCGCCGGGTGGCGGTCAAGGTCCTCCGGCCCGCGGTGGCAGGGATCCTGGGCCCGGAGCGGTTCCTCCGCGAGATCGAAATCGTCGCCACGCTCACCCATCCGCACATTCTTCCGCTGCACGATTCCGGAGAAGCCTCCGGTCTGCTCTACTACGTGATGCCCTACGTCGAGGGGCTGACCCTGCGGACGCTGCTCGATCAGCGCCACAATCTGCCCCTGGCCGAGGCGGTGGCCCTCACGATTGAGGTCGCCGGCGCGCTCGACTACGCCCACCAGCGCGGCATCGTCCATCGCGACATCAAGCCCGAGAACATCCTGCTGGAAGAGGGACACGCGGTGGTCAGCGACTTCGGGATTGCCCGGGCTCGCGACGCCGCGGCGAGCTCGGCGCTCACCGCCGAGCACATGGTGATCGGCACGCCCCGGTACATGAGCCCCGAGCAGCGCCTGGCCAGCGAAGAGGTGGACGCCCGGAGCGACGTCTACTCGCTGGGCCTGGTGCTGCACGAGATGCTGGCCGGCGAGCCGCCCATCACCGGCCCCACTCCGGCGATCACTCCGGTGCGTCGCGCCGTCCGGCCGCTGCCCAGCCTCCGGAACCTGCGTCCCGCCGTAGCCCGGCCCATAGAGCGGGCGCTGGACCGCGCCCTGGCCACGGATCCCGCGGACCGCTTCCAGACCACCGTCGAGTTTGCCCAGGCGCTGCGTGCCCCGGTGCGCCGCCGCCGGGTGATCCTTGCGGTGGCCGCCGGCGCCCTGCTGGTCGGCGCCGTGCTGGCGCGGGGACTCATCCCGGTCGCGGTGCCGGGCCCCCATCCCAACCGGATCGTGGTGACCGAGTTCGCCAATCAGACCGGGCTCCCCGCGCTGGACCGGCTGGGGTTGATCGCCGCCGACTGGCTGACGGCGGGTCTGCAGGAGACTGGACTGCTCGAGGTGGTCCCCAGCGATGCCGCCTTGCAGGCTTCTCGCACCATCGAGCGAGAGCTGGCGGCACGCCCGGGGACCCGGTCGGCGCCGACCCTCGCGGGCGTGACCGGCGCCGGACAGCAGGTCTCGGGAACCTTCACCCTCGACCGGGATTCGCTGGTACTGCATATCCAGGTGCACGATGCGGTCCGGGGACGCGACCTCGGACCGATCGATCCGGTCAAGACCCTCGCCACCACACCCGAGGCGGTGCTCGCCGAGGCGCGCTCCCGGCTCATGGGGTTCCTGGCCTCGTCCCTCGACCAGCGGCTGATCACCTTCGTGGGGCGGCCGGCCCGTCCGCCGACCTGGACCGCCTATCTCGAGGCCAGCGAAGGGCTCGAGGCGTATGTCCGCAACGATTTCGAAGCGGCCGCCGCCCGATCCGAGCGCGCCTTTGCGCTCGACTCGACCTTTGCCGCCCCGCTGGTCATCGCGTCGATCAGTCTCTCCAACCTGGGCCGGTTCGCCGCCGCCGATTCGGTGCTCGACATCCTGGAGCGGCACCGCGCCCGCCTGAGTCCCCATCAGCAGCGCTGGTTCGAATATCGCCGGGCCCTGATGGCGGGCCGCCACGAAGCGGCGCTGGTGGCGGTACGGGAGGTGGCGCGCGAGGAGCCGGCCTCGAAGGCGGTCTACAACCACGCGCTCCAGGCGCTGCAGACCGGGCATCTCGACGAAGCGCTGAGCGCGCTGCAATCGCTCCCGCCCCGGGGCGGCCCGATGCTCGGCTGGGTGTCCTATTGGGACTTGCTGGGGACCATTCATCACCTGCGGGGAGAACACGACGCCGAGCTCGATGCCGGTCGGGAAGCGCAGACCGCCAACCCCACCCGCAAACTCGCAGTGCTTCCCTCGCTCAGGGGGTTCGCGGCGCTGGGGAGTCTGGCCGAGGTGGACTCGCTGCTCTCCGGGGCGAACCGCCTTCCCCGGGATGCCGCGGTGTCCGAGGGAGATCTGCTGCGCGAGGTGGCCCAGGAGCTCGCGGCCCACCGGCGCCCCGATGCCGCGGCCCGCTACTGGGAGCGCAGTCTGCTCGCCAGCCCGCCCGGAAGTCCGGACGATCCTTTGGCGACGACCCTGCGCGCCGCGACGCTCTACGCACTCGCGCGGCTCGATCAAGCCGCCCGTCCGCTCGACAGCCTGCTCGGCTCCATGGCAAGCCCACCGCCGGACGCGATCGGACTGCGCGGTGTTCTGGCCGCGCGGCAGAACGATCCGGCCCGGGCCCGGGGCCTGGCTCGCCGGCTTGCGGCCATTCCCCCCCGCTACAACTTTGGGATCCCCACGGTATGGAGGGCCCGGATCGCCGCCGCCCTGGGCCAGCGCGATTCCGCCGTCGTCCTGCTCCGCCAGGCCTTCGCCGAGGGAAGGGAGTACGACCTCTGGCTCCATCGGGACCAGGACCTCGCCCCGCTGCGCGACTATCCGCCGTTCCTGGAACTGACGAGACCCAGGCGGTGAGACGTGAGACGTAAGACGTAAGACGTGAGAGGGAGGGCTGCTATCACGTCTCACATCTCACGTCTCACGTCTCACATTCTCATCCCCGCGTGGGCATCCCGCACCGGCCGAATTCGGAAAAACACCATTCCACCCAGCGGTGTGCGGGATCCATAGTAGGGCACCAGCGAGGGCGGCAGCACATTGAGGGTGCCCCGGAGCCCGAGCCCGAGCGTCATCCCTAACCCGCTGCCGAGCTCCCGCACCCCGCCCACCGACAGGCTGCCCAGGTGAAAATGCTGGTGCGGCGCCGCCTCGGGGAGCACCAGATCCTCGGCGGTCTTTCGCACCCACTCGAGCCGACCGAACAGCGTATGGCGGGGGTCGAACACCGCTTCCGCCTCTGCGAGGAAGGTGTGGGACCATTCGGCCGGCTCCAGATCTCCGCTCATCCGGTTGACCCCGTACACCACCGTCGCGGCGAACTGTCCATCCTGGCCCAGCGGGGTGCCATAGATCGCCGAAGCGGTGACCCGGTGGGCCGATTCACCCGGCTCGTGAGCCTCGGGGCTCTTCAGGAATCCGTAGGCGGCGGACAGGCTCCACCGGTCCGAGGGGTTGACGGTTAGCCGGCCCGCGTACGAATCCAGCCTGATGGTATCGAAGTTCCAGCGGTGCTCGTCCGGCTCCCGCCCGTTGAACAGCGAGCCTTCCAGCTTCCACCGGTACCCGAAGACACCGAGGGTGACGACCCCGAAGCTGGTGTGGGTGGCGTCCTGCCAGTGATGGCCGAGCGGGGCGACCGGATCGTCCATGGCGGAGGGCCGGTGCATGAACGCCACCGGCCCGAGCGCGGGCTCGCCCGAAGGCGCGGCATAGAGGGCCAGGCCCAACCGGTCGCTCACCTGGCGTTCGTAAAGGACCCCGAGCTCCATCCAGAAATCGTGGGGATGCTGCCGGTCGTGCAGCGGCTGGTCCTGGTAGGTCTCCCCGGTCTGGAGCAGCAGCGGGTAGCCCCGGGCTGTCACGGTGCCCGGGTCGAGCGACAGCATGGTCCGGAACTGGAGGCGGCCTCCGGCCACCGTGCGGCTGGCCATCAGCATGGCCCAGTTGAGCGAGCCCAGCTGATCGTCTCCCCGGGGTCCTTCCTGCCTGATGTACTGGCCGAAGGCAAAGCCATGCAGCATGAGACTCCACGCGCCGGCGGAGAAATGCCGCGAAGGGAGCGAGACCGCGTCGGGAATCCAGGTCGTGCCCGATCCCATCCGGTCCATGGAGATGCCGAGAGGGACCGCGACCCCGGCGGTGTCGGTGGATGCATGGACGTGCTGAGCCAGGAGCGGAGCGGGTACCGGCGCCGCGGCCAGGAGCACTCCAGCGAGGAGTGGCATTGAGCGAAAGAGCATGTGAGTTCCGAGGTAGAAGCCCGGGTGCCCCCGCGAGTCGTCCTCGCGGGATCAGGTCGAAACGGTGAGGGGGCTACGACCTCGGAGGGGGTGGATCGGGTGTGGTGATCCGGGAAAGCACCACCCGGGACATAGGTAACGGCGGCGTCCGGGATCCGTCATCGTCGCGCAGGACACCGGCGCCCGCTCCCGCGGACAGTGCGAAGCTGCAGGACATCAGCACCGGACAACAGGGAGGAAGGTCCGGCCGTTCACAGGGATCTTCCGGCGTGGCCGGACCGTGCTCGTGATGCTCGGCTCCACTAGTCCGCTCGGCCTGGACCGGACGGGTGGCGTCCAGCCCGTGCTCGGCGCACACCAGGTCGGGAGTCGCCAGGCCGGCCAGGAGCACCAGGGCGGCGAGCAGAACGCGGGAGACACGGGCCAGAACCATGGCAGGAAAGTAATGCCGCTTGACGAACCCGGCCCGGGCGGAGATACTTCGATGACCATGCGACACATTCCGGTGCAGCTGAGCTGGTGGCCCTGGCGCGGTGTTTCCCGCGGTGGGCCCTCGTGCGCATAGTCTAGCTCCACAGACGACGGCATCTCACGAAGCCCACCGCCCCCGCGGTGGGCTTTTCGTTTCTTCTCCGGCCGGGACGCTTGGATGATCATCGTATTGAAGCCGCACGCCACCAAGGAGCACGCCGACGAGCTCATGGCGCGGATCAGCGCGCTGGGGCTCCGCCCCCTCTACATGCCCGGCGAGGAGCGGGTAGTCCTTGGCGCCCTGGGCGACGAGCGCGCCCTCGAGAGCCTGCATCTGGACAGCGATCCGATGGTGGAGAGCGTGAAGCCGATTCTCGCGCCCTACAAGCTGGTCGGGCGGGAGATGCATCCCCACGACACCATCGTGGATCTGGGCGGGGTGCACGTGGGCGGAGGCCGCTTCACCGTGATCGCCGGTCCCTGCGCGGTGGAATCGCGGGAGCAGATGCTGGCCACCGCCCGCGCGGTGCGGGCCGGCGGGGGCCACGCTCTCCGCGGCGGCGCCTACAAGCCCCGCACCAGTCCGTACTCGTTTCAGGGGCTCGGCACCGAGGGACTCGCCATCCTCCGCGAGGCGGCGCGCGACACCGGGCTCCCGGCGGTGACCGAAGTGGTGGATGTGGCCGATGTCGCCCTGGTCGAGGAGTATGCCGCCGCCTTCCAGGCCGGGGCCAGGAACATGCAGAACTACCGCCTGCTCCAGGCGCTGGGCCGGAGCCGGAAGCCGGTGATTCTCAAGCGGGGCATGGCGGCCAAGGTGGATGACCTGCTGCTCGCCGCCGAATACATTCTGGCCGAGGGAAATCCCAACGTCATTCTCTGCGAGCGGGGCATCACCACCTTCGAGACCGCGACCCGCAATACCCTCGACCTCAACGCCATTCCGGTCATCAAGCAGCGCAGCCACCTGCCGGTGCTGGTGGACCCGTCACACGGTACCGGGCTCAGGGAGCTGGTGCCCGCCATGTCCAAGGCCGCGCTCGCCTGCGGGGCCGACGGAATCCTGGTGGAAGTGCATCACGACCCCGCCAACGCCCTCTCCGACGGACGGCAGAGTCTGTTCCCCGAGCAGTTCGCCGCGATGATGCGCGAGCTCCGCCCCATCGCCGCCGCGGTGGGCAAGGTGATGTGATGGTGACCACGCCGATCGAAGCGGGCGGCATCCTCCCGCTGGTCCGGGAGCTCACCGGCAACCCCGACCCGCTGGAGCTCTACCGCCGGTTCTCGGAGGGCGGACGCCGTCCCGGAACCTTTCTGCTGGAGTCGGCCGAGACCGGGGCCGGTGCGGGGGAGCGCAGCCTGATCGGCGTCGGAGCGGCGCTCCGGATCATCTGCACCGGGCGGCGGGTGACCGTGGAGGCGCTCTCCGCCAACGGGCGTTCGCTGCTTCCCTGGATTGCGGAGCACCTGTGTCACCCTGAGAGCCCGGAGCGGTCGAAGGGACCGATCCTGGTGTCGCAGGAAAACGGAGCTCTGACCGCCGACTTTCCCGCGCTCCCCGAAATCGAACGCGACGAGGCGACCCGGGCCCGGCTGCTCTCTCCGCTCGACGCCCTTCGCACCGTCGTCTTCGGCCCCTGCCTGCTGGCCCACCCGATCGATGCCTGCCACCTTGCCGCCGGAGTGTTTTCCTACGACCTCGTGGAGCTGTTCGAGGCTCTGCCGGCCGGCCGGCCCGAGCAGGCCGAGACACCCCACTTCGAATTCGTGGTCCCCGACCGCCTGGTGATCGTGGATCATCTGCGGCATAGGACTCTCCTGGTCGCCAACGCGTACGGCGGCGCGGGAAGCGAGGCCAACTATCACGATGCGGTGCGATCCATCGGCGACCTGATGGCGGCGGTGAATGCCGCGGGGAACGGGGAAAACATGGGGAAAGGAGAAAACATGGAGAAGCACGAGCCGGCCGTCCTCCCCCAGTCTTCCCCGTTCCCCCAGTTTTCCCCGTTCCCAGTCGACCTTTCCGACGCCGAGTACGCCGACCTGGTAGTCCGCCTGAAGCAGCACATCGTCGCCGGCGACGTCTTTCAGATCGTCGCCTCGCGCACGTTCACGGTTCCCTGCTCCGATCCGCTCGCGGCCTATGCCCGGCTCCGCAAAGCCAACCCGAGCCCGTACCTCTTCTACGTGGCCGGCCGGGATACGGTGGTCTTCGGCGCCTCCCCCGAGACCGCGGTCAAGGTGCACGGCTCACCCCGCCGGGTCACCATCCGCCCGATCGCCGGCACCGCCGCGCGGGGCCGGGCAGCCGGCGGCGCGATCGACCCCGATCTGGACTCCCGCCGCGAGGCGGCCCTCCATCTGGACGAGAAGGAGACCGCCGAGCACATGATGCTGGTGGACCTCGCCCGCAACGACGTGGCGCGGGTGAGTCGCCCGGGGACCCGCCAGGTGACCCGCCTGCTGACCGTGGATCGCTATGCCCATGTGATGCATCTGGTCTCCGAGGTCGAGGGCACCCTCGCCGAGGGGCAGGACGCCCTGCACGCCTACACCGCCGCGATGAACATGGGTACCCTGGTCGGCGCGCCGAAGATTCGCGCCGCCCAGATTCTCCGGGAAGTCGAGACCTCGCGACGGGGGGCGTACGGCGGAGCGGTCGGCTACCTGAGTCACGACGGCGCGATGGATACCGCCATCGTGATTCGGGCCGCGGTGGTGCGGGACGGCACCGCGCAGGTCCGGGCCGGCGCGGGGATCGTGTTCGACTCCGACCCGGCCGAGGAAGCTCGGGAAACCCGGCGCAAGGCGGAAGCGGTGCTCCGCGCCATCGCGGGAGGATCCGATGGCTGACCCGCTCCGCCTGGTCTTCGTGGACAACTTCGATTCCTTCACCTGGAACCTGGTGGACGAGTTCGCCCGCCGCGGTGCCGAAGTGGAGGTGTGGCGGAACACGGTGGCCGCCGGCCACCTGCTGGCCCGCGCGCGGGAACGGCGGCCCAGCCTGCTGCTCCTGTCCCCCGGTCCGGGGGCGCCCGCCCAGGCCGGGTGCTGCATCGAGCTGATCCGGCAAGCGGCCGACGCGCAGGTGCCGCTGTTCGGGGTCTGCCTCGGCCACCAGGCGATGGTCGAAGCGTTCGGGGGAGTGGTTGGACCGGCCGGCGAGGTGGTCCACGGCAAGACCTCGCGGGTGCGCCACCAGGGCGGAGTGCTGTTCGAGGGTGTCCCCTCGCCCTTTCCGGTCGGCCGCTATCACTCGCTGGCCGCGTCGGTGACGCCCGGGTGCCTGGTCCCGGTTGCCGAAACCGGCGGCATTGTCATGGCGGTGGCCCACAGCGCCGCGCCGCAGCTGGGAGTACAGTTCCATCCCGAATCCATCCTGACTCCCGACGGGGGCCGGATCATCGACAACGTCATGCAATGGGCAATCCATGCGCGCGGGTGAAGTGCTCGAGGCCCTGAGCCGCCGGTCGCTGACCCGCGAGGAAAGCACGACGGCCTTCAAGCTGCTCCTGGCCGGCGACTACTCCGAGATCGAGGTCGCCGCCGTGCTGGTGGCGCTCAAGACTCGCGGGGAGACTCCCGAGGTGATGGCCGGTGCGGTGGAGGCGCTCCTGATGGCCGCGCTTCCCTTTCCCCGTCCCGAGTATCCCTACGCCGACTGCTGCGGAACCGGCGGCGACGGCGCGTCGACCGTCAACATCTCGACCGCGGCCGCGTTCGTCGCCGCGGAGCTGGGCATCCCGATCGCGAAAACCGGTAACCGCTCGGTCTCGTCCCGCTGCGGCTCGGCCGACGTCCTCGAGCGGCTGGGGGTCCGGCTCGATCCTTCCCCCGAGGTGGGGCGGCGCTGCCTCGACGAGCTGGGCATCTGTTTCGTGTTCGCGCCGCAATACCATCCCGGGGTCCGCCACATCGCCCCGGTCCGCCGAGCCCTCGGGGTTCGCACCGTCTTCAACCTGGTCGGGCCGCTCGCCAACGCGGCGCGACCTCCCTGGCAAATGATGGGGATCTACGATCCCGCGCTGTGCGAGGCCGCGGTCCGGACCCTCCACCTGCTGGGGCGCGAAGTGGCCCTCGTGGTGCACGGCAGCGGCCTGGACGAAGTCGCTCTGCACGGACCCACCACCGGGGTCCTGCTCCAGGGCGGAGAGATCCGCCGTATCACCATCACGCCCGAGGAAGCGGGGCTCACCCCTGCTCCGGTGGAGCTGCTCGCCGGCGCGGGTCCGGACGAGAATGCCGCCTGGCTGCTCGAGCTGCTCGAAGGAAAGGGACGGCCGGCGCAGGCGGACGCGGTCGCGCTCAACGCCGGGGTCCTGGCCTGGGCGACGGGCCATGCGCCGACACTCCGGCAGGCGACCCGGATGGCGCGGCAGGCCCTCGACGGCGGCGGCGCCGCGGTAAAACTTGGCCGGCTGGCGGAGCTCTCCCATGGTGCTTGACGAAATCCTCGCCCACAAACGGAGCGAGATCGCGGCCCGAAAGACAGCCAACAGCCTGGAGTCGCTCCAAGCCCGGGCGGTACCCACCAGCAGGAGTCTCGCCCAGGCGCTTCGCGCCGGGCGTCCCGGATTCCTCCTCGAGATCAAGTTCGCCTCCCCCTCGGCCGGAATCATTCGTGCGGGGAGCGATCTCACGCCGGTGGTGGCGAGCTACGGCCGCCATGCCGACGCGGTCTCGGTGCTAACCGACCAGCGATTTTTCGGCGGCTCGCTCGACCGCCTCGCCCAGGTGCGTGAACGCCTGGAGCAGCCGATCCTCGCCAAGGATTTCATCCTGGAGCCGTACCAGGTGGTGGAAGCCCGGGTCTACGGCGCCGATGCCGTCCTGCTGATCCTGGCCGCGATCGACGATCAGGCCTGGCGGGCCTGCGCGGACCAGGCCGGCCGACTCGGGATGGAAGTGCTCACCGAGGTGCACGACCAGACCGAGGCATCCCGCGCCGCGGCCCTGGGCGCCAGGATCATCGGGATCAACAACCGCGACCTCCGCACCCTCGCGGTGGATCCCGGCACCACGGCACGGGTCTCACCCCGCATACCTACGGATCGCCTGGTGGTGGCCGAGTCGGGGATCGCTTCGCGGGAGACGGTCGTGCGGCTCCGGCCCCACGCCGACGCATTCCTGGTAGGAAGCGCGCTGATGGGGGCCCCCGACCTGGATCGCGCGGTGCGGGAGCTGGTCTACGGGCGGACCAAGATCTGCGGCCTGACCAGCGCGGAGGATGCGGCCCGGGCCTTCGAAGCCGGAGCGACCCATGGTGGTCTCATGTTCGCCGCCGGCTCGCCCCGCCGGATCTCGGCTTCGGAAGCACGGCAAGTTTCGGCCGGCGCGCCCCTGTCGTGGGTGGGCGTCTTCGCCGATCAAGCCCCCGAGGAAATAGCCGCGGCCGCAACGGACCTGCGACTCGACGCCGTGCAGCTCCATGGGCACGAGACCGCGGATCAGACCGCCTCGGTTCGCAGGCAGGTACCGGCGGCGACCGCGGTGTGGAAGGCGGAACGGGTCCAGGAGCGGATTCCGGAGCGCGGTGGGGCGGATCGCCTGTTGCTGGACGGCTGGACGGCTGGACGGCTGGGAGGAACGGGCCGGACGTTCGACTGGTCCCTACTGGAGCATTTTCCCGAGCGAGCGGAGGTAATTCTCGCGGGAGGCCTTCGCGCTTCCAATGTCGCCGCCGCGGCCGCGCTCGACACCTGGGCGCTCGATGCCAGCTCCGGCGTGGAATCGGCGCCGGGCCGGAAGGATCCCGGCCTGTTGCGCGACTTCTTCACCCAGCGGAGACGCCTGCCCGGGCGGGGAGATTCCCCCGAATGAAACTCGCCGGCCGCTTCGGTCGATTCGGAGGCGCCTACGTCCCCGAGATTCTCATGCCCGCGCTGGAGCAGCTCGAGGCGGCCTTTCTGGAGTCGAAGGACGATCCCGCGTTCACCGCCGAGCTCTCCGGTTTGCTGCGCGACTATGCCGGGCGCCCGACCCCGTTGTACTGCTGCCGCAACCTGACGGCCGGCTCCCCGGCCCGGATCTTCCTCAAGCGGGAGGATCTCCTCCACGGCGGAGCCCACAAGACCAACCAGGCTCTGGGCCAGGGATTACTCGCCCGCCGCATGGGCAAGCGCCGTCTGATCGCCGAGACCGGAGCGGGTCAGCACGGGGTGGCCACGGCGCTCACCGGCGCGGTGCTCGGGCTGGCAACCCGGGTCTACATGGGCGCGGTGGACATGGAGCGGCAGAAGCCCAATGTCTTCCGGATGCAGCTGATGGGAGCCGAGGTGGTACCGGTGACCACCGGTTCGCGCACCCTCAAGGACGCGATCAACGAAGCGCTACGGGACTGGTCGGCGAGTTATGAGGATACCCACTATCTCCTCGGCACCGTCGCGGGCCCCCACCCGTTCCCGCTCATGGTGCGGGATTTTCAGCGCATCATCGGAGACGAGGCCCGGCGGCAGATGCTGGACGCGGAAGGTGCGCTGCCCGACCTGGTGGTTGCCTCGGTCGGCGGAGGGTCCAATGCGATGGGCATCTTCACCGCGTTTCTGGGAGACCCTGGCGTCGGGCTCATCGGCGTGGAAGCGGCGGGCGAGGGCCTGGAGACCGGCCGCCACTGCGCCACGCTCACCACCGGACGTCCCGGCGTGCTCCACGGGGCCTACAGCATGACGCTGCAGGACGAGGAAGGGCAGATCGGAGAAAGCCATTCGATCTCGGCCGGCCTCGACTACCCCGGGGTTGGTCCCGAGCACGCCCATCTCCGCGAGATTGGCCGGGCCGGATACCTCACCTGCGACGACCAGGAAGCGCTCCAGGCGTTCTCCGAGCTGGCCCGGGCGGAGGGAATTCTGCCCGCTCTTGAATCGGCCCACGCCCTCGCCGTCGCGTTGAGGCTGGCGAGAAGCGCGACCGCGCCGGAGCGCATTCTGGTGAATCTCTCCGGCCGGGGCGACAAGGACCTGGAGACGGTGCTCCGTCACCTGAGCCCTGGAGGAGCGGCATGAGCACCCGCTACGCCGCGATGTTCGGCCGGCTGGAACGGCAGGGTGAGGGCGCGTTCATCCCCTTCGCCATGCTGGGAGATCCCGATCCCGACCGCAGCCTCGCCGCCATCCGGATTCTCGCCTCCTCGGGAGGTGACGCGCTGGAGCTGGGCCTTCCGTTTTCCGATCCGGTGGCGGACGGGCCGGTGATTCAGGCCGCCGCCGCCCGCGCGCTCGCGAATGGGGTCCGGCAGGCCGATTGCTGGCGGGTGGTGACGGAGCTGCGGTCGGAATTTCCCGAGCTTCCGATCGGACTCCTGGTGTATGCGAACCTGGTCTGCCACCGGGAACCGGAACACTTCTATGCCGCTGCCCGGGCCGCGGGAGTCGACTCGGTGCTGGTGGCGGATCTGCCGGTCCTCGAGTCGGCCGGCGTCGCGGCTGCGGCCCGGGCCCACGACATCGCCCCGGTGTTCATCGCGCCGCCCAATGCCGACGACGAGCGCCTCGCTGCGATCGCGGCCGCGGGCGAGGCCTACACCTACGTCACCTCACGCGAGGGAGTGACCGGGGCGGATGAGACCCTGCGTCGGGATCAGACCGCGCTGATCGCGCGGCTCAGGTTCCATGGGGCGCCGCCGCCGGTTCTCGGATTCGGCATCTCGACGCCCGCCCACGTCCAGGCCGCGCTGGCCATGGGCGCCGCCGGAGCGATCAGCGGGTCTGCGATCGTGAAGAAGATGGTAGGCGGAGAGGATGTTGCTGAGTTTGTGCGTGAGATGAAGAGTGCAACAAAGGGATTGAGTTAGGTTGCCTGATCATCGAGGCCACCCCGCGGGCCTCTGCTCCATGAGCAAAATGATCGGGGCCCGCAGATCGCCGGAGAACACGGTGGACTCGAGCGGCATGGTGCGCTCGTAGTCGTCCGGGGTCATGCCGATCGAGCAGGTGAGCGACACGTGGAGCACCGGCTGGTCCAGCAGCGCCGCGGGCGGAATCCGGCCTGGCGCCGAAGTCATGCCATCCCGCACCGTGGCGGGGACCCGCCCCGAGACATGAACCGTCTGGCCGAGGAGTGAGTGCAGCATCCGGTAGGTCAACGTTGTGGACTCACCGCCACGGGTGACTACCCCGAACACCGGCGCGTCGAACCGGCCGGTGCGGCCAAAGAACGCGATCCCGTACCCGAAGTCGAGGCCGTTATCTTGCGCAATGGCAATGGTTTCCGTCAACAGATCGTGGACGGCGATCAGGTTTTTGGGAATCGGATCCTTGTTCATGGCGCAGCTTCGTCGGAGGGCCCTTCCGAAGCAGGGGCAGGTCCCGGGCCACCCGAAGCGCCCTCGGCCGCCAGCAGGTCCAGCCGGACCACCGTGCCCCGCCCTTCGGAGCTCTCCACCACCACCTTCCCTCCCCACCCCTCCACCAGGCGCTTGACGATGGCGAGCCCGAGCCCGGAGCCGCTGGTAGAGGTTGAAAATCGCGGCTCGAAGATCATCGGGAGCAGCGCGGCGGGAATCCCCTGCCCGTCGTCGTGCACTGCCAGCGTCGTCCCGGCGATCAGGATGCGAATCTGCCGGGCCTCGGCGTTGCGGGCGTTCTCCAGGAGATTGACCAGCGCTTCCTTGACCTCATCGGCCCGCGCCGCCACCGGCACCGGCGCACTGCTCTCCACCGCGATCTCGGCGCCCTCCGGCCCCAGCCGGTAGAGCTCGGCGACGTCACGCACCACCGAGGTGAGCTTCACCGCTTCCATCGGGCCCCGCTCCGAGGCGGGCACGCCGAAGCGGCTGAAGGAGCGGGCGATCCGGTCGAGCCGGTCGATCTCCGACAGGATCCGCCGGGTGGTCTCTTCGAGCACCGGACCGATCGGGGTGCGTCCGTCCTGATGGACCCGGCGGAGATGCTGGACTCCGAGCCGCATCGGAGTGAGCGGGTTCTTGATTTCGTGCGCTACCTGATTGGCCATCTCGCCCCAGGCCACGATGCGGGCGACCCGCTCCTGCGCGTCCCGCGCCCGCCGTACGTCGGCGGTCATCTTGTCGAACGCGGCAAACACCGGGGCAAATTCCGCCGACGGCGGCTGTTCCAGCGAGCGAACCGGCTCGCCCCGGCCGAACGCCAGCGCCGCGTCGCGCAGCTCGGCCACCGGCCGGGAAAGCGCACGAGCCGAGAAGCGGGCGGCCAGCAGGGACGCGGCCACTCCGGCGAGGCTCGCCAGCAGGAGCAGCATCGCGAGGTCGCGCTGGCGGCTCCCCAGCATCGGATCGGCGGCGGTCTGCGGCAGCGCCAGCACTCCGGCTCCGAAGTCTGCCAGGGGCACGGCGCGATACCCCACCCGGGTCGCCACCGCGCGGGACGGGCCCCGGGTGGAGGCCACTTCGCCGCCGTGGATCTCGATGGCGTGGAATGCCTCGGGATCCATCAGCGGAGGGAGCACGCCCAGTGCCTCGAGCAGCTCTCCGCTGGAGCCGGCCACATGGGAGCCGCGCTGGTACATCGCGAGGTCGGCGTCCACCCGCTCGGCGAGGGCATCCAGCTCCCCGCCCAGCGCCGGCTGCGCGGGGAGCGCCGTGCCCGGTGGCACGATGTCCCGCAGGGTCTGCTCGATCATCCGGTCCCGGCTGCTGGCGACCTCGGCGCCCAGGCGGCTCACCCCCCACGCCGCGAACAGCACGGTCGGCGCGAGATAGAACACCGCCAGCGCGGCGCCCAGCTGCGCTTCG
>Ga0209486_10000529_pt1 | contig 17073 bp, 10 predicted proteins | sample NCCompost_FD_187518 | JGI IMG/M metagenome (GOLD analysis project Ga0209486, IMG submission 187518) | Agricultural soil microbial communities from Utah to study Nitrogen management - NC Compost (SPAdes) (version 2) | ecosystem: Environmental > Terrestrial > Soil > Agricultural land | place...
CAAGCAACTGCCCGTAGAATGCGCGGTATCGTGGATCATTCGGCACCAGCCGGGCAGCGGAAGCGAACAATCCTGCTGCAAGGCTGCGTTGACCCTGCTCGAGCGCCGCGAGTCCTTCTTTGAAATCGTGTGCCGCGCGTTCAGCGGCCGGGACGACGGGCACGTCCGGAGTCGCCTGGACCGGTTCGGGTTCAGGTGCGGCCGGTTTCGCGGTTGCGTCAACGATCTTCTGGGCCTTTCTCCGCGCCTGAAGCTTAGCGTTGTAGTTTGCCCGGAGTTGATCGTCGCGCAAAGTGTCGTACGCTTGTGTGATCCTGGCGAACGCCGATTCCAAGCGCGTTAGCAGAGTTGGGTCGGTTTTGCGAAACCTGTCAGGATGATAGCGACGCGCGAGCTCGTAATAGGCTGACTTTAAACCCGCGGCATCAACAGAACTCTCGACGCCTAGGATGTCATAATAAGATTCCGCGCGATGCAATCGTTCAAGAAATGCCTCGACGTCTTCGTGCGTGACATCTGTTTTGACGGTTTGCGACTCCTCCGCAGTTAGTCTACGTTCGGCTTCAACCAGCAACGCATCGAGATCGACGTTCAGGTTGATGGTCTCGTCAAGAAGTGACCGCTGATCGAACTCCCAAACGCCGTCGGTCCAAAGCAACGCGCGGCGCAAAATGTCCGATACCTGCTTTGACTGAACCTGCTCGAGTCTTTCCGTTGTCAATAACTGCTCTGAGATCAGCTTGCGGCCCAGTTCAAGATCCGGCACGCGTTCGTCGAAGCGCGCAAGTTGTTCAAGCGAGAGTGTTCCGGACTTTAGCAAGTACTCGCGCAAGCGAAACGTTCGCACGTTGCAGGCCGCGTAAATGAAGTGTCCTTTGTAAAAGTACGCCGCAACCTGGACCCGTTCGCGCTCGAGACGCAGCCTGCCACTCTGGAACTTTGCCGAGATTTCGCGAATAACTTCCGCTAACGATCGGTGGCTGAGTTGGCCGTTCATCCGGTGCGGCATCATAGCGCACGCTCAAGATCTGGCAAAATTCGAGGCTCCAGGAGGCAAAAGGGGGTAGACAGGAACAGACGCTCACCCTATATTGATGCCACAAAACAGTTTAGGCCCCCAGGCGAAACAATTTTCAAGCAGGGTGTGATCTTTATGGATGAAAGAGCACGCGAGGGTGTCTATCACGTTAGCGACACGAAAAACACTAACGAAAATGTTGGCAGTGCGGCTGCTCTCAATTCTCAGGAACGCGTTGATCTTCTAATCAAGGAACTAAGAAAGCGAACGGCTGAACTCGAAGAAGCTAATCGCGAATTACGCCGCGTTTCGCACTATCGATCGCTGTTCCTCGCGCGCATGTCGCACGAACTGCGCACGCCGCTGACGTCGATTCTGGGCTTCAGCGAGATCCTTCTCGATCAGGAGGAACTTACAGACGCTCAGCGTCGCTTTTGTCAGAAAGTTCAGGATTCCGGTTTTCAGCTTCAGGCCAGTTTGAATCAGCTCGTCGATCTTTCGCGTATCGAAGCTGGGCAGACCGAGGTCTTTCTCCAGGAGTTTTCACTGCGCGAGACGGTGCGAGAGTCGTGCTCGGCGGCGGCGCGAATGGCCCAGAAGGCGCAGGTGAAGATCGAGTACGAAGTCGCTCCGGAGATCACGACGGTCGTCTCCGATCAGGGAAAACTCAGGCAGACGATCTTCAACTTTATTGCATGGGCTGTTAGTCGTAGTCCCGCGGGCGAGACGGTCAAGGTCACTGTCGACATCGACTCGCAGGGGATGCTCGCGATTCGCGTCAAAGACAATGGCGAAGCGACTTCGGACACGGCAAGCGCGTTTGATCCGGAAAATGCGCCGACGGATCGCGAACCGAATATCAACGAGCTTGGTATTATCATCGGCCGTAAACTGCTCGAGCTAATGGGAGGCAGAGTCGTGCTGGAGAATTGTGTACCGAGAGGCCTTCAGGCGACGATTCGCATCCCGGCGCGTCCTTCAAAGTCGTAAGCACAGATCAAACAAAGCATTTGATAGGTAATGGATGGACGAGATAAAGATTCGTGAGTGCACAACCATCGAAGAGTTTGATAGTTGTATTTACCTCCAACGCGAAGCGTTCGGGCTTCCGAACCTGGAGATTTCGCCCCGCCGTCATTTCATAGTTTCCCGACAAGCTGGAGGTTGGACACTCGGCGCGTTTGCTGACGAGCGGATGGTCGGGTTTGTTCATCATCTCGCTGCGATTCGGCCGAACAACGAGATTTACGGTTACTCACACGTGATGGCTGTCGCGCGCGATTACCAAAACAGAGGCGTCGGCGCGCGCCTGAAGTGGGCGCAGCGGGCGAAGGCGATGAGCGAGGGAAGAGACTTTATTAAGTGGACGTGGGATCCGATGCAATCGCGCAATGCGCACTTTAATCTCAACCGGCTCGGAGTCTACGTTCATCATTACGAGGCAAACTTTTACGGTCTCGATTACGACCAGTCAGCTGAGCGACCCGGTATTCCAAGCGATCGTCTTTTTGCAAGCTGGCACCTGAATTCGCCGCGTGTGTCGGCACTTGGCGACGGTCTCACACATACGATCGACGCCCACCCAGTGAAAAAAATCGCGATACCGACTGATTGGTCCGCACTCGTCAAACGCGACGCCCACGAAGCACGAGACATGCAGACTCGCGTCCGGAGTGAGTTTCAAAGCGCATTTGCTGAACAACTCGTGTGCGCCGGACTGGAACGTGGCGACGGTCAATCGCAATACCTGCTGTATCGTCCAGGCGATCTGACATGACTTTTAACAAATTCGATCGTTACGTTGACCGGCACGCGCGGAGTTTTACCGAGCGATTGCAGAACTTGTGTCGCATGCCGTCAGTGGCTGCGCGCGCTACCGGTATGCGGGCGATCGCCGAGACTGTCGAACAGTCGATGCAACGCGTCGGCATGGGCACGAAGTCGTTTCGCGTGGGCAGCGGCTATCCGATCATCTACGGTGAATGCGGTAGTGGACCAAAGTCGTTTGTGGTCTATGGTCACTACGACGTGCAGCCGGTGGGCGTGCTTGCTGGGTGGAGCACCGGCCCCTTTGCTGCGGAGATCAGGGACGGGAAGTTGTACGCGCGCGGTGCTGCGAACAGCAAAGGCGATCTAATCGCTCGACTCGCAGCAGTTGAGGCGTATCAAAAGACGTTTGGAAAACTTCCCGTCACGTTGCGGTTTATCGTTGAAGGAGAAGACGGGCTTGGCAGTCCCAGTCTTTATCGCTTCACCGACGAGCACCCTGATCTTTTGCAGGCTGACGGCTGTATTTGGGACGAAGGTTCGCGCGACACCAGAGAGAACCCGATCGTTAGTCTGGGTTTTAAGGGAATTACTTTCCTCGAACTCCGCTCATTTGGCGCGCGCTCGGATCTTCACTCGAAGTGGGGCGCGATCGTGCCGAATCCTGCCTGGCGATTGGTCCAGGCCCTCTCGACGATCACTTCGCCGAAGGGCGTCATCACGATCGACGGCTTTTCGTCATACATCGCGCCAATCAGTGATGAAGATGCAGAAGTCTTGAAACGTATCGAACTCGACGAAGTGGGATTGAAAAAAGAGTTTCGTATCAACGGTTGGGTTCGGGCGATGAAGGGTTCGGCGTTGGTCAAGGAGCACATTTTTGGTCCAACCTGCACGATCTGCGGTATTCACACCGGCCACACTGAGGCAGGCGCAAAGACAGTATTACCGAGCATGGCAATGGCCCGACTCGATTTCCGGTTAGTGCCTGATTTGACAGCGCAGATCGTGGTCGAGTTGTTGCGCGCGCACCTCGATGTGCGTGGATTTAAAGACATCGAGATTATCGAGTTGGGTAGCGCACCGCTGGCGAAGTCGTCGGCGAAATCGCGCGTGGCGCGCGCGGTGATTGATGCGACTGCGGAGGTCTACGGGAGGCCGGCGCTGATCTATCCGATGGATCCGTCGAGTGGACCAGTGGGCGCGGTGTGCGGCGTGATGCAGCCCCCTACGCCCGTGGCCTCGTTTGGCACCAGTTACGCCGGATCGAATCCACATGGCCCAGACGAAAACATCCGCGTCGACGATTTTCTGCAAAGTATCAAACTGGTGGGACGCGTGATTCATAAACTGGCGACCTCGAGATCGAAGGCCGTCGCCGACTCGGAAGAAGATCGCAGATCGACAGCGCCCTTGCCGAAGTTGGGCCACAAAGAGGCACAAAAGTCACAAGAGGCACAAAAAGGGAAGCCAGTGGGAGAGTCATGAATGCTAAATATTCTTGTGCCTTTTGTGCCTCTTTGTGGCTAAAGGAGTGACATTGGCCGCCAAGTCAAGTGCGCGTGACATCGAGAAACTGCGAGACGAAATTCGACGTCATGAGGAACTCTATTACGTCAACGACTCTCCGGAGATCTCAGATCGCGAATACGACCTCCTTCTCGAAAAACTCCAAAAACTGGAACAAGCCAATCCTGAACTGATCACAGCCGACAGCCCCACACAGCGAGTAGGCGGACGGCCAGCGGAAGGTTTTCTGGAGGTGGTCCACACGCGGCAGATGCTGTCGTTGGACAACAGTTACAACATCGACGAGCTGCGCGCTTTTGACGAACGCTGCCAGCGTCTAGCAGAAGGACGTCCGCTCGAATATGTCGCGGAGTTGAAGATCGACGGCTTGTCGCTGTCACTGCAATACGAAAACGGCGTGTTAGCTCGCGCCGTCACGCGCGGCGACAGCCGTATCGGCGAAGACGTTACGCAAAATGCGCGAACGATTCGCAGCGTGCCGTTGCGCCTCAAATCGCAATCGAAAAAGATCGATGGTCCTCTCGAAGTTCGCGGCGAGGTGTTCATCCCGCTCGACGTATTTCGACGCACGAATGCAGAACGCGAAGAGGCTGGCGAGCCGCGTTTTGCGAATCCACGAAACGCAGCGGCGGGCGCAATCAGGCAACTCGATCCGAAGCTGGTCGCGAAGCGAAAACTCGACATGTTTGTTTACGACCTGCTCGTAGGCGGCCGCAAACCATTCACGACGCATTCGGAGTCACTCGACTGGCTGGACAAAGCAGGCTTTCGCGTCAACGGTCATCGCAAAATCTGTAAGACGATCGACGAAGTAATTGACTTCGCTAATAAGCAGGAAAAGCATCGCGACGACCTCGGTTATGAGATCGATGGCCTGGTGGTGAAGGTCAATTCCACAGCGCTGCAAGACGAATTCGGCACAACATCGAAAGCACCACGTTGGGCCATCGCTTACAAATATCCTGCCCGCCAGGCGTCAACGAAAGTTCTCGACATCGTCGTGCAGGTTGGTCGCACCGGGGCACTAACTCCAGTCGCGCATCTCGAACCTGTATTTCTTGCGGGCACCACGGTCTCTCGCTCGACCTTACATAACGAAGACGAGATCAAACGTCTGGGAGTGAAGATCGGCGACTGGGTGATGATCGAAAAGAGTGGCGACATCATCCCTAAGGTTCTGAGCGTACTAACCGCCAAACGTACGGGAAAGGAAAAGGATTTTGAACCGCCGCTGAACTGTCCTGTCTGCGATCAGCCGATCGTGCGTGGTAAGGGCGAAGTCGTGGCACGCTGCGTTAATCGCTATTGTGGCGCGATAGTCGTCGGGCAGCTGCTGCTGTTCGCCTCCCGTCTCGCGATGCGAATCGAAGGCCTCGGCGATGTCCTTGGAATGCAGTTGTGGAAAGAGAATCTGGTGAAAGACGTTGGCGATCTTTATTCGTTGACACTCGATCAGCTCTGCGCGCTACCGCGCATGGCAAAGAAGTCCGCAACCAATCTTCTCGAACAGATCGAAGCAAGCAAGTCGCGAGATTTGACGAACCTTATTTACGGACTCGGCATACGTCATGTCGGTGGGCGGACGGCGGAAATACTCGCGCAAGAAATGGGATCACTCGAGCGTCTGACAGAAGCGTCGGTTGAAGAGCTGATCGCAATTCCTGAGATTGGTTCCACCGTGGCCGAAAGCGTTCGCGATTGGTTTGACGATGATGAGAATCGTGCGCTTTGTGATAGGCTCCGCGCCGCAGGCGTTAACACAACGTCATCGCGCAAGAGCAGCGCATCACTCGACGAACGGTTCGCGAATAAACAGTTTGTGTTGACCGGTACGTTATCGGGTTTCACTCGCGATGAAGCGAAGGCGCTGATCGAAGCCCGAGGTGGCCGAGTAAACTCGTCCGTCAGTAAGAAGACCGATTATGTAATCGCCGGCGAGTCCGCGGGCTCGAAGCTCGACAAAGCCGAATCGCTCGGCGTGACGGTTATTGATGAAGCCGCGTTTAAGAAAATGCTGGAGTAGCTTGAAGAGCACCAGGAACGGAGACACCGTGAGCAATTCCGAACTAACTAAAAAGGACCTACAACTCCTCTACACTCTGTTTTGCGATGACGTCCGCCTCGAAGCTGGAAACAAGTTGTCGTTCATGGGCGTCTTTCAAAACATGATGGTCCAACAGCTACCTCTTTCGTTGATCAAGTTTGCCGTCGTTAACCACTGGCAAGGCAGCGGCAGCTATCTATCGGAAGTGCGCATACTGACACCCGATCGACAACAGCCGATCGTCGTCTCGCAACCGACACGCTTCGAGATAGCGTCAGGCGGCTTCGCCGACAACATTAGTTTCTTTGTTAATGTGACTTTTCCGACGGCGGGGAGATACGTCGTCCAAACCTTGATCGATTCGACGCTGTATCAGGAGCAGTTATTAACCGTCTCCGACGTCACTGATGCGGAAATGCTTGGGACGTCGGAGGCGGTCAATTGAAAGATGATGGCTGGTCGGCCCTAGCCAACTTCGATGTTAAAGAGCTTGATCTTTGAGTTGAGTGTGGTGGCTTTGATTCCCAAAAGCCTTGCTGCCTTAGCCTGGTTCCCCGCGGTTTCTGCCAAAGCCATCTTGATCAAGTGAGTCTCGAACCGCTGTACTTCGTCGTAAAAACTGATTCCTCCGAGAATGTCCAACGGTTTGAGTCTGGTTGCCTCTTCGGTGAACGCCTTATCACGTGCGAGCGTTTCGGCTTCGTTCAAAAGAGCATCCGCCAAATCGACGACGCGCTGGATGCGGTCGCGGTCCGGCCGCTCGGCAAGCTTTAGACGTACAGTTCTGTCAGGCGACATGCCTGTGGGTCTTAAGTTGTCCGTTTCCATCAAAGCTGCTTGATCGACATTCATTCAAATACTCCCCTTTCGGAACTGACCTCTTGATACAAAAACACCGGCCTACGAAAATCCGTGACAATTATTTTTCAGATGGGTTTGTGAGGCAAAAGAGTTGTTATTGGTGCGGATGAGAGGACTTGAACCTCCACGATGTCACCATCACAGGCTTCTGAGACCTGCGCGTCTGCCAGTTCCGCCACATCCGCATGAGACGAATCGTCATTATGCGAATGCATCAAAGGAGTGTCAAGAAGTGTTAAGAACCTCTGTGGAGAGTCGCCGCGCAACCCGTATTTATACTGCCTGAGTTATTATCTTTTGTGATGGCTGAACCACAACTGGGGGAACGACTCGCACACATACGTGCGCAGATCGAGGCGGCAGCCCTAAAATGCGGACGTTTGCCCCATGAGGTTACGTTGATCGCGATCTCTAAGACTCATCCTGCTACGCTAATACGAACTGCGATAGGACTTGGCGCTACTGACATTGGCGAGAATCGAGTTCAGGAAGCTGAACAGAAGATTAACGAAGTGGGCAGAAATGCCGCGCGCTGGCATCTCGTCGGACATCTTCAGTCAAACAAGGCACGCCGTGCAGTCCAGCTTTTCGACGTCATCCATTCGCTCGACTCGCTGGAACTGGCTCGTCGTCTGGATCGTTTGTGCGACGAAGAGGGCAGGGAAAACTTGTCGGTGCTGGTCCAGGTCGATCTCGGTCACGAGGAGACTAAGTCTGGTATCGATGAAGACGAGTTGACGGAGCTGGTAGCAGGGTTGAGGAGTTTAGAGCGCCTTCAGCTTGTTGGATTGATGACATTGCCGCCATTCTTTGACGATCCGGAACGGGCGCGTCCCTTCTTTCGCAGGCTGCGAGAGTTGCGAGATGAACTTGCGGCCCATGGCGCGTTTGATGATGGTAAAGGCGAACTTTCGATGGGAATGACGAACGATTTCGAGGTGGCGATTGAAGAAGGAGCTACGATGGTTCGTATCGGCACCGCGATCTTTGGTCAACGGTAAACACAGAACATGATAACTGGACGAATCTTTTGGTTTCTTGAGTCCGCCACCATTGCGATTGTCGTCGCACTGATTGTCTTAATGCTTATTCGTCTTATTGTTGATGGCATGGACCTCAATCCATTTGGCGCTACTCATCGCACGGTGCGCCGGTTGAGCGACCCTTTTGTCGTTCCTGTGCGTGGTTTCCTGCGGCATTTCTTTGCCGATCCGAAATACGCGCCAATCATTGTGATAGTGATAATAATCCTGTCGGGACTGCTGCTTATAAACCTGCTCGGGACTTTGTCACAACTCGTGCTGGGCATTGCCTGGGCGTTGAGGACGGGCTCGCTGCCCGCGCTCCTGGGCTTTATCTTTCACGGGTTGATCTCGATCTATATCCTGATGATGTTTGTGCGCGTGATCTTTCAGATGGCGATGGTCAGTTACATGAATCCGGTGATGCGTTTTTTGTATAACACGACGGAGCCGTTGCTTGGTCCACTGCGAAAAAGGATTCCGCCAGTCGGAAGGTGGGACATCTCTCCAATCGTGGCATTCATCCTTCTATGGCTATTGCAGGCGGCGATTTCCGCGACACTGTTACGCGGCACCCGAGGCGCACTTTTGTAACTTTTCGTCGAATTATTCCGTACTAATTGAACATGGACGGCAGCAAGGTCTCGCATTACAGGATTCTTGAAAAGCTCGGGGCGGGCGGCATGGGCGAGGTCTATCTGGCCGAAGACATGAAGCTCGGGCGCAAGGTCGCGATCAAGATCTTGAGCGAGGAGTACACGACTAACAAGGATCGTCTCCACCGTTTCGAACAGGAAGCGGCCGCGGCCTCCAACCTGAACCACCCAAACATTCTTACGATTCACGAAGTCGGCGCCGACGATGGACGGCATTTTATCGCCACCGAGTACATCGACGGGGTCACGTTGCGAAGAAAAGCAGCGGAAGCACCACTCGAAATACGAGAGATCCTCGACATTGCGATCCAGATCGCCAGCGCTCTTGAAGAAGCGCACGGGGCCGGCATAGTTCATCGCGACGTCAAACCCGACAACGTGATGGTGCGCCGCAATGGGTACGTGAAAGTGCTTGACTTTGGACTCGCAAAGTTGACGGAGACCGTCGATCGCAGTCCTTTGGATCCCGACGCGGCGACACGAGTGCTGGTCCATACCGACGCCGGCGTCGTGATGGGCACGTCGCATTACATGTCGCCGGAACAGGCGCGTGGCAAACCGGTCGATGCACGCAGCGACATCTGGAGTCTCGGCGTCGTGATCTACGAGATGGTCGCCGGTCGCACTCCGTTTTCAGGCGAAACATCGACAGACGTGATCGTCGCGATCACTCAGAAAGAACCGCCGCCGCTCGCGCGCTTCGCGCCGAACGTCCCAGCCGAGCTCGACTGGATCGTTAACAAGACGCTCAGAAAAGATCGCGACGAACGTTATCAAACAATCAAGGAGTTGCTCACCGATCTGAAACGAGTGAAGCAACGTCTTGAATTTGAAACGGAACTCGAGCGATCGTCGAGTCCGGAGCTCGTCACGAAATCGACCGTCAGCACAGTGGCGGCTCCGACAATGCAGGACCGCGCGGTCCCAACCGCTGCGAAGACGGTCACGCACGTCTCGAGCGCTGAATACATCGCCACCGGAATCAAACAGCACAAGATCGCGGCGGCTCTGATCGCGTTACTGCTCGTCACAGTCCTCGGCGCCGTTTACTACTTTTACTATCACCGCACCCAGCCCCTGACTGAACGCGACACAGTCCTGTTGACTGATTTCGTCAACACAACCGGCGAGCCCGTATTCGACGGCACACTCAAACAGGCACTCGCAGTTCAACTCGGTCAGACGCCGTTTCTGAATCTGTTTCCCGAAGAACGCGTGCGCGAAACGCTGCGCTTCATGGGCCGTTCACCCGACGATCGCATCACGCGCGACGTCGGGCGTGAGATTTGTGAACGACAAGGCATCAAGGCGATGCTCGCAGGATCGATTGCCAGGCTTGGTACTAATTACGTGATCACTGTCGAAGCAATAGATCCGCGTTCCAACGATTCCTTCGCGAGTGAACAAGTCGAAGCCGACAGCAAGGAAAAAGTGCTTTCGTCGCTCGGCACCGCCGCTTCGAACCTGCGCAAGAAACTCGGCGAATCACTCAGCTCGATTCAGCAGTACGACGCGAAGATCGAGCAGGCGACGACTTCGTCGCTGGAAGCGCTCAAGGCGTATGCGATGGGTGATGAAGAACGGACCAAGGGTCGCGCGCGCGAGTCGCTGGTCTTTTACAAACGTGCGGTCGATCTCGATCCAAACTTCGCCATGGCGTACGCGCGCATCGGTGTGCACTACTTCAACCAGGAGCAGATCGAAACCTCCAAGCAATACACGCAGAAGGCATACGATCTTCGCGACCGCGTGAGCGAACGCGAGCGCCTCTACATTTCGGAGAAGTATTACAACTACGTCACCGGCGAATTTGATAAAGCAGTTGAGACGCTTCAAACCTGGTCGAAGCTTTATCCGAAGGATTTCGTCCCGCACAACAACCTGTCGATCAATTACAAGTTCATGGGGCGTCACGAAGACGCCTTGAGGGAGTCGCTTGAAGCGTCGCGCCTGAGTCCGGACAGTACAACAGCCAGAATAAACGTCGTCGGCAACTTCGTTTCGCTGGGGCGATTTGATGAGGCGCAGCAGGCGGTTGCGGAAATTCAAAAGATTAATCCTGACATGCTTTATGTGCATGCAACCACGTACTTTTTGGCTTTCATTCGCGGCGATCAGTCGGTAATGGATCGCGAAATTCAATGGGCCAAAGGCAAACCTGAAGAAGCTGACTTCACCGCGCTTCAAGGTGCGCACGCGATGTACCTCGGCAAACTGAAACTGTCGGAGGATCTTGCGAAACGCGCGATCGATCTCTTTAAGCACCAGAATCGAAATGAGAATGCTGCGAACGTGATGCTGAATCACGCGGGCAACCTGAGCATTCTCGAAAAATGCGATCAAGCTAAGGCTAACGCAAACGCAGCGCTGTCTTCGTTTCGGGCGGGAGAATTCGCCATCTCGGGTGCGGCGACGATCTTTGCGGCGTGTAACGATACGAGTCGCGCCCAGGCTTTGCTTGACCAGGCACACGCCGCAGGCCCCACAAACAGCTTCCTTAAGTTAATTGCCGCGCCGACGACACGTGCTTTGATCGAGAAGAGCCGCGGCAACACTGCTGAGGCGATTCAGTTGTTGGAGTCGGTGCGAACGTACGATATGAGTCAGGCAACAGGCCTGGGAAACAACTACGCGCGCGGAATGTTGTATCTCGAGCAGCGACGGGGGAGCGACGCAGCGGCGGAATTTAAGAAGATAATCGACAGTCGGGGCGTCGATGGATTCTCTCCGTTTCATGCGCTCGCTTACGTGGGTCTGGCTCGCGCTAACGCACTCAACGGCGACACCGCCGGGGCGCGAAAGGCGTATCAGGATTTCTTTGCTCTTTGGAAGGACGCCGACCCGGACCTGCCGGTCCTCGTTCGGGCCCGCAAGGAATACGAAGTAGTCAGTGGTCAGTAGTCAGTGGTCAGTGGCTATGATTTGATTGAGACGCACTGACAACCGACCACTGACAGTCGTGCCCTACTTTGGAAGTCCTCTCTGCGTGCCTCTGCGACTCTGCGGTCAATGCTTCTTACTCCATATTTACCGCTGAGACGCAGAGAGATACGCAGAGTGAAATTAGGGCACCACACAACTGACCACTGACTACTGACGACTGACAAACCTATGATATAGTTCCCGGCCTAACAAACCCGCACAAATACCCAAAGGACCGGATCAATGTCAGGACATTCCAAGTGGCATAGTATTAAACACAAGAAGGGGGCGCTCGATGCCAAGCGCGGAAAACTATTCACGAAGTTTATTAAAGAAATCACGGTCGCCGCGCGTACCGGCGGCGGCGATCCCGACGCCAACGCGCGTTTACGCAAAGCCATTCTCGACGCCAAGAACGGCAACATGCCGAACGACACGATCGATCGCGCGATTCGTCGTGGTACCGGCGAAGAAGAGGGCGTGAACTACGAAGAGATCACGTACGAGGGTTATGGTCCGGGTGGTGTCGCATTGCTGATCCAGTCCATGACGGATAACCGAAATCGCACCGTTGCCGAGATCCGCCATCTCTTTTCCAAGAACGGCGGGAACCTTGGCGAGAGCGGCTCAGTGGGTTGGATGTTTGAGAAGAAGGGTTACATCGTCGTCGACAAAGCCGCGAAGTCGGAAGAGGAGTTGTTTGAGCTCGCGATTGAGGCAGGCGCCGACGATCTGCGCGACGACGAAAGTAATTTTGAGATCCTCACGTCACCCGACGCCTTCGAAGGCGTTCTCTCCGCGGTCAAAGGCGCGGGAATAGAACCGCAAGCCGCTGAAGTTGAGATGGTCCCACAAAACTACGTCCGTCTCGAAGGCGCCGATGCCCGCCAGATGTTGAAGCTGATGGAGGCACTCGAAGATCACGACGACGTGCAGAAAGTCTCCGCGAACTTCGACATTAGCGAAGCCGACATGGCCGCCGTTTAAAATTCGAATTTCGAATTTCGAAATACTAGGCCTGAGCTTGTTCGGTCTTCTGCTCGGGTTCCTCGGTTTTCACAGGTTCACCCATAATCACTCGAACATTGTGAGTCTTTTCATCGTCAGTGAGTGCGATGGCGCCGTCAGCTTGTATGGCGCCGTCGACTTCGACACTCACGACGCCACGACTTACGCCGAGTGGGTTCTCCACTTTGATCCGGTAAACAGCACGACCGCGACGATAAGTAATCTCGAAGTCGCGCCACCAGCGAGGCACACAGGGATCGATCCGCAGCCGGGTGCTCTCGAGTTTGAACCCGAGTATTGATTCGAGTCCCGCCCGATACATCCAACCGGCAGAACCCGTATACCACGTCCAACCGCCACGACCGGTGTGTGGCGGCACCGCGTAAACGTCGGCGACCGCAACGTACGGTTCGACCTTGTACTTGTGCAGACCAGCGCGCGTTGAGGAGTGATTGATTGGATTGAGCAGCGAGAAGAGTTCGCCCGCGCGCTCCCCGTCTCCAAGCAAGGAATACGCGATCATGGTCCAGATCGCGGCGTGCGTGTACTGTCCTCCGTTCTCTCGCACGCCGGGCACGTAACCCTTGATGTAACCCGGATCAAGATTGCCTTTATCGAATGGCGGTGTGAAAAGGATGACGAGTCCATCGCCGCGTCTGATCAAGTATTCTTCGACGGCTGCCATCGCGCGTCCCATTCGATACGGATCCGACGCGCCGGAAATCACGGACCACGACTGCGCGATCGAGTCGATGCGGCACTCCTCGTTGCGAGCTGATCCCAACGGTGTCCCGTCGTCAAAGTACGCGCGTCGATACCAATCGCCGTCCCACGCCTTTTCCTCGAGCGCCTTGCGCAGGTTGTCGAGATGCTTGCGGTAACGATTGACTCGCATGCGTTGCTTGCGCTCCTCGACGTGAGGAACGAAAGCAGCGATGGCAGTGAAGAGAAACCAGCCAAGCCAAACGCTTTCGCCTTTGCCGCCATGTCCGACGCGATTCATGCCATCGTTCCAGTCGCCCCCGCCCATCAGCGGCAATCCATGCTTGCCAACAGCGAGGCTGCGGTCGAGTGCTCGAGCGCAATGTTCGAATACCGGCGCCGACTCTTCCGAGACTGCCGGCTGCATATAAGCCTCGTGCTGATCCGGTGTCAGCAACGGTTGTTCGAGGAAGGGAACTACTTCATCGAGGACAGACACATCGCCGGTTACGTTGATGTAGAACGCCGCAACAAAAGGCAGAAACACAAGATCGTCGGAGATTCGCGTCCGCACACCGCGTCCACTGGGCGGATGCCACCAGTGTTGCACGTCGCCCTCTTTGAATTGATGCGCCGCCGCCAGAACAATTTGCCGTCGCGCGATGTCAGGTTTGCTGTAGACGAGCGCCATCACGTCCTGCAACTGATCGCGAAAACCATAAGCGCCTCCTGATTGATAAAAAGCGGTGCGCGCCCAGACGCGGCACGACAGCGTTTGATACAACAACCAGCGATTGAGCATCGTGTCGAGCGCGAGATCCGGCGTTCGCACTTCGACCGCGCCCAGCGTCTCGTCCCAATAGCCCAACACTCGCTCGAAGGCGGCGTTGACGTTTCCGGTTTGTCTGTACTGCGTAACGATTGTTTGCGCTGCTTCTTTTGATTCAGCCTCGCCGAGCAGAAAGACGACTTCACGAGCGGTTTGCGGTGGCAGTTCAAGGCTTACCTGAAGCGCCGCACACGGATCGAGACCGGCGCCATCCCGATTTGAAAGAGCTACACGCCTAAGCGCCGCGGGGGATTCAAGCGAACGATTGCGTCCGATGAATTCTTTACGATCGCAGGTTGCACTCGCGAGCTCTTCGCTGGTCGCAACGAAGGCCACGCGCTCGGCAAACTCGTTATTGAAAGGATTGCGGGCGAAGACAGTTGCCGCGTCTTGATCGATCTCCGTAATAAGATAAGGCGCAGTTGACGAGCGAAACACCCCGAGGACCATTTCGCAGTACTTGAATACCGATATTCTTCGCTTTCGCGCAGTTCTGTTGCGCAAACGCAGCAGGCATATTTTCACGGGCGCATCAAGCGGTGCGAATAGCAGCAACTCCTGCGAAATGCCGTGACTTGTGTGTTCGAAGACGGTGTAACCCTGCCCGTGACGGACGACGTATGGCTCTCTTTGGCGGATTGGCAAAGGTGTCGCTGACCACAAAGTGCCCGAGTCGTCGTCACGCAGGTAAATAACCTCGCTGGGAGGGTCGCTGACAGCATCGTTGGACCATGGCGTCAGACGATTCTCACGACTGTTAATCGACCATGTATAACCGCCACCGGTCTCACTTACCTGAAAACCAAAATCCACTGCGTTGCCGATGACGTTGGACCATGGCGCAGGCGTCCACTGTTCTGCACCGAGAGTCGTGACGTACTCGCGGCCACCCTGGTGAAATCCGCCGAGACCGTTAAAGAAAGAGAGCTCCGGCTGTGGCAGCGTCGGTTCGGGATAGATCTGCGACGGCGCACGCGGCACGAGCAGTGGAGGTAGTGGTTCGTCGATGTGCGGCCGCTCGATCTGATCCTCAAAGCTGCCGCGATCGGCGACGATGACCACTCGCGCAACTGCGTGAAGCAGGATGCGATCCTGTTCCGGCATTTGATCCGCGCGTCGCAGGTAAACTCCGCCGGGCTTGTCCTGGAAATGCTGTAAGCCGCTGGTGCGAACGATGGTTTCCAACTCTCCGTGTAGTAATTGCAAATAGTCGGTGGGCGTGTCGTTCAGGATTACGAGATCGATTGTGAGTCCTTTGAAGTGGAGGTATTCGTGTGCGCGCACAAGCTTTTTGACAGTGCGCAAGTCAGCGGCTTTGCTGATGCGCGCGACTGCGATCGGCAGATCGCCGCTGATGCCATAAGCCCACAAGCTCGACTGCGAACGGCTATTTAGCGCGAGCACGTGAGCACGCGGGCGCAAAGAAGGATCGGAAAAGATGATGCGGGCCGCGAGACGTTGAAAGAGATGCGCCTCTTCCGAGTCGATCCCCAGATGCGTCATTTCGACTTGCGCCTTGGTCCATGCGAGGCGAAGCTCACGTTCGAAGATGTTCGGATCGTGATACTTGTCGGCGAGCGCCAGTGCGCTCTCGCGCGAGCGCGTGACGGCGGTACTGAACGAGCATCGCACCGTTTGGTTCGCCGGGATCCTGACGCGGCGGCGCAAGCTGAACACGGGATCGAGCACAGCGCCCGTCGTGTTCGAAAGCGGGCGGTCCTCCATCACTGCGATCGGATTACTCGGCGTGCGACCTCGTCCTAAAAACCTTCCGCGATCAGTTTCATACTGCACAGTTCCGACTGTTTCGCCCTCGACGACGACCACGTGAATGCCCCAGATTGGACGGTCATCGGTCGATCGTTGCCGGCGGTGGGCCAGGATCGCGTTCTCGCCGTGAACAAACTCGGTCTCGATGAACAGGTTGCTAAACGCCTGGTGCGCTGCATCGGCACTCGGACTCGCAAGCACGACCTCGGCATAGCTTGTAAGCTCGATTTCGCGCGTGCGTGTGGAGCTGTTGGTGAGCGTGATGCGACGCACTTCAGCGTTGTCTTCGGCGGAAACGACGACCTCCATGCGCGTGGAGATGCCGCTGTCCGTGCGACGATAGTCTGCTTTGTCTTCGGAGAACGCGACGTGATAAGCGTTGGGCTTGCTGCGCACAGGTTGGTGGCCGGCGGACCAGACAGCGCCGCTCCGCACGTCACGGAGGTAGATAAACGCGCCCCAGTTGTCACGTGTGACGTCTTCGCGCCAGCGAGTGACAGCGTCGCCTTCGCAGATTGAGTAACCGGAACCTGCGGTCGTCAACATCACGCTGTACGCGCCGTTTGAGAGCAATTGCGTGCGCGGCGTGTCGAGATTGGCTGTCTCATAAACGCGCGTGATCATTCCCGGCAGCGTCTGGATCACGCGTCCGGTCAGAACCTCTTCGGCCCGCGGATGGGCGGCGGGCACGCCGACCGGAATTCGTTCCTGCAACAACAACTCCGTCGCTTGCACTGATGGATCTGCGTGGAAACGCCGTACGCCGACCGTGTCATCGAGAACGTTCGCGAGCGCTACGAGACTCATTCCCTGGTGATGGGCCATGAACGCGCGAATGATCACCGAGTTTTGTCCTTCAGGCAGACGCTCCGGTGTGAAATCGATCGACTCGTAATACCCGTATGGGCCAAGCGCGCCTTCCTTTTGCAACCGGCGCAAGTTTT
>Ga0209486_10000531_pt1 | contig 17056 bp, 12 predicted proteins | sample NCCompost_FD_187518 | JGI IMG/M metagenome (GOLD analysis project Ga0209486, IMG submission 187518) | Agricultural soil microbial communities from Utah to study Nitrogen management - NC Compost (SPAdes) (version 2) | ecosystem: Environmental > Terrestrial > Soil > Agricultural land | place...
TGACCCGCTCACCCACGGCGTTGATCAGAAAACCGAGATAGGGGTTGACCATGCCCGTGCCCCAGAGCTCGGCGCTGTCGTAGCCCGTGAGGAGCACGGAGAAGGCGACGAAGCGCTGCCGCGCCTCCTCCGACGGGGCGCGCGGAATACGTCGAGAAGCAGACATGGGTGCCTCCGCCTAGAGATCGGCCCAGTAGGGCTGGGCTTCGGCGATGCACGTCGGGCTCTGAAAGATCTGCACGACGGCGGCGGCGCGCGTTCCGATCAGTGTCTGCATGTCGGCGCGCATCGGATGCGTGCTCTTGCCCATGCTCACCGAGACCGCGTTGTGGTTCGCCGGCGGGATGAAGTAGGTGTCGGACATGCCCAGGTAATTGCGCCGCGATCCCGCCACGCGCTTGGCGCTCTGCACATAGCTCAGATCGATCCATTCCGACATGTTCCCGGGGACGGGGTTCAGCCCCGAGAGCGACACCTGGGCGGTGTAGATGCTTTGTGCCACATCGACGGGGTCGTGGCACGTCCACGTGAACAACGCCTGTCCCGGGTTGTTCAGCGACGGCACGTTGTAGGTGTACTGGGTGAGGAACTTGTTCTCGAAGAACAGTTGCTGGCCGGCGGCCACCGCCACGGCGCTGTCGCAGGCCACCCAGACACGATAGGCCCCGATGCGTTTCGTCTGGTCACCCTGGGTCACGAAATCGTGCAGCGTCATCTGGGGGACATTCGCAGCTTGATTAGATGGGAACGCCAGAATGGTCAATTCCGTTTCGTTGAAGCCCCCAACCCCCGGGTTGCCCGGCTGACCCTGCCCATAGAGCGCCGCGGCATTGAAGAAGTTGATGCCGACGGCCCCGGCGCCATCGAAGCTCGCCGGGGTCATCCCCAGTGGCGTGAGGTACGGCTCCAGAGTGGGAAGGTCCACCTGCCAGTAAATCCAGACCGTTTGGATGGCCGCGTAGTAGAACGGGAGCGTCGACGGAATGCTGATGTCACCGCTCGGCGTCGAGGTGACCTTGAACGTCGGGATGGTGATCGTGGGGGGGAGCGGAGGGAGAGGACTCAAGTGAGTTTTCGCCATCGTCGACCTCAGGTGTGGGGTGACCGTCCGGAATCGTGACCCGGGCGGGAGACCGACAATCATAGGCTTGCGGCCCCCACTTCTCATCAAATCCTCATCTTGGCGCGGTACTCGAGGCTGACGTTGTACGGCGCAGCATCGACTGCGCGATGTTCGGCTGATCTACACGCGACCGTTCCCGAGACGAGCCGACGAAGCAGCTGGACGATTTCTTCGACTACGCCGAACAGTCGAAATCGCAGTTTGCGTTGTTTATCGGCGAGCGCGCAAAATTGTCCGAACCGTAGCTGCGGCGGATACGTTTCTCGGGCGCCAGGGTCTATCGTTTCGTCGATCGCAAGTGGGCAGGACGTCACCGACGAAGTGCTCGCCGCGCTCAATCCGTGACGGCGGGGCTGGACCGCAGCGCCGAGGGTGACGATGAAATCGACTCGTGATGGTTTGACGTTGACCGCGTGGAGCACGCATTTTCTCGGCACCAGGAACAAGGGGCAGCAGCTGCTCGACCTGGTCTCTTCGATCGACAGCGGACGGTGGCGGCCCGACAAGTGGGGGCATTTCGAGCCTATCCGGATCCCGTTCGATGCGGCCCACTACCCGCAAATGCTCAGCGCCTGGACCGAGGAGCGGCCGCCGGGCAGCGGCCGCGTGTCGAACTCGCTCGGCTTCACCAAGTCGAAGCCAAAGACGCTCATTTGGGCGAGCGCCAGCCGGCTGACCGTCCCGCTCCTCAATTACATCTGGTTCGATCTCGATTCACGGCCGTTCGCGTCCTCCGACGGAGTCGAACGTCTCATCGATGTGATGCTCGCAGCCGTGAAGTGGACCGACGGTACCTACGCCAGCATGGCGCACTGGAAGCAGGCGCATCGGCGGATCGTCCAGATGACGCCGCTCGAGCGACTGGAGCGACTCGACTGGCTGACGTTTTTCGGTGCGCCGTACATCGAGATGTTCGGGCGTTCCCGGGTGCTCGCAACACCGTGCCACGAGGTTCGCGAAGTGGAGGGCGGCATCCTGCTGGTGGCGGCGCCTCGGCCCGACGGCCCGGAGATGACGGACAGCGATGAACTGCTCCTCACCTTGGAGGAGTACCTCGGGCCCGACGCGTTTGCGGGCAGAGGCTATCCGCAGACACCCTGCCGCGTTCCACGGTTCGATCTGTCGGAGCTCACCGTTCCGTCAGCGACTGTCGGAAATCTCCGACCGCATTGAGGCTCATAGCGTGGTCGAGTGCCGCGCTGTACAATTCCCGGCGCGCCGATGCGGCGCCAATTTCCCCGAGAATTCGAGAAGGTGATCGCATGCGCCGAGCGGGTGGAATCGTTTCGCTGACGGGAATCGTAGTGGCGATCGCGCTGGCGACGCTGGCGGGGCAGGCACGGCAGGGCGGCGCGAGTCGTACCACGGCAAAGCCCTACACGACGTGGCAGTCCTACGCGGGCGGTGCGCACTCGTCGCAGTATTCCGCGCTCGATCAGATCAACAAGAGGAACGTGGCGAAGCTCGAGGTGGCCTGGAGCTTTCCCATCACCGGCAACAGCATCTTCAATCCCGTCGTCATCGACGGCGTGATGTACGCCCCGGTCGGGGGCGGCGCGCTCGCGGCGATTGATGCGGCGACCGGTAAGGAGATCTGGCGGAAGGAAGGCGCGGCGCCCTCGGGCGCCCGCGGGATGAACTACTGGGAGAGTCCCGATCGATCCGACCGCCGCTTCATCTACCTGCAGCGCGGCGACGTCATCGCCGTGAACGCCAGGGACGGTGAGCTCATCACCTCCTTCGGCACCAACGGCCGCGTCGATCTACGCGACGCGATGGAGCGCAAGCCGGCAAATCCGGTCGGCACCAGCAACCCCGGCCGGATCTTCGAGAACCTGTTCATCATTTCGCTGCCCGGTGGGCCGAGCTATGGCGGCCCGCCCTCCGACGTCCATGCCTACGACGTGCGGACCGGGAAGCTCGCCTGGATCTTCCATGTCATTCCGCACGAAGGGGAGTTCGGCTACGACACGTGGCCTGAAGGCCACTACAAGGTCGGCGGCGGCGGGCACAACTGGAGCGAGTTCACGGTCGACGAGGAGAACGGCATCGCCTTCTTCGGCTTCGGCAGCCCGCGCTTCGACTTCTACGGCGGCGATCGCAAGGGCAACAACCTGTTCGGCAACTCGCTGGTTGCTCTCGACGCACGCACCGGCAGGCGGATCTGGCATCACCAGCTCATTCACCACGACCTCTGGGACTGGGACATCCCGCAGTCGGCCAAACTGCTGACGATTCGCCAGAACGGCAAGCCGCGTCAGGTCGTCGCGCAGGCGACGAAGCAGGGATTCCTCTACGTCTTCGATCGCAAGACCGGCCAGCCGATCTGGCCGATCGTGGAGCGCCCGGTTCCTCAGACCGACGTGCCCGGCGAGTGGACGTCTCCCACGCAGCCCTTCCCGACGAAGCCCGCGCCGTTCGCCAAGCAGTCGTTCACCGAAAAGGACATCAACCCGTACCTGCCGAAGGAGGCGCAGGACGAACTGCGCACACGGCTGCGAACCTATCGCAACGAGGGGCTCTTCACGCCGCCGAGTTTCGAAGGCTCGGTGCAGATGCCGGGACATAACGGCGGCGCCAACTTCGGCACCAGCGCGGTCGATCCGGACCGTGGCGAGTTCTACGTCGTTCACAAATCGCTGCCGACGATGCTCCGGCTCTCGCTGCCAGCACCGCCCCGCGGCGCTGGACCCGGATCGGGTGGCGCCCGCGGTGGCGGTGGTGGCGGCGGGCGCGGCGCCGGCAACACAATCGTGACGCCCGAGCAGAAGGCGGAGCTCATGGCGCAGGCCAGGGAGCTCGTGGCTGCCGGTACCGCGAAAGGCGAACGGGTCGAGTTCACCTCGCCGGTGAACTTCATGAACATCAACTTCCCGGGCGGGGCGATGACCGCGGCCGCGCCGCCGTGGTCGGAGATGGTGAAGTACGACCTCAACACCGGCGACATCGTGTGGCGGATTCCGACTGGCGTGCAGGAAGCGCCGCCCGAGTACAACATTCCGAACAACACCGGGGTGCAGTTCCCCAGGAACGCCCCGCTCGTGACAGCCGGCGGGTTGATCTTCCTGGCCACCGGTCCCGAGCGGAAGGTGCACGCCTACGACCGCGATAACGGCAAGGAGCTGTGGCAGCACAGCCTGCCGAACGGCGCGGAGGGAATGCCGGCGACCTATCAGATGAACGGGCGGCAGTTCGTCGTGATGTCGGTGGCACAGGCGAACGGTACGTTCCCCGCCACGTTCACTAGCCCCGGCGCCGCGCCGGCCGGCCCACCCGCAGGAGCCGGCGGCCGTCAAGGCCGCGGCGGTGGACCGGCGTTGCCGGGCGCGTACATCGCGTTCGCCTTGCCGCAATAGCTGCGCGTATCCCTGAGGTTCAAGCCCGGCCGTTCGCGGCTGTACCAAACAGCGCAGAACCAGAAGCCGGGGCCGAGGCACAATGGTCTGTGAATCCCCGGGACATGCTGCCAGCCATCGTCATGTTCGCCTGCATGGCGTCGATCGCGGCCGCGCAGACACCGCGCGACGATCCCGCCACTCCGCACTTTAGAGAATCGGTCATCGTTCGACCGGTGGTCCAAGCTGATTTCGAGACGCGTGTGCTGGATTACTTCGTTCTCCGGACGGCGCTCGAGGAGGGATTGCCGGCGCTGCACGTCACGGACAATCGCGCCGAGACTATCGAGATCCGACGGCAATTGGCCCGGCGAATTCGGCGTGCACGATCCGGCGCTCGGCGCGGCGAAATTTTCACTCCCGAGATCAGCGCCGAGTTCAGGAGGATCCTCCAGGCTGAGACGACACCCGAGGTCCTGGCGACCCTCATGGACGACAACCCGGGGCGTTTCTCGCATCGGATCAATGGCGACTATCCGAAGCGCAAAACCCTGTCGACGATGCCAAGCACCTTCCTCCTGGTGCTGCCCGCGCTCCCTGCTGGACTCGAGTATCGCTTTCTCGGCCCTCATTTGATTCTTCACGACACGAAGGCGAATGTGATTCTCGACACGATGTCCTGCGCCATCTCTTGCCGCGATAAATCCAAGTAGGAAGCGAGCTCTGCGTATCCCTGAGGTGAAAGCCCGGCCGTTGGTTTGGTTTGCATGGCCGGAAAGATTTGCCTCGAGACCGCGCATCGACTTTGGCCGGCGTGGTTGATAGGAACCACAGTTCGTTTCATCTTCAACACTCTGGTGGCGAGCCGCCTTCGGCGAGCAAGCTGCGCCGCGTGGCGCGAACGTTGCAGCTCGTCTTTGGCCTGCTAGCTCCGGCGGGCCTGAGCCGTTAACGCACAGTGGCCCGACCTGATTTCGGTATTAGGGAGTGGTTGGAATGTCACCCCTCTGGTCATCACTCGTCTTGGGTCTAGCAATCGCGACCGTCGGGTGCGAGTCCACGTCGAGTACGTCGACGGGGCCATCCCCGGTGAAGTGCCAGGTGTCGCTGGAGGCGCCGCCGGACTCGATCGAGTCCGCAGGCGGCAAAGGCGCCATTACGGTTTCGGCGCAGCCGGAATGCGGGTGGAGCGCTGCGTCCGACGCGACATGGCTCACAGGGCTCACGCCCTCGTCTGGTCAAGGCAGCGGCCGGGTCGAATTTCAGGCCACCGCCAACCCCGCTGGCACGATGCGGCAGGGCCACATCGCGGTGAACGACCAGCAGATCCAGGTCCAGCAGCGTGCCGCGGCCTGCCGGTTTGAAGTCTCGCCCGCCGCTCCGACTATCGACGCCGGCGGCGGAACAGTCACCATCGCGGTCACTACGCTCGCGGGCTGCGGCTGGCAGGTCCGTGCCGACGTTGGCTGGATTGCGACCACGAGCACCAGCGGCACGGGGAGCGGCAGCGTCAGCCTTCGAGTGGCCCCTAACGGGGGCGAAACGCGAAGCGTCGCGCTGCTCATCGCTGGCCAGACGGTGACATTGACCCAGTCGTCCACTACGCCAACCTCAACGTGTCTGTTCTCGCTGGAGCGGGCGAGCGAGGCGGTGAGTGCCGCGGGAGGCTCGGTCACGGTAGCGGTCAGCGGTGCCGCCGGCTGTTCACGGACGGCAACGAGCGAAGCGGGGTGGATCGCGATCGTCGCCGGTGCAAGCGGGATAGGTACTGGTGCTGTCACATTCAATGTCGCCCCGAACAGCGGCGCGACCCGCACCGGCACCCTCACCATCGCAGGCCGGGTGTTCACGGTCACCCAAGCGGCGGCCGGGGCCGTACCAGGTCCCGGTCCAGGCCCCGGACCAGGCCCCGGACCAGGCTGCTCCTACACGATTAATCCGAAGGAAGTGAAAATCGGCGACGAGGGCGGCCCGGGGACGGTCGCCGTCTCGGCCGGTGAGGGCTGCGGGTGGACGGCGACGAGCGACGAGTCGTGGATCACGATTACCGAAGGAGCGGCGGGCAGCGGCAATGGCACGGTCCGGTTCTACGTGGAGCCTCACGGCAAGAAACGAACCGGTACGTTGACCATCGCTGGCCGGACATTCAAGGTCGAGCAGGACAAGAAGAACGATTAGAACGGCCGGCGATGAACATGCGAACGCCAGTATTCGTGCTTGCTCTTGCGGTTGCCGCCTCGGCGACGCCGGTTGCGGCACAGCAGAGCGTCAGCGATGTCCTGTCGTTTCTGTTGACCAACCGGTCGATCCCGACCGGCGATTTCGTCCAGGATGCGAGAGCCGCCGCGGCCACTCGCGACACGATCTCGACGTTCCTGCTCGTCGAGCTGGCCACGTTGCCCGTGACGTCCTCCGCCAGCGCCTTCACCTACCGCCTGGATGGCAACCTGGGAGTGGTCGTCCGGTCGAGCGACAGCTTCGGGCCGTTTCTCGTCGAGCGGTCGCTGACAACCGGACGGCTCCGGGGCTCGCTCGCGGTCAGTTATCAGGCCGCGTCGTTCGACACGATCGACGGCCGCAGCTTGAAGGACGGAACCCTGGTCGCGACTGCCAGCCGGCTCCGAGGCGATGCTCAGCCGTTTGATGTCGAAGCCATCTCGCTCGACATCCACACGAAGACGATGACGATTTTGGGCAACATCGGCGTCACGGATCGATTGGACATCGGCGCAGCTCTGCCGATCGTGACGCTTTCGTTGAACGGCAGTCGCGTGGACACCTACCGGGGGACCGAGCTCGTCCAGGCGATCGGGTCCGCCTCAGCATCAGGAGCCGGCGACTTTCTGATTCGCGGCAAGTACAATCTCCTTCGCCGCACGGGAAGCGGACTGGCGATCGGAGGCGAGGCCAGGCTGCCCACGGGCAACGAGCAGAATCTCCTGGGCACGGGCGAGGCCTCGATCAAACCTCGCTTCATCGCTTCTCTCGAGCGCGACCGCATCGCCGTCCACGGCGACGTCGGATATGCGATCGGCGGCCTGTCCAAGGAGCTCGATTACGGAGGCGCGATCACTGTGCTCGGCACGCCTCGTTTCACGTTGGTTGGCGAGATCGCCGGTCGTCGGCTGTCGTCGGCGGGCCGCCTCACTGAAACCACCGAGCCACACCCCACGCTCGTGGGCGTCGATACGATTCGACTCACGAGCGTCGAACGCGCCACCGGACGAATGGTCGGCCTCGTCGGCTTCAAATGGAACATCGCCGCAACGGTGCTGCTCAGCGCCAACGTCATGCGGCCGCTGACGAGTGCGGGACTGAACGCTCGCTGGATGTCGACGTTCGCGTTGGATTACTCATTCCAGCCTTGATCTCATGGACGGGCCTGACGCACCGCGGCGGCATCACGAGTCGGACGATCCGTTCCTGCTCACGCTCACCGAGGAGGAGCGGCTGCACGGACTCGATCTCTTCGGGGACGAACCGCCCCAGGTAAAGCAGCCGCAGGCGGAGACCCAGACATACGAGCACGTGCCTGCTTACGTCGATAGGCTCGCCCCTCCAGGACAAAGCTTGGAGCGTGCGACGCCACCATTACCGCCAGCAGTTCGGAGAGCGCCACCAGTACAGCCCGAGACTTGGATTTCGCAGATATGGTATGCGCCACTGTTGGCAGCCGTGCTCACGGCGGTTGTCGTGGTTTACGCCGTCATGACAGCCGTGATGCGTACTACCGCCGATGGTGAGATCGCGGCTTTGAACGACCGGATTCTCGAACGCAACCAGGCGGCCCGCGCCGTGCCCAAGACAGCCGCTGTCGCTGCAGTGCCCGAGCCGGCAGCGGTCACCGTTACTCCTTCTGCTCCTTCGCGCGGGGCGCCATCGGCAACTGATGAACCGACGCCGCCGGCGATCTCGTCGAAACGCGAAGCGCCACGAGTCCGGCCTGCTCCAGCCGTGAAGACTGCGTCCGTCTCGAGTCCGAGAGCGGCGAAACCGCTGCCGATTCAGGAATCGAAGACTGCGTCCGTCTCGAGTCCGAGAACGGCGAAACCGCTGCCGATTCGGGAATCTACGATCGCGCCGCTGGTAGGCAGCTCGCCGCCGCCCGCCAGTCTCTCCGCGGAGCCGCGTCCTGTGGTTGCAAGTCCGGCCACGCTTCCTCGCGCGGAGGCCAGTGCGGCCCCGGCGCCGCGAATGCCCGCACCCGAGACAGCCATTCAGACGGTGTTGAGCCAATATCGAACCGCGTACCGGGATCTCGACGCCGGCGCTGCACGGGCAGTCTGGCCGAGCGTCGACACCAAGGCGCTGCGCAAGGCGTTCGACCGCCTCGAACAGCAAGATCTGATTTTCGATTCCTGTCAGATTACGGTCAGCGACGTCCGTGCCGTGGCTTCCTGTAATGGATACGCGTGGTACGTGCCACGAGTCGGCAACAAGGGCCCCCACGACGATCAGCGGCAGTGGGAGTTCAAGTTGAGCAAGGTTGAAGACGCCTGGCTGATTGACAAGGTGTCCGCGCGCTAGGGCACGCGTCAGGGCACGATTGTGCTGCTGAGTGCGTCGCCGACCATCGACTCCGGCGACAGATTGTTTTCCTGACACTGGTATTCGAACAGCTCGGTGTAGTTCAGGTTCTCGAAGTCCACGCGCGTCAGCCGCTCGACCAGGTGCAGCTGGCTGGTGTGCGGCAGCCCGTCGCGGTTCATCCAGAACCTCTCGCTGAAGCCCACCGTGTCGATGACCAGCGTGTCGCCCTCCCAGCGGCCGATCGAGTGGCCGAAGTAGCCCGGCGTCAGGTTGGCGGGATGTCCGCGGCCGTCCATGTAGATGACACGAAAGCTGTTCGCGTTCCGCGTGGCAGGCGCCTGATACGACCGCGGGTTGACGACCAGGTGCTCGGTGCGGCGCTCCCACAGCCCCTTGTCTCCCGGCGGCGCGCCGAGGTTGATTCGCCCGTCCGGCCATCGCGGAGCGGGGGCGGGCGCCGGGCGAGGGCCCTGGCCGACCGCGAGAATCATCACGGCCGCGGCGATCGCCGGCTTCATCATGGTCACGCGCTAATTCAAGAACTGCGGACCGCCGGCCTTCACGAATATCTCGTGGGCCTGCCGGTGCCGCGAGGCCGCCTGCTGCAGCAGCGCGTCGAACCCGCGGCTGCCGCGCAGCGGCTGCAGCCACGGGTCGCGTTCAAGGGTCGGGAAGTTGAAGTAGCCCGACTCGACGGCTTGAGCGAGCGCCCACACGGCCTTGTCCGGCTCCTCCGCCCACGCGTAGTGGCGCGCAAAGTAGAAGAGCTCCTCGCCTCGGAGATGAAAGCGCTCGACCGCCGCGTCGGTCAGCCGGACGCAATCGTCGCGACGCCCCTCGATGAGCGCTCGCAGCGCGTGCAGGAAGCTCGAGCCGAGCGGTGTCTGCCGCCATCGCTCGCGCTCGACGACCAGCGCCGCGGCTTCGTCGTGCTTCCCGATCGAGAGCAGGGCGAGCGCGCCGATGTAGCCCAGGTCGTCGTGATAGGTCTCGAGGCAACGCTCGTAGTTGCCCATGACGAAGTACGTCTGCGTCACGCTCGTCGGTACCTGCGAGTTGAACCGATGCGCCTGCAGGTGCGCGCCAACAGACGCGTCGAGCAGGCCGCAGAACCGGCAGGCGTACACGAGCCCCGCATAGATGTCGGGAGAATTCGGCGCCTGCTTCAGCCGGTCGAGCAGCCGAGCCATCGCATCCTGCGCCTCGCCCCGGTCGGTCTCGAGCTGCGCGAACAGGCTGTGGGCCAGCGCCAGTTCCGAATTGACCTCGAGCGCCTGCTGCAGCAGCGAGGCCGCGTGCGCCAGGTTCGCATCGCGCCGTTCGTCGTACTTACCCTGGTAGCGGTAGCAGCGTGCGAGCCGCGCCATCGCCGGCGCGAAGCCCGGATCCAGCCGCAGGCAGTCTTCGTACAGGGCGATCGCGTCGGGAATGCGATCCGGCCGGCTGGCGGCTTCGTTCGCGCGTAGATACTGCTGGTACGCCGCCGGACTGGCCGGCGTGTCACGACGCAGGTTGTGGCGCTCGCCCGACGTGAGCTTCAGTCCGAGGGCGTCGACGACCTGTCGCACCAGCTCGCTTTGAAGATCGAAGATGTTGCCCCACTCGACCTGGGCGAGGTGCGACTTCAGCAGCGTCCCGCTCGGCGTCTCGAACAGCTGCGCGCTGACTTGCAGCCGATCGCCGGCGCGGAGCAGCGTGCCCGCCAGCACCAGGTCGACGTCGGCCTCGATGGCCAGCCGCTGCACGTCCGGTACGCCCTCGGTGTACTTGGCGCCGACCAGGCTCGAGCGGACCACGAGAGACTGCAAGCCCGCGAGCGAATGCGTGATGGCGTCGGGCAGGCTCATCCCCAGAAAATCGGACTCGGGATCCGCGCGCAACGGACGGAACGGCAGGACGATCAGCCGCCGGACCTCACGGACCTCGACGGCCGCCTGCGTGGCGGACTCGGGCTTCAGCGCCGCGCGCAGGTCCTCGGCCATCGCGGCGGCGGTCTGGTAGCGATGCGCGGGAGTCTTCGCGAGCGCCACGTGCAGCGCGCGATCGACGGCGACAAGGGCCGGTGGACCGGTCAGCGCCGGCGGATTCGCGATTTCCACCGCACGCAGCGTCTCGAACGTCGATGACCGCTGGAACGCGCGCTTCCCGGTCAGCATCTCGAACAGCATCGCGCCGACGGCGAACAGGTCGGTCGCCGGGGTCAGCCCATCGCCGCGTATCTGTTCCGGCGCCATGTAGCTCGGAGTGCCCAGCAGCACGCCAGGCAGCGTCAGCGGCTCGCCCGTGACGGCGCGGGTGTCCGCCGCGGGTCCGGCCTGCGAATACATCGTCAGACCGAAGTCGAGCAGCTTCACGCCGTGGGGTGTCAGAAAGAGATTCGCTGGTTTCACGTCACGATGCACCAGCTGTTTCTCGTGCAGCGCGCCGAGCGCCGCCAGAAGGCCGAACGCGATGTTGACGGTGTCCGCCACGGGGAGCGGGCCGGCCACCAGCCGCTGCGCCAGAGACTGCCCTTCGAGCAGCTCCATCGCGAGGAACGTCACCCCCTCGGCGTCGCCGACATCGAACACCTGGCACACGTTCGGGTGGCTGATCGCGGCAGCCGTGCGCGCCTCGCGCCAAAAGCGCGTGCGCATCGTGGGATCCATGACGCCCGGCTTGAGGAGCTTCAGCGCCACCTTTCGTTCGAGCCGCTCGTCGAACGCCTCGTACACGACACCCATGCCGCCCTCGCCGCGTTGGCGGAGGACTCTGTACTGCGCGAGCCGGTCGGGCATGGCGGCGTCAGTCACGCGCCATCACAATCGCTCACGCCTCGACGGAAGGCAATAGCCGATCGGGACGCTCCTGTGCCGCGGAACAGGAACATATGTCCGGTTGTTTCGTCGTCTCTGCCTTCGCTACGCTTACGAGGACGGGCCAATGGAGTCGTTCGCTTGAAGCATGACGAGTTCGGCATCCATCCGCTGCGCGCCACCATTCGGGACGCAGGGACGGAGCGCGCCTTTCTAGACGCGCGGCGCGTGGATGACGCGCGCGGCACCGTACTGGCTCTGCTCCTCGGTGGTCTGGCGTATGCCATGGCTGGCCTGACGGACGCCGCCATCTTCTCGTCCGAGCCCGACACGTTGCCGTGGGTGCGAATGCTCCGGGCGCTGGGCGTGGCCTTGTGTCTGGGCAGTGCCTTGCTGGTGTGGCGGCTGAGGACGACGCGCGCCGTGCACGCACTGTCCGTGCTCGCGACGCTGGGCACGCTGGCCACGTACAGCGTGATTGCGTTCTGGGAGGAAACGCTGGTCGGCGCATCCGATTTCAGGCTCGTCTTCTCCGTCTTCTCGATGGTCGCGTTCATCTTCTTTCCCATCCGGATCGTGTACTCCGCCGCGATGGCCCTGTGGATGATGGCCCACGTCTCCTTGCTGTTCGCGGCCATCGGGCGCGACGACGCCGTGGAACGTCAGCGAACGCTCGCCCTGATGGCGACGTTCGCGGTGGCGGGAGCATCGTTTTCAATTGCCAACAATCGGAGTCGTCGCAAGGAGTTCGTCCTGCGACGGCGGAGCGACCAGGCGTCGGCGGAGGTGTCTCGCGAAGTCGAGCAGCGGCGCGCCGTCGAGCGCGAGCTCGCCGCGCACCAGCAGAACCTCGAGCGGACGGTGGCCGAGCGCACCGAGGAGCTGCACAAGAGCCAGCGCGATCTCGTGGCTTCTCAGCGAATGGAAGCCATTGGACAGCTGGCCGGAGGGCTCGCGCACGACTTCAACAATCTGCTGGTGGTGGTGAGCGGCAATGCGGAACTCGCGCTCCGCGTGGAGGGGCTGCCCGAGGAGGCCCGGGTGTTCCAGCAGGAGATCCTCGACGCCTCGAGGCGCGCGTCGTCGCTGTCGCGAGACCTGCTCACGTTCAGCCGACGGCAGGTGATGGAGTTTCAATCGCTCGACCTGGGTGACGTCGTCGGCCATCTGACAGGGTTGCTGCGGACGGCGGTCGGGACCGGCACCCGCCTCGAAGTGAGAGTCGGTGCCGACACGCCGTTGGTACGCGGCGCGCGCGGCCCCCTTGAACAGATCATCCTGAACCTCGTGCTCAATGCGCGCGACGCGACGAGTTCCGGCGGCGAGATCGTGGTCGAGACCGGCCGGGCCCGGATCACAGCAGCCGAGGCCGGCCCGGAGGAGAAGGCGGGCGAGTGGTCTCTGCTCTCCGTCTCCGACACGGGCACGGGCATCGCACCCGACGCGCTCGAGCGCATCTTCGAGCCGTTCTTCAGCACCAAACCGGAAAGCAAGGGCACCGGACTGGGCTTGAGCGTGGTCCATGGCGTGGTGCGCCAGCACGACGGCTTCATCCGGGTGACGAGCCGGGTGGGACGGGGAACGCGTTTCGCCGTCTACTTACCGATGTCCTCGGCGACTGTGGCGACGGTGCCGCCGCCGTCCCCGGACGCGGCGGGTGGGGGACACGAGGGGATCCTCGTGGTCGACGACGAGGAGTCCGTGCTGCGGCTCGCGACACGAACGCTCCAGCGTGCGGGCTACCGGATGTTCGCGGCCGCCGACGCGCAGCAGGCGCTCGAGCTGTTCCGCGAGCATCGTGCCGATATCGACCTGGTCCTGACGGATCTCGTCATGCCCAAGGTGAGCGGGCGCGAGCTGATGCAGGAGATCAGGAACCTCGGGTCCGACGTCCCGTTCCTGTTTTCGAGCGGCTATTCCGACGGCGGCGTTCACCGCGGGTTCGTGCTCGACGAAGGCATCCGGCTCTTGGCCAAGCCGTACCAACTGGACGAGCTCAAACGCAAGGTGCGAGAAGCCCTGGACCTGCCGTGAGGACTGATCACGGGCACTCGTCAACGCTCTTCCGTATCGTTCGGCACACGGACTATCCGCAGTGGGGGCGCGGCTACGTGATCCGCGCACGGAAGACGTCGTTCGATGTGTTCTTTCAGTGGGGTGGGACACGTCGAATCGACGCGGGCGAGCCGATCGAACCCAGCCGGGTAAGCGGAGTCGAGGCGGAATTCTTCTCACTGTGCGCGGGCGTCTCGCCGAGGTCGTGGTCGCGGGGGCACCACAGCGTCTACGCGATCGAACTCGATCGGGCCGTCTGGAAGAACCGCGCGTTCCGCGAGCGCAACCCTGGCGGTGCGGCGGGCGGGTGCTTGTACATCGGCATGACCGGGCTCTCGCCCGAGGCGCGTTTCCAGCGACACCGTGCGGGAACCCAGTCCGGACGCTTCGTCCGCACCCACGGCCTCAGACTGCGGCTCGATCTCGTGGAGGGGTTCTCGCGTCTGCCATACCGAATTGCCGCCTGCATGGAGCCGAAACTCGCCGCCTGGTTGCGGGCACAGGGGTTCGCGGTGTGGCAGAACTAGCCAAGGGCGCTGCCCTTCTTCGCGCGGCGCGCGCTGAGCATCGATTCGACGAACTTGTTCGCTAATCACTCCGCCAACGTTAGTATCTGTGGACCTTCAGCAAACGAGGCGGCACATGCGCGTCATTTCAGCCCTGGCCATGCTGCTCCTCAGCGTGGCCGCATCCGCACAGGCCCCGGCCACCGACGATCGCTTCTACCGCGTCATTCGTGAGAACGACCTCGCCACGCTTCGCACGTTGGTGCGCGATCGGGGGGTGGACACGAAGGACGCGCAGGGGCAGACGCCCCTGATGCTGGCGGCCGCGTTCGGCAGCCGCGAGAGCCTCCGCATCCTGCTCGACAGCAAGGCCGACGTGCGCGCCGTGGGCACCGGCGGCGTCACCCCCCTGCATCTGGCGACCCTGGATTCCCTCAAGACACGCTGGCTCCTTGATGCCGGGGCCGACGTCAACGCCGTCACCCAGCTGGGCCGAACGCCGCTCATCGTGGCGGCCTCGGGGCAGGGGACCGTGGACGTCGTCCGCCAGCTGCTCGCGAAAGGCGCCAGCGTCAACGCCGCCGACGCTGTCGGCATCACTCCCCTCATTGCCTCGGCCTCGGTGAACGACGCGGATGTCGTCAACCTGCTGCTCGCGCACGGCGCCGACGCGACCGCCGTCTCCAGGGGTCCCGTCGGGACGGCGCTCCAGGGTGCCGCGGCGAACGGAAATCCCGCGCTCGTCAAGACGCTGCTGGCCCGGAGCTCGAACGTGAACGCCGTGTCAGTCGACTCCGCGGGGACGGTCAAGAACGGACCGGTGCAGTTCGGACACGTGACCGCACTGCACCTGGCGGTGCTCGGCGGCAACATCGACGCCGTGCGACAGATCCTCGCCGCGGGCGCTTCCGTAGATGCCCTCGACGTCCGCGGCATGACGCCGGTGATGTTCGCGATCGGCACCGATCGGCCGGACCCGCGCATCGTCCGCATGCTGCTGCAGGTGGGCGCGAGCACGACGCTCCGATCGAAAGCCGGCGAGAGCGCGATCGACTGGGCGAGCAAGTTCCAGAACCCGGAGATCCTGGCGGAACTGAAGCTGCCTCGCGCGCCGGCGCACGACGCGGGGACGCCTCGCAGCCCACGGATCGCACAGACCGTGGCGGCGCACGAGCCGGCCGCCCGCGCCGCGGTGGAGCGGAGCCTGCCGACACTCGGCGCGGCGAGCGGTCGCATGCTCACGGACGGCGGCTGCGTCGCGTGTCACGCACAGCCGCTCACCGGTGTCGCCGTGAACCTCGCCCGCTCCATCGGCTGGACGACGGTATCGGCCGCAGGCGACTCGGCCCAGGCGCTCACCACGCTGACGGCCAACGCCCCGGGGCTGCTGCAATTTCGCGATGGCGGCGGGCTGCCCGACACGCTGGTCTACGCATCGTTCTTGCTCGCCGGCGCCGGCACGCCGCCGGGTCGTGCCACCGACGTTCTCGTGAACTACCTGGCGGCGAAGCAGCGGCCGGAAGGCAACTGGAAGGGCACGGGCGCCACGCGCGCGCCCATGCAGGACGGTAACTTCTCGCGCACGGCCTTGAGCATCCGCGCGCTGACGGCCTTCGCGACACCGGCAAGGGCCGGCGAGTACAAGGCGCGCGTCGAACGCGCGGCCACGTGGCTGGCCGCGCAGCCGCCGGTCAGCACCGAGGATCGGGTGATGCAGCTCCTCGGGTTGCACTGGGCGAACGCCGACGGCGGCGCGCGGCAGAAGCGGATGCCGCAGCTGCGGGCACTCCAGCGCGGGGACGGCGGATGGGCACAGACGCCGCATCTGGAAAGCGATGCGTACGCGACCGGCCAGGTGCTGTACACGCTTCGCCAGCTTGGCGTGCCGGCCGCGGATCCGGCGCTCCAACGCGGCGCCGCCTTCCTCCTGCGGACGCAGCGGGAGGACGGGTCGTGGCATGTGACGAGCCGCGCGATGAAGATCCAGCCGTACTTCGAGAGCGGTTTCCCCTACGAGCACGACCAGTGGATCTCGCATGCAGCGACCGCCTGGGCCACCATGGCGTTGACAGTTACCGCGCGCGACGAAGCCCCGGCAAGGGCCGCGGTGCGCTGACGTTATCGAACTGCGCTGACGGAGTTCGCCGGGAGGCGGAGAGGCGCCACCGCGTCGATCGTCGTGCCGCGCCCGGGCTGCGAGTGGATGGACAGCCGCCCGCCAACGACCTTCAACCGCTCGTTCATGCTGGTCAAGCCGAGCCCTGGCCCTCTCATCGCCTCGGAAGGGTCGAAGCCGGCGCCGGAGTCCTTGACGGTCAGGCCGATGGTGTCGCTGTCGCCCTTCAGCGAGACGTCGGCGTGTCGCGACACGCCGTGCTTGACGACATTCTGCAGGGCTTCCTGCAGGACGCGATAGAGACACAGGGAGACGTCCCGAGGCAGCGCTGTCGGGATGTTCTCGCAGTGAACGTCAATCGTCACACCATGCCGATTGGACAGCTCGTCGCAGAATCCAGCGGCCGCGGCTTCCAGCCCCAGGAGTTCCAGCCTCGCGGGATGCAGGTCGTGCGACAGCGCCTGAATGTCGGCCACGAGATGCGCAATCTCCTGGCTGACGTCCCCGATCTGCTGCTCGAGATCCGCTGAAACTGGAACACTCTTCTTCAGCCGATCGAGGCGCACGCTCACCATCGCCAGCCGTTGGTTGATGTC